>CAEZWF010000004.1_pt1 | contig 57618 bp, 55 predicted proteins | sample 7264961 | NCBI WGS metagenome assembly CAEZWF01 (sample SAMEA6813877, study PRJEB35770) | freshwater metagenome | biome: Freshwater; feature: Freshwater reservoir; material: water | place: Czech Republic | collected 2017-06-27 | depth 0.5m m
AAAGCGTCGCAAGAAGAAGGCAGCTGCAACAGCAGCAGCTCCAAAGAAGCGCCGCCGCAAGAAGGCCGCAGCTAAGTAAGCATCGCTTATTAAAAAACCCGCCACTTTATGTGGCGGGTTTTTTTAATTCCTTTTATTTCTTTTCATTCACGCGTTATCTCTTTACTCGTTTTCAACTTCTTTCCGAAGTGGTATTTCTATCCGTTCAAAAATCTGCGCGATTGCCTCTTGGTCGGCTTTTGACAGATGATCAATAAATCTAGCGCGCACGCTTTCCACATGATCAGGGGCGGCAGCAACAATTGCCTTCCAACCCTTTGGTGTCATGACTGCAAAGTAGCCTCGCTTATCAACTGGACATGGTTCGCGCTTGAGCCAGCCAGCTTTCTCCATCACCTTCATCCGGTGAGAAAGTCGAGAACGTGAAAGCAGAGCAATTTTTGCTAACTCGCTCATTCGCATTTGGCGATCTGGTGCATCACTAAGAAGTGCCAAGATTTCATAATCTGGAAGTGTTAGATCGTGCTCTTTAAGGTCGGTATCAAGGGCCGCCAAAAGCTGACGACTTGCGATGATGTAGGTGCGCCAAGCAACCATTTCGCTGGGGGTTAACCACTTAGGTGCGGTAGCGTTTTCACGTGACATACGCGTATTCTACGCGAAATGTTGAAGATTCAACTATTTTCTTAAGGGGTTTATTCCGTGAGTTTAGAAACAGCAGGATTAGATCTAAGCCACTTAGACCAAGGTATTCGTCCGCAAGATGACATGTATCGCCACTTCAATGGCACATGGCTAAAAAATGCAGTCATTCCTTCTGATCGCGCATCAGATGGTGCATTTACCGCCCTTCATATTGAAGCAGAGGCACGAGTCCGAGAGATTATTGAAACCGCATCGGGAAGTGATGAGGCCAAAAAGCTTGGCGACATCTACGCATCGTTTATGGATGCCAACTCCGTAGAGACCAAATCTGCAAAGCCAATTGCGCAAGATTTATCTGCCGTGGATTCGATCGAGAACCTTGAAGGTTTCATTGAAGTTCTGGCCAAGTTAGAGGCGTTAGGGGTTTCGGGAATTTTCGGGACTTTCATCTACGCCGACATGAAAGATGCTTCAACAAATATTTTGTATATGCAGCAGGGTGGACTCTCGCTGCCAGATGAGGCCTATTATCGGGAAGAGCAGTACCTGGAAATTCGCAAGGCATATGTTGCCCACGTGGCCAAGATGTTTGAGTTGGCGGCAGTTGCACATGCAAAGGAACTTGCAGAAAAAGTCTTGGCCTTAGAGACCAGTATCGCTAGCCATCACTGGGATCAAGTTAAAGACCGGGATGCAACTCTTACTTATAACAAGTTAACTCGCAGCCAGGTTAAAGCTCTCATGCCAACATTTGATTGGGACTCTTATCTACTACATGGTCAGATTCCATCGATCGTCCTGGATTCTGTAATCGTTCAACAACCTTCATTTTTTGAAGGGCTCGATTCCATTCTTAAAAACTTTGATGTGCAAAGTTGGAAGGCCTGGCTAAAGTGGCAAATCATCAGTGGAGCAGCGCCTTATCTTTCATCAGAGTTTGTCGATCAGAACTTTGAGTTTTATGGAAAGACACTGAGTGGTACTCCAGAACTTCGCGAGCGCTGGAAGAGGGCCGTCTCATTAATTGAGGGCTCACTCGGTGAGGCTGTTGGCAAGGTCTATGTCGAAAAGTATTTTCCTGCCGAAGCAAAAAAACGGATGGAAGAGCTAGTAGCAAATTTGATCCAAGCCTATGAAATCAGCATCAGGGAATTGCCGTGGATGGGAGCTGAGACAAAAGTTAAAGCCCTTGAAAAGCTGGGGAAGTTTCGGACAAAGATTGGCTACCCCGACAAGTGGCGTGACTACAGTGATTTACAAACGACCCCCGATGATCTCTATGGCAACGTAGGTCGCATAGTTAAGTTCCAGCGAGACTTTGAACTAGCAAAGATAGGCAAACCTGTAGACCGCGAAGAGTGGCATATGGCGCCACAGACTGTTAACGCTTATTACAACCCGGTCATGAATGAGATTGTCTTTCCGGCAGCGATTTTGCAGCCGCCATTTTTTGGTTTAACCCATGATGACGCCGTTAACTATGGCGCAATTGGCGCGGTAATCGGCCACGAGATTGGCCACGGCTTTGACGATCAGGGATCCAAATACGATGGAGACGGCGCCCTTACTGATTGGTGGAATGATGCCGACCGATCAGCATTTGAAGAACGCACAAAGGCGCTGATCTCTCAATACGATGCATTAACCCCCGAAGAAGCACCTGATGTAACGGTTAATGGTGCATTAACCATCGGTGAAAACATTGGCGACTTAGGTGGTCTGACAATTGGCTACAAGGCCTACCAAATATCACTTGCAGGTAAATCCTCCCCCGTCATTGATGGATTTACCGGTGAACAACGTTTATTTATGTCTTGGGCCCAAGTGTGGCGCACCAAGGTGCGAACAGAGGAGATGCGACGTCGGATCGCAACGGACCCTCACTCACCTGCAGAGTTTCGATGCAATCAAATCTTGAAAAACTTTACGCCTTTCTATGACGCATTTAATCTTGGGCCAAACGATGGTCTTTGGCTAGATGAAAATGCGCGAGTTGAGATTTGGTAGTTCTTTGAGTTTTTCATTTGAAATCAAACACAGCGCAGAGAACTCTTTGGCACGTGTTGGAACAATCTCCACACCACATGGTGACATTCAAACTCCAGCATTTATACCGGTCGGAACAAAAGCAACAGTTAAATCTGTTTTGCCAGAGGCCATGGCAGATCTTGGCGCGCAAGCATTACTTGCAAATGCATATCACCTCTACTTACAGCCCGGCTCTGATGTATTAGATGAAGCCGGTGGCTTAAGTGAGTTTATGAATTGGCCAGGGCCAACATTTACGGACTCTGGTGGCTTTCAAGTTTTATCACTTGGAGTTGGCTTCAAAAAAGTATTGGCTATGGATGCTCAAACTTTCAGGCGAGATGATGTGATCGCAGGCAACAAAGAAAGATTGGCACACGTTGATGATGAAGGTGTGACTTTTAAATCTCATATCGATGGCTCAATGCATCGTTTTACACCAGAGATATCAATGCAGGTTCAACACCAAATCGGGGCGGACATTATGTTTGCATTCGATGAGTGCACCACATTGCACAACACTCGCAGCTATCAAGAGTTAGCAATGGATAGAACCTATGCCTGGGCTATTCGTTGTCTTGATGAACATAAACGATTAACCGATGAACGTATTGGTAAGCCCTATCAAGCATTGTTTGGGGTAATTCAAGGCGCCCAGTATGAAGATTTACGAAGGAAGGCTGCTGGAGATCTTGGCGGGATGAACAGTGATGGCCAAAGCTTTGATGGCTTTGGTATTGGAGGGGCGCTAGATAAGGAGCAACTCGGAACAATCGTTGGCTGGGTCAATCAAAGCCTGCCGGAAGACAAACCTAAACACCTGCTAGGTATTGGGGCACCTGAAGATTTATTTGTTGGTGTAGAAAACGGCTGCGACACATTTGATTGTGTTTTAGCCAGCCGAATTGCGCGCACAAGTGCTGTTTACACAATGGAGGGGCGCTTTAACCTATCTAACAGCCGCTTTAAGCGCGATTTCACGCCCATAGATGATGAATGTGACTGCTACACCTGTACGCACTACACACGGGCTTATATGCACCATCTATTTCGTGGAAAAGAAATCCTTTCTGCAACTCTTGCAACGATCCATAATGAACGATTCATTGTTCGTCTGGTCGATCAGATGCGACAGGCATTAGTGGATGGAAATTTTGCTGAGATGAAGTCAGATTTCCTCGGCCGATACAAGCACCGAAGCGGGCAGGCTCGGGATTAAAAAGGCTTAGAAAGCTTAGGTAGGTGCAAGTTGTATTTAATTGAAATCTCACGCACCAACACAACGACCAGACCAGCTACCAAGACTGTTACTGCTGTGTCTACTCCCATTGCATCTAAAGCAAGATAGACAAGCGCTCCCGACAGACAGGCAGTTCCAATAGTTTCACGGTGTAAAAGCACGGGTTCGGTTTGACACATGATGTCTCGAAATAAACCACCAGCTACCGCACCGGTTAAACTCAAAACTGCTGCTGCTGCAAATGGGGCATCTTTGGTTAACGCAAACTGCGCACTAGAAACTGTTGCAACGGCCAAACCTAAAGTATCTAAAGACAATGCAAATCGGCCAACATTTTGAGTCTTTCCTAAGGCAATTGTGATGATGAAGGCCCCAACAACTGGAGCAAATAGCCAAGGAGAAAGAACCCAAGGAGGTTGCTCACCCATAAAGAGATTACGGAAGGTTCCTCCAGAAAGAGATGCAACTGCTGCGATGAGAAGAATTCCACCAAAATCTAAACCTTTGCTTGCAGCAACTCTTGCTCCAACTAAAGCAAAAGCAAAAGTTGAAATTAGGTCCAGGGCAAAGACTAAAACATCCAAATCCATAGGTTGACTCTAATGCAGGATTTAAATCAATAGTGGTTTTCTTGCCTGATTCAGCGCACCGATCAGAATTAAGCGAACTTTCCGGTTACCAAGAAATAGACACGACGCGAAACAGAAACTGCATGATCGGCGTAGCGCTCGTAGTAACGGCCAAGAAGAGTTAAGTCCACAGCTGTTTCAACCCCATGCTTCCAATTTGGAGCTACTAGGGCAGAGATCAACTGGCGATGCAAGTCATCGATCTCGTCATCATCTCTTTCAATTTCAAGTGCCATCTCAGTATCGCGAGAGCCGATCACAAGGGCAGTTTTTTTGGCAATCTTTTCTGCGGCCTTGCCCAATGATTCAAAAATTTGATGGAGTTCGGCGGGAATCGCTGACTGTGGGTGGCGCAGGCGAGTAATTTTTGCGACATGGTGGGCCATATCTCCCATGCGCTCAAGATCAGCGCTCATACGCAAGGCTGTGGCGAGCGCACGTAAATCTGAGGCAACAGGTTGCTGGCGAGCGACGATATCGATTATTCGAGCATCTAAATCATGCTGAAAATCATCGATGCTCACATCTGATGCAATGATCTCTTCGGCCAATTTCAAGTCACAAGTCAACAAAGAATCCGTAGCTTTTTGGATAGTGCCCGCTACCTTCTCGCATAGTTCAACAAGTGATTGCGAGACGCTATCTAGTTCGTCTTGGAAGACTGATCTAATAAGTGCCATGGGCTAAAGGTACGCGAAAGTGGTGAATAAAGGCAGTTCATATGGTGAACAAAGGGCAAACTACTCAAGCCACCCGTTAGAGGGGCTATAAGATCACTTTATGAGGCTTTTCCGCCAGGAATCATCTGTTTTGGAGCCCAACGCACTGCCTCCAGTTCTTCTTGAAGCCCTGGGTCAGTTGGATCAAAACGCACTAGTGCTTGCACCAGGTGAGGTCATTGTTTTTGCATCAGAAAACATTGATCACATAGGAATTTTGCGAGATGGGCTTATTCAAAGCCAAGAGCTACTAGCAATCATTCGAGTGGTTCGAAGAACAAATGTTAAGCAAACAGGAACTATCGATGTTCCTCGCGGACCGATTGGCGAAGGCCGCCATGAGTTAACCGTCAACGTGATCCCACTCATTCGGGAGCAACTTGTCCTTGTTTTACTCTCCGATGAGAGTCAAGCTCAGAGAATTCAAGATGTGCGCCGAGATTTCGTAGCAAATGTTTCACATGAATTAAAAACTCCCATCGGTGCGCTTTTGTTACTCAGTGAAGCGGTATTGGGCGCAAAGGATGATCCTGCTGCAGTAGAGAAGTTTGCAACCAGAATGCAAATTGAATCAAAGCGCTTAACAGATTTGGTTCAAGAGATTATTAATCTTTCGCGCTTGCAAGATTCAGATCCACTATCTGTTCCTTCAGAATTAAATGTTCAAGATCTTGTCAATGAAGCGATAGATCAAAGCCAGGTGGGTGCAGATGGTCGAAAAATTGAGATTTTGACTGGTGAAGTTGCAAATGGAGTTGTTCTTGGTGATCGTGATCAATTAATCATGGCGATACAGAATTTAGTAGAAAATGCGGTTAATTACTCTCCGGAAGGAACAAAGGTGACTGTTTCATCTGTCGTTGAAGATGGCATAGTTACGATCTCGATTACCGATCAAGGTATCGGTATTCCAGAAAATGAGAAGGACAGGATATTTGAGCGCTTTTACAGAGTAGATCCCGCCCGATCTCGACAAAGTGGTGGGACCGGACTTGGATTATCGATTGTAAAACATGTTGCTACCAAGCACGGCGGCGAAGTGAGCCTATGGAGTGTGGAAAATGTGGGAAGCACTTTCTCTCTGAAACTTCCACTTTTTTCTAAATCTGAGGAGATTATTTGATGACAAAGATATTGATCGTTGAAGACGAGTCATCCTTTTCAGAAGCGCTCTCTTTCCTCTTAGGTAAAGAAGGGTATGAGGTTGCTGTCGCTGCAACAGGAACTGATGCGATTAAGCAGTTTAATGCAAATGGCGCAGATCTAATTTTGCTCGATCTGATGATCCCTGAAGTTTCAGGAGTTGAAGTATGCAAAACAATTAGAACTACTTCTCAAGTACCGATCATTATGCTTACTGCAAAGGACTCTGAAATCGATAAAGTTGTGGGCTTAGAGCTAGGCGCCGATGACTATGTAACAAAGCCGTATTCATCTCGTGAGTTGATTGCGCGAATAAAAGCGGTTCTAAGGCGAGGAACAAGTGAGGATGTAACCCCTGAAAATGGTATTCACACTGTTGCCGGCATTCGACTTGATGTTGGAAAGCACCAAGTTACAGTCAATGGAGTACTGATTTCATTGCCTCTTAAAGAGTTTGAGCTACTTGAGTTTCTCATGCGAAATTCGGGCCGAGTTTTAACTCGAACACAGTTAATTGATCGTATTTGGGGTGGGGACTATTACGGAGACACAAAAACCCTTGATGTTCACATTAAGCGTCTTCGTTCAAAAATTGAGGCCGATCCAGCCAATCCAGTATTGATTCAGACAATTCGTGGTCTCGGTTATAAGTTAGAAAGCAACTAACCTAAACGATTAATTCGTGCTTTTGCTGCAGCCATTGCAGGCGGCTCCGAACCTAAAATTGCTAAGAAAATATCTAAGCCGACTCGAGATATCTTTAACCAGATTTTTGATTTTTTTGTTAAACCTAAAAGTGTGAGCTCTCTAGGATCCAACGTTGCGATTGCGGCATTTGCAATTAACTTATAAAAGTATTTTCCTGCACCGTTAAATGGTGGGTTCAAAATGAATTTAACAACTTCACCAGTTCGATCACTATGGCGTAGATCATTTTTCCTAAAATCATCAAGAGTGGCTTCTAACTCTTCTACTGATTGTGGTGCCATCTTTAACCCCAATGGAATCGCGCTTTTACTCCATTCACGCACATATGCATCGGCGCCCTTATCAATGGGATAACCGAGAGCAAGATGTGCCTTTAAAAACGAGTCAGTAAAGGCGCAGTGAACCCACAACAAAAATCGAGGATCCTTAGCCTGATAGTTTTTTACTTGGTTTTTCTTATCTTCAAACTGTCCCTTAACGCGCTCATGCATTGCATTGACTCGCGCTGCTTCTTTTTCAATTATTTCAGTGGATGCAAATGTTGTCACAGTCAACCATCTGGTAGTTCCTGCAAGTCTGCCTAAGGGATCACTTTCATATCGTGAATGTTCTGCCACTCCAGATAATGGCGCAGGATGAGCTGCCTGCAGCAACAGTGCGCGCACTCCCCCAACTAATGTTGCGATGCTTCCGTGAACCTGCCACACGGCACTGTCTGGCCCAAACAATCCTACGTCGTTACCTGTTTCTATTGTGGCAACCCAATCAGGCCGACCATCTTTTGAACCTGAAACATTTTCACGGAACTTGTCAGCTAATGGTTTTGTGAGGCGAGAATTAAGAATTAATCACTCCTGTTGATAGAAGTATGAGCAAAGTTGAACCAAGTGCGATGCGATAGACAATAAAAGGCATAAAACTTTTTGTCATAACAAATCTAATCAGCCAAGCGATAACAAGATATCCAACGACAAATGCAATTGCGGTAGCTGCCAAGGTTTGTGAAAGTGAGAAGACGTTTGTGCTGACATCCTCGGTTAACCCTTGGCTTAGTTGATAGAAACCACTACCAAAGACCGCTGGTATCGCCAGCAAAAATGAGTAACGCAGCGCAGCCTCACGTGAATATCCAAGTGCTCGACCCATTGCAATCGTTGCACCTGATCGTGAGACCCCAGGAATTAGTGCCATGGCTTGTGCAACTCCGTAATACAAACCATGCTTATTCGACAACGCATCAAGTGTTCTTTGTGAGCTTCCAAACTTGTCTGCAAGTCCCAGAACTACTCCAAAGATAATCAAGACAGTTGCAATAAGCCAAAGGGAGCGCAAATCATTTTCAATAATGCGTCGGCCAAAATATCCCAATACAACAATTGGAATTGATCCGATGATAATCAACCATCCCATACGAGATGCTTGTTTTTCTACTGGCAATTGTTGGTTCGATTTCTTGAGTGATCTAAACCAAGCACGAACAATTGTGGCGATGTCTTTGCGGAAAAATATAAGCACAGCAAGCTCGGTACCAATTTGGGTTATTGCAGTAAAGCGAGCGCCGGGATCTTGAGCCTTATCCATGAACTCACCAGCGATACGAATGTGAGCACTAGATGAAATAGGTAAAAACTCCGTCAGGCCTTGAATGATGCCTAGAAAAATTGCTTCAAACAAATCTTTCTCCTAAACGAAGTCGTTACGGCTAATTGTATTGATTATTTCGATTAACTGAGTGAATTCTGCGCATTGTGGAACAACTAAGAGATGCTCTTTAGCTGTTCAAGATGAGCGCCAATATGTCCACCACAAGATTTAACCCATGAAGTTAAATGAACCGGCCCTTTCTCAGGATGTACAGAAGTTCTATTCCAATCATCGGCAGATGCATTTTTTAATATTTCAAAATTCATGTTGTGAGTAGCCTCAAAGGATGCGATTGAAAGTGCAACGCTTCTTTTGTCATACTTTAATCCCGCTGGAAACTTTTCTTCGTCGAAAGTAACAATGTTTGGATTATCTTCCGATAATGTTTTTGCAAAGCGGGCACCAAACTGGATCTCTGAATCTGCCATGTGATGAATAACAAAAGCAGGAGACCACTCACCATCTGATGGGGATTGAGTGAGTTTTTTTGTTGGAGTTGCCTTAGCTGCCTTAATAAAGGCCTGAGCGTTTTGAGAGTAAGTTTCAAGGAGTTCCTGTGGGTTCATAGGTAGATCCTATATTCCTGGTTCAGGAAGATAAACAGAGCCAAAGTGATAGATAATAGGCTCAGGTTAAATCGCTACGTAAGAAATGGAGCCAGCCATGTCGCAGTCACCCGTGGAGACATTAGGAATTAAGGGTTCAGATTTCGTCATGTTTAGCACCAACTGGTGTGGCTACTGCAAGCGTCTTAAGAGTCAATTGAATGAATCTGGTGTGGAGTTTCGCGAAGTCAATGTTGAAGAAGAGATTCAATATGCTCCATTTGTAGAATTAGTTAATGGTGGCAACCGTGTTGTTCCAACGCTGCTGTTTTCAGACGGTTCTTCCCTAACTAATCCTTCAGTGATTGCAGTTAAAGAGAAGATCGCATCGCTTTCTTAATTTCCAATCGTTACACCAACTGATGAGCATCGCTTAGAAATTGAAGCAGAGATCGACTCGATATTTTCTTGAGATCCTTGAGCTGTTTGAGATTGACCAAGTGCATCGATGAGTAATCCGATGTCCTCTGCAAGGCCTGTAGAAAGAAGAGACCTAGCTTGATCACCAACAAGTGAATCTATCTGTGAACTTAATCCTGAATCGACCAAGCCAGATTGATAGGCCGTTGTTATTCCACCAATTGTTGAAGACAAAGCTTTACAGGCTGCTGCATCGGTTGCAGTTTTTGCAAGATCTCCAACTCCGCAGCCTGTAAGAACTACTAGAAGTGATGAAGAGATGGCAACAGTCAGAATTTTCATGGCGAAACCATATTGAGGGTTGCTGAGATTTCACTTAATTTCAACTGAAACAGAAAAAATGTCTTACACGTAGAACTGGTGAACTGTGCCACTCCAGTGTCTAAGAAATCGGATTTTGGAGATAAGCACATCCCTAAAGGGAAATTTGCAGTTGATTTGAAGTTTATGGATTGCAAAAATCGCAATGAGCTGGATCCAAGAACTCCCTCAAGAGTTCTCCCTCTTCGCGGTGATCACAACTAATACAACCCAAAATTTCACGTTTAATCGCAAGGGTCTTGTGTTCACCGCAGGTAATGCACTCCAATCCTCTTTCATAATCCACTCTCCCCCATCCAGGTGCCATGCACATTGTGCACTGCCTAGAAATTCTCGTTGCAAGAAGTTGGGCAACGTGTGCAATGTTTTTGCGGCGAGTTGGTGAGCAGTGTGCTCGCAAGTCCGACTGAATCAAAACTTTACCGTCTTTAGAGTCCTTTGCAGTTAATTCAATTGCACTTTCAAGCTCATCTAAGGTTCCGATTCCCTTTATCGGCGAAATCTTTGAACTCGAGTTAGCTGTAACTATTAATTTGTGGTTAGGAAAATCAACTTTCTCCAAGAAGTTAGAAATCTCATGTCCTGGTTCGGTCACTAGAGATCCTGCACAGATATCAAATGATCGAAAGACCTCAGAGATCACAAGATCCCTGCTGGCATCCACAAAGACCAGATACTCCACATCTGAATTGAAAAAGCCAACTTCAGCGTCAGGTCCAATAGATCCTTCTGAAGCTAAACCTAAAAAAACTCCAGCTTTATCCATTCCTAATTTAGCTTTTTTAATTGCTGTTTCAAGAGGCGGAAAGTTTCTCTCCACTTCACCACTAAATGTTCCTAGCAGATCGGTGTCTTCACTGCACTGAGTAATCTTCAGGTTAATCAATTGTGAAAAAGCTGGGGCAATTAAAGGAAGTTTTTCGTGTTTTGTTGTCAGAACTGCTGCCTGACCAAAATATGGATGTCCTTTACCTAACTCTTTAGACATAATCAAGAATTCTTCTTATGTAAAGATTTTCAAAAGTGCACTAATTGGCTTTCCAACTTCTGCTGGATGTCGAAACTTTAAACGTGGATTTATCGAATAGCTATTGCGTCGACCTATTTTTGAAATGTTTACATATCCAGACTCTTCAAGGTCAACTAAAATCGCTTGTGCACTTCTCTCTGTTATGCCGACAGAACTGGCAATATCTCGAATGCGTGCATCTGGATCTCGACTTAAGTGAATAAGGACATGTCCGTGGTTGGACAGAAATGTCCATTCTCGAGACTGCTGCGCGGCCTTTGCCATAGGCCTATAATACACGTATTTTGACACATGAATTGTATTTCAGGTATTGTTCAGGCACAAGAAGGGGGCGACATGCAAAGCTCACTAGATTTGGCAGCAAACAATCTAACCTCAGTGGCTGTTTTGTTGTTTGCTCTCGGATTTTTTGCCTCGCGAATCAATAGTGATGTGCGCATCCCAGAATCTGTCTACCAATTTATCTCTGTGTTCCTTCTATTTGGAATTGGCCTAAAGGGAGGTAATGCTCTTAAAGATGTCACACTGTCAGAGTTTCTTGCTCCTTCGATAGCGACAATTGTCCTTGGTTTAACAATTCCTTACTTGGCATTTTATGCACTGGTTTTTGTTAAAAAGTTAAATGAATCTGACCGAGGTGCAATTGCAGCTCATTACGGATCCACCTCTTTAGTGACTTTTACAGCTGCACTCTTTTTCTTAGAGGGTTCTGGAATAAAGGTTGAGGGCTATGCAACAGCGCTCCTAACAATTATGGAGATTCCAGGAATCATCATGGGTATCTACCTTGGTACGAGACATCGAGATACCAAGGTTGCGTGGAATATAACAATGCGAGAGGTCCTTGCTGGTAAAACCGTCGTTCTTCTTGTTGGTGGACTTCTAATAGGTGCAGTCACAACTGATTCAGGATATGAAACTGTGACTCCATTTTTCATCGATCTTCAAGGTGGATTTCTTGCTCTTTTCTTGTTGCACCTTGGATATTTGGCAGGTACAAATTGGAATGAGATTAAGCACGTCGGTTTTCAAATGAGTGTCTTTGCAATCGTTTTCCCGATACTAATGGCAGTGCTGGGCATGTTTGTCGCCAACTTTGTGGGCCTATCTTTAGGTGGAACAGTGATGCTCGGAGTCTTGTGCGCAAGTGCCTCCTATATTGCTGCACCTGCTGCTGTTGCTGTTGCATTACCCGAAGCAAAAGCGTCTTTAGCGTTGGTCTCAAGTATTGGCGTGACATTCCCATTTAATCTAATAGTGGGCATTCCTCTGTATCTTGAAATCGCTCGAATGATTCAAGGTTAATTAACTTTAAAAATATCGCTTAAACTATTGGCATCGGCATTACGCTGCCAAGGGTTCCATATTTACCGGCACCAAGTCTCAGCAGTGGGTCAATTTTTTCAGGATCGATGACTATTCGGCCTTTCTCATCCTTGCTAACCGCTTCGTCTGCGACCCAAATTTTAGAAATTTTAGCAAAGATTAAAGTTTGACTACTTTCTTCAATTTTCATTTCTTTGGAAAGCGTGCAGGCAAAATTTATTCTGCACCCATCAATTAAAGGAGTAGGCCAGTCCCAGGAACTAACTGAGATACCAAACTTGGATACCTCACTATCTCCGTGCTCTAGAGAAATTGCACTCTGTTGAACTTGCTTAACTTGATGTTGGTTTGCAATTCCAATGGTAAATGAAACGTTTTTTCGAATATTACTTAAAGTATCTTTTGCTTTTCCAGCCACATCCCAGCTACCGACAGAAAACATGACCATCGGTGGATCTGAACAAATCCCATTAAAAAATGAAAATGGCGCTAAATTCCAGCGTGCGTCATCTGCTAGAGAGTTGTCAGTCAAGACCCAAGCAATTGGGCGTGGAATGATTGTCTGTGTCAATAACGGATACCGCTGACTTTCGCTGAGGGGTCCAAGATCTATTTCCATGCAGTAATTCAAGCACACGATCTACTGTAATGGGACGCCCTATGGTCGATTGTTCTACAACAGTTTGATTTGCTATTGCTGACTAACACTATGGAAGTTAAACTTGAAGAAAATTAGGAGCCAAAACTGATGTCTAAGGTACTGACCCCCATTGAAATTGGTGGGATAAGAATCAAAAATCGTGTATTTCTTCCAGGACACACAACAAATTTTGGCATCAACAATTTACCTACAGAGAGAAATGCTGCATATCTTTCTGCGCGTGCAGCAGGTGGCACAGGTTTAATCATCACCGAAGCAATTCGTGTGCATCCAACAAGTGCTGGTAGAAGTTCAACACTTGGTTCTTCAGATGACTCATGTATCCCAAGTTTTCGAAAACTCACCGATGCTGTTCATGACAACGGGGCCGCCATCTTCGCCCAGATCATGCACGCCGGTCGCCAAGCTAATGGAGATGCAACACATACATCTGCTTGGTCTGCATCTGCAATCGCCTGGACAAAGGGTGGGCAAACTCCTCACGTCATGAGCCAAGCAGACATAGCAACCATGGTAAGTGCATTTGGTAACTCGGCTCTTCGTATGAAATCTGCAGGATTTGATGGCCTAGAAGTTCACTTAGGGCACGGACACTTAATTCAACAGTTTCTTTCTCCAGCAAGTAACCTTAGGGAAGATCAATACGGCGGATCTCTAGAAAACAGAATGCGCTTTGCAGTTGAAGTTCTGAGTGAGATCTTCACTCGAGTTCCTGGCATGGCAGTCGGAGTGCGCTTTAGCGCGGATGAGTTTTTACCCAATGGATTAGACCCACAACAAATGCTGGAAATAGTTGCCAAGCTAAATGAGTTGTTTGATCTAAGTTTTATACATGTAAGTCACTCTGCCTATCACGGTTCATTCACAATTGCTACGCAGATCGCTGATATGAGTTTTCCTCACGCACCCTATCGAAGCCATGCTTCACTTTTTAAGGATTCTTTTCCAAAGATTCCACTTTTAGCAGTATGTCGATTGGACACAATTTCCCAAGCCAGTGAATTAATTGATTCCGGTGAGGCGGATATGGTTGGTCTGGCACGACCACAAATTGCAGATCCAGAGATTGTCAATAAGTTTGCAAGCGATAAAAACCATGAAGTTAGATCGTGTATTGCCTGTAATCAAGAATGTATTGGCCGTGTAGAAAAGAACTTGCCAATTTCATGTGTTGTAAACCCTGAAGTTGGAGCAGAAAAGAAATGGATTGAGATACGAAAAGACACGCAAGCAAAGAAATCTGTGTTAATTATCGGTGGTGGTCCTGCTGGAATGAGCGCAGCACTTTCTAGCCATGAGGCTGGCCACTGTGTCACCTTGATTGAATCGGGGGCTCAATTAGGTGGGCAAGTGTTGTTGGCAAATGCTTTGGCAAAAAGAGATCGATTTGGACTTTTAGTATCAGAGCTATCCGAGAGAGTTTTACAGACCAATATAGAGTTGAAGCTAAATACCCATGTTTCTGATTCATCTGAATTTATAAAGGATTACGACACAGTTATTGTTGCAACCGGAGCAAACTTTGTTGCCAGAGACTTTGGGAATGGTATTCCAGTGATCACGGCAGTTGTTGCCATCAAGGAATTGGCTAATAAGAAATCTCAAACAGATGAAGAGATTATTATTGTTGATGAACAAGGTACTTGGATCGCAGCATCAATTGCAGAGCAATTAGCAGCAAATGGTTACAAAATTCATCTAGTCTCTCCAACTGCATCACTGTTTAGTCAGATAACTACGTATTCAAAGTTGGCATTAATTCCAAGACTTAAGTCGCTGGGCGTTTCTATGTATCTAGCCAGTGAAGTTACGTTAGAGGGCAAGAACACAATAATTTCTAATACGTTAAATGGTGAGAAAACTCAGATTTCACATGCGGTGACCGTCATTGACTGCGCTCCGCGCATTGCAAATGATGATCTCTATCAGCAAGCCCCATTAGGCCAATCTGGGCGGATTCACGTGATTGGGGATGCACTTTCACCAAGAACTGTTGCTGAAGCCACATTTGAGGGTCATGCCATAGGGGCGTTTTTAGATTTGGATTTGGCAGTGAGTACGCTAGGCGGTGATTGAAAAGGCTCGTTTTTTACGCAGATGAAAAGTAGTTGATATGTATTAAGAACAGCACAGGATCGAGCAAAAGGGGACAACATGGATGCAGCAGCATTAGTCGATAAGTTTCTTCAATTTGGTGAAGATCGAAAAATTGAACAGATGCAAGCCATGATGGCTCCAGAAAGCAAAATTGAATTCCCAGGAGGAAAGCTTTTTAGTACTCAATCTGAAATGGTTGCAAATGCCAAGGGTAGATACTTATGGATCAAAAAGCACAGAGATCGCTACTTTGTAGGCGTTAGTGGGGATCAAACAACAGTTACTTCAATTGGAACTTTATATGGTGAGAATTTAGCTGGGGTGCCTTTTGAAGGAATTAGATATGTAGATGTATTTGTCATTGAAAATGGATTAATCAAGGAGCAAATGGTCTGGAATGACTTGTGCGAATCTGGAGTATTAGACGTTGCTTAACGTTAATTTATTAGGGAGAGATTAATTCATGGTTCAAGCACTTCAAGACATTAAGGTAATTGACTTAGCCACGCTTTTTGCTGGTCCGATGGCTGCAACAATGCTGGCTGACTTTGGTGCAGAGGTAATAAAAATTGAGCACCCAAAAAATGGTGACCCTGTTCGAACTCATGGGTCTAGCAAGAATGGTGTAGGTCTCTGGTGGAAGATGCTGGCTCGTAACAAGAAATCTCTTACTCTCTATCTTGGATCACCTGAAGGTCAAGAAATATTCAAAAAGCTTGTAAAAGATGCTGATGTTGTAATCGAAAATTTCCGTCCAGGTACTCTTGAAAAATGGGGACTTGGATATGAAGAGCTATCAAAGATAAATCCACGGCTAGTACTTGCACGAGTAACTGGTTTTGGCCAGATCGGTCCTTATTCAAAGCGTCCTGGATTTGGAACATTAGCCGAAGCAATGAGTGGATTCGCATCTATAACTGGAACTGCAGATGGTCCCCCAACATTGCCACCATTTGGTCTAGCAGATGGAATATCTGCGTTAACAGCTTCATTTGCAATCATGACTGCTCTTCACGCTAGGGATATCACCGGCAAAGGTCAAGAGATTGATTTGGCAATCATCGAACCAATTCTCACTGTGCTTGGACCGCAAGTTATTGCATACGATCAGTTGGGTGAAATTCAACAGCGTCGAGGTAATCGATCAAGCAATAACGCTCCTCGAAATACATATGTGACTTCTGATGGCAAGTGGGTTGCAATTTCAACGAGTGCACAAGCAATTGCAGAGCGAGTAATGCACCTTGTTGGACGACCAGAACTAATTAATGAACCTTGGTTTGCAAGTGGCGCAGAGCGAGCAAAACATGCCGACGAGTTAGATGACGCCGTAGGTGGTTGGATCAAGGAGCGCACTCGCGATGAAGTCATTAGAGAGTTTGAGCTTGCTGAGGCAGCTGTGGCGCCAATTTATGACATCACCGATATCTTTAAAGATGAACAGTTCGCCGCCTTAGAGACAATTAAAACTGTCCAGGATGAAGAACTTGGTCCTATAAAAATGCAAAATATCCTTTTCCGACTATCAGATACACCCGGAGAGATAAGAACTTCAGGTCCAAAATTAGGAAAACACACGGTTGAGATTCTGAAAAAGAATGGACTAAGCGATGAAGAGATCGCAAGTTTAAAGACAAAGGGTATTATTTAATATGGCCGAAACTCAGTATTTCAGGAGCTATCTCTACGCTCCTGCTAGTAAGCCAGAGCTGGTTGAAAAAGCATTTAACTCGCAGGCAGATTGCATAGTTATTGACCTTGAAGATGCAGTTCACCATGACAAGAAAGACGAAGCCCGCAGATTTGTTGTTGAGTTTTTATCCAAACCAGCCCCAAAACCATTCTTGGTTCGAATTAATGATCTCAATGGTCCTTGGGGGGTAACTGATTTAGAAAGTATCAGTGGCCCCAACTTGTTTGGAATTAGGATCCCAAAGACTTCATCGGTAGATACAGTAAGAAAAGCCTCAAAAATTATCGATTCACACAAATCCAATGCACAAATTCACCTACTTATTGAATCTGCATTAGGTGTAATCAAGGCTTTTGAATTGTCATCATGTGACCCAAAGGTTGCAGCAATAACACTTGGTGAAGCAGATTTGCTCTCAGATTTACGGGCGACAAATGATGAAGCGTTGGCATTTTCTCGTCTATCGATTCTGGTTGCGGCACGAGCTGCTGGGTTAAAACAACCATCACAATCAGTTTATGCAAATACAAAAGATTTAGATGGTCTCAAGGCTTCTACTTTGCGCGGTAAGGCAACCGGTTTCTTTGGAAGATCTGTAATTCATCCAAATCAAATAGAGATTGTAAACGAGATATTCACACCTACTAAAGATGAAGTAGAGCAAGCAACGGAACTTCTCAACGTGTATGACCAAATGCAAGCTTCTGGAAATAGCGTGATGGCTTTGCCAAACGGTGAAATGATAGATCCAGCCAATATTCATTATGCTAAATTTCAGGTAAATCTCTACAACTCTCTCAATAAATAGGAGCTAACATGACAAGTCCACTCATTCAGGCTGTAACAAATGGCGTAGAGGTCATTGACCTATCTCAACCTCTTTATGCAGGTATGCCTATTTCGCCGAATCACCCTGAGTTTCGACTTGTTTATATTCGCAGACATGGTGATTCTGTTAGAGCAGATGGTGGGTCTGCCGCAAATGAATTGATTGTCACAGGTGGACATGTTGGTACTCACGTAGATGCACTGGCTCACGTTTCGCAAGAGGGTTTACTTCATGGAAATGTTCCAATTTCAGATTGCTTCCAAGGTGGAAAGTTTATTTCACACGGCATCGACCAAATGCATCCGGTTGTAACTCGCGGTTTAATGCTGAATATTGCAGCTCTTAAAGGTGTCGACATACTTCCGGGTGGATATGCGATTACCGCTGATGATCTTGATGCAGAGTGTGCGCGAATTGGAAAAACACCAAAGCCAGGTGACGCAGTTTTGATTCGAACCGGATGGGGAAAGCTTTTTAGTGGCGATGCAAAAACTTATATTGGTCACGACTCTGGCGTACCTGGAGTTGATGCAAGTGCAGGAAAATGGCTAGCGGATAAAAAAATCGTCGTTACCGGCTGCGATACGACTGCTTATGAGCACATCGCACCTGGTAAAGGACATGCTGTACTTCCTGTACACCGCATACTTCTTGTAGATGCCGGAATTAACATTATTGAGCACATGAACTTAGAGGTTGCTAACGAAAAAAACATTAGTGAATTCATGTTTGTTCTTGCCCCTCTAAAAATTGTTGGTGGAACAGGATCGCCGGTTCGCCCATTGGCAGTTATTTAATGGAAACAATCGCACAGCAACTAGGACGAACTGCCTTTCAAATTACTCAAGATGGGCTTTCGCAGGAACTCCGCCGCGAAGCTTCTCGTCGGATACTTGATGTAATCGGTAACTCAATAGCAGCAACCAATCAACCCGCAACACAGGTAGTCAACAACATTGTTAAATCGTGGGCTGGACCTGCAGATTCATTTGCAATTGGCGCATCAAAATTGCCTGCCTCTGCAGCGGCATTGTTAAATGGCACTCTGGCACATGCAATGGATTTTGATGATACTCATCTGCCTTCCGTATTACATCCCAGCGCCTCTGTTGTACCTGCAGCCCTTGCTGTTGGCTCAAAACTTGGTTCGAAGCCAACGGATGTTCTAGATGCAATTACTTTTGGTATTGAAGTTACATGCAGATTAGGCATGGCAGGTTTTGATAGAAAATTAGGCAACTCTGTGTTCTTTGAACGTGGCTTTCATGCAACATCAATTTGCGGAACATTGGGTTCGGCAGTTGCTGCAGGCATGCTGATGAAGTTAACTGCCGATGAGATCACATCTGCTATCGGAATTTCGGCAAGTATGGGAGCTGGACTACTAGAGGCTAACCGCACAGGTGGAACAGTTAAAAGAATGCATTGTGGTTGGGCTGCACATGGAGGAGTCGTTGCTGCAGAACTTGCAAAGGGCGGACTAACTGGACCTCCGACTGTAATTGAGGGTCGCTTTGGGTTTATGCAGGCCTATTGTGGGGATCAAGTTAATCTTGATGAAATAACAGATGGATTAGGTTCTTCGTGGGTGCTTCCAGATCTTTTCTTTAAGCCATATCCATGCAATCACTTCACACATACAGGAATCGATGCCGCCCGAACATTAAAGTCTAAGGGAGTAACGCCAGATCAAATCCTAAGTATTGATCTTGGAGTTCCTTCTCCAGTTCTACGAACAATCGCGGAGCCAAGAGAGTCAAAAATTAAACCAGAGTCCGGATATCACGCGGCATTTAGTGGTCCCTTTACAGTAGCTGCTGCGTTCTACCGAGATAATGGTTTGGGATTATTTCACGAAGACTTTGAAGATGAATCCGCACATGATCCTGAGATTCTTGCACTTGCAGCTAAAGTCAACGTAAATGCGAGCGAAGAATGCGATGCAATATTTCCATTTCAGTTTCCTGCGATCTTAACTGCACACCTGAAAGATGGAACAAGCATGACTGAAAAAGTGCTTGTAAACCGTGGTGGTCCACAAAATCCGCTGACTGATGATGAGCTTGCATTGAAATTTGAATCGAATGTGAGAGCTAGCCTTAACCCAAAACAAGCCAGTGAAGTTGCACACACGATTTTTGACTTTGCCACAAATAAGACCTCTTTGGCTGATTTGGCTTCATTGCTTGAGCGGGTTTAGCAGACCTGCAAAAAGTTATAAATCTGAACTGGTCTGTGATTCTTTCCCATCTAGTTGCCTCTTGTAACCCCGGTTTGCATGACTTAAACTTTCGCACCTATTCACCTCGATAATTTCACAAGGGAGATTCGGCAATGGCTTCATACGATCTTATTATTAAGAATTCTCTGGTTGTCACTCACGATCAAGAGAAGCCATTGGCCGTTGATATTGCAATTAAGGATGGCAAGATCGTAAAGTTAGAAGCAAATCTTGATTCATCACAGGCAACAGAAACAGTTGATGCGGGCGGAAAGCTTGCATTCCCTGGTGTTGTCGATGCGCATCAGCATTGGGGTATTTATAACCCACTTGAAATTGATTCAGCATCTGAGAGCAAGGCTTGTGCCCAAGGTGGAGTAACAACAGCCATTTCATACATGCGAACAGGTCAGTACTATCTCAACAAAGGTGGTGCTTATAAAGATTTTTATCCGGAGGTTTTGGAAAAGGCTTCAGGTAAAGCTTATGTTGATTACGCGTTCCATCTTGCACCCCTTACAACTGAACACATTGGTGAGATTCCTGAGTTAATTAGCAAATTTGGTGTCAACTCATTCAAGATTTTTATGTTCTACGGTAGCTATGGTCTACACGGCCGTTCAACATCACAAAACGAATTTTTGATGATTCCCGAAGGTGAGCGGTACGACGTTGCACACTTTGAATTTGTGATGCGTGCAATTCAAAAGGCTCGCAAAGAGATGCCGAAGGTTGCAGATAGCATCTCACTTTCACTGCACTGTGAAACAGCAGAGATTATGACCGCGTACACAAAAATGGTTGAGGAGTCAGGTCGACCAAAAGATCTTGAGGCCTATCACCTTTCTCGCCCACCACACTCTGAAGGTCTTGCAATTACTATTGCTTCATACCTGGCACACGAAACTGAGTTGCCAAACATCAACTTGCTACACCTAACATCATTTAAAGCTATTGATGCTGCCATGAAGATGACCTTGGCATTCCCTCACGTTAACTTCCGTCGTGAAGTGACCATCGGTCACTTACTTGCTGATATTAAGAACTCAAAAGGTATTGGTGGCAAAGTCAATCCACCGCTTCGTCCAAGAGAAGATGTAGAAGCGTTGTGGGAGCACTTACTTGCCGGAAACATCGACTGGGTTGCAAGTGACCATGCTTGCTGTCGAGAAGAGACAAAGTTTGGCACTCCAAAGGAAGATGTCTTTGTTGCCAAGTCTGGATTTGGCGGCGCAGAGTACTTGCTAGCAGGTCTTGTCAGTGAAACTAAGTCAAGAAAACTGAGCTATCAAAAGATTGCGCAATTGACTGCGTGGAACTCTGCCCAGCGCTTTGGCCTTAACAATAAAGGTGCAATTGCAGTTGGATACGATGCAGATATCGCATTGGTGGATCCAAATGCTTCTTACGTTGTTAAGGCAGATGATTCACTTTCCGAGCAGGAATACACACCATTTGAAGGTTTCACAATAAACGCAAAAGTGACCGACACTTGGCTGCGAGGAAAGAAGATATTTGGTAATGGCAATGTGATTGGTGCTCCAATGGGTCAATACCAATCCCGTCCAACTTCCAAATAAAAATTGTCAAAGGAAAAGTAATGTCTGAAATAGGAGGCGCAAATGCGTGACATAGAAGAAATGCTAACTCTTGATGAACGATCAAGTGCAGATTTTATTCTCTCTTTGCGCAAAAGATGGGCCGATACCGTCTATCCAGCATTTGTAGAAGAGTTCAACAACTCTGGCAAAAAGATTAAAACCTCTCAAGAGGGAGAGATCACTCTAAAAACAATGGGTCTTTATCCTTGGTTTAGTCACTTAGAGCGCATCGGTCAAAAAATGATGTGGAGATTGGGTAGCGACGTTGTCTTTAGATGCAGTGATGAACTGCTTGAACAACTCAACTCTGCCCCACAAAAGGCCTCCGCGCAGCTAGAGCTCGATCCAACGCTGGAACTTCCCGAGTACTACACCGAGACTGATATTCATATGCAACCAGGAAGTTTCTACTCTAATGATCTCTCTGGATATGTGTATCAATTTGGTGCACGCATCGTTATGTTGCGAGATAACGATGGATATAAATTCCATAAGTTATTTGCACAGACTGCTCTTCCTGACCTTCCTGCAAAACCACGTGTGGTTGATATCGCATGTGGTTTTGGCAAGAGCACGCGTCCATTAGTTTCTCGCTATCCAGATGCAGAAGTAATTGGTGTTGATTTAGCAGCCCCTGGACTTAAGTTGGCACATGCTGAGGCTGCAGCCGATGGCGTCAGTATTCAATTTAAGCAGCAAGATGGTCGTAACGTTGGATTGCCAGATGGTTCAGTTGATTTAGTTACGGGAACAATGATTTTGCATGAGATGCCATCTGAGGCAATTGTAGAAACTGTTAAAGAGGCGACAAGATTGCTAAAGCCTGGTGGAGTTATTCGATTCTTGGAGTTTCAGCCAACAGGTGATCCTGTTCGTGATGCAACCGTTTACGAACATGCAGAACGAAACAATGAACCATACTTTCGTGCCCTGTTTGCAACCGACTTAATTGAGGTTTGTGAAAAGCTGGGACTCAAAGATGCCAAGTGGGTTGCATTTGATGAGCGCGCAGAAGGACTTCGTCCGCAGGGTTGGCCAACACGATCTGATTGGCATTTTCCATGGTGCGTATTACAAGCAACAAAGGTTGCCTAATGAGTGCCGAGTTTGATTTCTTTGGTAACCAACAAGTTTCAAAATTATTTGATCTTGTTTTAGAACTTGGAATGGATCTTCATGTCACAACTACCCGTCTTAGGGCTTTGGAGATGTTACTCATTCGAAAGGGTGAATTAACGGTTGATCAACTCGACGGATTTACTCCAACTGAGGCTGAAAAACAAATTTTGGATTTAAAGCGAGATGAGTTCATGGCTAGATTGATGAGGATCATTACCGAGTCAGGTCCGTCTGAGCACCCACTTCGCGAGCAGTGGGATGCAGCGATTGCACAGCGCAACTTGAACAAGTAATTCAGAAAAGTAATTTGGAGAGGTAATTTCTCTTTGAAACTTAGTTGAAATTAAAAGCCAAAAGGGCCGGACTGTTAAGTCCGGCCCTTTTGGTTATGTTTTTTAGACTGTAATTACTTAATCAGTGCAATCTGAGCCTTTGCCTTTGTATACAAAGGACCTGTGATTTTTGAGAAGCCCTTTGCTGGGTACTTCGTAGGGCACTCCTCTAGAACATATGTAAACCAAGCAGCTACATCCTTTTGCTTCTCTGCATCTTTCTTAGAAGCAGCTGGATAAGCCAGACCATAGGAAGCTGTTCCTAGTGGATAGGCGCCTGGGATCTTCTTCACGAAGTCTGCTGTGACAGTTCCATTGGCATTAATTGTTCCTCCGCCTAGGAATGCTGATGTACCGGCCGCTGATGGGTCAACGAAATCACCATTTGCATTTTTAATGAACGCTGACTTTAGGCCATTATCTGTTGCAAAGCTCAATTCGCCATAACCAATAGATCCATCTTTGCTGGCAACACCAGATGCTACAAGTGCAGAACCAGATTGTCCCTGGAAGTTAAATGAACCAGCGATTGATGTTGGAGTACCACTTGAAAATGTTCTATTTCCTGGTTTAGTCCAGATTGCTGGTGCTGATTTATTGAGGAAAATTCCAAAGTTTTCACTCGTACCTGAGCCATCTGTGCGATACCAAACAGTAATTGGTGTCTGTGGGAGGGCATAGTCAATTACCTTGGTTGTGTATTTCAAAACTTTTGGGTTTCCTTTTGAATCAAGAAGCGGAACAGTGTTTGTTACCTTCTTACCCTTTACGGTAGTTGTTACCTTCTTAGTTGCAAAAACAGGTGTCTTTACTGTTCGTGTATTGTCCTTATCGATCTCTGGGTCATTCCAGACTGTAATCTCACCACTGAAAATTTTTGCAATCGTTGTAGGAGAAAGGTAAAGGCCTTCTTTGATTCCCTTTACGTTGTACATAATTGAAATCGGTGCCGCAAAAATTGGAGCATAGATAATGTTTTCTGGTTCTCCAGATGAATATGGAGCATCAGATCCTGCGAAATCTACAAGTGTTCCAGCTTTAAAGTCTGTTTGCCCTCTAGTAGATCCTCCGCCTGGATAGTTAACAACGGTCTGTGATACAGCAGTAAAGTCACCTTTACAAGCATCAATGAGTGGGCTTGCAAAAGTTGCTCCACTTCCAGTGATTGTTCCAGCTGCAGATGCTGGTGATGTTCCAGCAATAAGTGCGGAAACAGTAAGTAGCGAAACCGCATAACTTAAACGAAATTTCATTTTTCCCCCATTTTGATGACGCCTTACTTAGACGCTGGTGGAAATCTATGCTTCTAGCCCTAACAATTGTGAAACTAAAAACTAACCAATACCGACGGCAAAGCAAACTTTAGGTGAACAGATTTAGCCAAAACGTCCTGTTACGTAATCTTCAGTTCGCTTATCTTTAGGGTTGCTAAAGATGTGCGAGGTTGGCGCGGTCTCGATTAGCTCGCCGGGACCCCCATCGGAGAGGAAAAAACCGGTGTAATCAGATACACGGGCTGCTTGCTGCATATTGTGGGTCACAATAACGATGGTCATAGTCTTTGAGAGATCACGAATTGTCTCTTCAATTCGAAGGGTCGATCCCGGGTCTAGAGCAGAACATGGTTCATCCATTAACAAAACCTGTGGCTTAACAGCAAGAGAGCGAGCGATGCACAGACGTTGTTGCTGACCACCAGACAAAGTGCCTCCATATTGGTCCAGGCGATCTTTAACTTCACTCCATAATCCCGCACGAACTAGGCAGTCTTCTAACAATTCATCCGAGTTGTTGATTTTAATCTGAGCTAATTTGAGCCCAGAGAGAACATTTTCTTTAATAGTCATAGAAGGGAATGGATTTGGCTTCTGAAAAACCATTCCAATTCCTAATCGAATCTTTGTAACATCGACACCAGAGCGATAAACATCCTTGCCATCAAGGAGAACTTCACCAGCCATTGCAGCCGTTGGAATAAACTCGTGCATTCTATTGAGAATGCGAATAAATGTTGACTTACCACAACCTGAAGGGCCAATGAGCGCCGTTACTGTGCCAGCGTAAAAATCTAGAGAAATATCAGAAAGGACATGTTTTTGACCAAACCATGCGTGAACATTACGAGCTTCAAGTCCAACACCCATGGCAGAAGTACCAGGAGTCCTGGTTGCAGCAATAGATGCCAATGAGTTGACTTTGGTTTGTGACATGTCTTTTTCTCCCTCGTTATCCATACTCGATTACCCTTTTTTGTTTCCTAATACACGTGCAATGGTGAAAAAAATCATGACTACAACCATAAGAACAAAAATACCTGTCCAAGCACGCTCAGCTCCAGTTTCAGTTCCTAATCCAAAATTCTTCCAGACGTAAAATGGAAGAGCAGAGTTGTTGCCACTGAATGGATTCCAGTTCATTGCATCGTTACCACCGACTGTGAGTAGTAAAGGAGCGGTCTCTCCTGCAACCCGTGCGGTACCTAAAATCACAGCAGTTATAAGTCCACTTCGGGCTGCAGGGATAACTACAAGTGCAACTGTTTTCCATTGTGTTGCACCGAGTGCTAATCCTGCTTCTCTTAGATCTGTCGGAATCAACTTCAACACTTCTTCTGCGGTACGGGCAACAGTTGGGATCATCAAAATTGCCAAAGCTAATGAGCCCGCGGCAGTGTTATAACTTCCCCCTAAAGAAATCATCCAAACGGCATAAATGAAAAGGCCCGCAACAATAGAAGGTACACCGCTCATTGCTTGGACGAAGAATCTAACGGTTCCAGATGCTTTTCCTTTTACCTCAGTTAGATACAAAGCTGTCAATAAACCGATCGGAATACTTACAATCGTTGCTAGAGCAACCACATAAAGAGAACCAACAAGTGCATGTAGTAACCCACCTTCGCTCAGTGGAGCATCAGAGGCGGTTACCGACATATCATCAAAAAACATTCCAATTGAAAGACCTGGCGCACCCTTTCTAATAATTTCGAAAACTATCGATGCGACTGGAAGCAATACAAATGCTGCAAGAAAATAAATTATGATGGTCGACACCGAGTTGGCTGCAGCTTTGCGATCCTTGCGAATCCAACTAATTGATGCAGCAATAAAAAGTGAAAGAACAATGAAAGTTAAAATGAAGCCAAGAATTCCGGCCAAAGGTGATACTAAGACCAGTATCAAGCTGGCGATTACCGTACCAATTGCTCCAAAAACATCTGGCAAAAGTTGCTTCGGGGTAGCTTTCCAGGGCTTTAATGGTCTTGGGACCATCATCTGATTAGGATCATTCGATCCCTGTGGTTTATTTTCGGTCACAGTACTCATCCTTGGCGAACCGTCTTGTTAATGATCGCATTGGCGACAAAGTTAACGGCAAGAGTGACCATGAATAACACAAACCCGGCGGCCATTAATGCTTTGAGCTCAGGTTCGGTTGCTTCTCCAAATTTGTTTACGATTAAAGATGCAACTGAACCACCGGCGCTCAACAAAACTTCAGGACGAATGTCATAGACAAGGTTAAGCACAGTATAAACAGCAACAGTTTCACCTATCGCACGACCGAGCCCAAGCATTGCGCCACCAATCACTCCGCCTTTTCCATAAGGAATCACAACAGAGCGAATCATTGACCATCTGGTTGCTCCCAGTGCATAAGCAGCTTGGATTCTATCCAGTGGAGTTTGAGCAAAAACTTCACGCGAAATTGATGTAATAATTGGAATGATCATGACCGCTAACACGAGACCTGCAATAAATGGTGATCGTGAATAAAAGTCACCCGGCATTGAGAAAATTGGAATAAAGCCGAAGTACTTGTTAATTAATTTGGCCCATTCCTCAGCGTGGGGCATAAGCACGTAAAATCCCCAAAGCCCAAAAACGATAGAGGGAATTGCAGCCATAACATCGACAACTAAAACCATTGGTTTTTTTAGCCATTCGGGTGCGTAGTATGAGAGAAACAACGCTGCACCTACAGCAAGCGGGAATCCGAAGAAGAGTCCTATAAAACCAATTACCAAAGTTCCGTATAGCATGGCACCGATTCCATATGATGCTTCGGTTCCGTTTTCAATACTTTCAGCTATCCACTCAAATGAGGTAACAAAACTCAATCCCTCAGACCTAAATACATTAAGTCCGTTATAAAAAAGAAAAAGTGAAATCAAGCCAAGCACCAATAGTGAAATCATTCCGCCTGAGCTAACGATCCCCCTGAAAATTCGATCTGAAAATCGAGGTTCCGTTGTTATCTCGCGGGGGGTTGGACCCTCGCTTTTGACGGGATTAACGGTGCTCACGAGAGGATCATGCCCTTTCACCTTTAATTTGAAGCAGAGGAAAAGTGAACAGAAGGTTAACGAAGCGTGAAGAAAGACCGAATCAGGCTCAGATCAACCGTTGGAGACCTATTTCTATGGGGCTACTGGTCCGCCCTTGGTGGCTGCGATTTCATCCAAAATCTCCATGACGCGAATAGTCTCTTTCATCGGCAGAATCCAACTTGGCTCACCCAATAATCGCGATCCAAAGTTTTCAACCATCAATTGATATGGATCAACTGGAGCAAACTTTTCTATCGTATCCCCAACTTTGAGAATGCTTGTATTTCTAAGTGAGGTAAAGGCATCATTGCCGAGATTTTCAATTGTTGCCAAAGAGCCAGTAATAACTAATTTCTGCTCTTCTTCCCGTTCAAAAGATGTAAGTGCATGAGCTTCAATTGTGTCATTGATTGTTGCGCTTATTCGCGTCGTCATATCAACGCCCGTTGGTGCAGTAGTTCTCTCAACAGAGTTGATAACCATTGTGAGATTACCTTGAGTGAGTGCAGAAAATGCATGCAGTGGATATGGCCCAACGTCAAACAAACTTCCGCCACCCATCTCTGGAATCAAGCGATAATTTCCTTCCAGAGAACCTGGAAAAGTAAATGATGCGTCAATTGAATTAATCTCACCGATTGCGCCACTTCGTACAAGTTCAACCATACGAATAAACCGTGGATGCCAACGTGTCCATACTGCTTCAACCAGTAGTCGATCATTTGCTTGCGCCGCATCTGCCATTGATCTAGCTTCGATTGCATTCATGGCTATTGGTTTTTCGCAGAGCACATGCTTGCCAGCATTGAGAGCCTTGATGCTCCAATTACAGTGTTGATCATTTGCAAGCGAGATATAAACGGCATCAACCTCTGGATCGCTCAACAGATCCTCATAGCTCATGTGTACTTTTTCAGGCTCTAAAGATTGAGAGCGAGCAACATCTCTACTTGCAACTGCATACAAAGTTGCATTTTTAGCACTGTGAACAGCAGGTGATAATGCCTTTGTTGCAATGGACCCAGCACCAAGAAACCCCCAACGAATACTCATGCCCTGAGCAACTTTGCTGCAACGGGCAAACCGTTCTTGAGAGCAGATTCCTCTGCAGCTTGCATAATTGCAACAACATCTCGAGATTGCGCCGATGTCACTGACATGGTTTTACCTTCATTAATTCGTGCCACTAATGACTCATGGAATGTGTATGGCTTAACACTTTGCAGTGGAATAGCTTCAACACTGCCATTTGCTCTGTGAATAGAGATTTTTGCAGGAAGATCGGCCACCGAATCACCGGCGCTTAGATCCCAATCCCCCACAATCGAACCCTTGGTCCCGAGAATGAAGTATTTAGGCTTGCGAGCTGCGGCAAGGTCCGAGTTAGTAAAGATCGCCTGAACTCCATCTGTAAAGGTAAGTGTTACCTGTGCATGGTCAGCATTTGTTACGTGGTCCCATACTCGCTTTTGATTTAGTCCGGTTACATGATCAAGCGGTGAAGCAATAACTGCCAATATCTGATCAATGAAGTGGCTTCCCCAGTCAAATATCGCACCACCTGAAACTGCAACATCAGAATGCCAATATGAACAAGGTTTGGAATATCCACCTACAAAACTTTCGTAATGAAAAACCTCACCGATTTCGCCAGAATCGATCAATGATTTAATTGTCACAAAATCTGCATCGAAGCGACGATTTTGATAGACAACTAGTAAAAGTTTGGATGCATCAGCTAATGCGATTAACTCATCGCACTCATTGGTTGTTAGAGCCATTGGTTTTTCTAGTACTACATTTATTCCACGGGATAGAGCTTGTTTAGCCCAATAAAAATGTGTGTTAGGCGGCGTTGAAACAACTACAAGATCAATTTCTCCAGATTCAAGCATCACTTGTGCATCATTAAATCCTTTGGCATTTGGCGCAATTTGTAGCGCCGCATTTAATCGCTCTGAATTGGTGTCACAAACTGCCGTTAGGACCATTCCTTGTGTCGAGAGCAAAGCTTTATTGTGCTCATCACCGATTGCACCATAAGCCAACAGCGCCGTTCTGATTTCAGATTTAGATTGAATGATCACTCCTATTGTTTCTAACCTGGGCTAGGTTACCCACCAGATTGTCATTGCGCTCGCGGGGTTGGATTGCCCCTTTGCAGGCCACTGCTCGGACTAGTTATACCCCAGGGGCCGATTTCCCAAGTTATTTTGAGGCCCTTAGACCCGCTCCAAAGAGGGTTCCCCGGCCATGAAATTCGTTATGACTTTGTTACAAAGAGTACTTCCAAATTAGGGCAAACCATTGACAGATTATCTTGGTGGGTGAATCATCTGACAGTGATTTGTATACCGTTGTGTATCTCCGAGTACCACTCTGGGAGAATCCATGACCACGCGACTTTGATGGGAAAAATCAATGGAAACTACTAAAGACGCACCATCAAAGTTTCTCAATGGAAATCGAATTACAGCCTTTGTAATTCTTTTGGTTTCTGGCAATTTACTAAACTTTTCACTTCGTTATGGACTCTTTCTTGAAGATGGTGCACCTGGTCCTGGTCTTTTCCCTGCAATCATTACTGCCCCATTGGTTGGACTTTGTATTGCATGGCTGATTATTGGTGACCGTGAAGTGCCCAAAGTTAAGCAAGATTCTGATTCAAAAGATGAATTAACCGCCGAGCTTGAAGCAAAATTAGATGAAATTCAAGAAATCGATTCAGATGGCAAAAAGAGAATTGCTTGGGTTTTTTTCTGGACGATTGTTATGTTTGCAACTTTTGAAAGGTTAGGCAGCATCATCTCTCTATCGATTTATTCAATAGGACTTTTGTTTTCAATATCAAACACAAAATCTTGGAAGGTATTTCCCTCTACTCTTCTCATGATTCTTTTGGTGACATTTGGCGCAGTGAAAATCGGAGTCATGCTTCCTGATCCATTTAATATTTTCAGAATATTTGGAGGGCAATAATGTCAGAGATAATCTCCAACTTACAGCTCGGATTTGATTCCGTTCTTACCCTCAATATATTTATGTGGGCGGTAATTGGCTGTGGACTAGGAATGATTACAGGCGTATTACCTGGATTTGGCCCTGCAGCTGCAACAGGTTTACTTCTTCCATTTGCATTTGTTTTGCCGCCAACGGCTTCTATTGTGATGCTTGCATGTATTTACTACGGTTCAATGTACGGTGGAACGATAACTTCAGTACTACTTAATGTCCCAGGAGAAGCATCATCGGTTGCTACATGTATTGATGGTTATGCAATGACCAAGCGCGGTATGGCTGGTAAGGCTCTTTCAATATCTGCCGTTGGCTCATTTATCGCCGGAGTTATAGCCGTATTTGGACTCATTTTTTCACAGAAGATTGCAGCGATTGCAATTACCTTCACCTATCTAGATGTCTTTGGATTTAGTTTGCTTGCTTTGACTTTAGTCGTGGGCCTAACTGGCGATTCAATGATTAAGGGATTAATTTCGGCCTTCCTTGGATTATTCATTGGAATGGTTGGGCTTGATATTTATACCGGTGGTCCAAGATTTACGATGGGTCTAGACCAACTACAAGAAGGTCTTCCATTTATTGCGATCATCATGGGTATCTTTGGTTTGTCAGAGATTTTGGAAAGTATCGGGGGCAAGAAACAACCTGATTACTCCGGAAACATCGGATCAACCTTACTGAAGTGGCAAGATTTTAAAGACTCAATTGGTGCCATTTTAAGAGGCACAGGTATTGGCTTCTTCTTTGGTCTACTTCCTGGATCACCTGCAGCTGCATCTTCTTTTGCGGCTTACACAGTTGAAAAACGAGTCTCAAAAACCCCCGAGAGATTTGGAAAAGGTGCAATACAAGGTGTTGCTGGACCTGAGGCTGCAAACAATGCACTTGGAATCTCAAACTTTATTCCACTGCTCGCACTTGGAATTCCGTCATCGGCCACAATGGCTATTTTATTGGCGGCATTTACGATTAATGGGCTAACACCTGGACCTCTGCTATTCACAAATAATCCAGAGATTGCTTGGGGTTTGATTGCAAGCCTTGCACTTGCAAATGTAATTCTTCTGATCATGGCATTGCCACTTGTCAGAATGTGGGTTTCGATTTTAAAAATTCCTACAATGATTCTTTACACAATCACTCTCTCATTCATGAGTATCGGTGCCTACATAATTGATGGTTCTATGTTCTCGGTTTTGGTTCTCTGGATAGCTGGAATTGTCGGATTCACTTTGCGCAGATTTGGTGTCCCAATGGCACCAGCAGCATTAACGATCGTTCTAGGGCCAATGCTTGAAAAAAGTTTCCGGACAGCGCTCCAAGTAAACTATGGGGAGTTTTCATCGTTGTTCTCAAGCTCTCGAGCAAACACGGCTTATGCATTAATTGTTGTTGTGTTAGCAACTAAAATGATCTCTTCCATCCGCAAGAGTAATAAGGTAAGAAAAATGAAATCTTCTGCAGCAATGAATGGTTCAAAGTAGATGACTTTTGAATCATTGATTGAACTGTGGAAGTAAAACCGAAGCAGTACAAAAATCCATGGATAATAATCGGAACGGAGCTGTTCTAATGAAAAGAAATAAAACCGTACAGATCGCTGCAATTGCGGTGACTGCACTAGTTCTATCGCTCACGGCCACTACAAGTGCTTCAGCTGCTACAGCTAAGGTCAATGGCGCTTGTAAAACTGTTGGTGAAAAGAGCGGAACTTTAACTTGTACTCAATCTGGTACAAAAAAAGTATGGAAAACCACAGTTGTCCCTGCAGCAATCAAGAGCTGGTTAAAAGACTGTAACAACCAACTTTCAGTTGTAATTGGATACGGCGCTGGTGGAGCTACTGATATTTGGGCTCGCTTGCTTGCTAAGTACATCGAAACCGAAACTGGTGCAAAGGTAAACGTAACTAACACCCCAGGTGCCGGTGGATCTCTAGGTATCAACAAGGTAATGTCATCTAAGCGAAATGCCTGCACATTGGGTAACGTGAACTTGCCATCTGCTTTGCAGTACCTACGCCCAACAAGTTCAGTGACATACACAAAAGAGTCACTTAACCTAATCGCTACAACAGGATTCTCTGCAAACGTGATCGTTGTTCATGCTGACTCAAAGTACAACACAGTCAAGGATCTCGTAGATGACATGAAGGCAAATGCAGGCAGAATTAAGGCAGGCTCTGACGGTCCTGGCTCTGATGATGCGATTGCTTACTACGATCTAGCTCAAAAGACAGGTACAACTTTCACACAGGTTGTTACTGATGGATCTGCAGCAAAAGTTGCAGCGCTATTGAGTAAGCAAGTTGACTTCTTTGGTGGTTCTATCACTGGAGTTAAGGCAAACATCGACAATAAGCAGTTCAAGGCACTTTGTGTATTCTCAGATGTTAAGTCAAAGTTCTTGCCAACTACGCCTACATGTAAAGAAGCAGGATATGACGTAATCTCCACAAACATGTGGTCACTGTTCACATCTCAGGGTGTACTTGAGTCACGTCGCCAAGCAATCGAAGATATGCTTCTAAAGATTGCCGCGAACACAACATACATCGCTGATAATGACAAGCTTGCAATTGAAGTGCGTCCGTTCACAAGCGATGCACTTTCAGAGGAATGGACTCGTCAAGCCGTTCTTTACAAGTCGATCATCTCAAAGCTCTAATCTAGAGATATAGATTAAAAGTTAGACCCCCGGAAGTATTTACTTTCCGGGGGTCTAACTACTATTAGGAGGGCTAATTCAATTTTATGAAGACCACTGGAGACTTACAGCCACTTTCATATGGGCTTTGGGGAATTCTCGCGACACCGTTTATGGGTCCACATTACGAATTAGATAAAGAATCTTTGACTCGATTAGTTCAGCATTTTGAATCCCTGGGTGCGCAAGGTGTGGTTGCTTTAGGAGTATTTGGAGAAGGCTCGGCCCTTAACAGTCAAGAACAAGAAGAAGTAATCAAAACTGTATGTTCATCTACCGACAAAATGAGAATCATAGTAGGTATCTCTGAGCGATCTACATCTCCGGCAATAGAGCAATCAATAAGGGCATTGGAGTCTGCAGGCAAGAAACTCTCGGGATTAATGGTCCAAGTTAACTCTCCTAATGCAGAAATCTTAAGCAAGCACTTAACTAAAATTTATGAGGAAACAAATACAGGCATAGTCTTACAAGATTATCCAGTAGTCAGTGGAATTAAGATCTCTACTGCGCAAATTCTAGAAACAATTAAAAGCTGCCCATTCATTATCGCCGTAAAGTCAGAAAATCCGCCGACTGCGCAGGTGATCAGTGAGTTAACAGCCATGACTAAAGTTCCGATCATTGGAGGCTTGGGTGGAGTGGGGTTAATTGACGAACTAGAAGCTGGAGCGGCAGGTGCGATGACTGGATTTTCTTATCCAGAAGGATTGATCGAAGCAATCCAGGCCTATTCAGAAAAAGGATTTGAAGGGGCAAGAGAAGCGTTTGCAAAATGGTTGCCGCTTGCAAACTTTGAGGCACAACCAGGCATCGCTTTGGCAATTAGAAAAAGAATTTACCAAGAACGTGGAATCTTTACAGAAAGTACAGTTAGACCCCCATCTCCAAAAATGCCAAAAAATTTAGAGCCTTTGATGTTCAAACATTTAAAGATTGTTCAAAGCTACGTAAACAACTAATAAGGAGAAAACAAAGTGAATTTTGGAATTGATGGAAAAGTTGCTTTGGTGGCTGCATCAACCTCTGGACTTGGATTAGCAAGTGCGCAGGCTCTCTCATTAGAAGGTGCCCGAGTCGCTATATCGGGGCGCCGTGGAGATGTTGCTAGATCGCAAGCAGCCTTACTTAAGGGTGCAGTCGGTTTTGAAATGGACTTAGCGGTCGAAGGTAATGCTCATGAATTAGCAACCAAAGTTGCCAAAGAAATGGGTAGCGTTGAAATTTTAGTACTCAATAGTGGAGGGCCTAAACCAGGGCCTGCTGCAAAAATGACTCGAGCTGCCTTCTTAGAAGCAGCAGAATATCTAATCTTCCAACACATTGAACTTGTCAATGCAATTCTGCCCGACATGATCTCTAAGAAATGGGGAAGAATAATTGGAATTGGTTCAACAGCAATTCAAAATCCAAATCCAGATTTGTCATTATCTAGTATTGCAAGGTCTAGTTTGGCTGCATACCTAAAGACGCTTTCGAAAGAGGTTGCATCTGAAGGCGTAACTGTGAATATGGTTCATCCAGGCCGAGTAGATACCGAAAGAGTCCGACAGCTAGATCGATTTAAAGCAGAGAAACAAAATCGACCAGTTACTGAAATTGAACAAGAGTCGATAGGCACAATACCTGCCAATCGATACGGGCACCCCGAAGAGTTTGGTTCAACAGTGGCATTTTTGGCAAGTAAACAGGCTTCTTACATCACTGGTGTGCAGATTCGTGTTGATGGTGGAAGAGTTGAAGGTTACTAGATGAGGATTGCAACAATATCTAAGGGATCTCAAACGGCAGCAATTGTTATTGACTCAGAAGACAACTATTTTTTTGCAGATGAACTATTTCCTGGAAATACCTATGACGATTGCCTCAGAATTATCCAGGAATTTACACCCAATGAAATAAAGAGCGCATTCTTTGCATCCAAGCTACAGAAAAGAAAATTAAATGGTGTTAAGTTCCATGCACCTTACCGCACACCAGAATTGATTTGGGGAATAGGACTCAATTACTCTGATCATGCATCTGACCTATCTGCCGTTGCACCAGGTGATGAACCAGCTTCTTTTATAAAAGGCAATCACACAATTATCGGGCCAGGTGAAGTTATTCAGATTCCAATCCAAAGTGCTCGTACGACTGCAGAGGCCGAACTTGGATTGGTGATGGCAAAGAGATGTAGAAACGTCTCAGAATCTGAAGCTCTGGATTATGTATTTGGAGTAGTGCCTGTGCTTGATCAAACCGCTGAGGACATACTGCAAAAAAATCCTCGATTTCTTACTAGATCAAAGAATTTTGAGACATTTTTCTCTTTTGGGCCGTGGATTATGACACTTGATGAAGTGCTGGAAAAGAATTCGACCATAGATCAGATAACTGTATCAACGGTTAAAAATGAAGAAGTTCTTAAGAGTAATCAGGTTACAAATATGACGTTTAGCCCTTTAAATCTAATCTCATTTCATAGTCAAGTTTTTCCTCTTGTTGCCGGTGACATCATTTCAACCGGAACACCCGGTGCTGTGCCGATTCAAGAAGGAGATGTTGTGCGAAGTGATATCTCAGGAGTTGGTTCATTAACGAATTCAGTTACTAAAGCAAAGATGGGGGCATAAATGGATTGGATCATTGGAGCATATGCAGCTTCTCCAACTAGAGATGGATGGGTTGAGCAAGAAGAAGCAGAGTTTTTAGAGGGGATCTATAGACTCAAGAATTTAGCAGGGTTAGAGGTTCCTTTCTCGGATTCAATTCACAAATTTGATGAGGATTGGTTTATTCAAAGGTTTCCATCTAATTTGCAATTAGTTTTAACACTTATTCCTGGAACAACTGCAAGTGTAAAATCTAATCCGCTTTGGGGAATCAGCTCTAATGATGAAAGTGGACGTGATTCTGCAGTTAACTTTGTAAAGAGCTGTCTAAAGTCTGTCAAAAAGGTCAATGATGCCAAAGGCAGTAAGGTTGTTAAGGCTATTCAGATTCACAGCGCACCTGGTGGAACAGATTCATCAACAAAAGCGCTGTCTAAGTCCCTGGAGCAAATTCATGCAATTGATTGGGATGGCGCGCAGATCGTAATTGAACATTGCGATGCACTGGTTTCGGGACAAGCAAAACAAAAAGGTTACCTCGACTTGTCACAAGAGATCCAAGCAATAAAAATGAGCATGACCCCCACTCGATTGTCAGTAAATTGGGGTCGATCTGCAATCGAAACTCGCTCTGCTCAAGGTCCGATCGATCACATAAAACTTGCGCGATCTGAGAAATTGCTTTCGGGTCTAATGTTTTCAGGTGCCTCAGGCGTAGACAATAGATTTGGAAAAGCGTGGGCTGATTGTCATGTGCCACCTACTCCCCTTGCCGATCACACATCTAATTTGCTCGAGACAAATTCCTTAATGACAACTGATGAGATTAAAAAATGCATTTCAGCTGCCGGAGATCTAGATTATGTCGGGTTAAAGATTGCACCTCTGAAAGAAATCACAGTTGCCCAGAGAGTTCAAACAGTTGCAGAATCACTAGAAGTTTTAGAAATTGCCAATTCTTTACTGAATTGATCTTGCCAATTCCCTACTGAAATTAACTAGGGAGCGATTGTAATTAAACGCTCTTCTGTCATTTCTGCAATTGCATATTTTGGACCCTCTTTGCCATGGCCGCTCATCTTTACCCCACCGTATGGATATAAATCTAAACGGCTAGATGAGGTCTCATTAATGTGAACTGAGCCAAAGCGCAGAGTCTCTGCAGCCAATAAAGCTTTTTTGATATTGGCTGTAAAGATACCTGCAGCTAAACCATAAGGTGTGTCATTAGCTTCAGAAATTGCTTGATTTAGATCTTGGAATGGGCGAATAGTAACTACAGGTCCAAAGATCTCTTTTTGCATGACGAGCATGGATTGATCTACTTGACTCAAAACGGTAGGTCCAAATACATTGCCAATTCTCTTACCACCATGAGAAAGAGCTGCGCCCTTATCAACTGCATCCTTTACCCAAGACTCAACACGTTCGGTTTCTTGTAGAGAAATAAGTGGTCCAACAAATGTTTGATCCTCAGTTGGATCACCGACGTGTTTTGAGGATAGATGCTTTGAAACCTCACGAACAAACTCTGCTTCCACATCAGAGTGAACATAAAGGCGCTGAATTGATGTGCACACTTGGCCTGCCTTACGAAAGGAAGCGTTAACACAGAGTTCTGCAGCTTTTGCTATATCTCCATCTTCGCAAATAATTGTGCTCGAGAGTGATCCGAGTTCGAGTTGAGTCTTCCGGATTCCTACAGTTCTAGTTATATGTTCGCCAACTGCTGTACTGCCTGTGAAAGCATAAAATGATGGGATTGGATCCTCAAGTAACCACTGACCAACAGTTGTGCCCCCACCATTTAGTAATGAAATGAGTTTTGGCGGCAGGCCTGCCTCAAGAAGCAGGCTTACCAAGAGTTCTGATGTCATTGGTGTTAACGCCGCAGGTTTTACAACTACCGCGTTACCTGCTGCAATTGCAGGTCCAACTTTATGACAAACCGTATTAAGCGGAGCATTAAATGGTGTGATTGCACAAATGACACCAAGAGGATGGCGCACTGTGAATCCAATTCTTCCTGTGTATCCAGGTGCTCCAGAAATAGGAATAACCTCTCCTGTTATTCGCTTAGCTTCTTCGGCGCAAATGATCATTGTCTGAATCGCTCTTTTTGTTTCATTTCGAGCGTCCGTGATTGTTAATCCACTATCTGCAACTATGGTCCGCGCAATCTCTTCTACTTTGGCTTCCATAATTGTTGCCAATTTCGAAAGAACTAAATATCGGTCATATGGCTTAAAGTTACTTGATATTTGTGCCTGCAATGCAGAATTAGTGGCCTTAGAAACTTGATCCTTGGAGGCAGTATGTACTACCGCTACATCTGAACCATCGAATTTGTCCTTGAGAATAAAACTCTCATCTCCATCTACCCACTTGCCATCAATGAATAAGCGGATTTCCTTGGATGATTTTTTGCTCATTATTTTTTTCTCTCTTCAATCTTCTCGTAAACTCGATCAATAAATTCATTGTAATCACGCGGGGCTTGTCTGCCACCGGCATTTAACTCAAGATCCGCTGCCCAAGTTAACCGCTTTTCGCAGCCACTTGCCACCATTGGCTCTATTCCGGCCTCTTCTAATGTCGTTATCACTTGACCTAACTCGGCAGATCTTCTTCGAGCATGCAGATATGTTCTGCTAGTAATGTAAGTTGCAAATTCATTCCAATCATCAAATGGCATAGAGCCTCCCATGCCCTCTAGAACCTTAGCGCCGCCGCCGTACTCTCTAGCCATCAACAAGAATTCCAGCATTAGTGATTCCATGCCTTTTACTAGAATGCTTCGAAGCATTTTTGTTGCCGACGCTTCTCCTGCTTCATCCCCAGAGATCTCCATCTCCAAATTCATGCCTTGAGTAAGTTCAATAAAACGAGCTTTACCTGAACCGCTAATAATTATAGGAACACGATGCTTTAACGGTGGGACTGCGCCCATAACTGCAACATCAACAAAAGTGCCCTTTGACTTTGCAATCACAGCACCGACTGTCTTTTTGAGTTGCGGACCTGTTGAGTTCCAATCGCTATAAACTTGACCCTGTTGTAAAAGTGGAACTAGTTCTTCTGCAATTGAAACAGCAAACTTTGCATGAGTTAAACACAGTATTAAGTCACTGCTTTTGGCTAATTCCTCTAAATCTTTACAAACTATTATCCCTAGAGAGTTAACCTTTTCGGCAACTTCAGGCAGGTGCATTCTTGCTTCAAAGCCAGCGACTTCAACACCTTCGCTTTTGAGCCCTGCAGCAATAGCTGCTCCAGCTTCTCCTAAGCCTATAATTCCTATTCGAGTAGCCATCTCATATTCCTCTCTTGAACTAACCGTTGAACTTTATTGTGCGAATATCATCGAGCTTGGAAAGAGATGACAATTGAGCAAGAATTTCGTTTGTTACAAGTTCGCCGTAAATTGGATTTACCAGATCTACAAATTTTGATGAAACTTCGGCTTGGCTCATCGGGTCATCAGGATCACCTTTACGTGTTTGCCGGTCGGAAACATGGACCGAGCCATCCAAAGTTGTAATCGTGATTTTCGCACTTCGCTTTCGGGGGTAGTTCAGATCTTTCTCTGCAGAAGGTTTAAGAGTAACTAAATGCATTAATTTTCTTACTTCTGAGTTTTGTAGAGCTTCATCCTCAAAAGCTTTAATTCTTACAGTTCCACCACACAAGGCGGTTGCCACTGTATATGGAATTGAAAATTTTGCATCAAATGCAGTAGTCGGAGATTTTATTCCAGCAATCTCAATGGCTTTTGAATATGTCTCTACCTCGATTGACTTAATCTGATCAGCTTTAATCCCCTTCGAAGAAAGTTCTAAAGCGCCATCAATCGGAGCAAAGGTGTGACCGCAGCAGAAGTGATTCTTAACAGTGATCTCCTTGATTGCCCAAGAGTCTCCGAGGTTATCTAAAACTTCCGAAGTAGTTGGGCCATTTCCCATAGCTATTGAGAAACCACTCGAACCATCAAATATTCCATGGCTTCCGGTGAATCCGTGTTTAGCTGCCATAGCTGACAAAACGCCAGACTCGGCAGCTCTTCCAGAATGTAGTGGCTTGCTCATCGAATCATCTTTAAATGCTTGCTGTAATCCTGCAGCCATCGTTATTGAAGTAGCTAATGCATCCGTAAATTGAGTCGAATTCAACTTCAATATCTCAGCGGCTGCGGCAGCTGCACCGATTGCACCTACGGTTCCTGTTGTATGCCAATATTTATAGTGAGTGGGATTAACTTCACGGGCGATTCGGCAACCTATTTCATAACCGACGACTACCGCTCGTATCAGATCTGCTCCAGAGGCGCCCTGTGCCTCTCCAATTGCAATGGCTGCTGCAATTGTTGGTGCACCAGGATGGTACAAACCATCACGATAAATATCATCAATCTCTGAAACATGTGCTGCAGTTCCATTGATGAGCGCAGCCGTACGCACATCAGTTAATCCATGACCAGTAAAGGTTCTAGCGCGTGCGTTAGCATTCATAGAATCTTGCAGAGAAGTGGCAAGAATTTGAGAGGGCTTTTCGCGAGCCCCCACTAACGTGCCTGCAGTCCAATCAATTATTGCTTTTATTGCTGCTTTCTCAACATCTTGAGGTATCGGTTGGCTTCGTTGCTCTACAAAAAAATTTGAAAGTTCTTGAAGGACCGAAACTGTCAAAACTGTGCCTCGTACTGACCTGGATCAATTCGAGCTTCTACAACCAATGGCCGTGTAATTCCAACTGCTCCAGCCATAATTCGTTCTAGCTCGGCAATACTTGATGCACGTGCACCATCACAGTGCATTGCTTCTGCCATTTTTACAAGGTCTGAGTCTTCGATCTTGGTTGCAGTACTTGGGTAGCCGCGAACCATTTGCTTTATCTCAATACGATTCAAACTGTGATCAACAAAAACCACGAATACGATCGGAAGTTTGCGCTCTGCTGCAAGGCGAACTTCAGTAGCTGCCATCGCAAATCCACCATCGCCAACCATTGCAACAACCGGACGACTTCTATCTGTAAGGGAAGCAGCGATAGCCGCAGGAATTCCATATCCCATAGATGAAAGTCCATTTGTCATTAATAGTCCACGAGGTTCATATGTCGTCCAACCCTGACCGATGAGCATCTTGTGTGAACCAACATCTGAAACACCAACTGTTGATTTAGGCATTGCAGCACGGACAACATCAACAACATCTGTTGGATTGAGTTTTCCAGCAACTTTTCCACTGTAGTAAGTGTCACGAAGTTTAGTTTTATGAGCTTCAATTTCTTTTGTATTCCAAACTGTGCCACCCTTCCACTCTTCACGCAGCCAGTCCAGCATCATTGGAATGCTTCCAACCATTTCACAATCGGCAAAATAGATCTGATCGCTATTTTCAGTTGAATCAATGTGTAAAACTGGGGCTGTTGCTGACCATGGCTTAATAAGTTCTACGCAATCAAAACCGACAGAAATAATCAAATCTGCACTTTCAAGGAAATCCCACATAACTTGCTGACAAGCCATGTCGACAACCCCTGCAAACAATGGATGATCTTCAGGGAAACTTCCTTTAGACATTGGAGCAGTAACAACAGGAATTCCGGTTTTCTCTGCCAACGCCACCATCGCATCGCGAGCGCCCGAACGAACTGCGCCAATTCCTGACAAGAAAACAGGACGCTTTGCATTTGCAAGAATTTTATGTGGATCTGCTGAGCTTCCCGGGGCGCGTACAACTCTCATTCCTGTTCCGACATTGCTCAATGGTGGAATTCGAACATCTCCACCTTTTGCTGTTGCTTTAAAGACATCTTCTGCAACCGTTAAGTGAACAGATCCTGGCCTGTCAGCTGTTGCAGTGCGCAGTGCCTTTCGCATAATTGTTCCGACAGCGCCATTTTCAACACGTCCACTCCATTTAGTTACAGGACTAAACATCAACTTATGATCTACAACTTGATGTGTGAAGTACTGCTCACGCGCTGTATCGATCTGACCTGAAATAGCCAACATAGGAAGTCGATCCCAGTTTGCAGCGGCAACTCCATTTACTAAGTTTGTAGATCCCGGCCCAAGGGTTGAAAGTACACAACCTATATTTCCAGTAGCTGCGGCATAACCTGTTGCCATCATGGCTGCAGTTCCTTCACGTCGGGCTAAAACAATGTCAATGTCAAGGGCACGAGATGCCTCCATGAACTCAATAATGGGGTCTCCTGGGTATGCAAAAATAAATGGAATCTTCGCTGCCTTGATGTATTCCGCCATAACTGTAGCGACACTCTTGTCCACTTGATTTGCTGCGTTGTTAGCCACTTTGCATCCTTTTCTAAAACTCGCGAGATTATGGGCAACTACCCTTACATTGTGTACACGTGTGCACAATGAGCGTTATTCTTTCAGGATTTGGGGGTCTAGGTCAAGGGTATTGCTACTGACCTTTTTAAGGCATTGAGATAGAGTTTGAAATTATGACCGCTCTAAGTAAGCCCTCAGGCAAGTCAAGTGTTAGGAAAACACTTCCGACCCCTAAGGCCAAGCCACAGCCCTATGAGTGGCTGAGGGATGCCATATTGGTCAATGAAATTCAACCTGGTGCACCCCTAATTGAATCTAGTTTAGCAACTTGGTTCAAAGTAAGTCGCACGCCAATCCGTGAGGCATTGACCAGATTAGAACAAGATGGACTTTTAACCAGAGACAAAGGTCGACTAGTTGTTCGCGAACGTACTCCTGATGAAATTTTAGACATTTATGAAAATCGCGCAGTATTAGAAGCTTCTGTTGCGCGATTTGCAGCAGAGAGAAGAACATCTCAAGACATCAGATTACTTCAACGATCAGTGGATCGATGGTCAACTGTAGATACAAAAAATCAAAATGAGATGTTAGAAGTCAACAGAGATTTCCACATGGCGATGTGGCGAGCTGGTCACAATGAATCTCTTGTAGATCTTCTCAGTCGCTTAGATCTACACCTGGCGCATTTTCCAGGAACCACTTTAGCTTCAGATGGTCGTTGGGAGCAGGCAGGTAAAGAGCATGCAGCCCTATTGCGTGCTATCGAACTGCGAGATGCAAATGCAGCAAGTGAAATCGCGCGCGAACACTTCTTGCATGCAAGAGATATCCGTTTAAGGCTCTGGGATACCGTTCGCAAACCATAGCGTTACTTTGTCAGAAAATTTTGACTCTCAGCAATATTTGTATACACTGGTATATATACAGAGGTCAGCCACACAAGTAAGAAAATCATGCTCATGGCTGTTTTCTAGACAAGTAGGTGGTGAATGGCGATAAGTAGGAGCCCCTATAGATTACTTATGTTCCAGGGCATCATCATGCAAGCTGCCTACTTTGGATTGCGCCCAATGGTTACATATCGTGCGATCGAACTTGATGCACCAATTAGTCAAATAGGTTTGTTAGCAGCAGCTTTTGGTGGGCTTTCACTTTTGGTAGCAATTCCTGTTGGCCATTGGTTAGATCGTATTGGGCCTGGGCGAGGCACGGTTGTAGGTGTAATTCTGGAAGCAGCTGGAGCCGTTACCGCTTTGTTTGCAAGCAACTTCACAATTCTGTTTATTGCCGCAATGATCATGGGACTTGGGCATGTTGTCGCAATGCCTGGGCACACAATGTATATAGCTACACATTTTCCAGCTGAAAAACACATGGAAATGTACACAAATTATTCAACAATGGTCTCTGTTGGCCAAGCTATAGGTCCGGGAGCGACACTGTTTTTGGCTGGACAATTTGCATCATCTACTGCTTCAAATCAGATAAATTCTCAAGCAGGTTTAGCTATAGCACTTCTTGTCTGTCTTTCGGCACTTCCAGCTGCAATCATCATTCGCGAAGCAAAAGGCCAGCACGCTCTAAGTCACCCACAACAGTCTGCTAAAGAGCGCAAACTTAAGAAACAAGAGCGCAAAAGCTCAGGTTCGAACTCAACAACGTGGGCAATTATGTTGTCTAGTGCAATTGTTGTTGCCGCTCAAGATGTTCTCATCACATTCCTTCCACTTTGGGCTATTGAAAGAAACATAAGCCCTTCGATGGTTGGTGCACTTTTAGCAAGTCGCGCAGTTTTCACATTATTGATTCGAATGGTCTCTCTTCGATTAGTAGACAGATTTGGGCGCAAGGAAATCTTGGCGTGGTCAATTGTCTGTGGATGCATCGGTTTTGCTTCGCTAACTTTTGTAAGCCAAGAGTTTGCCTTCCTTTCTATGGCATTCCTTGGGATCGGACTTGGTATTGCACAACCCATCACTTTGGTTATGTTGATGGATACGGTCGATAAAAGTGAGCGCGGAAAAGCACTTGGAGTTCGAATGTTCGGTCACAGGCTTGGGCAACTGGGCCTACCGCTAGCAATGGGTGGTGTGGCAGATGTTGCAGGAATGAATGGTGCCTGGCTTGCAACAACAATGGTTATGAGTACAGGTGTATTTCTAACAATCTTCAAATCTCCGCCGGAAAACAATGCTGAATAGAAGTCCAAAAATCAATCCAAATCAGAATGGGGAATGAAATGCCAAAAAGAGTAATCGCAATTCTCGGTGGTGATGCACGAGAGCTTCGTGTAGCAGAGAGATTGATTGACATGGGGCACGAAGTACGAATCTATGGCCTTGAAAAATTGCCTAATCCCCCGGTTCCATATTCTGCAACCGCTCAAGATGCAGTAGCTGGAGCGCATTGGGTCATTGCACCAGCGCCAGGTATATCTGGAGATGCAATTTTTTCACCCTTTGCAGCTCAGACGCCAATTCTCTTAGTGGAAGATCTACTAAAGAACACAAAGATTTCAGAAGGTGGATTAATCCTTGGCCGATCTTCTGCATCCATGACTGAAGCTTCCAAGAATCTCAAGTTTCGAATCATTGAATCCAAAGATGAGAGACATTTGGCCGTTGCAAACTCCAATACAGTTGCAGAAGGCCTGCTCAAGCAGTTAATTGAAAAAACCGACAAGACTTTACGTGAGTACACCTTTAGCGTTCTTGGTTATGGTGCCACAGGTGTAGCAATCACAGATGTGCTCCTTGGCCTTAAAGCGAAAGTGATTGTTGCAACACGAAACAAAGTTGGACAAGAACGGGCTCGACAAGTTGGTGCAACTGCCTATGACTGGGAACAAAGACTTGAAGCCATGATTAACTCTGACATCGTTATCAACACCGCACCTGACACATCAACTATTCAAGTAGCAGACTACAAAAAGCTCAGCGGCAAGATGATCGTAGACATTGCTTCGCCTCCAGGAGGCATGGATCATGACAAAGATGCTGATTCAGGCTTAAACATTGTGTGGGCACGAGGATTAGGAAACCGCGCTCCAACATCAACAGGTGATATTCGGTTTGGCTTCATTAAGGAAGTCTTAGATACCTACGATCCCTTTTAAACCCAACAACAAATAATTATTTTGCTGGCGTCTGTCCGGCTCTTGGATTGAATGGATCGGCAACTTTTCCGCCAATATCGATCCAAACACTCTTAACCTCTGTGTACTCATGGATTGACTCGACTCCATTTTCTCTACCAAGACCACTCTCACCATAGCCACCAAATGGCATTGCATAATTTGTACGGCGATAGTTGTTTACCCAAATAGTTCCTGCGCGTAGTTTTCCAACAACTCTATGCACGCGCTTTACATCATTTGACCAAACACCAGCTGCCAGCCCAAATTTTGTATCATTTGCAATTCGAATTGCCTCATCTTCATCTTTAAACTTGATCACAGAGGCTACTGGGCCAAAGATTTCTTCACGAGCAATTCGCATGTCGTTCTTAACATCACCAAAAATCGTTGGCAGAACAAAAAGTCCTCCACCTAATTTAGGATCATTAGCTTTAACTCCGCCAGTTAGCAATGTTGCGCCTTCTTCAACGCCAATTTTGAAGTAACTCAAAACTTTATCGTACTGGGCTCTGCAGGCTAGTGTTCCCATCTCTGTTTCAGGATGATTTGGATCGCCAACAATGATCTTTTCTGTTCTGGCAACAAACTTTTTCGTGAACTCTTCGTAGACAGATTCTTCGACCAAAACTCTTGAACCTGCAAGACATGTTTGACCAGTTGCTGCAAAAATTCCCGCAATTACACCGTTAACGGCATTATCAATGTCAGCGTCTGCAAAAACTATATTTGGAGACTTGCCGCCAAGTTCCAAAGAAACTCGCTTAAAGTTCTTTGCACCTGTTAGGGCTACTTGCCTTCCAATATTGGTTGATCCGGTGAATGCGATCTTGTTGATTTCAGGATGCTCAGTCAACCATGCGCCAACTTGTCCGCCACCTGTGACAACGTTAAATACTCCTTTTGGAAAACCAGCCTTTTGAACTAGATCAGCAAACAAAAGAGTTGAAATAGGAGTAATTTCAGATGGCTTTACGACCATCGTGTTACCTGCGGCAATAGCTGGAGCAAATTTCCACATCAACAGAGCCAATGGAGAGTTCCATGGAGTAACGGCTGCAACGACTCCAATCGGCTCGCGCATAGTGAAGTTAACGGTATTTGGAATACTAACTGGAACCGTCTGGCCAAAAATAGTTTCTGCCAGACCACTAAAGAAATAGCAGTGACCTGCTAATGCTGTTGTCTGTGGTCCGAGTTCTCTAAGGAGTTTTCCGTTTTCAAGTACCTGCACTCGTGCAAGTTCTTCACCAGATTCTTCAATAAGTGCTCCTAGATTGCGAAGTAACTTTGCACGATGTGCAGGAGTTGCTGTGGACCATGGTCCTGATTCAAACGCTGCTCGTGCAGCAAGAACCGCTCGATTCACATCTTCTTCTGTGGCTTCAGGTGCTGTCGCCCAAGGCTGATTTGTATAAGGATTTACTGAGTCAAATGTTGCACCATTAGATGATGCAACATTTTCCCCATCAATCAGCATGAGATATGTTTCGATTTTTTCGGACAATGTAGTTTCCCTTCACATAATGTGGTGCAGTTAAATTGAAAGCGTAATTTAGCCTAGTAATGCTTTTCTAAAGATAATTCTGCAGTCAGCTGCATTCAAGTTTCTCTTGATCGGCGAGGACTCTTTAGTACTAATGCGAAGAAGTACAAATGAGCTGTCCTTGTCATGGGCAACAACTTTTGCTCCGTTTGCAACTTGAGAGTCATCTTGAACGGTGGCAGTAACTTTAATTCCAGCCCCAATTGCTATCTCTTCCAAGTTAACACCACGACCAGTGTGACTTACTTGATAACCGGTCTCTCCATAATGTCCGTTATCAACACAGATGATTGACAAGTTAGGCGGATTTAGAACTGCAATAGTTGCCAAAGTTCCTAGGCTCATCAGTAGCTCACCATCACCTGTTACTACCAAAACTTTTTTGTCAGGACGAGCCAAAGCAAGTCCTAATCCCATAGAAGCTGCTGCGCCCATCGCACCACCTAAGGTGTAGAGATTTGAGCCTGCATTTGTGAGTCGAGTTGTATCTCGTGCTGTTCCACCGAGTCCAGCGATCATCAAATAATCACTTGGATTTGGAACTAACTGAGGAATTACTACTTCGCGATTTAATTCAAATTTAAATGTGCTCATTTGGTGCCTCCTTAGAATTCTTTAGCGCCGATTAGGCGTTGGGTGAGAAGAACAGCGACAGCATTTCCTGACTTGAAGGCCATTGTTAAGGCAGCTTCAACAGTTGGTATGACATCTTCTTCGGTCCATACCGGTAAACAGATAACACCCATCGCCTCTAACGCGGCCTGAGTTCCTTGGCCCATTGGGAATTGCCATGGATTTCCTTCTCCAAAATTTCCACGCATGGTGACAAGAGTTAAAAATGGAAAATTTCCCAGCTTAACTAATGAAAGCAAGTTGATTGTGTTTCCAACTCCGCTGCTCTGCATGAGCAATACAGCTTTCTTTCCACCTAAATTTGCTCCGCAGCAGAGTCCGATTCCTTCCATCTCATTAGTCAAAGAGACATCGTGAACTTTTGGATCTGCAATAGCTTGATTAATTAAGTGCTTATGACCAGCATCTGGAACGTATCCGAAAATCTCTACTTCATTTTGGCGTAGTAGATCCCATAACTGTTCTTGCCAAGTTCCCACGGTTTTATTCATCTCTATGCCTAACCTTCTCCCTTATTTGAGTGACTATTTTGGATTTAATCTATTGCCTTACTTTTTCACAAACTTGCCGGCTTGTGTTCCAGCAATTCGGCCATAGACCGAACCATTTGTTAGCCCTGAACCACCTGGATAGTTACCGTAGAAAATTCCTCCAACTAACTCTCCACAAGCAAACAACCCCGGCATGATCTCTTCTTCACTATCGATTACTTGAGCATCTGTAGTGATACGAAGGCCGCCGAATGTGAACGTAATGCCACAAGTGACTGCATAAGCTTCGAATGGACCTTCATCTAATGTATTGGCCCAGTTGCTCTTTGGGACAGGTGAATGATCAGCTTTGCGACCATCCTTTATATTTGGATTAAATGGGATGTCTTTATTAATTGAGGCGTTATATGTCTTAACTGTTTCAACAAATGCCTCAGGGTTTACACCATCCAACTTTTTCGACAACTCTTCGATTGTTTTTCCAGTTACCTTTGTAACTTCTTTGATTCGATACTCATCACGGAGTAAGTGTGTGACTTTTTGATCGAAAATTTGCCAAGCAAAGTGATTAGGTTGAGCCATAATGACATGGCCATACTTTGCATATGTGTAGTTTCTGAAGTCAGCACCTTCGTCTACGAAGCGCTCACCATTAGCGTTGACCATGATTCCGAATGGATAACTATGCTTTTGGAATCCATCTCCTACTTGCAGATTTCCAAATGCAGGAGCGTTCATGTCCCAACCAACTGCGTGAGCACCAGACCAGTTACCCCAAGGCATAGCACCAACATCCAAAGCCATTTTGATGCCATCACCAGTGTTGAACTTACTTCCGCGAACCTTTGCAAGCTCATAACCTTTACCTAAGTACTTTGAACGCCATTCAGAGTTCGCTTCAAAACCACCTGCGGCAAGAATTACAGCTTTGGCTTTAACGTTAACCGTTTTACCTTCGTGCTTAACAACCACTCCACATACCTGGCTCTCGTCCATTATTAATTCAAGACCACGAGCCCTGTATGCAATATCAATTCCCTTAGCTAAAACCTGTTTTGTAAGTGCCTCTACAAGACCTGGTCCGCCTCCCCAAGTTTCTAGAGTTAAACCGCCCCAGAATGTGAACTTACCTTCAACTTTAAATGCTTGTCGTCCATAGATTGGGAGAAAGCGAACGCCATTTTCTCTCATCCACTTTAGAGTTTCAAAACTTTTTGATACTAATGTGTCGGCCAAATCTGGATCAGTTCTGTTGTCCGTAACTCTGGCTAAGTCGTCAAAAAAATCTTTTTCGGTGTATTTACCAAAATCTGTATTGTCTATCTGTTCTTGGCTAAGTTCAGGTACTAGCGCCAAAATGTCATCGATACCTTCATATGCAAAACGCATTGCACCTGCGGTGTAAGTCGAGTTGCCGCCGTGTTCACCAAAAGGGGCGCGCTCTAAGACCAAAACACTTGCCCCAGATTCGCGTGCTGCTAAGGCGGCGCAAAAACCGGCGTTACCTCCCCCAACGACAATGACATCATAAGCAGACTGCATGTTTACCCCCGTGGATACCTTTATTGGAATGTCTCTAGCAATGTATACAGAGCCTACATAGGAATTACGATTTATGCGAGCCCATTGGACACAGTCGTGTACAGCTACCTTGAGCGTGATTTAGGCTCAAGGATCTTTGGCATCAGGACAATGGTTGCCTTAAGGGCTTTGGGTATGGAAGCTCTCGATTGCCTATATGAGTTCCAGACCCAGAGTTGTATACTCACGCGTACACCAATCTAACCGAGATTATCGAGAGGTTTCCTATGGCTCAAGAGCCCGCAATCTATACAAATACACCTCCAACACCTGAGGATTTGAAGGCGGCTGAGTACAAGAGGCCAGATCCCAGCATTATTGCCCGCTTTGCCAAACTACCTGCGGCAAACATTGGCGATGTTATGGATCGTCTTGGTGTCCTTGATTCAAAAATTTCACCAATTTGGAATGGGGCAAAGGTTGCCGGTCCGGCCTTTACTGTTTGGACGCGTTCTGGAGACAATTTAGCGATCCACCGTGCATTGGCTGTAGCAAAACCAGGTGATGTAATCATCGTAAATGGAGGCGCTGATGAATCACGCGCACTCATTGGTGACATTATGGCTGGAAAAGCAAAGCGAGCCGGAATTGCGGGAATAGTTATTGATGGCGCTGCTCGTGATGGAAGTGGTTTAGCTGAACTAGAGATGCCTGTTTTTGCAAGAGCTTTAACTCCTGCAGGTCCATACAAGTTTGGTCCTGGAAAGTTATGTGTAACTATCGCAGTCGGTGGAGTTGCTTGCGCCCCAGGTGACATAGTTGTTGGAGATGAAGACGGTGTTGTAATTATTCCTCAAGCTGAAGCAATTGAGATTCTTGAAGCTGCTGAGAAAGTGCTTGAAATGGAAAATGGGCGCCGCGATGATTCACAGCAAAAGAGATAGTTAAGACTCTTTATACGTTGACGTGCACGAGTCCTGACATAAGGCGCCGCGCATCTAAGACTATTTCAACTGCCGTTTCGTTATCACTAAGGGAAATTGGTCGTGCACCGTCAACACCTGATGGATGACCTACGCGAATTGGTTTAGTCTGATCCTTCCAACTCGACTCTTTCTCTACGATCGTTCCTTCTATTCCGGCGGCAACAGAAGCAGCCATTACTGCTGTCATAGGCAGGCCTGCGTGAATTTCATGTGTTGAAAGTGCAAAAACAATTATATCTACCTGGTTTTTGGCCACTATGCGGTTGCTGCGATCCCGAAAATCTCTTGGGGCTTCGACGAGCAATATTCGTGGATTAGTAGTTCCGCCTTGAATGTTTAAGGCTTTAGCTACTGCAACACGAATTTTCTCTGCCTTATCTTTTAGTTCCAAGAAATCAACAATGCCATCTATTTTTGTGTCTAAATCTCGGGCTCTAACAAAAGCTACTAAATTGGTTGCATCAATGACTGACACATCAATTTTTCCAATGCCCTCTACGCTAACTTTAATTGTTGGATCAAAGTTAACTCGCATGTGTTCTTTCATTTTTGACTTGTAAAAAGCTAACCGTACAAGACCTTCATTGAGGTCTACCGTGGCTTCAATTAATTCATCACGGTTAACTTGGTGCATTCTAAACTTAGCTTTATCATTCTTAACATCATCTACAAGACCTTCTTCGACGGCAAAAAGTGCGGCAGCTGAAGCTAAATTTCCGCAGGAGCGCGTCCAATCTACTGAAGGATTCTCGACAGAAATCTGAGCAAATAAATATTCAATGTCATAATCTTTCGACTTTGATTTGGAGACAATTACAGACTTGCTAGAACTAGTTGTTCCTTTTCCTAGACCATCAAGTTGCACACCGTATCGATCTGGGCTACCAATTGCTGAAATTAAAATCTTATCGAGTTCAGCAGCATCTGTTGGTAGATCATCGGCTAAATAAAATAAACCTGATGCACCACCACCGCGCATGAAGACTGCTGGATAAGATTTTTTTGTCACGTACCTAAATCCATAATTACAGTTTTAAGCTGGGTATATCCACGAAGTGCTTCAACACCTTTTTCACGTCCAATTCCACTTCGCTTGTAGCCCCCAAATGGAGTATCGACACTTCCTAGTGGATATTTATTAACCATCACTTGTCCAGCCTCTATTTGAGCTGCAACACGATGAGCAGTTTTCAAAGATGTTGTAAACACACCTGATGCAAGTCCATACTGAGAGTCATTGGCAATTGCTATTGCTTCATCCTCATCATCAAAAACAATGAGTGACTGAACAGGACCAAATATCTCATTTTGTGCAACGTTATAACTATTTTTTACGTTAGTGAGTAAAGTTGGCTGGAAGAAGTAACCATCTCCATATTCTGTAGACCTTACGCCGCCAGCTGCAACGGTTACATTGTCTGACTGGGCACTCTTTAGGAAATCCATGACTTTATTGAGTTGAGCTTTAGAAGCAAGTGGCCCCAACTGTCTATCATCCAAAGCATGACCCATTGTTAAGCCAGATATCTCTTTAACAATCAACTCTGATAACTGATCATGAATAGATCTGTGAACGATAAAGCGTGTAACTGAAAAACATGATTGGCCTGAATTTCTAACCACGGCCATAGCAGCTGATTTAGCAGCCCCTAACAAATCTGCATCAGCAAACACAATTGCAGGTGACTTTCCGCCAAGTTCGAGATTACATGGCATGACTTTTTCTGCTGCATGGCGCAAAACTTCTTGCCCAGTTGCAACAGATCCCGTAAATGACATGTGATTAACCAGTGGATGAGAGACAAGCGCTGCTCCAACTGAGGGTCCCATTCCACTTACAACGTTCATAACACCTGCTGGTAATCCAGCTTCTATAAATAGCTTGGCTACAACCAATGGTGAATAAGGAGCAATCTCTGAAGGTTTAACTACAACTGTATTTCCTGCGGCAAGAGATGGTGCAACTCCTCGACACAACTGATTAAGAGGGGCATTCCAGGGAGTTATATGTCCTACGACACCAAGAGGCTCTCTAATTGTGTAGGCAAAATGCTCTTGCAGACGTTGTGGAATTGTTTCACCGTAAATTTTGTCGGCGATCCCTGCATAAAACTCAAAATATCGTGATGCAATATCAACATCGCCTCTGGCTTGATTGAGTGGCTTACCTGTATCTACTGCTTCAATAGTTGCAATTAGTTCTTTCTCTCGTTGGAGAATTTTAGAGATGCTTAGGAGTATGCGACCGCGATCTACACCATCAACTTTTTTCCAAGTTTTGTGATACGCGTTGTGAGCTGATTCAACTGCTCGATTCATTACTTCAACTGGCGCATCAATGATCTGGCCCATTTGGATTCCAGTGCCTGGGTCGTAAACGGGTAACAAATTTTTTCCATCATTAACCCAGTTGCCATCAATTATTGAACCTGCGGGGTCAGGAATTCCTGCATCGTGAGATGGACTCCATCGAAGTTTGTTACTCATATCCCCTCCAAAAGCCTTGACAAAAGCACTGCCTATGAACGATGTTTAGCATACTATTGAATACAACGGCACACGAGTAGGAGCGGTCATGACAATAAATGTGGTTAATAGGTTTGCAGAATTGCTCAAATCTTATGGAATTGACCGAGCTTATGGACTTCCAGGTGAGGACCATATGCCAATGCTTGCCGCTTTAGAAGCTGCAGGCATTACTTATATAACCGCAAGTAACGAATCTTCTGCCGTCATTATGGCTTCAACTGATGCACTCATTTCTGGTAAACCTGGAGTTGCAATCGTTTCAATGGCCACTGGTGTTTCAAATGCCGTTAATGGTGTTGTACATGCCTATATGGAGGGTGCGCCTGTTTTATTAGTCTCAGGACGATGGACTGCTGCTCGTGAATCAATAGTTGTTCGTCAAGGATTTGATCCAGAACGATTGGTGAATCCTTGTACTAAATGGACTGTAACTATGCGAACAAATGATGATCCTGCTCAAATTTTGGTAAAGGCAATTGATATTGCAACAAGTGATCGACCAGGTCCTGTCTACATTGAACTACCTGATGAAATCGGCGAACTAGAAGTCAAAGCAATCAACAATGAAATTTCAAAACCTCTCAAGAAGCGTCTTGCTACTTGGATGGAAGTTAAGGAAAATCGTCAGCTTGAAGCATCCGAGTTTAAAGCTATTTCCGATGCTCTAAGTGCGGCAAAGCGGCCTGCCGTAATTTTATGTGGAAGATACAACTCTGTTAATCGAGCAACAATTGAAAAATTTGCAGACAAGTTTCATGCTGCTGTATTTACTAGCCCCGGTCAAAAAGGCGTAATAAATGAAGATCATGATTTTTTTGCAGGATCTTTCCTAAATGGTAATCCCGAGCTGGAATTGCTCAAGAAAGCTGACTTTGTTTTAGCTTTTAATCCAGAAGGCTTTGATATTTTGAACCGTGCTTGGCCACAAATTGATAAGACTCATGCTGTATCTGCCTTCCCGCTCAATGAATGGGTCATTCCATTCCCTATTCGCTATGAAGCATCTCCAGAATGGGTACTTAAAGCATTAGTAGAGAAAGCTTCGTCAGGAAAGTCTGAATGGACTGAAAAAGATATTAGTGAGTATCGCACTAACCTAGTTAAAACTTTGTTAGGTACTCCTGGCAAAGAAATGTCTGTAGTTGAAGCAGTTTATGCATCATTACAGGCAGCACCAAAAAATGTAAGAATTACTGCTGATGCTGGTTTCAGTAAGCCACTGATCACAATTCTTAGTAATTCACATGGACCAAGACACTTCATGGCATCAAATGCTCTTTCAACGATGGGATTTGGAATTCCAGCGTCTGTTGGTTCGGGAATGGCAGACAAAGATCCAGTGCTTGGCTTTATGGGAGACGGGTCGATGTTAATGCGAGCCACCGAATTAGTCGTAACTCGATACATGAAAAATAAGCCGGTTTCGGTCGTCATCATGGATAAATCACTCTCTCAAATTGAGATCAAACAAGAGCGACGTGGCTTAAATGAAATTGGTATCGACTTGCCAGCGCTATCGTGTGAAGTTATTGCTAAAGGATTTGGGTGTGAAGGAGTGGACGTCTACGACACTGAATCTCTCTCAAAGGCAGTTGCAGATGCTTTCAAGAGCGGCAAAGCAACACTTATTGGTGCTCACGTTGATGGATCGGACTCACGTCGTCTCTTCGACATTATGCGTGGATAGTTCTATCTAAGCCATTGGGGAATTGGAACTGAAAACAGCTCTGCTGCTTCGACCAAGTTCTTGACTAGTTCTGGCTTAAGAGGAACACCTTCTTTAAGTCTGGTTTCTTGATTCCTGAATTCGATGTCTCCAGGCATAAGAATTTCTTTGCTATCTCGCGCCAATTTACTGTTTCTAACATCTGATGTTAATTTATCAACGTTCTGTAGGAAATCTTTTTTGGAGCCTAATTTATCCAGTGAAATTGCGATAAATGAGTGGCTGACATTTCCGGGGATTTCACTTTTTGTAACTGCAGAAACCGTATAGCTTCCACCGCCGCCAGATGCTGCTCCAGTGAGTAACTCAAGCATGAGCGCAATTACATATCCCTTATAGCCAGCAATCGGTTCTAGTAATCCAGTTATTGCTGCAAGTGGATCCCTAGTTGGCATTCCTTCACTATCGCGAGCCCAGCCTTCTGGCAGCAGTTCTCCGCGTGCTTGAAGAATTCGAACTTTTCCTAAAGCCGCAACTGAGTTAGCCATGTCCATTACAACTGGATTCGTGCTGGTTGGCACTGCAATACTCCAAGGATTATTTCCTAGCATGGCCTGTGCTCCGCCAACAGGTGCAATTCGAGGGCTTGCATTAGTAAAGGCAATCCCAATGCAATCAGAATCTGCTGCAAGTAATACATAAGGTGAAAGTGCTCCCATGTGATTACTATTTTTGACTGTTGTAAAGCAAATTCCAGTTTCTTTAGCTCTTTCAATAGCTATTTTCATAGAGTTTTCGGCTACTACCTGGCCAACACCATTGTGTCCATCAAGAGAAAGAACCGAGCCTCCATCATGAACTACTGTGACTGAAGTAGGAGAAATCATTCCACCATCGGCGACTCGTTTTGAATACATCAAAAATCTGCCGAAGCCATGGGATTCAACTCCACGCAAAGTTGCCATTTTTAGGTGCCTAGCAGTTATGGATGCGTCGCCTTGGGTCATGCCTGCTGCGACGAGAATAGCTTTTCCAAAATCTTCAATCTTTTCTGATTGTACATATTTGATTGATTCATCTTTAGAATTCATCATTTAGATCCACCACATTCACTAGAGGAGACCCATCGATGAGTCTCTGGAGATTATCTCCAATCACTTTCATTGCTCTTACTCGTGTTTCACGTGTTGCACCAGATAGATGCGGAGTGAAAATTACATTTTGACCTTTAAAGTCAAACTTTGAAGGATACCCACTCATTACTCCACCTTGTTCTTCAACTTCAAAAACATCTAAAGCGGCCCCTGAAAGTTTTCCAGATGTCAATGCGGCATGAAGTGCACCTTCGTTAACAATTGGCCCACGACTGATGTTAAGTAGGTAAGCACCATCTTTCATTAACTTTATTGAATCTGCATTAATCAAGTTTCGGGTGGAGTCAGTAAGTGGGGCGGTAATCACGACATAATCACACTTACCAAGGAAACTTTTCAGTTCAGTATCTTGAAAATCAAGAAGTGGGTCATCCTTTTTAGTGCGAACTAAGGCACCAACTTTCATTCCCAAAGCTTTTGCTCGAGATGCAGTTTCTTTACCGATGTTTCCATACCCAATTAGACCTAAAGTGCTTTCCCAAAGCTCTCCACCAAGAACACCTTGAGATCGATTAGCCTTAAGTTTTGTTGCCCAATCACCTTTTTCAACGAGTGCATTGTGGATGTTCACGTTACGGCGACTAATTGCAATCATGTTTGAAATATTGAATTCAGCAATTGCGATTCCTGCTGAATTTGATCTGCAAATTTTGATGTCTCGTCTTGTGAGTTCTTCCTTAAAATTTGGTTGAAGCAAAGCATCCACACCATGTCCAAGTGTGTGAATCAATTTAAGATTTTTAGCTGCTTTAATAATGTCAATTCCCGCACCGCGCATTGGTCCGATGATTGCTTCAATCTCAGGAATATCCTCTTTAATGCTCTCTATAGAATCTTTAGGAAGTATTACTGGTTGAATCTCTTTTGGCCAGACTTTTTCGATCAGTGGCTTGTCTTCATCACTAGGATCAAATGCAATCAATACTTTCATTTAGGCTCTCCTTAGCTCAATACTTGAATTGTTTTTGATTTGATCAGTTCATAATCGATTTGGGCTCCAAGACCCGGACCTTCTGGGGCATGAATCAATCCATCTTTATCGATTTCTAGTTCCTTTAAAAGTCCATACTTGTGCGAACCATCTGGTTGTAATACTTCGAACATTTCACAATTTCTTAGAGCCACTGAAACATGTAAATTAGCTAGATTATTCAGGGAATTACCACTGTGATGAATTTCGTAACGCATTCCAAATGCTTCTGCCAAGTGAGCAGTTTTCATCATTGTTGTTATGCCACCTTTGTTTGGAATATCTCCTCTTAAGAAATCTGTGGCTCTTTGAGTAATCCATATTGGATAGTCACGTAGTGATCCAACCGGATATTCGGTTGCCATAATTGGAATCTTGAGTTTTTCTCGCATGGTTACATAGTTATGAATATCATTATCGGCTAATGGATCTTCAAACCAGTAGTAATCCATTTCTTCAATTGCACGACCTACTCGCATCCCGTCAATAAAATCATAAGCCCAAGTGCTATCCAGCATTAATCGGTAGTCATTTCCTAGGGCTTCGCGGACCGCACCACAAACTTCTATGTCGCGCGTTGGATCCATTGGAGGATGAATTTTGTAGGCAGTCCATCCCTTTTCCTTTAACCCTAACGCTTGCTCTATGTAAGCTGCTTTCGATGGAAGGCGCTGTGAACTTGCATATGCTCGGATCGAAGTTCTGTAACCACCTAAAAATTGATGAAGAGGCATATTGGCAATTTTTGCGCCCAAATCCCATAGTGCAACATCAACCGCGCCGATGCACCTTAAGCCTGTTAATCGAGAAACTTGATGAAGTAACACATTAATTGCTTCACGATTTCGTGGATCTTTCTCTAGAAGTATCGGTTTAATCCAGCGCAAAAGATTGTCCGCATCAATAGATGCTGGCTTCATGTGCGATCCTAAAAAAGCCTCACCTATAAAACCATTGTCAGTAATGATCTCAACTAAGCCTAAATTAGTTTCTTTTCCTTGAATTGCTGGGCCGTGATAGGCAGAA
>CAEZWF010000005.1_pt1 | contig 45695 bp, 41 predicted proteins | sample 7264961 | NCBI WGS metagenome assembly CAEZWF01 (sample SAMEA6813877, study PRJEB35770) | freshwater metagenome | biome: Freshwater; feature: Freshwater reservoir; material: water | place: Czech Republic | collected 2017-06-27 | depth 0.5m m
AAATCTTGTTGCGTCATAAGACAATCATAACTTGTTATCTAGGATGGAGGCCATGGCTGGTACTAGCAAGGGCGATAAGAGAGTCCTGCTCATAGACGGACACTCCATGGCCTATCGAGCATTTTTTGCCTTACCTGCCGAAAATTTCACCACGACATCTGGCCAGCACACAAATGCGATCTATGGCTTTGCAACAATGCTTCTTTCTTTGCTTACGACAGAAAAACCGACACATGTTGCCGTTGCATTTGATGTTTCCCGCACTACATTTCGTTCGGAGATTTTTCCAGAGTACAAAGCAAATCGTGCAAAAACTCCAGATGAGTTCCGATCTCAGATGAGTTACTTGCATGAACTTGTTGAATCTTTTGGAATCTCTACCTTTGAAATACAAGGTTATGAAGCAGATGACATCATTGCAACTATCGCCAAGGCTGCTGAGAAAGAGGGCGCGCAGGTTCTCATTTGCACAGGTGATCGTGATTCCTTTCAATTAATCAGCGACAAGACAACTGTTCTTTATCCAAAACGCGGAGTCAGCGATCTTGTTCGTATGAACGCGCAGGCGCTTCTAGAAAAATATGGAATGACTCCAGAGCAGTACCCAGATTTTGCAGCGCTGCGAGGTGATCCAAGCGATAACTTGCCTTCTGTTCCGGGAGTTGGAGAAAAGACAGCAGCAAAGTGGATTATTGAATACGGATCCCTAAAGCAACTGCTTACACACGTTGATGACTTAGGCGGCAAAGCCGGTCAATCTCTAAAAGACTGTGTCACTGATGTAGAAAGAAATAGAGAACTGACGCAGTTGATTAGCACCGTTCCTATCGAATTTACTATCCAATCTCTTGCATGGGCTGGTGTCGCAGAAGCATCGGTGGAACCCTTGTTTAAAACCTTAGAGTTCAAAACATTAAAGGAGCGAATGAAGCCTATTTTGATTACGTCAGGTGGAGGTGGCCAGGTAAATGCTTTGGATAATTCAGTTGATTCAGAGGGATTAAAGAAAAATTCACAGGCGATTACTCATGAAGTCTTAACACCCGAGCAAGCCTCAACAAAAATTGCACAGCACACTGGAGAAATTGCAATCTCATTTGAAATTACTGATGAAGAGATTGTGCGGTATGCCATTGCCTTCTCACAAACCCAGGTGTTTTTGGTTGAATCAGATCAGATGGGGGATTGGGCTAAAGATTCTGATGTCAAAAAGATTGCACACGACGCGAAATCTTTAGCAAGGATTAATGGATTAGTAGGAGTTAGCTTCGATGTTTCCTTAGCTGCCTATCTTGTAAATCCAGGAGTTCGAACCCAGGAGTTTGTAGATATTGCCCAGCGATGGGCCGATACATCCAGAATTAATGAATCATCAAGACAGAGTTATTTGTTGACATGCGCAACTGCACTATTCAATGCCAAAGAGGCGTTGACCCAAGAACTTCACGATCGTGGACTTATGGAGCTGTTTCTTACAATGGAAATGCCTGTGGCTGCGCTCCTTGCCACGATGGAGAATGTAGGAATTGCCGTCAACAAAAAAGAGTTAGAGGTCCTAGCAAAGTTTTTCCAAGGCGAAGTTGATCGCGAGACAAAGGCCGTACATGAAATCGTTGGTCATGAATTTAATGTGGGATCGCCTAAGCAGCTACAGGTAGTCCTTTTTGATGAATTGCAACTTCCAAAGACAAAGAAAATAAAGACTGGTTTTACGACGGATGCGGAAAGTTTGGACTGGCTCCATCAGAAAACTGGACATCCCGTTTTAACGTCATTGCTTCGTATACGAGAGACAAAGAAACTAGGAACAACGGTAGAAGGTTTGATTGCCGAGATTGCTGCAGATGGGCGAATCCATACGCACTTTGCACAAACTGTTGCAGCCACAGGAAGACTTTCATCTACTGGACCTAATTTACAGAATATTCCTGTTCGTACCGAAGAGGGTCGAAGAATTAGAAACTGTTTTATTGCAGGTAAAGGATACGTCGGACTATTAACTGCCGACTACAGCCAAATCGAAATGCGAATCATGGCCCATCTTTCAAATGATTCAAAACTATTGGCCGCGTTCGCCTCTGGTGAAGATTTACACGCAACTATTGCTTCGCAGATTTTCGGAGTAAAGCCAAATGAGGTTGATCCAGAAATGCGCCGTCAAATAAAAGCGATGTCGTACGGTCTTGCCTATGGGCTTTCCTCTTATGGCTTATCTGCGCAGTTAGACATCACACCGCCTGCTGCACAGGATTTAATGGATAGATACTTTGAGCGCTTTGGTGGAATTCGAGATTATTTGAAAACAGTGGTTGAAGATGCCCGTAAAGTTGGATACACAGAAACAATCATGGGAAGAAGGCGTTATCTGCCTGATCTGATGAATGATAATCGTGCTCGACGTGAAGTCGCCGAAAGAATGGCATTGAATGCACCCATTCAAGGATCTGCAGCTGACATCATTAAAATTGCCATGCTCAATGTTTATAGCGCTATTAAAAAACAAAATTTGAAATCTCGATTACTCCTTCAAATCCATGATGAGCTAATTCTTGAGGTTTCACCTGGTGAAGAAGAGTTAATTACGGAACTTGTTAAAAAAGAAATGGGAGCGGCCTATCCATTAAAGGCTCCGTTAGATGTTAATGCTGGACTTGGTCTGACATGGCACGAGGCGGCCCATTAGTTAGTTTTTGTCTTGTACTTACGCTCAGAGAGTTAAGCGAATTTGCCCTGACGAGCGTGCAAACCCTACTCTTGCCCTTCAGCCGCGAAAGCGGGAACTACTACTTTCTATCCCTACGGAGCTCACTTGACAACGCAAATCGCAGTAAACGATATTGGATCAGCAGAAGATTTTCTTGCCGCAATCGAAGGCACAATCAGAAATTTTAATGACGGCGACTTAGTTTCAGGTGCAGTTGTCCAAGTAGGACGAGACGAAGTACTTGTTGACATCGGTTACAAGACAGAGGGTGTAATTCCAGCCCGTGAACTTTCAATTCGCCACGATGCAGATCCAAATTCAATTGTTAAAGTCGGTGAAATTATCGAAGCTCTTGTTCTTCAAAAAGAAGACAAAGAGGGTCGCCTCATTCTCTCTAAAAAGCGCGCACAGTATGAGCGCGCATGGGGAGATATTGAAGGCAAGAAAGAGCGCGACGAAGTTGTCATCGGAACAGTTATTGAAGTTGTTAAAGGTGGCTTAATCGTAGACATTGGTCTTCGTGGATTCTTGCCGGCATCTCTTGTAGAAATGCGTCGTGTTCGCGACTTAACGCCATACATTGGCAAGCAAGTTGAAGCACGCATTATTGAACTTGATAAGAACCGCAACAACGTTGTTCTCTCTCGCCGTGCTTTCCTAGAGCAGACTCAATCTGAGTCACGCACAACTTTCCTTAATCAACTTGAGAAGGGTCAAGTTCGCTCAGGTGTTATTTCATCCATCGTAAACTTTGGTGCATTCGTTGATCTTGGTGGAGTTGATGGTCTTGTTCACGTATCAGAGCTTTCTTGGAAGCACATTGATCACCCAGGTGAAGTTGTCGAAGTTGGCGATGAAGTAACAGTAGAAGTTCTAGAAGTTGATTTTGAACGTGAACGTGTTTCACTTTCACTTAAGGCAACCCAAGAGGATCCTTGGCAAGCATTTGCTCGCACACACACAATTAATCAGGTTGTTCCTGGCGTTGTAACAAAGCTAGTTCCATTCGGTGCATTTATTCGTGTGCATGAAGGAATCGAAGGTCTTGTACATATTTCAGAGTTGGCAGAGCGCCATGTTGAAATTCCAGAGCAAGTTGTTCAAGTTGATGATGAACTGTTCGTCAAGATTATCGATATCGATCTAGAGCGTCGTCGAATTTCATTATCTTTGAAGCAGGCCAATGAAGGTCACGAAATTGAAATCGAAGCTTTCGATCCATCTCAATATGGAATGTCTGCTCGCTACGATGCTGCCGGTAACTTTATCTATCCAGAAGGTTTTGATGCAGACACTCAAGAGTGGAAGCCAGGATATGAAAGCCAGCGCGAAGAGTGGGAAGCTCAATACTCTCTTGCTAAGGAACGCTTCATGGCACACAAAAAGCAGAAAGCCGAAGCAAAAGTAGCTGACGCAGCTGCTACGCCAGAGGAAGTAACCCAAAGCGAATAATTAGTTCCTATGAAAAAGGCCTAGCGATCATGCTGGGCCTTTTCCATTTTCCGTTAATGGATGCAAGATCACCAATCTTTACAAGTAGAAAAGATACGATTGGCACATGCGAGTAATTGCTTTAACTGGCGGAATTGGAAGCGGCAAATCCTTGGCTGCTCAATATTTCGCCGAGCTTGGCGCATTTGTTATTGATGCTGATCAACTTTCCCGAGAAGCCATTGAACGCGGATCTAAGGGATTTGATGAGGTTGTAAGTATTTTTGGAGACGCCATTTTGCTCAATGGTGAAATAAACCGTAAAGCATTAGCTGAATCAATTTTTAAAGATCCAATTTTAAAGTCAAAGCTAGAAGCAATAGTTCACCCTTTTGTGAAAAAGAAATTTGAATTTGCTGTTTCATCTTTGAAAGATAATGAAGTACTGGTATATGAAATTCCATTATTGGTTGAGACAAAATCTCAAGATCGCTTTGATCTTGTAATCACTGTTGAGTCTGAGTATGAAAATAGAGTTGAAAGATTGCGTTCCAGGGGTATGCAAAAATCAGAGATCGATGCCCGAATAGCCTCACAAGCCACCCGCCCTGAACGCGAAGAGGTTGCTGATTTTCTGATAGAAAATAATGGGAATGAAGATGAACTTCTACGCCAAGTCGAAAACATCTGGGATAGCATCAACGATACTTTGTAAGTAGGCTAGGAAAATGCGCCCGGTATCTGATCTGCAACGTTCAGTCGCACCCTTTCAGGTGATTAGTGACTATGTTCCGGCCGGTGATCAGCCAGAAGCAATTAAAGAGATTACTCGCCGGATAGAAGCTGGCGAACAAGATGTCGTACTTCTAGGTGCCACCGGAACTGGAAAATCAGCGACGACTGCTTGGCTGATTGAGAAGCTTCAAAGACCAACTTTAGTACTGGCACCTAACAAGACTTTGGCTGCTCAGTTAGCAAATGAGTTTCGTGAACTACTTCCAAATAACGCGGTTGAATACTTCGTTTCCTATTACGACTATTACCAACCAGAGGCTTACGTGCCACAAACCGATACTTTCATTGAAAAGGATTCATCAGTCAATGAAGAGGTCGAAAGGCTTCGACACTCAGCTACAAATTCATTGCTAACTAGGCGAGATGTGATTGTTGTTGCAACAGTTTCCTGTATTTATGGCCTTGGAACACCCCAGGAGTATGTGGATCGAATGGTTCGCCTACGCGTTGGCGATGAAATAGAACGAAACTCTCTGCTCAGAAAGTTTGTCGACGTCCAGTACAAGCGAAATGACATGGCATTTGAACGTGGAACATTCAGAGTGCGTGGTGACACAATCGAGATTATTCCGATGTATGAAGAGCTAGCAATACGCATAGAGATGTTTGGAGATGAAATTGAGAAGATCTCAACACTTCATCCCTTAACCGGCGAGATCATCGCAGATGAGCAAGAGATGTATATTTTTCCGGCAACTCACTATGCAGCTGGACCTGAAACCATGAAGCGTGCAATAGGTGACATACAAGATGAATTACAGGTGCAACTCAACCTCTTGGAAAAGCAAGGTAAATTGCTTGAAGCTCAAAGATTAAGAATGCGTACAACTTTTGATATAGAGATGATGGAACAGATTGGATTTTGCAGTGGAATCGAAAACTATTCTCGCCATTTAGATGATCGTCCAGCAGGTTCTGCTCCACATTGTTTGCTCGATTACTTTCCAGAGGATTTTTTAGTTGTAATCGATGAAAGCCACGTAACTGTTCCGCAACTGGGAGCTATGTTCGAAGGCGATGCATCGAGAAAAAGAACCTTGGTTGAACATGGTTTCAGGCTTCCGAGCGCACTCGATAACAGACCTCTCAAATTTCCTGAATTTATCGAAAGAACAGGACAAAAGCTCTACCTATCTGCAACACCTGGCAAGTATGAATTAGGAAAAGTTAACAATGACGTAGTTGAGCAAGTCATTCGACCAACAGGGTTGGTCGATCCTGCAATCGTGATTAAGCCAATCAAGGGTCAAATAGATGATCTTCTGCAGGAGATAAACATTCGAGCAGCCCGTAATGAGCGTGTCTTAGTAACCACATTAACCAAAAAAATGTCAGAAGATCTCACCGACTATCTCCAAGAGAAGGGGGTAAATGTTCGTTATCTTCACTCGGAAGTAGATACGTTGCGAAGAGTTGAATTACTCCGCGAACTAAGAACAGGTGAATATGATGTTTTGATTGGTATCAACTTGTTACGTGAAGGGTTAGATCTGCCTGAAGTTTCACTCGTATCTATTCTCGACGCCGATAAGGAAGGCTTCCTGCGTTCTGCAACATCCTTAATTCAAACAATTGGTCGTGCGGCACGAAATGTCTCCGGAGAAGTACACATGTATGCAGACAACATCACTGCATCAATGGCAAAAGCAATAGATGAGACCAACCGACGCAGAGCTAAACAAGTTGCATACAATCTTGAGCGTGGCGTAGATCCTCAACCTCTACGTAAGAAAATCGCAGATATTACGGACCTGATCAATCGAGAGAGCGAAGATACCGAAGAACTTTTGGCCCACGAAAAATCCTCATCCAAAAAGTCAACTGTCTCGGGTTTATTCGATGAGAAATCCATATCGCTTCCGCGCAAGGATTTGATTGCATTGATAGGCTCTCTGACTGACCAGATGAAAAACGCCGCAGCTGAACTTCAATTTGAAGTCGCCGCTAGATTGCGTGATGAGATCAAGATTTTGAAAAAAGAACTGCGGATGATGGAAGAAGCAGGAGTGTGAAGTGAGCATCGACAAGTTGATTGTGCGCGGTGCTCGCGAACACAATCTAAAAAATGTTTCAATTGAGCTACCCAGAGAATCACTTGTAGTCTTTACAGGTTTATCTGGCTCGGGTAAATCATCTTTAGCTTTCGACACAATCTTTGCCGAGGGTCAACGACGCTATGTCGAATCTCTTTCTGCTTATGCTCGCCAATTTTTGGGCCAAATGGATAAACCAGATGTTGACTTTATCGAGGGGTTATCTCCGGCTGTTTCTATCGATCAAAAATCCACCAATAGAAATCCTCGCTCAACAGTAGGTACTATCACGGAAGTTTATGACTATTTACGGCTTCTCTTTGCAAGAGCTGGTCGACCACATTGTCCTAAGTGTAAAAAAGCAGTTACTCGCCAGTCACCACAACAGATAGTTGATCAGATTTTAGAGCTCCCACCAACGACAAAGTTTTCAGTTCTAGCACCAGTTGTAAGAGCACGAAAGGGAGAGTTTCTCGAACTCTTTAACGATTTGATAACGCAAGGTTATTCAAGAGCGCGAATTGATGGAGAAGTAGTTGCGTTAAGCGATGCACCTAAACTTAAGAAACAAGAAAAGCACACCATCGAAGTTGTCATTGATCGATTAACTGCAAAACCGGAAAGCAAAACGAGGTTGACGGATTCAATTGAAACTGCCCTTCGATTAGCTTCTGGAATTGTTATTTTAGATTTCGTCGATGCCAAAGCAGCTGGGAAAGAAAGAGTTTTCAGCGAACATCTAGCCTGCCATGAGTGCGAACTTTCATTCGAAGAGTTAGAACCCCGTTCGTTTTCTTTCAACTCACCATTTGGAGCATGCGTCGAGTGTTCTGGCATCGGAACAAAGTTAGAAGTTGATGAAGAATTAATTATTCCCGATGATTCAATCTCGATTAATGATGGAGCAATCGCCCCATGGTCAGGCGGCCAGTCATCTGACTACTTCTTAAGATTATTAGAGGCCTTGGCCAAAGATCTCCCTTTCTCGCTTGATACTCCATGGAAAAAGATCTCGGCAAAAGCGCGTGAAGCAATCTTAAATGGGTATGAATATGAAATAAAAATGAAGTACAAGGGAAGATATGGAGCCCGCAACTACACAACTGGTTTCGAAGGCGTTATTCCATTTATTCATCGCAGGCATAGCGAGACCGATAGTGATTACAGCCGTGATAAATATGAGGCGTACATGCGTCAAATCGCATGCGAGGCATGCAATGGCGCCAGACTAAAGCCTGAAGTTTTGGCTGTGACTATTGGCGATAAAAATATCGCAGAAATTTGTGAACTTTCTATTGCCGATTGCGCAGTATTTTTGAAACAGATCAAACTGAATAAACGTGAGGCTCAAATAGCAGAGCGCGTAATGAAAGAAGTACATGCACGACTTGGCTTCTTACTTGATGTTGGCTTGGACTATCTTTCTCTTGCAAGGCCTGCCGGTTCACTCTCAGGTGGTGAGGCCCAGCGCATTCGACTTGCAACCCAAATAGGTAGTGGTTTAGTTGGTGTTCTCTATGTTTTGGATGAACCTTCTATTGGATTACATCAAAGGGACAACAAACGTTTAATCGAGACTCTTACTCGCCTGCGTGACTTGGGCAATACATTAATTGTTGTTGAGCACGATGAAGAGACAATTCGAACAGCTGACTGGATCGTAGATATTGGGCCAGGTGCTGGCGAGCACGGTGGACATGTAGTCGTATCGGGAAGTTATGAAGATCTCATAAATTCAAAAGAATCAATTACGGGTGCTTATCTATCAGGTAGAAAATCAATTGAAGTGCCAAAAATACGTCGAGCTATAGATCCTAAACGTAAACTTGTAATTAAGGGCGCCAAAGAGAACAACTTGAAAGATATTGAAGTTGAAGTACCTTTAGGTGTTTTTGTCGCGGTAACAGGGGTAAGTGGTTCAGGAAAATCAACCCTTGTAAATGACATTCTCTATGTAGTTTTGGCTAATAAACTAAATGGAGCACGGTTAGTTCCTGGAAGACATCGAACCGTAGCCGGCGTCGAGCATCTGGATAAAGTTGTTCATGTTGATCAATCACCAATTGGACGTACTCCCAGATCAAATCCCGCAACATATACGGGTGTATTCGACAAGATTCGCGCACTTTTTGCCGAAACTAGTGAAGCCAAAATTCGTGGGTACCAGCAGGGTCGCTTCTCTTTTAACGTTAAAGGTGGACGCTGCGAAAACTGCTCTGGTGACGGCACAATAACAATTGAGATGAATTTTCTTCCGGATGTATATGTTCCATGCGAAGTTTGTCATGGAGCGCGCTATAACCGAGAAACTCTTGAAGTTCACTACAAGGGGAAAACAATTGCCGAAGTACTCAACATGCCAATCGAACAGGCAGGTAGTTTTTTCGAATCAGTTCCAGCAATTGCAAGATACTTAAAGACACTAAACGATGTTGGACTTGGTTATGTCCGACTCGGTCAATCGGCTCCAACTTTGTCAGGTGGAGAGGCACAGCGCGTAAAGCTAGCCACTGAACTACAACGGCGTTCTACCGGTCGAACTATTTATGTTTTGGATGAACCCACAACTGGATTGCACTTTGAAGATGTAAATAAACTCTTGACTGTTCTAAACCGATTGGTAGATACAGGAAACACAGTTGTAGTAATCGAACATAATCTCGACGTCATTAAATGCTCTGATTGGGTCATTGATATGGGACCCGAAGGTGGATTCCGAGGTGGAATGGTCGTAGCAGAGGGCACTCCCGAGACGGTATCTGCAGTCAAAGAAAGTTACACAGGTCAGTTCCTAGGCGAGATCCTAAAAACTAATAGAAAAACACCAGCGAAGAAGTAGTCCAATGGCAGATCCAAAGAGTTATCGGCCTAACAACATACCTGAGCATCCAGGGGTCTATCGCTTTTATAACAAGCAGGACAAAGTCATTTATGTTGGAAAGGCAAAGAATCTAAAGAACCGTTTGAGTAACTACTTTCAGGCAAATCTTGCTACAAAAACCAATCGCATGGTTCATGAGGCGGTTCGTGTTGACTGGACTATCGTGAGCACGGAGTTAGAGGCGCTGGCTTTAGAGTTTAGTTGGATCAAGCAGTATCAGCCTAAATACAACGTTCAGTTTAAAGACGACAAGTCCTATCCATACTTGGCTCTTTCCCTTAATGATGAATACCCAATGATCTTCATTACGCGTAAAGATAAGCGTCCTGGCTTAAAATACTTTGGTCCTTACACAAATGCATGGGCTCTGCGAAACACCTTTGATGTCTTACTCAAAGTTTTTCCAGTTAGATCCTGTTCTTCATCAAATTTCTCTCGTGCTCAACGAAGCAAACGTCAATGCTTATTGGGAGACATCGGAAAGTGCGCAGCACCATGTGTAGGTTGGATTTCACAGGAAGAGCATAAGAAGTTAGCCAGTCGATTAAACGATTTCATGGAGTCGGGAATGGAAAACATCCTTCCTAAACTTCATGAAGAGATGGATACAGCTGCAGCACATGAAGAGTTTGAAAGAGCCGCCCGGTTGAGAGATCAAATTGAATCTTTTGAAAAAGCTCAGAAATCTACTGAAGGAAATTTCTCAGACGATCTAGATGGAGATTTCATTTCTATTTATCATGACGGTTTTCATGCAGCTGGCTCAATTTTTTCCATGCAGCGGGGATCGGTAAAGGGTTCAAGGTCATGGATAGTCGATCAAGAGATGGTGCTTGAAGGCCAAGATGAGTTGACTGCTCTTTTGTATTCAATCTATGGAACCGGCGCGATTGCAGTTCCTCGTAACATCTACATCAGCTCAGATCCTGCCGATAAGGAACAACTAGAACAGTGGCTGGGTCAAATAGGTTCCACTAAGGTAGAGATCAAAGTTCCACAGCGAGGCGAGAAGGTGGAACTGTTGCAGACGGTTAAGAGAAATGCTCAATACTCATTAATTCAATATCTGAGTAAGCGTGCAACAGATGCCGCGGTGAGTGGCAAGGCACTTACTGAAATCGAAGAACACCTCAACCTAGGACGTACTCCACTTCGAATTGAATGCTTTGATATTTCAAATATTTCCGGAACGTCAGTTGTTGCATCAATGGTGGTTTTTGAGGATGGAATGATTAAGAAGAGCGAGTATCGACGATTCATTATTGATACCAGCCAGGGCTTTGATGACACACGTGCGATGCATCAAGTAATCACTCGCAGGTTGAAGCGTCTTCTTGATGATCGTAAAGAGAATGAAGCGGAGGTGGCAGAGCTTGGTGGAAAGCCGAGCAAATTTGCATATCCGCCTCAATTAATCCTTGTCGATGGTGGGCAACCACAAGTTAATGCGGCTCAACGAGCATTAGATGAATTAGGAATTACAGACATTGCCCTTTGTGGACTAGCAAAACGATTAGAAGAGGTATGGATTCCTGGTTCGAAAGATCCACTTATCCTTCCCCGAAATAGTGAAGGTCTATATCTTCTGCAAAGAATAAGAGATGAGGCTCATCGTTTTGCAATCACCTTCCATCGCTCCAGGCGTTCAAAGATAATGTTGGAATCGATTCTGGATGAGATTCCACAGTTAGGTTCTGCGCGAAGAGCCTCATTATTAGAACGTTTTGGTTCTGTAGCGGCAATCCGAAAGGCCTCGGTAGAGGAGATCGCTGCGACACCAGGCATTGGGGGCAAGATTGCATCAGTGATCGAAAGCTATTTAGAGGGAATTTCTGTTCAGAAAGTAAACACCGAATCTGGTGAAATCAGCGATAATTAATCTATGAGTTCAAACGAAACCCTGATCCTTACCGGCATGTCGGGCGCTGGTAGATCTACGGTTGCCCATGCTTTGGAAGATCTAGGTTGGTATGTCGTAGATAACCTTCCACCTGCCTTGTTATCTGCGTTAGTTTCAAAAGGGACAGGTCCTCAAGGAAAAGAGTTAGCAGTTGTCGTAGATGTTCGTGGGGGAGAGTTTTTTGATGAGCTCTCAGTTGCTTTAGCGCAGTTAAAGTCAGAGTCACTTGAATATCGTTTAGTCTTTCTCGACGCAACAGATCAAGCTTTAGTGCAACGTTTTGAATCAACTAGGCGTCCCCATCCTCTGCAAGGACAGGATCGTATTGTTGATGGAATTTCTCGTGAACGTGAAAAACTTGAAGAGGTCCGATCACAATCTGATGTTGCGATCGATACAACCAATTTGAATGTGCACCAGTTGGAAAAAAGAGTAGGCGAAATTTTTGGTAAAGGGAAAATTCAAGGCGTACGAATCAATGTGCTCTCATTTGGGTATAAGTACGGGATACCAGTGGATGCAGACCTAGTATTGGATTGTCGCTTCATTCCCAATCCCCATTGGAATCCGGAGTTACGCCCATTAACAGGGCTAACGCCCCAGGTTAGTTCGGCGGTGTTAGGCAGCGATGGAGTTGCTGATTTTGTATCCGACTACGTTCACCTAGTGAACTCAATGTTGATCGGGTATCTGCGAGAGGGAAAGAAGTTTGTAACTATTGCAGTCGGATGTACGGGTGGCAAACATCGAAGTGTTGCGATTACTGCCGAAATTGCTCGACAACTCAATGAATTGGGAAGTGAAATATCAGCTCACCCAACTCATCGTGACGTTGGTCGCGAATAGGAATATTCAAAAACAAGAGATCGCGATTCAAGTATCAACCTCGGGTTGAGAGATCTAGAGAATAAAATTTCTTTAGTTTCAGCCACATTTACCTTAAGTAACTGGTTGGATTACGCCATGGCAATGACTGCATCAGTAAAAGATGAGCTTTCGCGTATCGCGATAACCAAGCCGTGTTGCCGAAAAGCCGAGGTCTCTGCCCTTCTTCGTTTTGCTGGGGGATTACATCTAGCAGCCGGCAAGATAGTAATTGAAGTTGAACTAGATACATCCCAAAGTGCCAGAAGATTACGCAAGGACATTGCTGACATTTATGGTCATGATTCAGATTTGGCAGTTTTATCATCTGGCGGATTGCGAAAAGGTTCTCGCTATGTTGTGCGTGTGATTAATGAGGGAGATGCACTTGCGCGTCAGACAGGACTTGTTGATTCTAACGGTCGCCCAGTCAGAGGTCTTCCGCCGCAAGTAGTCTCTGCAGCAATTTGTGACTCTGAGGCCGCATGGCGTGGTGCCTTTATCGCACATGGTTCATTAACAGAACCTGGACGCTCATCCTCATTAGAAATTACATGCCCAGGACCAGAGGCTGCTTTAGCACTTGTTGGAGCAGCACGTCGTATGGGAATTGCGGCAAAGGCCCGTGAAGTACGTGGAGTAGATCGAGTTGTAATTCGAGATGGTGATGCTATTGGGGTTTTGTTAACACGACTTGGTGCACATGAAAGTGTGATGGCGTGGGAAGAGCGCCGAATGCGTCGTGAGGTAAGGGCTACGGCAAATCGTCTTGCAAATTTTGATGATGCAAATTTACGTAGGTCTGCGCGAGCTGCAGTCGCTGCAGCTGCTCGAGTGCAAAGAGCGATGGAGATTTTAGGTCCGACAATTCCTGATCACTTGAAAGAGGCAGGAGAGCTTCGCATTAATCATGGACAGGCATCACTAGAAGAACTGGGCTCGTTGGCAACTCCGGCAATGACTAAAGATGCGATCGCCGGGCGTATTCGACGCTTGTTAGCAATGGCCGATAAGCGTGCTGGCGAGTTGGGAATTCCCGATACTGAGAGTGGATTATCACCAGATCTGCTCAATTGATTGCGACAGAAGCAACTGTGGCGGTCCTCTCACTGATAAGATTTCTCACAAGACCCCAATGTTGTGGCAGATGTATCAACCACCAATAACGGGGTTTCTTCATTTTCACCTAGAGCCCCACTAGAACGAAGGACTCAATCATGATTAATGTAGGAATCAACGGCTTTGGACGTATCGGGCGCAATTTCTTCCGAGCTAGCCTTACCAATCCAGATATCAATATCGTTGGAATCAACGATCTAACTCCCAATGAAACCCTTGCCCACCTACTTAAATACGATTCGATCCTAGGACGCCTTGGCCTAAAGGTTACTTTCACCGATGATTCGATCACTGTTGATGGTAAAACGATCAAAGTTTTTTCAGAAAGAGATCCAGCAAACCTTCCATGGGCATCGGTTAAGGCCGACGTAGTAGTTGAATCTACTGGAATTTTTACTAAAGCTGCAGATGCACAAAAGCACATCACAGCAGGAGCTAAAAAAGTCATCATTTCTGCTCCGGCATCAGATGAGGACATCACAATTGTTATGGGTGTTAACCACCTGAAATACGATGGAAGTAAACATCACATTATCTCGAACGCTTCATGTACAACTAACTGCCTTGCACCAATGGCAAAAGTGCTAAATGACAACTGGGGAATCGTTAAGGGCTTAATGACGACAATCCACGCCTATACAAACGACCAACCAATTTTGGATTTTCCTCATAAGGATTTGCGACGTGCACGCGCGGCTGCAACCAACATGATCCCAACCTCAACAGGTGCTGCAAAAGCGATTTCACTTGTTCTTCCAGAACTCAAAGGAAAACTTGATGGGTATGCAATGCGAGTTCCAATCCCAACGGGCTCTGCAACCGATTTAACGGTTGAGTTGGCTAAAGAAGCAACGGTTCAAGAAATTAATGCTGCGATGAAGGCAGCGGCTCAAGGCGAGCTTAAGGGCTATCTAACTTACACTGAAGATCCAATCGTCTCTTCAGACATTGTGACAGATCCTTCATCATGCATTTTTGATTCGGATTTAACAAAAGTTATTGGTAATCAAGTCAAAGTTGTCGGTTGGTATGACAATGAGTGGGGTTATTCAAACCGCTTAGTCGATCTAATCGGTTATATTGGCAAAACTCTGTAATGCCAGAACTGTCAACTGTTGATTTAAAAGGCAAGCGGGTTTTTTTGCGCTGTGATCTTAATGTGCCAATTAAAGATGGCGTCATTAAAGATGATGGGCGGATAAAGGCTAGCTTGCCAACGATTCAGCTTTTGTTAAGTAAAGGCGCATCAGTGGTGATTGCCGCACACCTTGGGCGTCCAAAAAATGGCCCAGCTGCGGAGTTCTCTTTGGCACCTATTGCCAAGCGAATCGGAGAACTTTTGAAACAAGAAGTTAAGTTTTCACAGGAGATCACAGGAAATGCGGTTGCCGAAATGGTTAGCTCCTTAAAATCTGGCGAGATTCTTCTTCTTGAAAACATTAGATTCTCATCTTTTGAAACTAGTAAAGACGATGTTGAACGTGAAAACTTTGCAAAAGAGTTGGCATCGTATGCAGATTTTTACGTCGGAGATGGCTTCGGAGCGGTACACAGAAAGCATGCATCCGTCTTTGATCTTCCTAAGTTACTTCCGCATGCTGCTGGTTCTCTGATTGGCGCCGAAGTTAAGGTTCTAAAAACGCTCACGGAAAAACCTGAGAGACCTTATGGTGTTGTACTTGGCGGGGCAAAAATCTCCGACAAATTGGCCGTGATTGAGAATTTGCTTAGCAAAGTAGATGTACTTGCAATAGGTGGAGGAATGGTTTTCACATTCCTGAAGGCTCAGGGCAAAGAGATTGGTACGTCTTTAGTTGAAAATGAGATGCTGGATATCGTCAAGGAGTTGATCGAAAAGGCCAAAGAGAACGGAGTACTTTTGCTTTTACCTACGGACATAATAGTCGCACCTTCATTTTCACCTGATGCGGTTCCTACATTGGTATCAGTTGATCAAATCCCAGTAGATCAGATGGGTCTAGATATCGGTCCGAACTCTGCAGAGAAATTTGCATCTGAGATTGTTAAATGTAAAACAGTTTTCTGGAATGGACCAATGGGAGTGTTTGAGTTTCCAAATTTTGCATCAGGTACAAAGACCGTCGGTCAAGCATTAACGCAGGTTAAAGGAATTAGTGTTGTTGGGGGAGGCGACTCAGCTGCTGCTGTTCGTGCTTTAGGATTTCAAGATTCACAGTTTGGGTACATTTCTACAGGCGGCGGTGCCTCACTTGAGTATTTAGAAGGCAAGAAACTGCCAGGGCTAATAGCCTTAGATTTGGGTTAATTAAGATTAAACTTCCAAGAAATAGAGGAGATAAAAATGCGTAAGCCATTGATGGCTGGTAACTGGAAGATGAATTTAAATCATCTAGAAGCGATAGCCGTTGCTCAAAAACTGGTCTATGGTTTAGGCGATAAAGATTACGACGCGGTGGATGTTGCTGTCATTCCTCCATTTACCGATATTCGCTCAATCCAAACCTTGGTAGATGGTGATCGTTTGCGCCTTCAATATGGCGCACAAGATTTATCTCCTGAAAACAGTGGCGCTTTTACTGGTGACATATCAGGTTCAATGTTGAAGAAACTCGGTTGCACTTACGTCATTATTGGTCACTCAGAACGTCGCGCTGTTCATAATGAGAGTGACTCCCTGATAAATCGTAAAATCAAAGCAGCGCTAGCTAATGAACTCACGCCAATATTTTGCGTAGGAGAAGAGCTATCCGTCCGTGAATCAGGTATGCATGTTTCACATGTTGTTCGTCAACTTCGTGCCGGTTTAGAAGGTTTCACAAAGCCAGAGTTGAAGAAAATTACAATCGCTTATGAACCGGTATGGGCGATAGGAACTGGCAAAACTGCAACACCTGAAGATGCTCAAGAAGTTTGCGCTGCAATTCGCGAAGAGATTGAGAACATAGGATCTGCTGACATCGCTAGCAACATTCGGATTCTTTATGGTGGATCTGTGAAATCTTCGAACATCGTTGAAATCATGAAAAAAGAAGATGTTGATGGTGCCTTAATCGGTGGGGCTAGCCTGGATCCTGAGGAATTGGCCAAAATTGCCAAGTTCTACGCGGTAGCCGAGTAAACATTTAGCCTTTAAGACGGGTATCCTTGCCCTCTACGAACTAGGAGTTTTAGAAAAGTGATACTAGGTCTCTCAATTGCATTAATGGTTACAAGTACCCTCATGATTCTTTTGGTGCTTCTGCACAAAGGTAAGGGAAGCGGACTCTCTGACATGTTTGGTGGAGGTATCTCTTCAAATTATGGTGGATCTTCAGTAGTAGAGCGAAACCTTGATCGAATAACGATCGTAGCCGGTGGCGTGTGGTTCTCTCTCGTTGTGGCTCTTTCGCTTTTGCTTAAATAGTTCAATAGTAAATCTTTAGATTTTTCGTTTCACTAACTAAGGAGTCCTAAATGGCAAGTGCAATTCGCGGAAGTCGTGTTGGTGCTGGCCCGATGGGCGAGGCAGAACGCGGAGATTCGATTGCTCGTGCCTACGTCTCTTACTGGTGTGCAAACGGACATGAAGTTCGTCCATCATTTGCAGTTGAAGAGACTGTGGTGATCCCAGCTGAATGGGATTGTCCAAAATGTGGCTACCCTGCAGGTAGAGATCGCAACAATCCACCGAGCCCAATTAAAAATGAGCCTTACAAGACGCACCTTGCATACGTTAAAGAGCGACGTACAGATTCAGAGGGCGAGAGACTTTTAGAAGATGCACTTCGTAGATTACGTGGAGACGACGAGTAATCTTCTTTAAAGAGATTTTGCAGCAGCTATTAGTTCTGTAATTCCATCTTTTCTGCTCTTTAAGTTAAATCGAAGCAGAGGGTACTTTCTTAATGTTAAGGCATTGGCATCGCCTAGAGCTTGTGCAGCGATGAGTGTGCTTAGGTCAATTTCTTCTCCAGGTATTTTTATTTCGCTTTGGTGTTCACCCGTAATCTGAAGAAAAACACCATTTGGTTGTCCACCTTTATGAAACTGGCCAGTTGAATGTAAAAATCGTGGACCCCAGCCAAATGTGACAGGCCTATCAGCTTTTTGAGAAAGTATGGATTGAAGTTCAGCAAGAGCCGAATCATCGAATCGATCAAGATAGGCCATGACGGCGATATATCCATCAGTTGGAACCGATGCAATTAAAAGATTGAGTGCATCTTTTACACTTGAGCCTTTTCCGTATATCTCAACAGCTGCTTCAACGTGATCTGCATTAAAAACGGGCTTGGATCCCTTCCATTGTGACAAAAGTTTCGAAGTTGCATCTTTTGCTTCGGTAACATTTGGCTGATTAAAGGGATCTACCTTAAGAGCAAAACAAAGCAGGGAAGTGACCCACTCCCAAAGAATAAACTGTGCAGATAGATCAGCTTGTACTACTAAATCTGCATTTCCACTAAATGCAACGTTGAAGCAGTTACCCCCGTGTACATCCTTAAAATCTTTGACAACGATCGGTAATCGTCCAATTTGATTTTTTCCAGTGGATTCGGCAATCAATTGCTCAACCCAATCACTTAACCCTGGCAAACCGCTATCAGAGTCATTAAATGCAACGTACTGATCACTTTGGTATGCGAGCAAAAATGCGATATCACATACGAGATTAGGATCTAGCAGAAAAGACTTTTTGGCATCATTAGCATCATCTAACAGGACCGAAACATCTACGCCGATTAAGGCAGCAGGTACAAGTCCAAAAGCACTGAGAACACTAAATCGACCACCAACGTGAGGATCAGCATTTATTACAGAATAGCCATGCTTGCGAACTCGTTCGTCCAATGGCGAATCAGGATCGGTTACAAAAACCATGTGCGCAGTGGGATCTAGAGATTGCTTTTCAAATGCTTCTTCAAAGATTGATCGGTGAGACATAGTTTCAATTGTCGTGCCTGATTTAGAACTGATAATTACTAAAGTTTTCGATAAATCATTTCCCAGAGCTCTCTGTACATGATTAGGATCGGTAGAGTCCAAAACAAATAAACTCTTTTGATGAGTTACTGCGATGACTTCGGGGCCTAATGAGGATCCACCCATTCCGCACAGTATAAAAAAGGTTTTATCGCGATGTTTTGCCGCAAGAGCATCTAAAGTGGGCAGAAGATCGCGCGAATCATTGGGTAGGTCCACCCAATTCAGCCTGATCGCTGCCTCTGCCTCTGCCTCTGCCTGTTTTCCCCAGAGCGTGTTGTCTTTCTTGGCTAATCTTGAATGGGCATCCAATAAGGCCTTGTACTCTGGGCAAGATCGATCGATAGTTGCTACAGCGCTGCCGCTAACTTTAATCATTCTTGCAGTGCAGCTTCGACATTTTTCTGAAGATCATTCCAAGCCTGGGCAAACTTCTTAACTCCATCAATCTCAAGCTCAGTAGTAACATCATCGAGTGAAACATTTACATCAGATAATCCCTTGAGAACCTGTATTGCTTGTTGGTAATTTCCTGTAACAGTGTCTCCGCGCAATACCCCATGATCAATGAGTGCATCTAGCGTGGATTGTGGCATTGTGTTCACGGTATCCGGAGCGATTAACTCCACCACGTATTGCGTATCTGGGTATGAAGGATCCTTGACCCCAGTTGATGCCCACAATGGTCTTTGTTTGTGCGCACCCTTGGTTTCCAGCGCCTTCCATGCGGGTGAGTTGAATTTCACTTCAAATAATTGATAAGCCAAATGAGCGTTTGCTATAGCGGCTTTGCCCAACAGAGATAAAGCTTGAGGCGAACCTATTTCTTTAAGTTGGGCATCGATTGAAGAATCAATTCTGCTGATGAAGAATGATGCGACCGAGTGTATCTTTGATGGATCGTTGCACTCCTGTACACCTTTCATGAATGCATCAATTACCTGGCCATATCGCTTTATTGAAAAAATTAAAGTTACGTTCACACTTATTCCAGCTGCCAAGAGAGCTGTGATTGCTGGCAAACCCTCTAATGTTGCAGGCACTTTAATCATCACATTGGCTCTGTCGATAATCTTCCAGAGTTTTTGACCGGCATTGATCGTCGCTTGCGTGTCATGTGCAAGAGTCGGGTCCACTTCAATACTCACGCGACCGTCGATACCGTGACTGCTCTTAAATATTGGGTACATAAGATCACATGCGGCTCGAACATCATCTGTCGTCAATTTTTCTATGACGTCATCAACCGAAGAACCCTTCATAACTTTGATGTCATTGGAATACTCTGAGCCAGAACTTATTGCTGAACCAAATATGCTGGGATTAGTTGTAACACCCACAACGGCTGATGTGGCGATCCGTGATGGTAAAGAATGAGCATCAGAACCGCTAATTTTTGCCCTAGATAGGTCATCGAGCCAGATTGAAGTTGGACAGTTGATCAGTTCATCTAAGTTCACTTAAGAATCCCCTTAACCTGGGCAACTACATTATCCACGGAAAACCCAAACTCTTTGAAAAGTTTTTTTGCATCAGCTGATGCTCCGTAGTGCTCTAGCGAGATAGCTAATCCCTTATCACCAATGTATTTATGCCACCCTTGTGCGATTCCAACCTCGATGCTTACCTTAATGACATCAGGGGAGAGCACGCTATCTTTATAACTTTGATCCTGCTCATCAAACCATTCAAGGCACGGCGCACTTACGACTCTGACTTGTATGCCTTGCGATTCAAGGACGCTCGCAGAATCGATTGCAAGACTAACTTCAGAACCAGTTGCAATTAGTATCACGCGTGGTTTATCCGCATCTTTTAATACATAGGCACCTTTTGAAACGCCCTCAGTAGAGTTATAAATGCTGCGATCAAGAACGGGTAAATTCTGGCGAGAAAGCAAAATGCCAACAGGGCGATTGCGCTCAATAATAGTTTTCCATGCCTGTGCAACTTCATTTGCATCTCCTGGACGAACTACATCTAATCCTGGAATAGCTCGCAAGGCGGCAAAATGTTCAATGGGTTGGTGCGTTGGTCCATCTTCGCCAACTCCAATTGAATCATGCGTCCACACAAAAATAGAGCCAATATTCATTAATGCCGCTAATCGCACTGCTGGGCGCATGTAGTCACTAAAAACTGCAAAAGTTCCACCGAAACTGCGCGTTAAACCATGGAGTGTTATTCCATTAAGGATTGCACCCATTGCGTGCTCTCTAATTCCAAAATGAATAATGCGACCGTAAGGATGTGCGTTTGTAATAGAACTTGTTTCTGGTAGAAAAGATCGAGCGCCTTTTATACTTGTATTGTTGGAACCAGCTAAATCGGCAGAGCCACCCCAAAACTCTGGTAATTGTTGTGCAATTGCATTGATAACTTCACCTGAGGCTGCGCGAGTAGCTAAATCTTTTCCTGGCGCAAAGACTGGAATATTCTGATCCCAATTACTTGGTAATGCTTTTGTTTTTAACCGCACCAACAGAGCAGCCTTTTCTGGCTGAGCCGCCTTCCAGGTTTCATAGGATTTCTCCCATGCATTTCTCTTACTAGCACCACGATCCTTCACCTGCCGTGCATGTGCGAGCACCTCAGCTGGCATGGCAAAATCTTCTTCAGGATTTAATCCAAGAACTTGCTTTGTGGCTTTTATCTCGTCAGCTCCTAGGGCTGAACCATGTGAAGCAGCTGTTCCCTGCGCCTTTGGTGCCGGCCATGCAATTACAGACTTCATTCGAATTAATGTTGGTCGCTTTAACTCGGCCTTTGCAGCAGCCATGGCAGTATCGAGTGCAACAAGATCTACATCACCATTTGCCTGTGCTGGTACATCGATGACATGCCAACCGTAGGCGACGTATCTGGCTGAGACATCTTCAGTGAAAGCATTATGCGTGTCACCTTCAATTGAAATTCTGTTGTCATCATAAATAACATTGAGAGATCCCAGGTTTTGCGTCCCAGCTAATGAGGAAGCCTCTGCGCTAACACCTTCTTGTAAGTCTCCATCTGAACAGATAACCCAGATGCGGTGATCAAAAATTGACTGTGATTGCGGTGTATTTGGATCGAGCAAACCTCGTTCAAATCGTGCCGCCATCGCCATACCTACCGCAGTTGCAACTCCTTGACCTAAAGGACCTGTTGTCATTTCGACTCCAGCGGTATGACCAAACTCTGGATGACCAGGAGTGAGAGAGCCCCACGTTCTAAAGCTTTCTAGATCTTTCATCTCAAGACCATATCCACTTAAGTAAAGTTGAATGTATAAAGTCAGTGAAGAGTGGCCGCATGAAAGAATAAAACGATCACGGCCTAACCACTGCGGATCGGATGGATCGTGAACTAAGTGCCGTTGAAAAAGTGTGTATGCAACTGGCGCAAGAGACATTGCAGTGCCTGGATGTCCATTTCCTACCTTCTGAACCGCATCGGCGGCTAGAGCTCTCGCATATGAAACCGCCCGATCATCAAGGTTTGTCCAACCCGCTGGTGTACTCATTTTGCATCCATTCTTATTCTCGATGATAGAAACACTCTCCATGCACTTATCCAAAGAACTGCAGCGCCCAATAGGTGTAAGCCAACTATTAACGCAGGCACCCCTAAGAAGTATTGAACATAGCCAATCACGCCTTGTGCAAGGGCAATTATTGTGAATGTTCGAAGCTTAATTCTAGTTTGAGCCGATGTTCCAACTGCGACAAAGAAAGCGATAGTTATACCAAAAAGAAAAATCACAAAGTCAGCGTGCAGAATTGCGACAGTTCGAATATCAAATGTAAAACGTTCAGCTTGCGCATCGCCAGCATGAGGTCCAGAGCCTGTTACCACTGTTCCAAGAATCATTACTAGGAACATGATTGAGACATGAAGGAGAGCAAGTGATCTTGTTAATTTGCTACTTTCGATGTTGATAGATGGTTCAAATCTGCGCACATGAATAGATGACGCTCCGGCTATTAAGACCATTGACAGTAAGAGATGCAGGGCAACAGTGATTGGATGCAAACCTGTAAGGACAGTAATTCCGCCTAAAATTCCTTGACCAAAAATTCCTAAAAATTGTCCCGCAGCTAATGAGCGAAGATCTCGCCTTCCACTTTTTAACACAGCTACGATGAGCACTAAGGATGCTAGAACGAGTGCGAAGGTGAGCATTCGATTTCCAAATTCAATCCAAACATTCAGTACTGGTTCGGCTTGATGGGGAACCGGGGTGTAAGAACCTGGCGTGCATTCGGGCCATGTTGGGCACCCAAGACCCGAGCCTGTTAATCGAACCGCTCCACCGGTTACAACTAGAGCAGCCTGCAGGAAGAGAAGCACAGCACTGGCTGGAATGAGAATCCGCGCAGCCGAAAATCTGGGCATTGCCACTGCGGAACGGGACATAGGCCAAGCCTATTGACTGCGGGCACGGGCGCGTTCCAACTGGCAAGAGGTGTCGAATTACGACACAATAGTGTTGTGAAAATGACGAGTTCGATGATTGCCGGTGATGACGTTCGCACGCGCGACCTTGTAGCACGATCGATTCTTGAAAATGGCCCCTCTACTGCAGCAATTCTTGGGGAGCGACTGGCGCTCACACCTACGGGAATTCGTAGACACCTAGAACTCCTTATTGCAGATGGTCTAATTGAGGCACGCGAACCTAGATCTGCGGCTATTCGTGGAAGAGGCAGGCCGTCAAAAGTATTTGTAATGACAGATAAAGGTCGAGGGCAGTTCGAACATTCTTACGATGACTTGGCAGTAGCTGCGCTTAAATTTATGTCATCACAATCTGGTGAACAACTAGTTGATCAATTCGCACAATCTCGAGCAGATGACATTGAACGAAAAGCGTTGGAATCAATCGCAAAGAGTTCAAACAAAACATCAGCCCTAGCTTCTTTCTTAACTGAGCAGGGATATGCAGCAAGCGTGGACGAAAAGCCGATGGGTCAGGAGTTGATTCAGCATCACTGCCCAATTGCTCACGTGGCCGCAGAATTTCCACAACTGTGCGAAGCAGAAACCTCAGCACTTTCTAGAGTTTTAGGAACACACGTACAGCGTCTTGCAACTATTGCTCATGGTGATGGTGTTTGCACAACATTTATTCCAAAATCTTCCACAACTACAACTAGATCGAAAACATCAAGAAACGGGGAACGCGCATGACTACAGCACATCCAGAGCTAGAGGGTCTTGGCAACTATGAATATGGTTGGTCAGACAAAAGCGAAATTGGAGAGAATGCAAAGCGCGGTATCAATGAGGATGTCGTTCGAGATATTTCAGCGAAGAAATCAGAGCCTGCTTGGATGCTTGAGCTTCGGCTCAAGGGGCTTTCACTTTTTGAAAAGAAACCAATGCCAAACTGGGGATCAGATCTATCCGGAATATTTTTCGACACTATCAAGTATTTTGTCCGTTCCACTGAAAAGCAGGCAACTACTTGGGACGATCTACCAGATGAAATCAAGAATACATATGATCGCTTAGGTATCCCAGAGGCGGAAAAACAACGTTTGGTTTCAGGTGTTGCTGCCCAGTATGAATCTGAAGTTGTTTATCACTCGATTCGTGAGGATTTAGCGGCTCAGGGTGTGATTTTCCTTGACACAGATACAGCTTTGAAAGAGCACCCCGAACTTTTCAAAGAGTATTTTGGAACGGTTATTCCGGTTGGAGACAACAAATTTGCAGCCCTCAACACATCCGTTTGGTCGGGCGGCTCATTTATCTACGTACCAAAGGGTGTTCACGTAGATATTCCTTTGCAGGCATATTTCAGAATTAATACTGAAAACATGGGTCAGTTCGAAAGAACTTTGATCATTGCTGATGAGGATTCCTACATTCATTATGTAGAGGGATGTACAGCTCCTATCTATAAGTCAGACTCACTTCACTCTGCAGTTGTTGAAATTATTGTTAAAAAGGGTGCGCGAGTTCGCTATACAACTATCCAAAATTGGTCAAACAATGTTTATAACTTGGTGACAAAGCGCGCCACATGCGCAGAGGGTGCAACGATGGAGTGGGTAGATGGAAACATCGGCTCAAAAGTAACCATGAAGTACCCAGCAATTTTCTTGATGGGAGCCCATGCAAAGGGTGAAACTCTCTCACTTGCATTTGCGGGTGAAGGTCAGCACCAAGATTCGGGCGCGAAAATGGTTCATGCCGCCCCTTACACATCATCATCAGTTATCTCAAAATCGGTAGCTCGCGGTGGCGGTCGTACTTCTTACAGAGGTCTTGTGCAAGTACAAGAAGGCGCCCATCATTCAAAGAGCACCGTTAAGTGCGATGCACTGTTGGTAGACACAATTTCACGATCTGATACTTATCCTTATGTTGACATTCGCGAGGATGATGTATCGATGGGCCATGAAGCAACTGTTTCAAAAGTTAGTGACGATCAGCTCTTTTATCTAATGTCACGAGGCCTAAATGAAGACGAAGCAATGGCAATGATTGTTCGTGGATTTATCGAACCGATTGCTCGAGAGCTTCCGATGGAGTACGCACTTGAACTCAATAGATTGATTGAACTTCAGATGGAAGGTGCCGTAGGTTAATGTCAGTTTTAACAACAAACTATCTCACCCCATCTGGTAGAGAAGAGGCGTGGAGATTTACTCCACTCAAACGCCTTCACGGATTACATGATGGTGTTGCAGTTATTTCAGATCGCGTATCTCTTTCAGTAAAGAATGCATTACCTAAGGGTGCTTCCTTCATTCGTGAAGATTTAAGTCCTCTAGCCCAAAGCGATGATGTAATTATTGAACGAATTAGAGGTGCTTCAAAGAGCGTTTCTCACTTATCCATTGCAGCAAATTCAGAAATAGCCGAGCCAATTTTTCTATCAAGATCTAAAGGGGCTGTAGATACTGCTGAGTTTTCACGCGTAAGAATATCTCTGGGAGCAAATGCCAGAGCTACAGTTATAGTTGAAAACACAACGGACACAGTTTTGGCTGAAGATCTGGAAATATCTCTGGCAGCTGGATCGGATTTGAAGTTTGTAACTATTCAAGAATTTGAATCCAAATCTGTTTACACAGCAAGACATCACGCAGTAATCGATAAAGATGCAACATTTAAATCAGTAACGGTTACCGTCGGTGGAGATGTTGTACGAATACTTCCAACAGTTGAATTCATTGCCCCCGGCGCCTCAGCTAATCTCTTAGGGGTTTACTTTGCAACTGCTGGGCAATTTTTTGAGCATCGCATTCATGTGGATCATGCGGTGCCTCATGCAAAATCCAACGTTAACTACAAAGGCGCACTTGCTGGACAAGATGCGCACACAGTTTGGATTGGGGATGTATTAATTCGTGCTGCTGCAGAAGGCACGGATACATACGAGTTAAATAGAAATTTACTTCTCAGCGATGGTGCTCGAGCAGATTCAGTTCCTAACTTAGAGATTGAAACGGGAGAGATCATTGGAGCGGGCCATGCCAGTACAACAGGTCGCTTTGATGATGAACAACTCTTCTACCTCATGTCTCGAGGGATTTCAGTTAGCGATGCTAGACGCCTGGTAGTTCGTGGATTTTTCAATGAGATCGTTCTAGAGATCGGTGATCAAGTAGTTCAGGATCGAATTATGGATCGAATTGATTCTGAGTTAGAGAAGGCGGCCAGCAATGTCTGATTTGCAGTTGGACGAGATTCATGAGGGCAAGCCAGTGCTTCTAGAAAAAAGTGGAAAATCAATCTGTGTTGCTCGAGTTGGACAGGAAGTTTTTGCGGTTGCAGATACATGTTCGCATTCAGAGGCTTCACTTTCTGAAGGCGAAACCGATGGCTTCAAGATTGAATGTTGGCTTCATGGAGCAGAGTTTGATCTGCGCACCGGCGAAGCTTTGACATTGCCTGCAAACATTGCGTTGGAGACATATTCAGTAAAAATAGACGGAAACTCCGTCACGGTTGAGATTTAATTACTAGAGAGAAGAGAAAAAATGAGCACACTAGAAATCCGCGGGCTTGAGGTTACAGTCGATACCGATAATGGAGTTGTTGAAATTCTCAAAGGAGTTGACTTAACGATCAAATCAGGAGAGACCCACGCGATTATGGGTCCAAATGGATCAGGAAAATCAACTCTTGCTTACTCAATTGCAGGTCATCCAAAGTACACAATCACTCGTGGAAGCGTGACTTTAGATGGTGAAGATGTTCTTGAAATGAGTGTTGATGAAAGAGCTAAGGCTGGTCTATTTTTGGCAATGCAATACCCAGTTGAAGTTCCTGGCGTTTCAGTATCCAACTTCCTTCGCACTGCAGCAACGGCTCTTCGCGGAGAGGCTCCAAAGCTTCGTACATGGGTGACAGAAGTAAAGTCTGCAATGGAAGCGTTAAATATGGATCCGGCATTTGCAACGAGAAATGTTAATGAAGGCTTTTCAGGTGGAGAGAAAAAGCGCCATGAAATCATGCAGCTCGAATTACTAAAGCCAAAAATGGCAATTTTAGATGAAACCGACTCAGGGTTAGATGTGGATGCTTTACGCATTGTTTCCGAGGGCGTGAATCGAGCAAAAGAAGCCAATAACTTAGGCGTTATTTTGATTACCCACTACACAAGAATTCTTCGTTACATAAAGCCTGATTTTGTTCATGTTTTTGCAAACGGTCGCATTGTTGAACAGGGCGGACCTGAACTTGCAGAGAAGCTTGAAGCGAACGGTTATGCCGATTACGTTAGCAAGTAAGTAGTTCCATGAGTTTAGATGTCGCAGCTATTCGTAAAGATTTCCCAATCTTTAACCGAACAGTTCGCGATGGAAAAAAACTCATATACCTGGATAGTGGTGCCACCAGTCAAAAACCAAATTCTGTAATTGAAGCTGAAGGCGATTTTTATAGATTTCATAACGCTGCTGTCCATCGTGGTGCTCATCAGTTAGCAGAAGAGGCCACTGATGCATATGAAGGCGCTCGTGCAAAGGTTGCATCTTTCTTAGGGGCAAGAGAAGAAGAAATTGTTTTCACAAAGGGTGCCACTGAGTCTTTAAATTTGATCGCATACGCAATGGGAAATGCACCCGCTAGTTCTCGATTTGCGCTGACTGCTAAGGATCGAATTGTTGTCACGGAGATGGAACACCATGCCAATCTGATCCCTTGGCAGCAATTAGCCGCACGCACGGGGGCGCAATTGTCTTGGTTTGAAGTTCTGCCTAATGGTCGGCTTGATCTTAATTCGATTAACACGGTAATTACAGAAAATACAAAGGTCGTTGCGTTAACACACCAATCAAATGTATTGGGAACAATTAATCCTTTGGATGCAATAGTCGCTCGCGCACATGAAGTTGGCGCCTTTGTTGTACTTGATGCATGTCAATCTGTTCCACACATGCCAATAGTTGTAGAGACGCTCGGAGTCGATTTTCTTGTTTTTTCAGGACATAAAGCAATTGGTCCAACAGGTGTCGGGGTCCTTTGGAGTTCTGTCCTAGAAGATTTACCTCCATTTCTTTTTGGCGGCTCAATGATTGAAAACGTAACAATGGAGTCTGCCACGTGGGCACCTGCGCCTAAACGATTTGAAGCGGGCGTTCCGAATATGGCTCAGGCAGTTGGTTTAGGTGCTGCCATAGATTATTTGAATAAAGTTGGAATGGATAAAATTCATCAACACGAAAAGCAATTGACGAAGTATTTTTTAGAACGGTTACAAAAAGTTCCAACATTAAAGATTATCGGACCTACCGATCTTGAACTACGAGGTTCTTGTATTTCATTTACTGTGGGGCAGATCCATCCTCATGATCTAGGTCAATATCTAGACAGTCAGGGAGTTGCTGTCCGAACCGGTCATCACTGTGCTTGGCCTTTGACTCGAAAATTAGGCGTGCCTGCAACTACTAGAGCTTCGCTATATCTCTACAACCAAGAAGAAGATTGCGATTTACTTGTGGATGCAATTGTTAACGCACAGAAATACTTTGCATGATGGAGTTAGATAGCCTCTACCAAGAAGTGATCCTGGATCACTATAAACATCCACTTAATAAAGGGCTTTCAGAAAAATATGGGGTTCAGGTACACCACATAAATCCAAGTTGTGGAGATGAAATAACTCTTAATCTCTCTGTAGAAGGTGGGATTATCAAATCAATCACATGGGATGGCGTCGGTTGCTCGATTTCGCAGGCCAGTGTCTCGATCGTCAGTGATCTGCTGCTCAATAAAACTCTTGAGCAAGCAGCTTCCATAACGAATGACTTTGTCGAACTGATGCACAGTAAAGGCACGAAAGAGGGAGATCCTGCAATCCTCGAGGACGCAGTAGCGCTGGCTGGTGTCTCAAAGTTTCCCGCTCGAATTAAATGCGCTTTGCTCGGGTGGATGGCCTTTAAGGATGCAGCCGTTAGAATTAAACAGTTAAATGAATCAGAAAATAGAGGGAGCAACTAATGACAACTTCAATCGAGGATGTAACTGAGGCGATGAAGGATGTAGTTGATCCAGAACTTGGAATCAATGTTGTCGACCTAGGTCTTATTTACGATGTCATGGTGGACGAAGCTAATATTGCGATACTTAACATGACATTAACATCGGCTGCTTGCCCATTGCAGGATGTAATTGAAGATCAGACAAGGGCTGCATTAGCGGGAATGACAAATGATGTAAAAATTAACTGGGTATGGATGCCACCTTGGGGGCCAGACAAGATTAGTGATGATGGGAGAGATCAGCTTCGTGCTCTAGGTTTCACGGTTTAAGAAATGTCGATGCATGGTGCATGGCTGAACTACCGTTCGATGACGGCAGATCCATCACTTAAAGAGCAGAAACTTAAGCCAGGAACAGTCAAGAGAATTTTCTCTTTTGCCAAACCCTACCAAGTAAGTATCTATATTTATTTGGCTACAGTTGTTGTAGATGCAGCATTGATTGTTGCAACTCCACTTTTGTTAAAAAAACTTATCGACGATGGTGTTATTCCAAAAGATTCTTCAGTAGTTACCCAATTAGCGTTTTTTGTCGCTCTCATTGCAATTGCAGATGCCGCCTTTAATATGATGGGAAGGTATTTTTCCTCAAGAATTGGTGAAGGCCTAATTTTTGATTTGAGATCTTTGGTATTTGCACATGTCCAAAAGCAGTCGATTGCATTTTTTACTCGCACTCAGACAGGTGCGCTTATTTCTAGGATTAATTCGGATGTTATCGGAGCGCAACAGGCATTTACTTCGACTCTTTCTGGTTTAGTGAGCAATGTCGTTAGCCTTTTGTTGGTTGGAATTACCATGTTGATTTTGTCATGGCAGATAACGCTTTTCTCCTTATTGATGTTGCCTTTGTTCCTGATTCCAACTAAATGGGTAGGCCGTCGATTGCAATCACTTACTCGTGAATCTTTCACACTAAATTCAGAAATGTCTAGCACTATGACCGAACGTTTCAATGTTTCGGGTGCCATGCTGGTTTCACTCTATGGCCAGCCACTACGTGAGGAAGCTGGTTTTCGAGTACGTGCACGTCGAGTGGCAGATATTGGCATCAAGACCGCCATGCTAAATAGACTTTTCTTTATCGCCCTAACAAGTGTGGCTGCAATTGCGACAGCGATCGCATATGGAATTGGTGGCCATCTGGCAATAAATGGTGGACTAACAGTTGGGACCTTGCTTGCAATTACTGCTTTGTTAGCACGACTTTACGGCCCATTAACGGCATTATCCAATGTCAGGATTGACGTTATGACATCACTTGTATCTTTTGAACGAGTTTTTGAAGTTCTAGACCTTGAACCAATGGTCAAGGATAGAAATGGTGCTATTGCGCTCAATTCTTCAAGGGGAAAAATTGAGTTTAAAAATGTTGGATTTTCGTATCCGAATGCACAAGAGATTTCTTTGGCTTCACTTGAATCAGTGGCCAAGGCTGAAACAGTCCCATCTGGGATTGTTTTAAAGGGACTATCTTTCATTGTTGAACCAGGTACTACAACTGCTTTAGTCGGGCCTTCGGGTGCAGGCAAGACGACAATAAGTGCACTTATACCGCGGCTCTACGACGTAACTGATGGATCTATCACAATTGATGGAAATGACATTCGTGATGTGACCTTAGAATCACTTCGAAATTCAATTGGCGTCGTCATGCAAGATGCACATCTGTTTCACGAGAGTATCGCCGAAAACTTACGGTATGCAAAGCAAGATGCGACTCAAGATGAGATGCAGAGCGCATGCGAGGCCGCGCAAATTTGGGATCTAGTTAAGTCACTGCCTAATGGGTTCGAAACCATGGTGGGTGAACGCGGCCATCGTCTCTCAGGTGGTGAGAAACAGCGATTAGCTATCGCGCGATTACTTTTGAAATCTCCATCAATCGTCATACTCGATGAAGCAACTGCCCATCTGGATTCAGAAAACGAACAGCTTGTACATGCTGCCCTGTCTAATGCACTTAAGGGGAGAACTAGCATTGTTATTGCTCACCGATTAAGTACGGTACGTGAGGCTGATCAGATTCTTGTTCTAGACAAGGGCGTGATAGTTGAGCAAGGCAAACACGATGAACTGATTGCACGTGGCGGTTTATATTCAGAACTATATAACCGACAAGATCTAACGGGTACGACGAATTAGAATTCTTCCATAAATGATTAAGCCACTAAAAAACAACCATTGCAGCGCATAGGCCATATGAGGACCATCGCTTAGCTCAGGTAATTGCGCCGGAACATCAGGAGTTAATTGCGGTAGAGAGCCACTTATTAAGTCAATGTAATATTTTTCAGTTTCCAATTGAGACTGCGCATTTAATTTACTGACGATTCCTTCTCCACTAGAACTAATTGCAAAGAAAGCACCTCGCGGTAGGGATGAATCCAGACGGACTCGACCTTCGATTTCTACTTGCCCTAGGGGAAGTGATGGTATCGAGGGCTTAGTCAGTGCGGTTTCACCAGCTTGAACCCACCCCCGGTCAACCCAGAACTTTTCACCGGTGGTTACGCGAAATAAAGTTAAAACTTGAAATCCATATTTACCTTCGAAGTATCTGTTTCTCAGCAAAATCTGTTGGTCTTTATCAAACTCGCCAAGGGCGCGAACAATTCGCCATTCATACGATTGAGCGGTACTAGAAAGATTTGGGACTTGATCAAGTCCTATAGATTGTTGAGTAATACGTTCTTTAATTACAGTATTTCGTTCATGTCGGTCAACACCTCGTTGATACTGCCACTGAGCACCCCATAAACAAAGCACAAAAAGCAAAAGGGCCACCAATGACTTGAAAATCGGCCATGATTCTTTTTGCTTAGAATCTGGGTTTTGCTTCAGTGACATTAATCAATTGCCAGTGGTTTATCTTTTAAAACATCTTCTCGGGTAGAGATTGTTTCGCGTCCAGCATTAGCTATGACAACTGCGAAATAGGGCAAAGTTACCGCTCCTAAAAGTGCGAACCATCGATATGGACTAGGCAATATAACCGTTAATATGAAGCAAGCGGTTCGTATCATCATTGAAATAAAATAACGTTTTTGTCGACCTGCTTGATCTCTTGTCAGGGCAGAAGGGGCTGTTGTGATTTCAAAAACCTTCTTCTCTTTACCCATTTCTTAAGGGTAGTGCTCGGGGCTTAAGATTTCCTGCTGGGCAAGATGTAGGGAACGCTCAAAACATGCCCAGATTTCCACTTTCGAGCCAGAATGGGTAATCTTGGGCCCAGACCAGTGGAGTAACAACCACTGCAAGAGGAGTTACCGCTCCCACCTTCATCGCCACTAGTGCGAGCTGGTTTGTCGGATTAGAGATTTCTCTCTGTTCCTTGCGGTTTTCTTTTGTAGCGCAGTTACACCAAAGCGTTAACGAACCGAAGGAGCACAAAGTCACCACCGAACCTCGCATTAATGATCGGATTCGCACGCCTCAAATTCGTTTAATCGGTTATACCGGTGAACAAGTTGGAGTTGTAGATATCGATACCGCACTAAAGATGGCTGATGAAGTTGGTCTTGATCTTGTTGAGATCGCTCCTGAAGCTACTCCACCTGTTTGCAAAATCATGGACTTCGGAAAGTACAAGTACGAAGTTGCTCAGAAAGCACGGGAAGCGCGGCAAAACCAGACCCACATTGTGGTTAAGGAAGTGCGGTTGACCCCAAAGATTGAAAATCATGACTATGAGACTAAAAGATCTCAAGTTGAGAAGTTTCTTAAGGGCGGAGACAAAGTGAAAGTGACAATGAAGTTTCGAGGACGTGAACAAACAAGACCTGAACTGGGTTACAAAATGTTGCAACGTCTTGCAGAAGATATTGCAGAAGTTGGTTTCGTCGAATTTGCTCCAAAGCAAGAGGGACGAAATATGACAATGGTTCTTGGTCCAACGAAGAAAAAGACAGAAGCAGTTGCAGAGGCAAAGGCAGCGCGCAAGGCGAAGGCCGATGCAGCTGTGCAAACAATGGATGGAGCTTAGAAGATGCCAAAAATGAAGACACATAGCGGAGCGAAGAAGACATTCCGCGTTACAGGTTCTGGAAAGATCATGCACGAGCGTGCAGGAAAGCGTCACTTACTCGAGCGCAAGTCATCTCGTGTAACGCGCCGACTTTCTACAGAGTCAGCCGCTAAGCCAACCGTCGCAGTTACAGCCAAGCGCATGCTTGGTTTGAAGTAAGGGGTCAGTTAGATGAGAGTAAAACGCGGAGTTCACGCAGCCAAAAAGCGTCGTACAACATTAGAGCATGCCAGCGGTTACCGTGGGCAACGTTCACGCCTTTTCACAAAGGCAAAAGAGCAAGTCACGCACTCTATGGTCTATGCATTCAATGACCGTAAAGATAAGAAAGGCGATTTCCGCCGTCTGTGGATTCAAAGAATCAATGCAGGATGCCGCGAACACGGTCTTACATATAACCGTTTCATTCAAGGTCTGAAAGCTTCAGATGTTGAGGTTGATCGTCGAGTTCTATCTGAACTTGCAACAAATGATCCAGCAACTTTCAAAACACTTGTAGATGTTGCTCGCAAGAGCCTTGCATCACTATAAAATCTTCTAATGATTGAGAGCCTTAACTCGCCGCACATCGCGCGAGTTAAGGCTCTTACTAGTTCAAGAGGTGCAAAAGAGCGGAAAAATGCTCGCCAGTTTGTTGCAGAAGGTTTGCAGTGCGCAAAAGAGGCTTTATCGGCAAGAAATAATAATCCTGATTTTCAGGCTCCCTCAGTAGAGACCTTGTTTTTAACAGTTAATGGTCGTTCAAAAATAGAGCAGAACCAGGATCTGGCAATACCTAGCTCACTCAACGTCATTGATGTCAGCGATGAGGTCATGAGGCAAATGTCAGAGACAATTACCCCTCAAGGAATACTGGCTATTTGCTCAATTTCTGAAAATGACATCTCATCGATAAAACTAAACGGTAAACGCAGATTCATTTACCTTTCAGAAGTTCAGGACCCGGGAAATGCGGGCACTATATTGCGCTCAGCTGACGCTTTCGGAATGGATGCTGTGATAACTTCACCAGGAAGCGTGGATATGTTCTCGCCGAAAGTAGTAAGGAGTACAGCCGGATCCTTGTGGCATATACCTGTATTTGAGGGAGTAGAACTATTTGAGATATTAAAACTCAACTTACAGGCGGTATCTCTTGGCGCAGATGGCTCACGCTCACTAATTGACTACCAACCAAGTGGTGATGTGTTGGCTATTTTTGGAAATGAAGCGCGTGGACTTTCAGAATTGGATTCAATTTCCGGAGTCGAATTAGTAAAAATCCCCATGCCTGGCAATGCAGAAAGCCTGAATCTTTCAGCTGCTGCAACGATTGTGATGTACCACTTGTCAATTGCTTAATTGGTCTATTGCTTGATTAGGGAGAAATTCATTCTGATTTGCCCGAGACAGTCGAATATACCGTCCTAATAAAGGCTCACAAGATAGAGTTTGACCATGCGCGCCGAGGAGATTTCAGCATGGGTGGAACAAGCCCAAGCCGCATGTGCTTCGGCAAAAGATTTGGACGGGCTCAAAGTTGTTCGTACAGCCCACTCGGGGGATAAGTCACCAATTGCTTTGGCCTCCCGAGCATTGGGCTCTATGTCTGCTGAGGAAAAAGTAGTCTTCGGAAAATTAATTGGAGATGCAAAGGCATCGGTATCGCAATTCCTAGCCGCAGCCTTGCTTAAATTAGAGGCGCAGAGAGATCAGAAAATACTTCTCGAAGAAGTTGTTGACATTACTCTTCCCGTTAATCGCGCTCACCGAGGTGGTTTACACCCGATAACCATTATTAAAAACGAAGTTTCTGATTTCTTTATCGAGCAAGGATTCTCAGTTGAGGAAGGCCCCGAACTTGAATCGGGTTGGCTGAATTTTGATGCACTGAATATTCCGCCAGATCATCCAGCTCGAACAATGCAGGACACATTTTTTATCGAACCGATTGAGTCGGGGATGGTACTTCGAACACATACCTCTCCTGTTCAAGTAAGAACAATGCTCACTCAGGAACCACCGATTTATGTCGTATGTCCAGGTCGGACCTTCCGCGCCGATGAACTTGATGCCACACATAGTCCCGTGTTTCATCAAGTTGAGGGACTTGTTGTTGACAAGGGCATAACAATGGCCCATTTAAAAGGAACATTAGATAATTTTGCGCGTCACATGTTTGGTCCTGATGTAACAACACGTTTAAGACCATCTTTTTTTCCCTTTACTGAACCGAGTGCAGAAGTAGATATTTATTTCAATAACCGCTGGATTGAATGGGGCGGTTGCGGAATGGTAAATCCCAAGGTCTTAGCAACGTGTGGAATAGATACCGATGTTTACAGTGGGTTCGCCTTTGGTATGGGGCTGGAGAGAACTCTTATGGTTCGTCACGGAATAACGGATATGCATGACATAGTTGAAGGAGATATTCGTTTCACTAGACAGTTTGGTGTTGGCCTCTAATGCGCGCACCTTTATCGTGGTTAAAAGAGTTTGTGGACATACCAACAAATATAACTGCACAGGAAATTTCTGACGCACTTGTACGTGTTGGTTTTGAAGTAGAAGAAATCATTACTCAAGGCAATGATTTAACAGGTCCACTAAAATTTGCAAAAGTTGTCTCAATAGAAGAGCTGTCAGGTCACAAAAAACCGATTCGATATGTCGGTCTAGATTGTGGTGAAGGCGCAGAGCGCTTTGTTATTTGTGGTGCAACAAATTTTGTGGTCGGAGACATCGTTGTAGCGGCTCTGCCGGGTGCTGTTCTTCCAGGAGGTTTTGCAATTTCGGCTCGCGAAACATATGGTAAAACTTCAAATGGAATGATTTGTTCTGGTCGTGAATTGGCCATTAGCGATGATCATGCAGGAATTCTGGTTTTCACCCAGGATCAAGCATCTGTAGGAAGTGATGCGATCGAAGGTCTTCAAATAAATGATGTCATCTTTGACATTGCTGTAAATCCAGATCGCGGCTATGCATTGAGCATTCGAGGGATTGCCCGAGAAGTGGCTGCGTCTTTGGGCCTTGTTTTTAGAGATCCAATCGATTCTCTGCGGGATCTGGATTTCGCGGAAACCGGGAATGGCCTCAAAGCCAAGATTGCGGATAAAGACACATCATCTGTTTTTTACCTAAGAACCATGAGTAATTTCGATCCATCGGCAAAAACACCAATGTGGATGCGGCGCCGGATTGAAAAGATGGGGATGCGCTCTATTTCCTTGGTCGTTGACATAACAAATTATGTGATGCTCGAACTGGGTCAACCGTTGCATGCATTTGATAAAGCAAAAATTAAAGGCGGATTGACTATAAAACGGTCAGGTAAAGTTCAAAAGTTCATTACGTTGGATGGACAAGAACGTAATTTGGATCCTGATGATCTGATGGTTTGGGACGACGATCAACCTCTTTCACTTGCGGGGACAATGGGCGGTCTCTATTCTGAAATTACGGATTCAACAACAGAGATTGCACTTGAGGCTGCCGTGTTCAACCAATTGTGCGTGGCTAAGAACTCGCGCAGACATAAACTTTCTTCAGAGGCATCACGTAGATTGGAAAGGGGAGTGGATCCCTTTTTGCCTCAATTTGCATCAGCTAGATTTGTACAGCTTTTAACCGCGCATAGTTCGGCGCTACATGTATCAACAAATGTTGACGGTAAGCCTCAACTTAGTGCCTCGATAAAAATGGATCCTAACTATGTTTCGAAAGTTCTTGGACTCGATGTGAGCGCAGAAACCGTTGCAAAACACTTGCGAACCGTTGGATGCGAGGTGGATGAGAAAAACTTTTCAGTTCAGCCACCTTCTTGGCGCTTAGATCTACACACACCGGCCGATTTATCAGAAGAAGTTGCTCGAATGATCGGATATGACAAAATCCCTTCAGTACTACCACCCCGACCTCTTCATGCAACACTTTCAACTTCGCAAAAAAGAAGACGAAGCGTATCTTTGATGTTGGCAAATCGTGGTTTTGCGGAAGTACAGAGTTTCCCATTTACTAACCAGGCGACAATCGATGCGATGGGATTTGTTGGGGAGAGGGCGGCAACTTACAAACTGGCTAACCCAATGTCAGAAGAATTCCCTTTAATGCGAGTGCATTTAGTTCCAGGATTGATAGAAATCGCTGCGCGAAATATAAGTCGGGGAGCTAAGGACTTCGCAATATTTGAAATGGGATCGATTTTCCGAAGCTCACAGAGATTGGAACCGGCGTTATCGCCAAAGCTTGATAAGCGCCCAAATCAAGATGAAATTACAAAGATCTTTTCATCTGTTCCAAGTCAGGGTTACCATGTAGCTGGGTTACTTGTCGGAAAGATAGAGAGCGAGAATTGGCAAGGTAAAGCACGTAGCTATAATTGGCAAGATGCAATTGCATGCGCTCAGGATGTTTTAAATTTATGCAATCTTGAGTGGACGATTTCTCGTTCTGATTTCGCACCATGGCATCCTGGACGATGCGCCGAACTTATTGTTGACGGTAAAGCAGTTGCACATGCTGGTGAGTTACACCCACGAATAGTCTCTGCATATGGTTTACCCGAACGCAGTGTTGCCTTTGCGGTGGCATTAAGTGCGTTGCCTGATTCAGAACTGGTTCGACCTAAGAGAGTAGGAACGATGCCGGCTGCCGTTCAAGACGTTGCGCTCATAGTTGATGAGGCAGTAACCGCCTTACAGGTAGAGGATGCACTTCGCCAGGGTGCAGGGCCACTTTTGGAATCGGTAACTCTGTTTGATCGCTACGACAAAATTGGTGATGGAAAGATTTCATTAGCTTTCACTCTGGTATTTCGAGATGCCACTCGAACCTTAACTGGGGAGGAAGTGGCTGTACTGAGGGAGAACGCCACTTTGATGGCTTCGAAAACCTGCGGGGCTGTCCTTCGTACCGCATAATTATGCATTGTGTTGCATAATTATAGATTATGCATTAGCCTTTACGCTATGAAAACTGCAGTTATAGGTGGAAGCGGTTATGCCGGCGGCGAGTTGTTGCGTCTACTTTCCCTCCATCCAAAATTTAATGTCACGATAGTGAGTGCGCATTCGAACGCTGGTGAGCTTATTGAATCCGTCCACCCCCAACTTCACAGCTATCAGGGTCAAAGGTTTGTAAGCAATGATGAAATCAATTTCTCTGAGATTGAGCTTGTTTTTCTTGCCTTGCCTCATGGCGAATCAGCCGCGTTGATTGCCAAGATTCCCGCACAGGTCAAAATCGTTGATCTGGGAGCGGACTTCAGGTTAGAAGATAGAACCGCTTGGGATAAATACTATGGTGGTAATTATGCGGGTTCATGGGTTTATGGATTGCCAGAACTCTCCAAGAATCAGAGATCAGCTATTGCCAAAGAAAGTAGAGTTGCAAATCCTGGTTGCTATGCAACTTCTATCGCACTCGGCATTGCACCGGCCTTAGCGTTTATCGATTCTTCTGACATCGTAGTGGTTGCTGCTTCGGGAACTACTGGTGCTGGCAGAAATGCAAGAATTAATCTGATTGCAAGTGAAGTTGTTAATTCATTGACATCTTACAAATTTGGTGGTGTTCATCAACATACACCTGAGATAGAACAAGCGATTTCATCTCTGGCGAAGAAGCCAGCGAAAATTTCATTTACTCCAATTTTGGCACCTATGCCCCGTGGAATTCTTTCAACTATTACTGCCAAGTTAACTAAATCGGTATCTGTAGAAGAAGTTCACTCAATTTATTCTGATTACTTTTCTGCCGACTCTTTTATTGATGTGTTACCTCTGGGACAACTACCAAAAACAAACTCCATCACAGGGAGCAACAAGGCCATTATGCAGGTTGCAGTAGATGAGCACACAAATCGCTTAGTTGTATCTGTTGCCATAGATAACCTCGGGAAAGGCGCAGCCGGACAGGCTGTTCAGAATGCGAACATCATTTGTGGTCTTGCTGAAACTACTGGACTCATCAGCGATGGGATCGGCGCATGAATCTTCCGAAGGGATTTATTTCTGGTGCAACATCGGCGGGACTAAAAAGCAACGGTGATTTAGATATTACCCTTATTCAAAACCTTGGACCTAATTTCGATTGTGCTGCAGTCTTTACATCCAACAAGGTAGTAGCCGCACCGGTTATCTGGTCGAAACAGATTGCTTCATCTGGTGCTGCCCAAGCAATTGTTTTGAATTCTGGTGGTGCTAATGCATGCACGGGCCCTCAAGGTTTTGCGGACACTCATAAATCCGCAGAGTTCGTTGCAGATCTACTACAGATTTCTTCTAGTGATGTTTTGGTTTGTTCTACAGGATTGATTGGTGAGCTACTTCCAATGGAAAAGGTTATGGAAGGAATTTCTTACATCGCAAAACACATGGACGGAAAAGGCCTAAAAAAGAGCGCACAGGCAATTATGACGACAGATTCTGTTCCAAAGATTTCAGAAGTCGCGAGCGACGGTGTGGCATTTGCTGCTATAGCAAAAGGGGCGGGCATGCTTGCACCAGCTTTGGCAACCATGCTTTCTGTAGTGATGACCGATGCAGTTGTATCCAGCCATGTTCAACAAATATTCGAAGAGGTTACAGATCGCACATTTAATCGTATGGATTCAGATGGTTGCACCTCAACCAACGACACAGTGGTGCTTATGTCCTCGGGTGCTAGTGGAATCTCTATCACTGATGAGAAGTTGAGAGAATTGCTAACTCAGGTTTGTTCAGATCTAGTTGCACAGTTGATTGCAGATGCAGAAGGTTCTTCGAAAACGGTGGAGATAACCGTTAACAACGCAGATAGCGAAAAGGATGCAGTTGAAATTGCTAGAGCATGCGCGCGCAATAATCTTTTGAAAGCTGCAATCTTTGGAGGCGATCCCAACTGGGGTCGGGTTTTGGCTGCAGTGGGAACTGCATCGGCCAAAATGGATCCTTTGACTATCGATGTTTGCTTGAACGGTATTCAGGTATGCAGCAATAGCGCACCTGATCAGGATAAATCAGCAGTTGATTTCTCCGATCGCTTGGTTGAGATAAAGATCGATATGAAAGTTGGTTCGTCGACAGCCACGGTTCTTACAAATGATCTAACTCATGCATATGTCCACGAGAACTCGGCGTACTCAACATGATCGTCGTGAAATATGGCGGAAATGCAATGCGCGATGAAAATGGTGATTTTTCTCGAGCTATTGCAGATGCAATCGCCGATGGAATAGAGATTGTGATTGTTCATGGCGGTGGACCGCAGATTAACGAGGCTCTAGATAGCAAAGGTATAAAGAGTCATTGGATGGGGGGTTTGCGAGTGACGACACCGGAAACATTTCAGGTCGTTGAGGAAGTGTTGGTAGAAAATGTAGGGCCGTCACTGGTTGCATCACTAAATATTGCTGGGGTAAATGCTCAATCAATCTCGGGCCGTGCATTACCTACATTGCTCGCTGAGAGAATGACAGTTGAGATCGATGGAAACAAACGCGATGTTGGCCTGGTGGGAGAAATAACACGTGTAGACCCAACGCACGTTTTTGAACTTCTCAAAGGTGGGATAACTCCGGTGATTGCGCCTATCTCTTCATCTGAGGATGGATTGATTGGATATAATGTGAATGCAGACTTTGCTGCAGCAGCGGTTGCATCTGCGTTGCAAGCTTCAACCTTGATTATGATGACTGATGTTTCAGGTATATATCGAAACTGGCCAGATAAGAATTCATTAATTAGCGAGATTAGCATGGCAGAATTAAAAGAAATTAAATCCACTTTCAGCGATGGAATGCGTCCTAAAGTTCAAGCGACTCTAGATGCCCTTTCTTACGGTGTTAAATCAGTTCGAATTATTGATGGTACAGAATCGCAATCTTTTTCTCAGGCTTTAGCCGGCAACGGTGGAACTTTGGTGACTTCATGAAAAACAAAGTATTTGCAAAACGCTGGAGCAAATCAGTTCAAAACAACTATGGGGTACCAGAGATTACCTTAGTAAAAGGTAAGGGCCTAGTTGTTCAGGATGCAGAGGGTAAAATCTATTTGGACTTTCTTGGAGGAATTGCTACAAACATTTTAGGGCATGCGCACCCGAGCATCATTAGCGCTGTGTCGAAACAGGTAAGAACCCTTAATCATGTTAGCAATTTTTATTCACATCCGAATGCTGTTTTACTGGCTGAGAAATTGGCGTCATTAACTAAAACGAAAAACGCAAAGGTCTTCTTTTGCCAGTCAGGTGCAGAGGCTAATGAAGCAGCGATAAAGCTTTCACGTAAAACTGGTCGCAGCCATATTGTTGCTGCTCAAGGTTCATTTCATGGTCGAACCATGGGTGCATTGTCACTAACCGGTCAACCTTCTAAACGCGAACCATTTCTACCGCTGCTAAAGAATGTGAAGCATGTTCCTTTCGGAGATATAGAAGCTATGAGGCGATCGATTTCTAAGAAAACTGCGATGGTAATTATTGAACCAATCATGGGTGAAGCAGGAGTGATTGTTCCACCAACAGATTATCTACAAGGTCTAAGAGAACTTTGCGATAAAAACGGTGCTTTATTAGTTATCGACGCGGTTCAAACTGGGATGGGCAGAACCGGTGATTGGTTTGGCTATGAGTACTCCGGTATAACTCCAGATGTCATCACAGTGGCAAAGGGTCTAGGTGGTGGCCTTCCGCTTGGGGCCATGATTGCGATTGGAAATTCTGCAGATCTATTCAAGCCAGGAGAGCATGGATCAACTTTTGGTGGCAATCCAATAACAACAGCATCCGCCCTTGCAGTCATTAAAACTATTGAGAAACAAAATATTTTAAAGAAAGTTAGAAAACAGGGTCAGATATTGATCCAAGAATTAGCTCTTATTCCAGGTATCAGAGAAGTTAGAGGTGCCGGATTATTAATAGGTATCGAACTCGAAATAGCCAATGCGAATGAAGTGACTCGAAAACTGGCAGAAGCCGGAGTTCTGGTCAATGCCGCTAACGCTTCTACTATTCGAATTGCTCCAGCTCTAATTGTTAGTGATTTTCAAATAAGGAAATTCATAAATACTTTTAGGGAGGTGCTGACAAATGGCAGTTAATACACAATCAGTATCAGCGCGAAGAGCTAAGGCGATTGCACTCATACAGAGTGGAAAAGTTCATTCACAGAACGATTTAGTAACGCTGTTGAAAAAAAGTGGATATGACGTAACTCAAGCAACAGCAAGCCGGGACCTAGAAGAGATTGGTGCCGTCCGATCCCGAAATAGCAGGGGAGAGAGCACATATGAGATAAGCGAAAGCAGTGATGGAGCTATCGCAAGGAGCACGCCTTTGCCATCAAAATTAATTTTATCCGTAGACTCGAGTGCCAACTTGGCGGTTATACATACTCCTCCAGGAGCGGCACAGTTTCTTGCCAGTTCCTTAGATCATGCAAATCTAACGGGAGTAATAGGAACAATCGCTGGCGACGACACGATTATTTTAGTCTCCAAGAAAGCAAATGGTGGGGCACACTTAGCCAAAGAATTACTAGCGTATGCGCATTCAGATGGAAAGAGGAAGTAATGGCACTCTGGGGCGGTCGTTTTTCAGAAGGACCACAGGATTCTGTCTTCGCATTATCTCGGAGTGTGCATTTTGACTGGAGGCTCGCGCCCTATGACATCCGATCTTCAAAGGCTCACCTGGCTGTTCTAAAAAAGAACAAACTAATTGAAGAAAAAGACGCACAGTTGATTTTCGCAGCACTTAATGAACTTGCCGACGAAGTTTCATCTGGAGCATTCGTACCTGTTGATAGTGACGAGGATGTTCACAGCGCACTTGAACGCGGCTTAACGCAAAAACTTGGTGCCGTGGGCGGGTCTTTGCGGGCAGGTCGCTCTAGAAATGATCAAGTAACTACCGATCTAAGGCTTTTTTCAATAGACCATATGTTGCAAATAGCAGCACAACTCGTTGAATTACAGGACTCGATTCTAAGCAAGGCCACTGAGTATGTTGACGCTCCATCACCTGGCTTTACTCATATTCAACATGCCCAACCGGTTTCATTCGGTCATGAACTTGCAAAACATGCTCATGCATTTGCGCGTGATCTAGATCGAATTAATGATTGGTTGTCGCGAACTTCGGTAAGTTCCTTAGGTGCTGGTGCACTTGCCGGCTCATCGCTCTCACTTGACCCAGAGTTCACAGCAAAGGATCTAGGGTTTAAGAAGACATTTCAAAACAGTATCGATGCGGTAAGTGATCGAGATTATGTTTCTGAAGCGCTCTTTATTTTTGCAATGATAGGAAATCACCTTTCTCGAATTGGCGAAGAGTGGACCTTGTGGGCCTCTACTGAATTTTCATGGGCGCAAGTTTCTGATGCCTACTCAACTGGATCTTCCATCATGCCTCAGAAAAAGAATCCCGATGTAGCGGAATTGGCTCGCGGTAAATCAGGCAGATTGGTCGGAAATCTTGTAACCGTATTAACGGTATTAAAAGCTTTGCCTTTTGCCTACAACCGCGATCTTCAAGAAGACAAAGAACCTTTATTCGACAGTTTCGACACTTTACTCCTAACTCTTCCGGCAGTAACTGGAATGATTGCTACGACTGATTTTGATCGAGCAAAGATGTCAGCTGCTGCTCCAATGGGATTTTCACTTGCAACAGAGATAGCAGATTATTTGGCGAAGAAAAATATTCCCTTTGCACAGGCACATGAATCGGCAGGCAAATGTGTAGCATTATGTGAAAGCACCTTTCGTGAGCTCCATGAATTAACTGCAGAAGAATTGCAATCTATACATCCTTCACTTGATGTAGGAGTTTTAGCCGTCCTTTCTGTCTCAGGTGCATTAAAAACTCGCACGACCTCTGGAGGAACCGCTCCTTCTCTTGTGTTGACTCAGATTAAAACGGCGCAAGGTGAAAATGACGTGACCCGCAAGGAAATCTCCCGCAAGATTAAGAGCTTTTCCGAGATGATGAACCAATGAATTTGATTGAAGATCTGCGTTGGAGAGGCCTGCTGGCTCAGTCAACCGACGAAGCAGCCCTAGGTGAGTCTTTGAAGAAACCATTGACTTTATATGTTGGATTTGATCCAACTGCTCCATCGCTTCATGTTGGAAATCTGGTGGTTTTGTTGGTTCTTCGACGTTTTCAATTAGCCGGTCACAATCCTCTAGCTCTGGTTGGAGGAGCTACAGGCTTAGTGGGGGACCCGAGCGGCAAAAACGAGGAGCGCACACTCAACAGTTCTGACACCGTTGCAGAGTGGGTCGGAAGAATTAAAGAGCAGGTATCAGTATTTTTAGATTTTGATTCAAAGAATAATCCAGCCAAAGTAGTTAACAATTTAGATTGGACCGCTCCATTGAGCGCAATCGAATTCTTGCGCGATATCGGTAAGCACTTCAGTGTCAATCAGATGCTTGCACGTGATTCTGTCTCTTCCAGATTAGAAGCAGGTGGGATTTCTTATACCGAGTTCTCTTACCAAGTTTTACAGAGTTATGACTATCTGGAATTATTTCGACGATACAACTGCACTCTGCAGTTGGGGGGATCTGATCAATGGGGAAACATTGTTGCTGGTTTAGATTTGATTCGAAGAGTTGAGCAGGGTAGTGCGCATGCACTTACCGTTCCTCTGCTGACTAAGGCAGATGGAACCAAGTTCGGAAAGACCGCAGGTGGCTCTGTTTGGTTAGATCCAGAGATGACATCCCCGTATGCATTTTTCCAATACTGGCTAAATACCGATGACAAAGACGTGATTAATTTCTTGAAAGTATTCTCATTCAAATCCCATGATGAAATCACAGAGTTAGAAAAAAACCACATTGAAAATCCTGGATTGCGAGAAGCTCATCGTGAACTGGCAAGAGAGTTAACAACTCTGGTGCACACTCAAGAGGTTGCAGATAGGGTCGAGTCGGCAGCAAAAGCACTTTTTGGTCAGGGAGATTTAGCGCAATTGGATTTAACTACTTTGAAGTCTGCATTATCCGAACTTCCACAAACGAAAGTTTCTTCTCTTGAAGAAATACCAACATGGGTAGATTTGATCGCTGCTACGGGAATCGTCGAATCCAAATCTGCAGCGCGCCGCATCGTTAAAGAGGGTGGTGCATATCTCAATAATGAAAAAATCTCCGGAGAAGATTTCAGACCCTCAAAAAACGACTTTTTATGCGGGAAATATGCAGTTTTGCGAAAAGGAAAAAGGGACTTAGCGGCCATCGAATTGGTCTAATCCACACCTGATCTTCCTGAAGGCTGTTTTATCAATTACAGAATTTTTGGGTCAATCTAAAAAACGCTAGCGGGCGTGGATAATTTACCGTTTTTAAAGAAATTCCTTGCATAGGGGTAGCCATCCGATCTGTTGCGAACAGAGATTCTTGGGGGACTCGCCTCACCATGACGATTTGACCCCCCTCACCCACGTGGGTATAGTTACGCTCCTTGCTGGGAACGGACGATTTAGGCCGGACAGTAGGCGTAAATGCTCAATTCATGGAGCATTAGCCAGATTCAGTAGCTCATTTAGGC
>CAEZWF010000007.1_pt1 | contig 43628 bp, 43 predicted proteins | sample 7264961 | NCBI WGS metagenome assembly CAEZWF01 (sample SAMEA6813877, study PRJEB35770) | freshwater metagenome | biome: Freshwater; feature: Freshwater reservoir; material: water | place: Czech Republic | collected 2017-06-27 | depth 0.5m m
AGGGGCTGCTGAATCTCCACCGAAATCAAAGGCCATAACCTCTGTTTCTGTAAGCATGATTAAAACTGGCTTACCGATTTCAATTACATCACCTGGGTTACCAACTAAAGTTTCGATAACTCCATCTGCCGGTGCTTCAACTTCCATATCAATCTTGTCTGTCATTACTTCAAATAAGACATCACCAGATTTAACCTGGTCACCAACTTTTACATGGAAAAGCAACAGCTCTCCAGTTTCCATGGTCATGCTCATCTTCGGCATAACTACGGGATATTTGAAACTCATCGCCAGTTTTTAACAATCTCTCGGGCTGCGGCTTCAATGTCTTCAATTTGAGGAACTGCAGCTTTTTCCAACTGTGGTGCATATGGAATCGGAATGTTCATTCCGGCTAGGCGCTTAATCGGTGCGATAAGTGAGCCAAATGAAGAAGAGCCAGCCATCTGTGCGATAACTTCATTGATAAATCCTGCATGTGCTGGACCTTCTTGAACAACCATAAGACGACCAGTTTTTTCAACTGACTCGTATACAGGTTGCATATCAAGAGGTGAAATTGTGCGCGGATCAATTAAGGTAACAGAGATACCTTCTGCTGCTAATTTCTCGCAGACTTCATAACTCTTGTTGACCATTATTCCTGTTGCAACAATTGTTAAATCTTTTCCTTCACGAACAACTTTGGCAACACCTAATGGAATTCGCTCTGAACCCTCTGGCACTGGATCTCTACCTGGGATCTTGTATAAAAGTTTGTGCTCTAAGAAGATAACAGGGTTTGGATCATCAATTGATGCAAGCAGTAATCCCTTTGCATCTGCAGGATTAGATGGAACAACAACTTTTAATCCAGGAACGGATGCAAACCATGGCTCTAGATTTTGTGAGTGTTGTGCAGCAGCACCAGTTCCAGAACCTTGCGGTGTACGCAAAACCATTGGCACGTGCAGCGCTCCACCTAACATGAAGTGAATCTTTGCTGCCTGGTTTGCAATCTGATCCATTGCTTGGGCAGTGAAATCTGAAAATTGAATCTCAACTATCGGACGCATTCCAGATAGAGCAGCACCAACTGCGGCGCCAACAATTCCAAGCTCTGCAATGGGAGTATCTAGTACTCGTTCTGAACCATAGCGATGGTACATATCTCCAGAAACACCAAAGGCGCCTCCGTAGATTCCAACATCTTCTCCCAGTAAAAACACCTCTGGGCGTTCATCAAATGCGATGGTCATAGCTTCGCGGACCGCTTCGGCCATTGTTAACATGCGATCGCTCATGCTGACACCTTCTTAAACACTGCATCTAATAAGCCAGCAGGGTCGGCAGCTTTGGCCTTTACTGCCTCATTTACTGCCGCCACAATGGCATCTGTTGCCTCTTGTTGAATCGCATCGCACTGCTCTTGAGTCAATTTCTTTTGTTTAATTGCGCGAGCGATAAATTTTGGAATCGGATCTAATAGGCGCCACTCTTCGATCTCTTCTTTTGTTCGATACAAGTTCTTATCTGATCGAGAGTGACCTTTCCAACGATATGTTTCAGCAATAATTAACGTTGGTCCTTCGCCCTTTTTAGCACGATCAACAGCAATCTGAGCTGCTTCATAAACTTCAACAACATCATTTCCATTTACGTTTACTCCAGGGATTCCATATCCCTTACCGCGATCAGCCAAATTATCGATTGCAAATGCCTTCTCTGTCGATGATGACATTCCGTACTTATTGTTTTCACAGAACAAAATCATTGGTAGTTTCCAGATTGCAGCCAAGTTTGCTGCTTCATGGAATGCACCTTCATTCATTGCGCCATCACCAAAGAATGAAACAGCAACTGTTCCCTTTTTCATCATCTTGGATGCGAGCGCTGCCCCTGCTGCGATTGGAATTCCGCCACCTACAACACCGTTTGCACCAAGGTTTCCGGTCTCAACGTCTGCAATGTGCATTGATCCACCGCGACCACCGCAGTAGCCAATCTCTTTTCCGAGAAGCTCTGCGATCATGCGAGTGAGGTCAGCACCTTTTGCAATGCAGTGACCGTGTCCGCGGTGGGTTGATGTAATTTGATCTTGAATTGTTAGCGCCATGCACATACCTGTTGGTGATGCTTCTTGTCCGATCGATAAGTGCATCGTTCCGTGCATCATTCCGCGTCCAAACAAATCTTCTACTGCTTCTTCAAACTTTCTAATGCGGCACATGTATAACAATGCATGGCGTGCATTTTCAGTTGAAGCCAATGGATGGCCCATCACTAGGGGATTTGTGCTCATTTTCAGACCCTCACATTTGTTCACATGGCTGAGTAGATGTTCCTATTAAACACTACCCGTGCTCCCGTTACGATAGCCCAATGAAAGAATTTCGCTCTGTTGTGGCCGCTGCCGTTGGCCTTCATGCTCGACCAGCGGCTCTTTTTGCATCAACTGCAAAGGGCTCTGGAAATACCGTGCGCCTAGCAAAGATTGTCGATGGCGCTCCAAGCACACCAGTTGATGGTGCAAGTGTTTTAAGAGTGATGACACTGGGAGTTAAATGTGGCGATGAAGTTCTTGTAACTGTTGAGGGCGATAGCGAAGAAGAAACCTCTGCCAAGTTACAGGAAATTGTTGAGAGCAACGATCATTGAATTCTAAATTACGAACTGGCATAGGAATAGATGCCCACCAATTTGGTGATAGCGGGCCACTTGCGCTCGCAGGTTTGGTTTGGCCAGAGACAAAAAAACTAGTTGGACATTCAGATGGTGATGCAGCTGCACATGCAATTTGTGACGCAGTTTTGTCTGCATGCCAATTAGGTGATGTCGGAAGTTTTTTCGGAGTCGATAAGCCAGAAACTGCTGGCATATCTGGCTGTGAAATGATCAAGCAAGTGCGAGATTTCGTTGTTAAAAAGGGTTTTGAAATTAACAATGTAGCTGTGCAGATTATTGGAAACACACCAAATATTTCGTCACGAAGAGACGAGGCGCAGTTGGTTTTGACCGAATCTCTGGGTGCGCCTGTTTCGGTATCAGGAACCACAACAGATTTAATGGGATTTACAGGTCGCGGTGAAGGTGTGAGTGCAATCGCAACCGCGATGGTGCAAATTCCGTGACGCTACATTTATATGACACTGCCTCACGAGAAGTAAGTGAGTTCAAATCTCTTAAGCCATCGCAGGTTTCTATTTATGTTTGCGGCGCAACAGTGCAGGGCCCACCACACATCGGCCATGTTCGTTCTGGAGTCAACTTTGATATTTTAAGACGTTGGTTAATCAAATCAGGATATAGCGTTACTTTTATTCGAAACGTAACCGATATTGATGACAAGATTTTGCACACTGCAAAGCACGATGAAATGCCTTGGTGGGCAGTGGCAATGAAGTATGAGCGGGTCTTTACAGCAGCATATGCAGAGCTAAATATTTTGCCTCCAACGTATGAACCTCGGGCAACGGGGCACATAACGCAGATGATTGAACTGATGCAAAAGTTAATTGATAACGGGGCTGCATATGCACCGGGTAATGGTGATGTTTATTTAGAGGTTCGAAAACTTAAGAGTTATTTAACTCTCTCACGGCAAAACATTGACGACTTACAAGCAGCAGCAGATGCAGATGAGACAAACAAAAAAGATGTTCGAGATTTTGCGCTATGGAAAGCTGCAAAACCAGGAGATCCTTCTTGGCCAACTCCGTGGGGACCGGGACGACCAGGTTGGCACTTAGAGTGTTCTGCAATGGCGCACGCATATCTTGGAGAGAAGTTTGATATTCATGGCGGAGGTTTAGATTTAGTTTTTCCTCATCACGAAAATGAGATCGCACAATCAGAAGCTGCAGGATATGGATTTGCCGAGCGCTGGCTACATAATGCATGGGTAACTCAATCTGGTGAAAAGATGTCTAAGTCATTAGGAAATTCGCTACAGGTAAATGAAATTCTAAAATCTGTACGTGGAATAGAACTTCGTTGGTATTTAGGGGGCGCTCATTACCGATCTATGTTGGAATATTCCCCGGCAGCCTTAGAGGAGTCGGCAACTAACTTTCGCCGAATAGAAAATTTCCTAAAGCGAGCCACAGAGATAATCGGCGAGAAACCTTCATTGCAGTTAAGTCAAGAGTTTAAAGATGCGATGAATGATGACTTAGCTGTTCCGACAGCACTTGCATCTATTAGTGAAAATCTACGACTTGGAAATCAGGCTGTAACTGACAACGACAAAAAAGTGATTGCAAAAAATGCCAATGAGATTCGCGGTGCCCTAGATGTTTTGGGATGCGACCCTTTTGATCTGGCTTTTGTTCAATCTGGTAGCTCTGATTTAACTCCCGCCTTAGACGGTGTTATTAAATTAGCTCTAGCAGAGCGTGCATCGGCCAGAGAGCGTAAGGATTTTGCTGCATCGGATGCAATCCGTGATGGGCTTGCTGATTTAGGAATTACAATTGAGGACACCGCTCAAGGACCTCGCTGGTCTATCAATTAAGTACTGAAACGAGAATTAAAAATGGCTGGCAACTCATCCCGTAAAGGCGCAGTTCGCCAATCAAAAAAAGGACCATCATCAGGTACGGGCGGCAATAACAAGCGCCGCTTAGAAGGTAAAGGTCCAACTCCAAAAGCAGAAGATCGTCCTTACCACGCAGCAGCAAAGCGCAAAAAAGCGGCAGAGAAAAAAGAAGTTCGCTCACCTCGTATGCCAAAAGGTGATCGACCTCGTGGAGAAATTGTTGCAGGACGTAACGCAGTTCTTGAAGCGCTACGTGAAAATGTTCCAGCAACAGAGCTTTTAGTTGCACGTAGTATTGATGTTGATGATCGTGTTGCAGAGAGTTTAAAACTTGCACTTCACCAAGGACTTCAGATTCGTGAAGCACATCGCGCAGAAGTAGAAGGAATCTCACCCAACAGCCAAGGAATTATCCTTGCAATCAAACCATTTCAGTATTCAAGTTTTGAAGAGATTCTCTCACGTGCTAAAAATCCAGCATTAATTGTTGCTCTAGATGGCGTGACTGATCCACGTAATCTTGGCGCAATTATTCGAAGCGCGGCAGCATTTGGTGCAGCTGGTGTGATCATGACCGAACGCAGAGCAGCAACTATGACAGCATCGGCTTGGAAGTCATCTGCAGGAGCAGCTGCACGTTTGCCAATTGCACAGATTACAAATCTTGCACGCACAATTGATGCAGCTAAAAAAGCTGGAATGTTTGTTGTTGGGCTAGATGGTGAATCAGATGTAGAAATTAGTGCAATGAAAGTTGCTACTGAGCCCCTTATGGTCATTGTTGGCTCAGAGGGCAAGGGTCTTGCACGTTTAACTAAGGAAAAATGCGATCTTGTTGTATCAATTCCAATCAGTACCACAACAGAATCTCTGAATGCAAGCGTAGCAACTTCAATTGCACTGTTTCACATTGACCAAGCACGCCGCAAAAAATAAGTAAAAGTAGGTTAGGCAAACGATGAAATACCAGCGATTTATTGCATTAGGTGACTCATTCACTGAAGGCATGTGTGATGAAAAAAGATATGGCCAGTACCGTGGTTGGGCAGATCGTGTTGCCGATGTTATGGCAGCGAATCAACCGGGATTTCAATATGCAAATCTTTCGATACGTGGCAAATTGTTGCATCAAGTTATTGATGATCAGTTAGAGCCTGCTCTGCTGCAAGTAATTGATAAAACAACGTTAGTTTCATTTCATGCCGGGGCAAATGATGTCATCCGCCCAAAATACAATCCTGACGTTGTGCTGCCTTTATATTCACAAGCAGTTCGAAAGATAGCTGCATCAGGTGCCACTGTCATGTTATTTACAGTTCTAGAAGATAGTGGAAAAGAAGGACGCTTAGCCGAATCATGGAAGCTACGGTTTAAAGAGTTTAATGAGAATGTCCGAAAGATTGCGGCAGAAGTCGGTGCAATTTTGTGCGATGGCAATCAAGAGGAATCCCTAAAAGATCCACGCTTTTTAGCATTTGATCGTCTTCACTTAAATCCAATGGGACACGACCGGGTAGCACAAGCAGTTTTAGAAACCATTAATCTTCCATTTGATCCATCGTGGCGAACTCCACTTGAACCTGCAGAACCGACATCCAAAATTGTCCAAACTGGTGTCACAACTTTATGGTTTATAACTTTTGCACTGCCATGGTTATGGCGACGTGCACGAGGCAAGTCATCAGGTGATGGAAGAACCTGTAAATATCCTCACGCGATCAAGTGGCCGCTTACCCATCTGGATTAAGCAAATTAAGTACCTCTTATCTACCTTCTCGTCACCTGAAGTTCATCTTTGCAAGTCACCATTGGGTGTGAGCTCCACAGATGTTTTCATTGATCGCGAACAGAGCTGGCTGGCTTTTAATCAGCGGGTGCTCGAACTGGCTGAAGATAAAAACATTCCATTATTTGAGCGAGTCAACTATTTAACGATATTCGCATCAAACCTAGATGAGTTTTTTATGGTTCGCGTTGGATCTGTATTGGGAAAAATTGAGTTAGGCATTACCGCCGCAAACTCCGCGGGCCTTACACCTCAAGATTCATTGGAACAGATATCTCGTAAAGCGGGGGAACTCTCCTTAAGGCACGCTCGACTGTTTAGAGATGAGTTAATGCCAGAGCTGCGTAAAAATGGTATTGAAATAATCACCTGGGACGAATTAACAGACTCAGAAAGAGTTTATGTAACAAAACTATTTGCTGATCGAATTTTTCCAGTTTTAACTCCACTTGCTGTTGATCCTTCTCATCCCTTTCCTTATATTTCTGGGCTTTCACTTAACTTGGCTGTCATAGTAAAAAATCAAGATAACGGAGCAGAGTTTTTTGCCCGTATAAAAGTCCCACCGATTCTTTCACGATATATTCCGACAAGCACCACTGGTTCGCTTCGTTTTATTCCCATCGAAGAGTTGATAGTCATTCATCTACAAGAGTTATTTCCAGGAATGTTGATTCAAGATCACTACACCTTCCGCGTGACTAGAAATCAAGATATTGAGTTAGATGAAGAAGATAGTGATGATTTGCTCAATACCCTAGAGCAGGAGTTATCACGTAGAAGATTTGGACCACCTGTTCGACTAGAAGTAGAAGAGGGAGTAGACCCAAAACTGCTAACAAGGTTGTGTGAAGAGCTAGACATCAATCCATCTAACGTTTTTCCACTTCCCGCTCCGCTAGATTTAACCGATCTTCTGCGCATTACTACCTTAAACTTTCCAAACCTAAAGTATCCGCCATTTAGATCAAAGACCGTTTCGGCTCTAAGTGAGATAAATCCAGAAGAGCCAGATCTATTCTTTGCGGCAATCCGTCAAGGTGAAATATTGCTGCACCACCCATATGACTCTTTCACTACTTCGGTTGTTCAATTCCTTCAAAATGCTGCGCAAGATCCTCAAGTTTTAGCAATAAAACAAACTCTTTATCGCACCTCGGGTGACTCTCCCATTATGGAGGCGTTAATTGAAGCTGCCGAAGCAGGCAAACAGGTTCTTGCAGTAATTGAACTTCGCGCGCGATTTGATGAACAGGCAAATGTCCGTTGGGCTCGCAAGTTAGAAGCAGTCGGTGTTCATGTTGTTTATGGACTAATGGGTTTTAAAACTCACGCCAAACTTTCACTTGTTATTCGTGATGAAGCCACAGGAATTCGTCGTTATGCACACGTTGGAACAGGAAACTACAATCCAAAGACAGCACGTTTTTATGAAGATCTCGGAATTATGAGTAGTGATCCTGAACTAACAGAGGATCTAACTAAGCTCTTTAATCAACTTTCAGGATTTGGACCTCAATCAACATTCTCACGTCTCCTAGTTGCCCCCCGCACTTTGAGACCTGGCTTACTTGAAAGAATTGAAAATGAGATTGAGATGGCAAAAATTGGGAAGATCTCCGGAATTCAATTCAAACTTAACTCCCTGTTGGATGAAGAGTTCATTGAAGCTTTATACAGAGCGTCACAAGCAGGTGTTCCTGTGGATCTAGTTATCCGTGGCATATCTTCCATTAAGCCCGGCGTACATGGCTTATCTGAAAATATTAGAGTCCGTTCAATTCTTGGAAGGTTTCTAGAGCACTCTAGAATTTATCATTTTAAAAACGGTGGTGCTGATGAGTATTGGATTGGAAGCGCAGATTTGATGCACAGAAATCTTGACCGCCGCGTTGAGAGTTTAGTTCGAGTTGATAAAGCTGCACACAAAAACATACTCCAAGAAATTTTAGATATATCAATGGATCCTAAAACATCGAGCTGGCACCAACAGGATGCGAGTTGGAAAAGAGTAAATGAAAACAATCTCTCTCAAGAATTAACTGATATTCAATCCAAGTTTATTACACGAAATAAAGGCGGAAGAAACTAGTGGATACTAAAAAGATTCAAGCAGCTGGTGCCGTTCTATGGCGTGAGAGGGATGAAGATGTAATTGAAGTCGCACTCATTCACAGACCAAAATATATGGATTGGTCAATACCAAAAGGCAAGCTAAATAGGGGTGAATGCCACATCGCTGGGGCATTTCGTGAAGTTTTGGAAGAGACAGGTTTTAAATCTAAATTTGGCCCATTTTTGGGCATTGTAAATTACACAAGCGATGACGTTGCAAAAGAAGTTCATTTTTGGTCTGCGAAAGCGTACAAACTTCCAGAGACAGAGCCCTCTGCTGATGAAGTAGATGAGCTTCGATGGATCTCGCCGTTTGATGCTAGAAATTTACTTACAAATCAATCTGACAAAGAGATTATTGACAAGTTTTTAGAGATAGGAGCGAAAACACAAACTTTAATATTGCTTCGTCATGCGAAAGCTTTGAGCCGAGACGAATGGGAAAAAGATGATGAGGATCGTCCACTAGATCAAACGGGTCAAATACAAGCAAAGAATCTTCCACAGTATTTTCTTCCATTTATGTTAGATCAAATCTGTTCATCAGATGCCATGCGCTGTGCTGAAACTGTAGTACCACTGTCTCAGGCGATAGGTAGGTCGATCACGTATGTTTCAGATCTATCGGAGTATGCCTTTTATAAGAATAAATCTGCAGCCTACGAATATGTAAAAGAGTTAATTGAGTCTGAGGGTGCAAAATTAGTCTGTAGTCATAATCCAATTCTGCCTAAAATTGCGGAGAAGTTGATTGGAAAAAAATCCTTTAAATCTTTAAAGAAAGAGCTTGCTCCAGGTGATGCAATAGTTATTCATTTCCGAGATGGCGATGCTGTAGCACTTGATTGGATTAACGCTCCATCCAATCAAGCCATTTAAGAACAATTCCTTCTCGCAAAGCCCAGGGGCAGATTTCTAACTTAGTGATACTTAATCTTTCCATTGCAGATTTTGCAACCAAGGAACCACTAAGTATCTGACCGGCTCTACTTTCTGAAACTCCGGGTAACTGTGATCTTTGCTTATTAGTCATTTCTGCTAACTTTGGAATAATTTTTTCAAGAGAAGAAAGTTCAAGAACACCCTCATTATTATCAAACCAATGATTTCCAAGTCTGGCTAATGTTCGAAGAGTTTTACTTGTAGCGATACAGCGATCGGAGCCATGAAGCTTTATCTCTTCAGGGATTGCAACTTTCATCGATTCACGAATGAATGAATCGAGTTCTTTAACATCCTTTTCTTTAAAGGGATCACCACTTAAAAAATCACGAGTTAATCTAGAGGCTCCTAAAGGAAAAGATATTGCTGCCTCCGGTGCCTCATCTTCACCCACTGCAATCTCTAGTGATCCTCCGCCAATGTCTAAAACAAGAAGTCGCCCGCTTGACCATCCAAGCCATCGACGGACTGCTAAGAATGTAATTGCTGCTTCTTCTTCACCTGTTAAAACATGTAAATCGATTTCATGTTTGCGATTTAATTCGTCAAGAATCTCTTTACCGTTTTTAGAGTCTCGAATTGCAGAAGTAGCAAAAGCTAATATCTCCTCCGTTTTAAATTCGTGAGCATGTGCGACTGCTGCATCGATTGCCGAATGGAGTAAATGGATTCCCTCTTTTGTAACATATCCAGACTTATCAATGTATTCATGTAGGCGAAGCTCAACCTTTTGATTGGTGGTTGGGCTGGGGCGAGCACCAGGATGAGCGTCTACAACTTGGAGGTGGACTGTATTTGATCCCACATCTAGAACTCCTAATCGCATCTGCTAAACCTACCTTGAGGTCTGTCCATTCGCCCGATTTTCAGATAACGACCATCACTGCCATAATTGCCTCTGCTTGATTTGGGGTAACTCAAAAAGCAGGCCTCTCTAGCTCAGTGGTAGAGCAGCGCACTTGTAATGCGCAGGTCGTCAGTTCAATCCTGACGGGGGGCTCGTTTTATTCTTTGTGGCTATTAAATAATCTCTGGATTTACGCGTTTAACTGGGGCGTAAGTAATTGGATAACTTAAATCCTCTAAGAACGCGACCATAATTGCATTAAAGAGCTCTGGCTTTTCTTTTACTAAAGCATGAGATGTGCCGGGCAATACCGCTAATTGCCCAAGTGGAATTGATTGATATAACTCTTGCGTATGCGACAAAGTAACAACGTCATCATCACCTGATACAACTAAGACCGGACACTGAATGCTTGCAAGTTGTTCCTTTGAAATATTTGGTTCTTTCTTCCAAATCTCAAACATTCGCGTGGTTTTTTCTAACAAAGTATGTGGTGCATCAGGAGAGATCAATGTGTACTCAGCAAGATCATCTTCGCTAACCATTGGCTGCCCCATATCAAAATCAACACCCGAGTAGTGTGAATTTCCGCCAATAGATACAACTGACTTCACTAGGTCTGGTCTGGCAATTGCAACCATCAGTGCAATGATGGCACCATCGCTATATCCAACTAAATGCGATGGAGTTTTTACGACATCTTCTAGGTATGCAATTGCCTCATTTGTTTGAAAATCAAAGTGCAAACTTCCTGGCTGATCTGCAGTAAAACCATGTGCTGTTCGATCATATGCATAGACATGAAACTCATCTTCTAAAGCAGGAACAATTAAATAGTCCCAACTAGAGGTTTTACTTAATCCGCCATGCAACAAAAGAACTGCTTCACCATCGTTTTCCCACTCATAGCCATAGATTTCATGACCACGAAGATTGATGTATTGCGGCATTTACACAGAATCCATGATGTGGCGGTTGCCTCGATCAAAGGTTACGTAGTTCCAGGTCCAGTCAGCGATAGTTCCAATTTTGTTGCGTCCACCCAAAAGATAAAACAGGTGCAGAAACAGCCAAGCAAACCAAGCAGGGATACCAACTAAACGGAACTTCTTAACTTCTACAATCGCTTTGTGGCGACCAATAGTTGCCATAGATCCCTTATCTATGTACTTAAATGGCTTTAACTCTTGTTGTGTAGATAAACGCTTAATCTGCTTTGCAACCCATCTACCTTGCTGCATAGCAACAGGTGCGACCATAGGTAAGAAGCGACCATCTTTGCCGGTAAATCCAGCTACGTCACCTATTGCAAAAATATGAGGATACTGTTTAACTTGTAATGTTTTTTCGACTTCAATCCTTGTATTAACTATTGGCAGATCTAGAATTGCTGCTGCAGGTTCACCCCGCACGCCAGCCGCCCAAATAGTGACTGCAGATTCAATAGTTTTTCCATCTTTTGTCTGAATTGAATCAGCCTTTATTTCCTTTACGGCGGTATCGGTATAAACCTTGACATCTAATTTCTCTAAATCAGCTTTTGCATGTTGAGAAAGTTTGTCTGAAAACATTGGCAGCACACGAGGACCTGCTTCAATTAAATTAATCTGGATTCTCTTTGCTGCAAGTTCCTGATCATTTTTTAAAGGCCCTCGAACAAGTTCGGCGAATGCACCAGCCATCTCAACCCCCGTTGGTCCGCCACCAATGACTGAGATCGAAAAAGTAGAATCATCTTGATTGCTGCAAAGCTCTTCAAAAGAGCGCATTACTTTTGCCCTAATTGTTGTGGCTTCATGAACACTCTTCATTCCAAGTGCGTGCTCTGTAACACCTGGAATGCCAAAATCTGTGTTGGCAGAACCTAAAGCGACAACAAGGTAGTCGAAATCTAAAACCTGTTTATTATCTAAAGTAAGTGATTTCTTTTCGTGATCAATAGATACAGGTGAGCCCATCTGAAATTTAACATCGGTTTTACGTAGCGCTCCACGAATTGGATGTGCAACGTGATCTGCAGCTAATCCGGCCGTTGAGACCTGATAGAGCAATGGTAAAAAAGTTTGAAAGTTGTGTCGATCAACAACTGTGACGCTCGCAAAATCTGCCATTTTTTTGGCGGCAGTCAACCCACCAAACCCTGCGCCAAGTATCACTACTCGGGGCTTCTGATGTGTGTTTTGCATGGAGTAAGTCTAGGCTTACCGACATGAACATGCACAATCAACGGAGAAAATTCCTCATTACAGGGGCCTCTGGCTATGTGGGTGGACGATTAGTCAGAGCACTTGTTGAAGAGAACTGTGATGTTCGCATTCTGGTGCGCGATGCAAACAAAGTAATTGATCAACCATGGGCATCTTGGGTCGACATACGCACCGGTAGTGCCGAAAATTATGAAGATGTTTTTGACGCACTAATTGGTGTTCATACCGCTTACTACTTGCTTCATTCAATCAATCTAGGACCTAACTTCAATCAAATTGAAGCCGATATGGCAAGAAATTTTGCTCAAGCTGCAGCCGATGCAGGGGTGCAACAAATTGTCTATCTTGGTGGAATCGCTAATGATAAAAATATAAGTAAGCATTTATCATCACGCGCGATTACCGGAGAGCAGTTGGCATCAACCTCTGTGGCTGTTATGGAGTTGCGTGCTGGAATTATTATTGGTTCAGGTTCTGCAAGTTTTGAAATGCTACGTCATTTAACTCACCGTTTACCTTTAATGACGACTCCAAAGTGGGTTAGCAATAAAACCCACCCCATCGCAATACGAGATGTTTTGTACTACTTAAAAGCGGCAGGTCAGTTAGAAAAGCCAGTAACAAAAGTCTTTGATATTGGTGGCCCAGAGGTTTTGACGTATGCAGACATGATGCAAAAATTTGCAAAGCTATCTGGTTTAAGAAAACGATGGATCATCAAAGTGCCGGTTTTAACTCCGAATCTATCTAGTTTGTGGATTGGTTTAGTTACACCAGTCCCAACAGCCTTAGCTAGACCTCTAGTTGGATCACTGATTAGTGAAGTTGTTGCTGATCCTGCAAAGAGCATTGATGGATTAATTCCAAAGCCTGCAGAAGGTTTATTAGATGTTGAGACAGCGATTAATTTAGCTCTGTCTCGAACCACAACTCATGGCGTGGAAACGCGATGGTCAGATGCAACCATGCCAACTGCGCCTTGGCAAAAAGCACAAGGGGATCCATCTTGGGCTGGTGAAATGGTTTTTAGAGATCGCAGAGAAGCTACGACAGAAGTTTCAGCAGATTTAGTATGGAAACAAATTGAATCTATTGGCGGAGATCATGGATGGTTTGGTGCCGATCTACTTTGGTATGCACGTGGTTTGCTAGACAGGGCATTTGGTGGAGTTGGTTTACGTCGTGGACGTCGCGACCCTGATTTTCTGCGTGTTGGTGAATCCTTAGATTTCTGGAGAGTTGAGGAGTTAGAACGCGGAAAACATCTCAAACTTTATGCCGAGATGATTTTGCCGGGCAAAGCATGGTTGGACTTTAAAGTCGAAGAAGTTGAGGGTAAAACCCATGTCACTCAAGAGGCGCTTTTTTCTCCTCGTGGACTTGGCGGACAACTGTATTGGGCAGCTGTCTCACCTTTTCATTCATTCATCTTTCCGACGATGTTAAAAAACATAATCAAAAAAGCAAAAGCAAGTGCATAATTTGCTGGTCTAGCAACATGGCTAGCCATTACTGAAACCTCAAAAAATCACAGTGCACGTATAGTTTTGTCTAGGCTCTAAATCCCACACTTTTCACTGAGGCTGTTCTAAGATTTGTCATATGTCCGCCCAAGAAGAATCCGCGATTAATAAAAATTCTGTTGCGGGCTTTTTATCTAAGGAACACAGCGGATTAAGTGAGCTTGAAGTTCGGATATTAGATTTTGAAGGTAATTGGTGGCGCTATGCCGGTGCTAAAGAGGCGGCCATAAAGGAACTCTTTGATTTAACCGCTCCTCGTTACTACCAACTTCTCAACGATTTAATCGATAGGGACGATGCCCTGAACGCATCTCCTATGCTCGTTAAGCGCCTTCGCCGCCTGCGCGAGGCTCGCATGGCCACACGCATCGCTCGCTAGCCAATCTCGTTTTGCTCCTGGGAAATAAAGGCTCTAGATTTGGCGTTAGCACTCTCGGGGTGCGAGTGATAAAGCGCCCCCCAATACATAAAGAAATTGGCTAACGAACGATTAACGCAAGGAGCACATCTGATGGCAAAGCAAATCGCCTTTAATGAAGAAGCACGTCGCGGCCTAGAGCGCGGTATGAATATCTTGGCTGATGCAGTCAAAGTAACCCTTGGACCTCGCGGACGAAATGTTGTCCTAGAAAAAAAGTGGGGCGCTCCAACAATTACTAACGATGGTGTTTCAATTGCAAAAGAGATCGAACTAGATGATCCATGGGAAAAAATTGGTGCAGAGCTTGTTAAGGAAGTTGCAAAAAAGACTGATGATGTTGCCGGTGATGGAACAACCACTGCCACTGTGTTGGCCCAAGCATTAGTTCGCGAAGGACTTCGAAATGTAGCTGCTGGTTCTAACCCGATGGCTCTAAAGCGCGGTATTGAAAAGGCAGTTACAGAGATTGTTGCTGAACTTCTTTCTATGGCAAAGAGCGTGGATTCAAAAGAGCAGATTGCGGCAACAGCTTCAATTTCTGCAGCAGATACAACTATTGGTGAAATGATCGCTGAAGCGATGGACAAAGTTGGAAAAGAAGGCGTAATCACTGTTGAAGAGTCGAATACTTTTGGACTCGAATTAGAACTCACAGAAGGTATGCGCTTTGATAAGGGTTATATCTCTCCGTACTTTGTTACAGATCAAGACCGTATGGAAGCAGTTTTGGAAGATACATACGTTCTAATCTGCAACTCAAAGATTTCAAACATTAAGGACTTAGTGCCAATTCTTGAAAAAGTAATGGCGTCAGGCAAGCCACTTGTGATTATTGCTGAAGATATAGAAGGCGAAGCTCTTGCAACTTTAGTTGTTAACAAGATTCGCGGAACCTTCCGCTCTGCTGCTGTAAAGGCTCCAGGTTTTGGTGATCGTCGCAAGTCAATGCTTCAAGACATTGCAATCCTTACGGGTGCAACTGTCATTACAGAAGAGGTTGGGCTTCGTTTAGATACTGCTGAGATGGAGCTTTTGGGTCGCGCACGCAAGGTTGTCATCAGTAAGGAAGAGACAACAATTGTTGAAGGCGCTGGCGATGAGGCTCAGATTAAGGGCCGTGTACAGCAAATTCGTACAGAAATTGAAAACTCAGATTCAGATTATGACCGTGAGAAGTTGCAAGAGCGTCTTGCAAAATTAGCCGGTGGTGTTGCTGTGATCAAAGCAGGTGCTGCAACTGAGGTTGAGCTCAAAGAGCGCAAGCACCGCATTGAAGATGCAGTACGAAACGCAAAAGCTGCTGTTGAAGAAGGAATCGTTGCCGGTGGTGGAGTAGCTCTACTCCAAGCAGGTGCGGCAGTGTTTAAGAAACTCTCTGGTTTAACCGGTGATGAAGCAACAGGTGCAAAGATTGTTGAATATGCAATCGAAGCGCCAATAAAGCAGATCGCAATCAATGCAGGACTTGAAGGCGGAGTTGTTGTAGAAAAAGTTCGCCATCTTCCAGTTGGACACGGATTAAATGCTGCAACTGGTGAATATGTTGACATGATTAAAACTGGAATTATTGATCCAGCTAAAGTGACACGTTCTGCTTTGCAAAATGCTGCATCAATTGCTGCACTGTTTATTACAACAGAGGCAGTTATTGCAGATAAACCAGAGAAGAGTGCAGCTGCCCCACAAGGCGGCGGAGATATGGACTTCTAAAGCCTCATTTAGGTATTTGAACAGAGCACCGTCCGCGCGAACTACCAGTTAATTGGCTCAGAAATTAGCCAATTAACGCGAGGGCGGTGTTCTGCTTTATCCTTATTCCATGGCAAAGAAACCAACGGTTAAAAAACTGTTCCAGCGATCATCAAAGAGTAATGTTGAAGCTTTTGATGCGAGTGAACTAGTTCTTGCTGCAATTGTTGAGCAGGCTGAAAAAGCAGAACATGTTGGCGGATTTATCTCTGTTGAATTTGATGATGAGAACCGAGTAGCGACATATCTTTACGAAGCAAATCTTGCAGGTTACAAAGGTTGGCGTTGGTGTGTAACAGTTGCAAAAGTTGACGAAGATTCAGAACCAACTATCTGCGACGTTGTAGTTCTACCAGGTCCAGATGCATTGCGACCACCAGAATGGGTTCCATATCTTGATCGAATCCTTCCGGGTGATGTAGGAGTTGGTGACATTGTTCCGAGTTCTTTATCTGATACTCGTTTAGTTCCTGGACAACAAAGTCTTCCAAACGATGAAGATCTTGATACTGCATTAGCGATTGAACTTGGTTTTGGTCGAACACGTGTGATGTCAATCGAAGGACGCGATCAAGCAGCAAAGCGTTGGTATGACGGTGAGCGCGGACCAAATGCACCTGTTGCACAGTCGGCGCCAAAACCATGTCATAGCTGTGGCTTCTTTATTCCAATTGCAGGATCACTTCGATCAACTTTTGGCGTGTGTGCCAATGCCATTTCACCTGAGGATGCTCGTGTCGTGAGCGTAGATCACGGCTGTGGTGCACATTCGGAAGCGACCTTTACGGAGCCAGTGTTAAACTAAGCACCTGTTATCGCAACCGAGATACCGATTCAAACAAATGAATTATTGAAACGGTATTCACGAGTTACGAACGAGATCAACAGAAAAAGAAAGTAAGCGTTGGGTAGAACTAGCGCACAGTGGAATTAGTTAAGAATTAGCTAACTAGCTAGGAAAGAGAGCTCACAATGCCTACAGGACATATCAAATGGTTCTCACTTGAAAAGGGTTTTGGCTTCATTGCAAATGATGAGGGCGAAGATGTTTATCTTGCTGCAACTTCACTTCCAGAAGGCGTTGCAACAGTTAAACCTGGAACAAAACTAGAGTTTTCAATTGCAGACAGCCGCAAAGGCCCACAGGCAATGTCAGTTCACATTATTGATGCGCCGCCATCTCTTGTTGAAAATTCCCGTGCCAATAGCGATGACCTTGCGGCAATGATTGAAGATACGATCAAAATGTTAGATCGAGTTGGAAACGGTCTGCGTAATGGTCGTCATCCAAATGCCCAAGAAGCAGATCGACTTGGTCGTGTTCTGCGCGGAATTGCATCACAGTTAGGCGCATAAGCACTCACATCTAACCTGCTGGTTCCAAATTAATGTAACAAGATTTAGATTAAATACCGGATCGATGATCGCGACGAATTGTGTAACGAATACCAATTAGTCCTAGAGCTGTGCCTGAAATACAGGTCCAAATAATTTTAGAGTCTGCACCTGCTGCTAGTGCGATCACGCCAGCGACAACCCAGCACGATGTTCCAATAGCCACTAGAGTTACAACACTGCGTAGACGAGAGCCCATGGAAGAAGAGTAATGCGTTTTAAGGTTAAAGTAGATGGCAATTTGCGTTCATTTCGCCATCGTAATTTCAGAATACTTTATCCGGCAAACGCTGTTTCAAACATTGGAACTTGGGCACAACGCGTGGCACAAGATTGGCTCGTATTAGAGCTCACCGATAACAGTGGAACATACCTTGGATTAGTTACAGCAGTTCAATTCTTACCAATCCTTCTTTTCTCTCTTCTTGGCGGAAAGTTTGCAGATCGCTTTAATAAGCGAAAAGCATTAATTCTCACCAACATATTGGGTGGTTCCTCATCTCTTGTATTGGGTCTTTTGGTTGTAACTGAGTCCGTATTCCTATGGCAAGTTTTTGTTCTAGCAGCAGTGCTTGGACTTTCAAATGCAATTGACGGTCCTATTAGGCAGTCATTTACAACTGAAATAGTTGGCCTGGATGATCTTCCTAATGCAGTCTCACTAAACTCAGCCAATTTCAATGGCGGAAGATTGATTGGGCCTGCAGTATCAGGTGGATTGATAGCAGCATTTGGCACGGGTCCATCGTTTCTTATCAATGGACTCTCGTACTGCTTTGTGATTGCAGCCTTACTTCAACTCAATGAAAAAGCATTTTTCCATCAAGACCAAAAGAAATCAGACGGCAATATTCGTGAGGGAATTAAATATGTTCGAGCTCGCCCAGATATATATGTTGTTCTATTAATTGTCTTCTTTATTTCAACCTTCGGATTGAATTTTCAGATTTTCAATGCATTAATGGCTACTAAAGAATTTGGCTTAGGGCCTGCAAGTTTTGGACTAATGGGAACATTTGTGGCGATCGGTTCATTTATTGGGGCAGTCGGTTCTGCTCGATTAGAAAGATTTAGAAGTGCAAAGTTTGTGATTAAAGGGGGGATTGTCTTTTCAATCTCTGTGATGGTTGTTTCGGTTCTGCCTACATTTACAATCTATATGATCTGGCTACCACTTTGTGGTTTGAGCGCACTTACTACTTTGGTATCAGCAAATTCATTAGTTCAAACAAGTTCGGACCCAATAATTCGTGGACGCGTAATGGGTTTGTATTTACTTATTTTCTTAGGCGGCACACCTTTTGGGTCACCAATTATTGGTTTATCTACTGAACTGATTGGAATTCGCCCAACAATTGGGATCTGTGGTGCTATTTCATTGACTGCGTCCATCTTGATTTGGTTTGTCTATAAAAACAGGGTTACTCCGCCAACTGATATTTCCGTTACTGCAGTTTTAAAGAGCGTTAACAGCAATTAAAATTAGTAATCCAAACAAAGCCACCACCGTCACAACTCTTCTTGTTTTGTAATTCATACTGTTTCCTTAACGTGAGAGGGAACTAGTTTAATTATGACAAAGGCAATAATAATCAAGATAAAAACCATAATATATGCTCGAGAGATACCAAAACTATCTCCTAATAACCCTAACAAAAACGGTGCTCCGGCTATTGCAATTCCCGCAGCAAGTGATGCTCTTCCAATTGCTAAATCCGGTCGCCCCTGACTCAAACCAATGAGTCGAATTGAAGAGAGTGCAAACTGCATTGAAACACCAAGTCCAACAGTAAACAAACAAATCAATGAGAGAACCATGTTATGAGATAGCCAGAAACCTAAAAATCCAAAGAATTGAAGAGCGATGATTGACAGTAATTGGTTATCTAAAGAAAGGTTTTTAAGAACTAAACCACCATACCAACGCCCAATTCCCATTCCTGTACCCAAGGCAACGATTGCAACCGTTGAGACAGCTGCACTTGATCCGACACGATCTTTTAAGAGAGCTGCTGCCCAAAAAGATGTTGCAAATTCTGCCGAAATACAGGCGATAAAACCTACCCAAGAAATCCAAAATGCTGGGGAGAGTTTCCCACTTTGCGGTCCATCTTCATGAGGGATGTGCTCTTCCAAATCTTTGTCTCTGCCAACAATAAAGAGAATGAGTGCAACTGGTAGCGCTACGAGCAACCCCAAGCGCCAAAGATTTGGATAAACGATTGCGATTGTTCCAATTAATGCGGTTCCCATTACAAAACCTACTGATGCAATTCCATTTGCCTGCGGAATAGCTACTTCTGCAGACTTTCCATAGTGATGTGACATTTTTGTAAGCATTGTATTAATGACTAATGAAGTACCAAAGCCAGTCAATAAAGTTGCAGGTAATGTAAGAAAGACTGGTGGCGAGAGAACGAAGATTAAAAGTCCAAAACTAAAGATCGTTAACCCAATCCAGCTAGCCCTTTCACGTCCATATCTATGGGCAATATGCGGGTTTGCCCATCCCGCACAGATTGATGCAAACCCCATAGCTGTTCCGTGTAAACCAGCAACTGTGAGGGAAGTACCTTGATCTGCGCGGAGCAATGATTGTGCAGGACCAAATCCACCCAAGTAAAAGTTTACGATTGCAGTTTGAAATGCAACGATCCAAAAAAATCTGTCCCGCTGAAAACTCTTCGGCATTACAGAGCAGTTACAACGTAATCAATGCACTTTGTAAGCGCTTCAACATCACTTGGATCTACAGCTGGGAACATTCCAACTCTTAGTTGGTTCTTACCCAATTTACGATAAGGCTCAGTATCTACTATTCCATTTTCACGAAGTGCAGCAGAAATCTTTGTGGCATCGATGGCATCATCAAAGTTAATTGTTCCAACAACTTTTGAACGCATAGCAGGATCTGTAACAAATGGTGTTGTGTAACTAGTTTTCTCTGCCCAGGAGTACAAGATATTTGAAGACTTTTCACTTCGGCCTGCGGCAAAAGATAATCCTCCATTGGAATTCATCCATTTAATCTGCTCTTCCAACAACATTAGAGTTACTAAAGCAGGAGTGTTATATGTCTGATCTAGGCGTGAATTTTCAATTGCTATTTCAAGATCAAAAAATGCTGGAATCCAACGGCCACTTGCTTTAATTTTTGCAGCACGTGCAATTGCTGCAGGGGACATAATTGCAATCCAAAGGCCACCATCTGATGCAAAAGATTTTTGTGGAGCAAAGTAATAGGTATCAAACTCCTTTGCATCAACCATTAGTCCACCAGCTGCAGATGTTGCATCTACTAAAACAAGAGCACCGTCGCTGCCTGCAGGACGAATAATGGGCATTGCAACGCCTGTACTCGTCTCATTATGTGTGAGTGCATAAGCATCAATTCCCGCTTCAGCCACTGCAACTGGGTGCGCGCCTGGTTCAGTTTTAATGATTGATGGATCCTCTAGAAATGGTGCTTCCTTGGCTGCAGTAGCAAACTTTGATGAAAACTCACCAAATACAAGGTGTTGTGAGCGAGATTCAATTAATCCAATGGTTGCAATGTCCCAAAATGCAGTTGAGCCACCATTACCAAGAATTACTTCATAGCCTTCTGGAAGATTAAATAATGAAGTCAGACCTTCACGTACATTCTTAACAATATTCTTAACAGGCTTTTGGCGGTGTGAAGTTCCAAGAATTGTGTTGCCACTTGCTGAAAGTGCAGCTAATGCTTCTGGTCGAATCTTTGATGGACCACAACCGAAGCGAGGGTCTATTGGCTTAATGTCTGCTGGAATAATGATGCTCATGAGCTAAGACTACGGGTAGTACCTCGTTAGTTCCCAATCGGAGTTGGTACTGACTCTCTCATAGCGCAATCGATCATGCAATCTGGAGTATCTACCTTGCCAAAATTCAATGTTTAGTGGAACAACACGATAACCACCCCAATATTCGGGGCGCGGAACAGTTGAACCTTCTGGCCATTTAGTTGCAGCACCTTCATAACGTTGTTCCAGTTCTGCCCGTGATGACAATGGTGATGATTGATGACTAGCCCATGCACCAATTTGTGAACCCCATGGTCTTGTTGCAAAGTAGTCATCTGATTCTGATTCTGAAGTTTTTTCCACTAGTCCGCTAATTGATACTTGTCGCTCCATCGCATACCAAGGAAAAAGAAGAGATACGTTTTCATTAACATTCATTGCATGTGCTTTGCGAGACTCATAGTTTGAGAAAAAAGTGAAACCACCTTCTGAAATATCTTTCAGCAAAACAGTTCTAGTACTTATTTGGTTGTCTGGATGCACAGTCGAAAGAACCATTGCATTTGCTTCCACGATCATGGTGTTTTCGTGTGCTTGTTTCAACCAGATTGAAAATGCTTCAAATGGGTCTGCAGGTAAGGTTTCCATGCCTATGTCGCTATAGGAACGTCGCATCGCTCGAATCTGATCCCGAGTGAAACCTTCATTTTCCATGAGCTAATCGAACCTCATTTTCAACTTCTTCGCATTATGGATCTCTGTGATTTAATCATCCCATGCCCAAGGCGAAGTGTTCAATCATGTGGTTTCGCAGAGATCTTCGCGTCAACGATCATCCTGCGTTGCTAGCAGCAATTGAATCTGCCGAAACAGTTATCCCGCTTTTTATTTTAGATAAGCAGCAAATTAGCGAAGCAGGAGTCAAACTCTTGGCTTACATGGGTAAATCACTGCGCGCATTAGATGAATCACTTGGAAATAGACTCCACATTATTGAGGGCGATCAAGTTGAAGTTTTAAAGGAACTAATGGCGCAGCATCAGGTGCAAGAAGTTCATATTTCAGCTGAGTATGAAAGGTATGGAGCGCAAAGAGATTCAAAGGTTGAAGCATCTGGAATTACCCTAGTTCGAACTGGATCTCCATACGCTGTCGCACCTGGGCGAGTTTTAAAACCAAGTGATGGAACTGCCTACAAGGTATATACGCCTTTTTATAAAGGATGGCGCGCACATGGTTGGCGCGCACCAGCGGTCACACCAAAGAAATTTGATTTGGTAGAACCAACTGCTAAGTATCGCGCCTTCCCGGACTTTCCTGAAGAATCAGGAACACATGTAATCGAAGCCGGCGAAAAGGCAGCACTAAAGCGTTTTGCAGTATTTGAAAAGAACGGTTTGGATTCTTACGACGAAGCTCGCAATTTGGCCGGGATTGATGGAACGTCAAAGATGAGCACCTATTTAAAATTTGGTGAAATTCATCCAAGAACTCTCTTGCAAAATCTTGGAGAAAGTAAGGCCCATGACACGTTCCGAAAAGAGATTGCATGGCGAGAGTTCTATGCAGATGTTCTATTCAATAATCCAAACACTGATACTGAGTACTATGCGCCAAAATTTTCAGAGATGCGTTACGACAAACCAGGTAAGCAGTTTAAAGCTTGGTGTGAGGGTAAAACGGGCTACCCATTTGTTGATGCTGCAATGCGTCAATTAGTGAGTGAAGGCTGGATGCATAATCGCACGCGAATGGTTGTGGCATCGTTCTTGGTTAAAGATTTACACCTAGAGTGGCAGTTAGGTGAGCGTTTTTTTGCTGAACATCTAGTTGATTACGATGTTGCATCTAATGCGCATGGCTGGCAATGGACTGCGGGATGTGGAACCGATGCTTCCCCTTATTACCGCATTTTCAATCCCATAGAACAAGGTAAACGCTTTGATGAAAATGGTGATTACATTCGCAAGTATGTTCCAGAACTAGCTCATCTTTCTTCAGACCAGATAAACGAACCTTGGCTTTATCTAGATGGTTACAGCAAAGGCTATTGTGAACGTGTAGTCGATCATGCCTTAGAAAGATTAGAGTCTTTGGCTAGGTTGCAAGAGATTAAAGCGGACAAACCCCTAGACCCTCGCGCTTAGCTTTATACATGGCAGTATCAGCACGAAGTAAAAGATCTGGATCTCCAGTATTTTTTGCTACCCCAATACTGACACCCAAGTTAATCTCTTTACTGTCAATATGGATTGGATAAGAAAGTGTTGCTCGAAGTGCAAGTGCAATTTCTATTGCACTTTCGTGTAAACCTTCGATTAGAACTCCAAATTCATCTCCCCCAAGGCGTGCAAGAAATGCACCATGTGGCAAAGCGCGATCAAATCTGCGTGCAACTTGCCTTAGAACTTTGTCTCCTATTTCGTGACCATACAGATCATTTATTGGCTTAAAGCCATCAAGATCTAATAAGAGTAAAGAGCCCTCTTTGTCTACAAACTCTTCAATTTCAGAGATTAAACGCCTTCTATTTGGCAAACCAGTCAGCTCATCAGTTCTTGCTAACAATCTCTCCGTTCCTATATGGCGCGATTGGTTAATCGCAGTGGCTAAACGGGAGAATGCCAGCACAAGCGTTGCCACTGCAGGCAATGCCACATAGCGGGGAAGACTATTTGGCTCAAGTGCCATTATTGCAAGAAGAGTTGCGCTCAAAAAAACTGAAAGGGTAATAAAGATCGGATTTCTTGATTCCACTACAACCGAATACGTTTGCTGGGGATATATCTAAATGCCAGAAGCTCTCTGAGATTAGAAGAAGTCCAAACAACCATCCATCATCAATTACTCCGCCTATCGAATAATTAGCAAATGAATCAATAGAAAGATAGAGAAAATCTGTAAGAACAAAGGACGTAATACCGATAATCAGAATCAGAGAGCCAGAAGAGAAGCTTCGAATAGAAAAAAGTGAGAGAACTATCGCTGCCAAAAACAGATCTGCAAGTGGGTAAGCAAGAGGATAAAACAACTGCACAAAAGGTTGATTAAGAGTTGGCAAAACTTGAGGAAGTAAAACAGCAGCCCCAAATGTAGTTATCCCTAAGCCGATTATTGCACTATCTAGAATTTCACTTTTTTTGTATGTTGATTGGCCGCGAATAATCCGAATTGAGCCAATAACAATAAATGGGTAGAAAACCAGATACATGAGCTCTCCAAAAGAAGTAAGAAGAGTTTTAGCAAAGTTGTAATGTGCGAAGCTGGCAATCACTGAACCAATTACCCAAGCAAATATTCCAAAACCAATAGCAAATTTGGCGGTAGAAAATTCGAGCGTTGGTGAAAGTACAAGGGAGATAATTGCAATCAGACCTACTAAGTTGTAAAGGAGAACTTCAGTCCAAATAGATTGATTTGTAACTCTCAAAACTAAATGAAGGGCAAGCAATGCTGGTCCGAGTAATCGAACTATGCGCATACCTTCATGGTAGGAACATGCATGTTAATTAAGAATAGGGGAAGCCTAAGTCAAAATTAGTTTTACTTGCGCTGTTTTTTCCGTAGATTCATTCCAACTTTACGCACAATTGCTCTAGGTAAAGTAGTCATAACAAAGATTAAGGTTTTGTACTGCCATCCAGGAATTGAAACAGCCTTTCCTTTTTGTGCATCGTTCCATGATTTAGCAACAATCACATCTGGATCTAGCCACATAAATTTAGGCAGACCCTTCATTGACATGCGTCCTCGTTGATGAAATTGAGTTCTTGTAAATCCAGGAGCTAAAGCGCTGACTTTTACGTTTGTTCCAGCAAGTTCAGTGTTCATTGATTCTGTAAGAACAGTCAAATACGACTTTGCAGCACTATATGTTCCACCTGCTATCCATGCAGCAACTGATGTCACATTAATTACGACACCTTTGTTACGGGCTTTCATTAAAGGTAGAGAAACATGCATTAGACGCATAGGAGTACGAGTAAGCACATCAAACATCTGCTGTTCTGCAGCAAGTTCTGAAACTGTAAATGCCTTATTAATACCAAAGCCTGCGTTATTAATTAGGACTTCAATTTCATTGTCGGCAATGAATTTTTCTACAGTGGAGCAGCCCGAATCAGTCGCAAGATCTGCCTGAACTACCTGTGTTTTAACCCCATAGGTAGCCTCTAGAGATTCTGCTCGCTCATTTAGCTTTGGTAGATCACGTGCAACTAGAACTATGTTGTATTTGTGCGAGGCCAATAAACGAGTAAAACTCTCACCGATTCCAACGGTTGCACCTGTAACAAGAGCCCAACTACTCATCTATTTCTCCTCATCCCAAAAGTTCGCAAACCCTACAGCCCTGTTGCACTAAATCTTTACAATTGATGTTATGCGATTATTCCGGCGGTGTCTTCGTCGCGAACTTTCCACTCTGTCCCATATGAAGGTAGTAAATCCAAGAATGGTTTAGCGTCAAACCATTCTGGCCCAACTACACCTTCTGGTTTCCAAATACCTCTGTGAATAAGCTCCATTGCGATCACTGGGTTGATTGCGGTCTGCCAAACAACTGCTTGATCGCCATATTCAGACATCGACCATTCGTTGTCTACAACGTTGTATATGTAGCAGGCGTAAGGCTTTCCTTCTTTACTAAGTCCCTTAATCAATGCTCCTGCACATGTTTTACCTTTCATACGAGAGCCTAATGTTGCAGGATCAGGTAATGACGCTGCAAGCAGATCTCGAGGGGAAACATTAATTCCTTGGACATCAACATTTTCTTTACTATCTAGACCAAGCATGTGAATAGTTTTCAAAGTTGAGATGAATTCAGCACCAAGGCCGTACTTGAAGTTAACTTTCTTTGCATCAACTTTTTGCGGAATCAAAACTACTTCTTCGTGTTCAACGTTTACACATTCAACTGGTCCAATTCCTTCAGGAAAATCAAAGATCTCAATTTCACTAAATGGCTCAGTTGTGTACCAACCACGCCCGTCTTCCCAAACCAATGGGGGATTAAGACATTCTTCAATTGTTGTCCAAATCGAAAAAGACGGAGCAAAGTCATAGCCTTCAACCGTTAAATTAGAACCATCAAAAATTGTTAAAGAATCTATGCGACTAAACAAATGATCTTCTGCATATCGGGCAAAGACATCACTCATTCCTGGCTCGATGCCCATACCAACAAGGGCATAAATCTGGCGCTCTCCCCAGTTCCAATCGCGTGCAAACTGTTCATCGCCAAGCTTTACGCCAGTCTCTGAATTTGGGTAGTGCGGATGAGGTCGTGACAGTGACATCGCCATATCGATGTAATTGGTGTTTTCAATCTCGCAAGCCAAGAAAATTGGCATAACAAAGCGGGGATCAACTGCGTTGATAACAACATCTGGCTTAACTTTACGGATTAAAGAGCGAATATCTTCAAGTTCTGCAGCATTCACCTCGGCTGCAGAAAACCGAGAATCTTTGACTCGTGCAACTGCTTCTTCCGCGCGAGACAGAGTTCGATCAGCGACAACCATCTGTGAAATAAATGATTTTCGTGATGCGATATTGACGATTGCTCTGCCAACTCCGCCCGCGCCAATAACTAGCGCCTTCACTGTTGGCCTCTCATGAGGAAATAACATCCTTTTCGTTAGAAAACCAATACTACCGTTTATACGTATTTATTGGCAAGGTGCTCGTAATTCATGCGAAAAATAGTGAACAACATGAAACTCATGACAAGATTGGCACTTACATTTCAATTGGTCCCCGTAGCTCAGTGGATAGAGCAACCGCCTCCTAAGCGGTAGGTCGCAGGTTCAACTCCCGCCGGGGACACTCAAAAACAGAACGCACATAACGGCCAAAAGTCTCAATAGATATAGGCTTCACAGATGAGGAATAAAACTGTAACTGTTCTCCTATTAATGGCGTTTCAAGTTTCAATTGTTCCTTCAGCATCTTCTGCAGTCATGAAAGATCCGGTTATTCAAAAAATCACCGCTCGTATAAATGAAATTCCAATTAGGACTTCGAATGTAAAGGTAGATTCAATTACTTGGATACTTTCGCCAAAAGTTCCAGCAAATTATAAGAAAGCACTGGTCTCTCAGAATCAATCCTTGGCAAACGGATTTCCAAATCTATTCAAATGGAAAGGCACTGCACTTGTGCTGATTGGAGATCCATTTACATGGACTCCACCTGAAGGAACTTTGAGCAAGAATTGCAATCGAATCTATTCACAAATCACGGGTATGTGGGAGAAACTTCCTAATTTAGACGGCCGCGTACTAGCAGGTACTTCCTATTGCGATGATCACATAATCGTAATTGTCCGGCCTGATCCTTCTAATCCAATACCCGACGCAGATCTGATGGCACAAGAATTTGGTGGCGAAATTCAAGAGAATGCGCGATACCTCAACCCTTCAATCGCGACTCTCGACCATGGACAACTAACAATTCCAAACTGGTTTTTGCAAGGCTCACAGTCGGCAATTGCATTTCAAGTCTATGTAGGCGAGCGTCGGACATTGTCGGGTGCACCTAGCAAGGCCTTCGTCACTCCAGACTGCCAAACTATTCAGCTTCAAAAGTTAGAGAAGCTGACCAGTGGGGTTCCTTCAAACTGTGTCTATACAAAGGGATTTGCTTCAGTGCAGTTGATGATTGCTATTTACGGATGGGATGCAACAACCAGGTGGTTCTCTGGATATACGGATGCAAGTGATTATCAAGGGGCATTCAAGAAGGCATATGGGGATTCGTTAGCTTCTTTTAATAAATTAGCTGACTCGTATTGGAAAAGCTTGGTAAACAAAAAATATGTAGCTAAAGACGTTGTGGCGAGGCTGAAACGATAATTTCTCGTAACCGCCTCCTAAGCGATAGGTCGCAGGTTCAACTCCCGCCGGGGACACAACTGACTTTAATTAACTATTTGTAAAGTAATAAAGTCATAAACTCAAGATAATCTTAAAATTTATGTAAAAGACTATGAAAAAACTACTGTTCGCTTTCCAACAATAAAAATCTTGTCATCAGCGAAGTACTTAACTGCCTTAGATAGCACGCGGCGCTCAATGTCTCGACCTATTGCAATCAACTCATCTGGCGTGGCTATATGTGTCACATGGGCAACATCTTGTTCAATGATTGGACCCTCATCAAGATCACTTGTGACAAAGTGAGCAGAGGCGCCAATAATCTTTACGCCACGATCATGTGCCTGGTGGTAAGGCTTGGCACCCTTAAAGCCTGGCAAGAATGAGTGATGGATATTGATTATCTTTCCAGGTAATTTTTCACAAAATTGCTTTGACAATATCTGCATGTATCGGGCTAAGACAACAAAATCTATATTCAACTCATCAATGAGTTCTAACACTTCATTTTCTTGATCTAATTTAGAACCAGCCTTTACAGGTAGGTATTTAAACTTAACTCCATGTGACTCAACCAATGGCTTTAGATCTTCACGGTTTGAAATCACAATTGGAATCTCAATTCTTAGCTCACCTAGTTCAACTAAATACAAAAGGTCGCGTAGGCAGTGACTCTCTTTTGTTACCATCACAAGAACTCGAGGTTTCTCTTCAGTCGGGCGAATGCGTAAATCAGGGTGGAACTTTGCCAAACCATCGTTTAGAGCTTTAGTGGCACCGTCCAATTTTTGTGAAGTTTCAAAGCGAGTGCGCATAACAAATGAATTAGTTGTTGGATCTGTGAACTGTTGGTTCTCAATGATGTTGCCACCACAGGCAAGTACAGCCGAGGTCATCGCATGCACGATGCCTGGCTGATCTTCGCATTGAAGGGAAGCGATTAAATCCATGCTCTAAGGGTACGCGAGGTTAGTGGTGAAGAGTAAATCGTTGCATCCACTTTGGCGCCCACCAGTTACGTTCGCCCATTAATCTCATCAAAGCCGGCACTAGTAAGCCTCTAACTATGGTGGCGTCCAGAATAATCGCAAATGCCACGCCAAATCCCATCGATTTAATTGACGTGACTCCACTGGTAACAAATGCTGCAAAGACAAATGCCAAGATAGCTGCTGCTGCCGTAATGATGCGCCCGGAACGCTGAAGGCCAAGTGCAACTGATTCAACATTTGTTTTACCTGCTAAATGCTCTTCACGAATTCGTGAAAGCAAAAAGAGTTCATAATCCATAGAAAGTCCAAATACAACAACCGCAATCAAAATTACAATCGAAGTATCTAAAGTTCCGGTCTCAGTAAATGAACCAACTAGCCACTGAAGATTTCCGTCAACAAAGACCCATGTCAGCACTCCCATGGTTGCAGCGAGTGAAAGAATATTTAAAATTACGGCCTTAATTGGCAAGATAATTGAGCCCGTAAAAATAAAGATCAGAACAAGAACACTTAGCGCAACCCAACCGAAAGCCCAAGGAAGAGTTTGAGATATAGCATCTTGAGAATCTGTGTAGTCGGCTGCCACGCCTCCAACTAATGTTTGATCCACAGAAGGTATATCTCTTATCGAGTGAATCAACTCTTGAGCCTCTGGCGTGCGAGGCAACATTGAATGATAAGCAATTATTCGAACATCGCCTCCGTAGATTTCCGGAGGCACTACGGCTACAACTCCTGGCTCAACTTGAAGTCTAGAAATATATGATGCGATCTCTTCTGTCTTTTCTGATCCACCTTTAATGATAATTTCAATTGGTTCACCTGTACGTCCAGCAAATCTTTCTGCTTGAAGCGCTGTTGCAATTGCTGCCTTGTTTGTCTCTGGCAACATTCGTGAATCACCTTGCGAAAATTTTATGTTTGCAATCGGTGAAGTCAGAATTCCCAGAAAAATTAATGACAGGACAACAACAGCAACTGGTCTTTTCATAACAAACCGAGCAGTCTGAGCCCATCGTCCATCATCTTTAGGTGTTATTGAAGACTTACGAACAACGCCCTTATCCACTTTTTTGCCAATGACTGCCAGAATCGCGGGCAGTCCGATGATGGCACCAGCCACAGCAATTGTTACAACTGAAACTCCTGCATAACCAAAGGATTTTAAGAATGGCAAAGGGAAAAACGTAAGAGATAAAAGCGTTACTAAAACTGTGAGTCCAGAATAAAACACTGTTTTACCAGCGGTTGCTACGGTTGTGATGACAGAATCTTCAACGGATTTTCCTCGCTGCAACTCTTCGCGGAACCTATTTACCATCAGCAAGGCATAATCAATACCAAGACCAAGCCCCATACCGGTGGTTAGGTTTAAAGCATAGATACTTACATCAGTAAACAACGTGAAGAGGTAGAGAATAAAAAATGCACCTAGAATTGCAGCTACGCCCACAATTAATGGCATTGCAGATGCAACGAGTGCACCAAAGACAAATGCAAGCAAGATAAAGGTAAGCGGGATAGAGATCGCTTCGGCAATTTTTAGATCATCAGAGATTTTCTTTGTTATTGCATGGCTAATTACTCCGACACCGCCGGCATACAGAGTTAATCCTTCATATGAACCGTCATAGTTTTCTTGAAAGAACTTTCCAAGTTTTTGACTCTCTGGACTAAAAGCATCTCCTTGACCATAAACCAAAATGTAGGCAGCTCTGCCGTCACTAGATTTTAAAGACTCCAATCCACCCGAACTCCAATAGGAAAGAGTTTTGGTGACACCAGGCTCTTCAGCAATTTTTGCTTCTAGAGCCCCTGCTTTTTGCACAACAGTTGGATCGGTAACTTCGACAACTTCTGCATCAACAACTACGACAATACTTGGATCTTCTATTTTTAAATCATTTTTGAGATACTCGTAAACTTCATAGGACTCACTAGCAGGATTGGAGTAACCACCTGAATCAAGCCGGCTAAAAACCAAAGATCCGATTACCCCTGATACAAGCACGCTTACAATAAACAGGGCAACAGCGGACTTGCGGTACTTAACGATTGTGCGGCCTAGACTTTCAAACACGGAGCTCTCATTTCATTATAAGTAGGTAGACTCTCGCTTATGAGTGATCTCTTTCCGCAAGTAACTTCAGATGAGATTGATCCAGAAGCTGCTGCAGAACAAGCAAAACGAGACGCAGAAATTATTTCAGATAAACCGCCACACCACCAAGATTAATCAGCCTTAGGTGCAGGTGATGTTGGTGACGCTTTTGGTGGATCAGAGGCAACAGATTTTTTTGCTGAATCGGTTTTGTAAAAACCAGAACCCTTAAAGACCACTCCAACTGCAGAGTAAATCTTGCGAATTTCACCCTGACATTCCGGACACTTTGTCAGAGATTCATCTGAGAAACTTTGAACCACTTCAAACTCATGGCCGCATGCGATGCATGCATATTGATATGTAGGCATCCGAGCTCCTCCTTAAGTAATCCTTGCCGTAAGTGATTCCTGCCTAGCTCTCGCTTTTTAAGGCGATTTTGTAGGGCCCGAATAACTGGGGGTATGCATTAATTGTAAAGAGATGAGACGATTGGAGCGAATCAAGGCGGACATATTGCCGCCCTCATCGGATTTGAGAGGAAGAGATGACAAAAGTTAATCTTCGTTTTTCTATAGCAACCATGCTCCTTTCATTTGGTTTCCTCTGCTTAAATCCGTTTTCTGCAGGTGCCAATACATTAGTTAGCACCTCCCCAATTAGTGGCTCTACCATTTCTGTCTCCCCAACAAATGTCACTATTACGGGCCAACTTCCACTCTTGGCCGATGCAGTTGATGCAAATGTGATTACGGTTAAAGATCCAAATGGTGATCGTGTTGATGATGGAACAATTTCTATTTCAGATTTGAGTGCTTCAGTTGGAGTAAAATCACTTGTTGTAACAGGAATGTATAGAGTTAGTTATTCATTGCTTTCAGAAGGTGATGAGCCGCTAGTTGGCGAATTTTCTTTCAAATATTTAGCTCCAAGTAATATTGCACCAATCGAGCCAAGTCCAGAACCGACACAGAGTCAATCACCAGCAAGCAGCAGTTGGGCAACAAATGTATTTGTAATTTTGCTTCTCTTTGGTGCCGTTATTGTCACGATCGGATTATCTCTATATGCACGTAAACTCTTCTCTGAAAGATGAATTTCTTAAGTCTTTGCTTTAAGTTTTTAAATCTCGCCGGTTCCTTTGTAACTATTGGTTCCTTGCTTGCTATGGCTTTTTTACTACTTGATGTTGGCGGCAAGTTCTCTACATCGAGTGAAAAATTAAGGACACTTCTCAAGATTTCAGCATTAGCTTGGTTTGTTGGTGCAGCTGGAACGATTGTGCTTACTCTTGCAACAATATTGGCAACCTCAATTCAAGATGCCTTAGATCTAACCGTTCTTCGATCTTTCATCACTCAAATTTCTTTAGGTAAGTATTTGGCAATTCAAACCTTGATAGCTCTGGTTGTTTTTATTGTTTCACATAAAGTTCGCTCTGTTATTACAACTACTGCTTTGATCTTTGTTTCTTTAGCAGGAATTACAGCACCAGTTTTTCAAAGCCATGCTGCATCAAGTGGCTCGCACATGCTGGTTATTGGTTCGCTGGTCATTCACGTTATTGCCCTTAGCTTTTGGGTAGGTGGAATTTTTGCAATTGCTTTTCTCTCCTCAACTGATCGAGTAATAGCGGTCCCTAGATTTAGTCAGTTGGCGCTTTGGTCAGCAATTGCGGTTGTGTTGAGCGGAGTTGTTAATGCATGGGCGCGACTTAACTTTGTTGACGCTTGGGACTCAGCCTATGCACGCGTTGTAATTGCTAAGTCGATCGCAACTACTGCTTTGGTGGGCTTTGGCTATCTACACCGTAAGAATTTGGAAAAAAAGAGCGAAATCAATTGGATTAGTTTTGGAAGACTTCTCATAGTTGAGGCATTAATCATGGGTATAACTGTGATCATGGGGACCTGGTTAAGTTCAAATGCTTCACCTGAACGTCCCGGTAATCAAGAGTTTAATGCTGCACTTTCAATTGTTGGAATCAATACACCACAAGCACCAACGTTTACGCGAGTTTTGTTTGGCTACGAACCAAACTCCTTAATAATTGGTGTACTGGTTTTACTCGTTGCCCTATACATAAAGGGTGTAGTTGTTCTTACAAAACGAGGGGATAAATGGCCAGTAGGTAGAACTATTTCCTTTGCACTTGGAATCTCTGCAGTAGATTTTGCAACTAGTGGTGGATTAGGGTTATATGCCAATTTTTCATTTTCCTATCACATGATTTCACATATGGTTATTGGAATGATTGCGCCAATTGGTTTGGTATTAGGTGCGCCAATTACTTTGGCTTTACGTACTTTGCCTCAGGCGCGCAATCCTCAAGAGCGCGGTATACGGGGATCATTGATAACTGTTTTGCATTCAAAAATCGGGATTGCCTTTACTAATCCAGTCGTTGCTTTGATCATTTTTGATGGCTCTTTGTTCGCTCTTTATTTCACAGATTTGTTTGCAGTAATGATGTCAAGCCATGTGGGACATTTGTTTATGAGCCTTCATTTTCTGGCGGCCGGCTATCTATTCTTTTCAGTGATAATCGGCGTTGATCCAAATCCGCGAAAGATTCCACATTTACTCCGGATCGTGGTCCTATTTGCAGCTATGAGTATTCATGCATTTTTCTCCGTTGCATTGATGTCGACTACAACCCTGATTGACAACGGCTACTACGCATCACTTCAAACACCTTGGCTAACGGATCTTTTGGCAGATCAAAAATTGGGTGGATCAATCGGTTGGGCAATGGGAGAGGTTCCAATCCTGCTGGCATTAATCGCTACCTTTATTCAGTGGATGCGCGATGATTCTCGTGAAAGTAAGCGAATTGATCGCAATATTGCGCGCAGTGCAGCCATGGGGCAGCCAGATGAATTAGCCGACTATAATTTATATTTACAACAGCTGGCACAACGCGACAAGAATGGCTCGTAATGGAAAACGTATTTGATCTCCCTACCGAATATAAGGAGTTGCGTACTAGCGTGCGTGCGCTGGCTGAAAATGAAATTGCACCATTTGCACAAGCTGTAGATGAAGAGCACCGTTTTCCAGTTGAAGCAAAAAATGCTCTTATTAAAAATGGTCTATATGCTGCTCATGTTCCAGCAGAGTATGGCGGCGACGGAGCAGATGCACTTGCAACAGTTTTGATTATTGAAGAAGTCGCACGAGTTTGTGGTTCTTCATCATTAATCCCGGCAGTAAATAAATTAGGATCTGTTCCATTATTACTTGGCGGCAATGAAGATCAGAAAAAGCGTTGGCTTCCACAGTTAGTAAAAGGTTCTGGATTTTCTTACTGTCTTTCTGAATCAGAAGCAGGATCAGATGCTGCTGCGCTACGAACTAAAGTTGAACGTTCTGGAGATGCTTGGGTTCTAAACGGCAGCAAAAAGTGGATCACAAATGCTGGGGAATCTGATTTTTACTCTGTAATCGCCCAAGGTGATCCATCATTAGGAACAAAAGGAATAACCGCATTTATTGTAGAAAAATCAGATCCAGGCGTTTCATTTGGTGCACCTGAGAAGAAAATGGGAATGCGCGGTTCCCCAACTCGTGAAGTTTATTTCGACAACGTTCAACTAAGCGATGATCGACGAATCAGTGAAGTTGGAAAAGGTTTTGCTTTGGCGATGGACACCCTTGACCACACGCGCATAACAATTGCCGCTCAGGCAATTGGCTTGGCTCAAGGCGCATTTGATGTCGCAACAAAGTATGCACATGAACGCCAACAGTTTGGAAAGCCTATTTTTGATTTTCAAGCTATTCAATTTATGTTGGCTGATATGGCGATGAACATCGAATCAGCGCGCCTTCTTACATATTCCGCCGCGGTCAAAAGTGAAAATAATGAGAAGGATCTTCGATTCTTCTCTGCTGCTAGCAAGTGTCTTGCAAGTGATGTGGCAATGAAAGTTACACAAGATGCAATTCAAGTTTTAGGTGGCTATGGGTATGTGAGCGATTACCCAGTCGAGCGAATGATGCGCGATACAAAATTGACTCAGATATATGAAGGAACCAATCAAATTCAACGTGTTGTGATGGCTCGCAATTTACCTAACGGTTAAAGCGAATAAGAACCGACGGTGTTGCCGCCGCATCTAATGCAACATCATGTGGTTCATGCGGAAGCTCTTCACTTGAAAGCTCGCCAGGATAAACCAAACCAATTTTCCATGCATTAAGGGCAGGCAGAGAACGGTCGTAATAACCTCCACCTTGGCCAAGTCGAAAGCCTGATTGGTCAACTCTTAATGCAGGAACGACGATCGCTTTGATCACAGACAAGTCTGTAACAGCAGAACCGATTGGTTCGAAGATTTTTTTCTTGGCACGTAGTGAACTCTGCTCACCATTCCAGTCGACCCACTCAAGAAGATCTCCATTAATCCTCGGTAAATAAACTTTTTTTCCACTTCTCAAAAATGCCTGATTTATCTCTTCGGTGCTGGGCTCAGTTTCATAGGAAACATAAGAAGCAATACCTGTAGCAGATTGAATCTCAGGCGCCTTCAAAATCACATTAAAATTTGATGGTATGAATTTTTGAGTGCGATCGCGGCGTGCCCGCTCCCTAATCTGCTGTTTGTCAACGCCCATTTAAATCTCCCATGAAATCCCAAAGATAAAACTTAATAGAAGTAGGGTTCGATTATGCCAGAACACACTCGGGTGGATGAGTTTCTTACTTCACTCCTATCTATTTGTAAGCCTCTTGAGCCTTTTGAGATGGCACTACTTGATGCTCACGGGGCAACATTGGCTGAAGATATTTATGCCGGCGAACGTCTAGTTTTACGATCAGGTACACGAATACGCTCTACTCAAATTGGTTTGGCAGCATCTATTGGGCGCGATCATTTACCAACTAGGCCACATCCTCGAGTTGTCGTTCTTTCAGCAGGCCCAGATCTTGTTGAACCGGGACAACCACTTAAAGATTCTAGTGATGAGTACGAGACTAATTCCTGGTTACTAACAACTGCTGTTCGCGAAGTCGGAGCTGTTGCATATCGCGTGCACTCAATTCCAGATACTGAAGAAGAGTTACAGAAAGTAATTGAAGATCAGTTAGTCCGTGCAGATTTAATAATTATTTCTGGAGAACGCCATGATGATTCATTTGATCTCATAACACGCACTCTTTCTTCTCTTGGAACAATAACCACAGTTGATATGGCGATCGAGGTAAGTGGGCGCCATAATTTCGGAACTATTGGTCCAGATCAAACACCCGTAGTTACACTTCCGGGAGATCCAATTGCTGCGTACATTTCCTTTGAACTCTTTATACGGCCAATGATCCGTACGATGCTTGGTGCAGCAACAATCCACCGACCTTCTGTTAAAGCATCGCTAGAAAAACCAATTGAATCTGCAGAAGGTATGCGTTCTTACATTCGAGCAGTTTTAGCAGAAGATGGAAAGTCAGTTACACCTTTAGAATCTCAAGATGAGCAGTCCACACTTTCTGATGCAAATGCATTTATCGCAATTTCTGAAGGAGATACGTCATTTAAAACAGGTGATCGTGTAAACGTCGTAGTTTTAGAGCGACGATACATTTAGGTAACTATGGGTAGAGCGTGGCCAATTGTTATTAAAAATAATGAACTAATCCTCAGGCCTTTGCAATTTCGAGATGTGCGGAAATGGAATCGAGTAAGGGCAGAGAATCGAGATTGGTTATCTCCATGGGAGGCCACAATTCCCAGTATTAGCCAAGAAAATATTGCAGAACTTCCAACATTCTTTGGAATGGTGCGCTCTCTTCAACATGAGGCTCGCCATGGTCGATCATTTTCTTTTGCCATTTGGAAAGATCAGAATTTGATAGGTCAGGTTTCTCTCAGCGGTGTTATCTATGGCGCAATGCGTGGCGGACACATTGGCTATTGGATAGATCGAAACTATGCCAATCGCGGATATACAACAATCGCCGTAGAAATGCTTACTGAATATGCATTTAATGAGTTAAATCTGCACCGTATAGAAATCAATTTGCGTCCTGAAAACGCAGCGTCCCGAAAAGTAGCTGAAAAAGCTGGCTACATTCTTGAGGGGGAAAGGCCTCGATACTTACATATCGATGGGCAATGGCGAGATCACTTAGTTTTTGTCAAGGAAAATCCTGGGCTTTAGTAGTGCTTAAATCCCCGAAAAGCATGGGGGACTTCCTTAAGATTTACCATTATGGCTTCGGGTCTAATCTATCTAGCAATCATCGGTATGTGGGTTGCTTATTTTGCGCCCCGCTGGATCCACGACCGTAATGAATTCTCAGGAAAATCAGTTGAACAATTCAAGTCTGCACTTCGGGTTGTTGCCGCACAATCACCAGGTGGTGCGAATACTTCCGGAGCAATTCACATTGATTTAGATCGAGAAGCAAAAGTTCGTCAATTACTTTTGCGCAACAGAATCATCTTTACCATTATTGCATTTTCAATTGTCACAACAATTGTTGGAGGCTTCATGAAGACAATGCCATTTCTATATGCACTCGTTCCGCTATCTGCAATGTTGGTCTATGTTGCAAATGTGCGACGACACGTAATCGCTGATCAGTTGTATAAGCGTCGTGTTACACAGTTACAACGTCGTAGTTCTGGAGTATCTGCAACAAACTTGGCAGAAGTTGTTCAACCAAAAGCAAACACCGAACATTGGATACCTTTGTCCGAGCGTGAGCTCAAAGGTGTAGTAATTGTGCCTCGTGGTTCTGCTTCATATCAAAATGTTTGGGAGCCAACAGAAGTTCCAGTTCCAACATATGTAAATGCACCAAAAGCTGTACAGTCTAAACGAGTTTTAGATTTAACAACTCCTGGTCAATGGTCAGAGGAGCAAGAACAACTTGAAAGACAGGCGTTAGCTGCGGCATCACCATCTCGTGATGAGATCTTTGATCAACAGTTAGCTGATGAAGCTGTCGAACGGTTGAATCAATCTCGCGCTGCTAACGAATAAGCTACGAATAAAGACCTAAGGAATTAGATCAGGCTCTCAAATCCAAGAGTCAAACCACATGCGTGCTTGCCATTGTTCGTAAGTTATTAACTGACCTGTGTACAGCGGTAAAAAGTACAAGAAACATAAAAGAATTAGCGTAAATCCGCCTACGACAATACTCTGCGACACCACTGGTTTTAAACGACTATCCAGCAGTAACTTTGCACAATAGATGATCGCTAAAATTAAAAACGGTTCGATGATAATTGCATAAAAACTAAACATTGTTCGTTCAGGTAATGCAAACCACGGTAGATAACCCGCGACTAATCCAATGACGACAATAGTGGCAGCCGGATCTGTAGACCTATTTCGTAATGATTTAATCCAGTATCTAATTACAAAAATGATGGCAACTGTTCCTACCCACCATAAAGATGGTGTTCCGAGAGCTAAAACTTCACGGGCGCAGTCATCACTGCCGCAACCTTTTGGTGATTCATAGAAAAATGAAGTTGGCCGAGCCATAACTAGCCAACCAATGGGATTTGATTGGTAAGGATGTTTTTCCGTTAAACCTATGTGAAAGCCAAGCATTTCAGAGTGATACTTAACAAGAGCGATTATTGGATTGTTCGAACTCTGTCGATCCCAACCTCGGTCAGAGAGGAACCAACCCATCCATGTAAATGTGTAAACAAATAATGGAAGTAAGCCATAACTCGCAAGTGTTTTTGCAATTTTCTTTGGAGTCTGGCGAATATCCTGTGCAACTAGTATCCGATAAAGAGTAATAAAGATAACTACAGCGATGAAATAGATAGCACTCCACTTACAACCGAGTGCAAAACCAAAAGCAAGCCCTGCCCACCAATGCCTATTTCTACTCCACAGATAAATTCCAAGAAGAGTAAAGAAAGTTAGAAAAAGATCAAGGAGGGCGGTTCGTGATTGAACCAATAAAAGTCCATCGCTAGCCATTAATCCAGCAGCAAGAGCCGTTAAGACAGGTGAATAGAAAAGTACGTGAACTAAACGTGCAAATAGAAGTATGAGTAAAGTCCCAAAGATTGCTGTAGCAAATCGCCATCCAAATTCATTGTCCCCAAAGATTGCTATTCCACTTGCTATTAGCCATTTTCCGACAGGTGGATGGACGATGAACTCAGGGCTCGCACCAGTAACTTCGACTCCAAAATTGAGAAAATCTTGCGCGCCATCAACGTAGTAAAGCTCATCAAAAATAAAACCATTCGGGGAACTTAAGTTAAACAATCTCAGCACAAAAGAAGCTAAAGCGATCAGAAGTGGGGCAATAGCAGCGGTCACTGGTCAAGGGTATGCGCGATTACTCAAAAATACTGAGAGTATTACTCCATGACGCTCATTTTAGCTGCGACACCATTGGGCAATCCTGGGGATGCAAGTAGCCGATTGAAGAGTGCAATCGAGAACGCAACGATAATTGCTGCTGAAGATTCCAGACGCTTTCATCGACTTTGCCAAGACATCGAAGTTACTTTTACTGCAAAAGTTGTTTCTTTCTTCGAGGGTAATGAAGAGGATAGAACAAAAGAACTTCTTGCTGAGCTAAAAAACGGTGCGACAGTTTTAGTTGTCTCTGATGCGGGCATGCCAACAATTAGTGATCCAGGCTTTAGATTAATGCGTGATGCAATTTCCGAAGATATTCAAGTTCAGGTTATTCCGGGACCAAGTGCGGTAACGATGGCAATTGCACTTTCGGGATTACCAACAGATCGTTTTTCATTTGAGGGTTTTCCACCGCGAACCGCCGGTGCACGGAGTGCGACTTTTGAAAAACTTCGGTTTGAAGAAAGAACTATGGTTTTCTTTGAAGCACCACATCGACTAAAAGAATCTTTATCAGATGCAGTTGAAGTTTTTGGGCCAGAGCGCAAAGGTGCAATTTGCCGTGAAATGACAAAACGCTATGAAGAAAGTATTCGAGGCACACTTTCAGAGTTATTAAGTTGGGCAAATTCAAACGAGGTTCTGGGTGAGATTACTTTGGTGGTTCAAGGAGCAAAAATCGACTCTGCTCTACGAACGGCTAATGACATGGTGGATCGAGTCCGTGAGTTTGAAGCCGCTGGAATGGATCGAAAGGGCGCGATTGCAACCGTTGCCGATGAATTCGGCATATCAAAACGTCTTGTTTATGCCGCTGTCGTTGATGCGAATAAGATGAGCCAGTGACCAAGTCCTTTTATTTAACGACGCCTATTTATTACGTCAATGATGCTCCTCATATTGGTCATGCCTATACAACGGTTGCCGGTGATGTTTTAACTCGCTGGCATCGTCAAAAAGGTGAATCTGTTTGGTTTTTAACAGGCACAGATGAGCACGGCCAGAAAGTTATGAGGACAGCAGAGGCAAACAATGTTGCCCCTCAAAAGTGGGTCGACAAACTTGTTGCAGATGCTTGGAAGCCAAATTGGGAACATTTAAATATCGCCAATGATGACTTCATTCGAACAACTGAAAAACGACATACAGAACGCGTGCAGAAGTTTCTTCAATCACTAAAAGACTCAGGTCATATTTATGCAGGAAAGTATGAAGGTCCATATTGCGTGGGGTGTGAAGAGTTTAAGCTCCCTGGAGATTTGATTGAAATTGATGGATCAAAGTGCTGTCCAATTCATAGCAAACCAATTGAAATGGTGAATGAGAACAATTGGTTTTTTAAGTTATCAGATTTTACCAAGCCACTACTTGACCATTACCGTAAAAACCCAGAAGCATGTCAACCAGAGAGTGCTCGCAATGAAGTAATTTCATTTCTTGAAGGCGGAGTCTCAGATCTTTCAATTTCACGTTCGACATTTGATTGGGGAATTCCCGTTCCTTGGGATACAGATCAAGTTGTTTATGTTTGGTTTGACGCTCTACTTAACTATGCAACTGCTGTTGGTCTAACGGATGATCCAACTTCTGAAGGTGGAAAAAAGTTTGCACAAACATGGCCCGCCGATGTTCACTTAGTTGGAAAAGATATCTTGCGATTTCATGCCGTCATTTGGCCAGCTATGTTGATGGCAGCAGGTCTTGAAGTTCCTAAAAAAGTCTTTGCACACGGTTGGTTGCTCGTGGGCGGGGAGAAGATGAGTAAAAGTAAATTGACGGGTATTGCCCCCAAAGACATTACTGATCACTTTGGTGTTGACGCATTTCGATACTACTTCTTACGTGCAATTCCATTTGGAACAGATGGATCTTTCTCCTGGGAAGATATGAGCGCCAGATACACATCAGAGCTTGCAAATGATTTTGGTAATTTAGCTTCACGAAGTGCAGCAATGATTGAAAAATACTGCGATGGCGTATTGCCTGCAGTTTCTGGAGATGCCGGATTAGAGCAAGCGTTAAAAGAAACAGTTTCAAAGGCAGATGAAGCTATGTGTGCACTTGATTTTCAAGGTGGAATTGTTGCAATCATGGATTTTTGCAAAAAAGTAAATGGTTATGTAACTGAAAAAGAGCCTTGGATTCTTGCTAAGGATCCAACAAATCAGGCGGTGTTAGAAGAGGTTTTATATAATACTGCTGAATCTCTACGAGCCCTGGCTGTGCTTTTAAATCCTGTTATGCCCCACACGTGTGAAATTTTGTGGCAAAGCCTTGGAGCTCAATTAGTTCTCGGCGACCTAGGCGCACAATCAATTTCAACTGTTGCTAAGTGGGGTCAACTTCCAGCAGGTGCGGTAGTTACAAAAACTCCAGTCCTGTTTCCACGACTAGAAGTTACTGCTTAAATAAAAATGGCAGATCGCCACAATCGCGACATTGATCGTCCACGCGCTCCGCTTCCAGAGCCATTACCCGTTCCAACTGTTGATGCACATGCGCATATGGAGATTGTTACAGATGCAGCATTTGACTCTCAAGAAGTTTCAGATGTTATTGCAGAGGCAAAATCTGTAAATGTAGATCGCATAGTTCAAGTTGGTTATTCTGCCGAGCAATCACGTTGGTGTGTGGGAGCTGCAGAAAAATGGAACAGTTCAGTACTTGCTGCTGTCGCACTCCATCCTAATGAGGCACCGGTAGTAGATGATTTGAATGCAGACCTAAAGATTATTGAAGAGTTAGCCCAGCATCCACGAGTTCGTGCAATTGGGGAGACAGGATTAGATTATTTCCGCACTCCGCCAGAGTTACGAGCCCGCCAACAAGAATCCTTTAAGTGGCACATTGATTTAGCAAAGCGCACAAATAAAGCATTAGTAATTCATGATCGGGATTCACATGATGATGTCCTTTCTATATTGTCAGAAGTTGGTGCCCCAGAAAAGACCGTCTTTCATTGTTTTTCAGGCGATGTTGCAATGGCAAAAATATGTATTGAACGTGGTTACATTCTTTCTTTTGCTGGAACTCTTACATTTAAGAACGCTCCAGAGTTGCGTGATGCAGTAAAACTGGTTCCTTTGGATCAGTTATTAGTTGAAACCGATTCACCATTTTTAGCTCCTGCTCCACATCGCGGTGCAGGAAATACACCTGCACAGATTGCAAACATTGTTAGGGCAATGGCAACTGAACGAAATCAAGATTTAGCTGAATTAGCCACCGCCCTTAGTGAAAATGCTGAGAGAGTATTTGGATCTTTTGCACCATGACGTTGCTGGGAGCGGCGCAGATCCGCGAACTTGCAGCCCAATTAGATTTAAAACCATCTAAATCTTTAGGCCAAAACTTTGTCATTGATTCAAACGTGTGCAGCAAAATTGTCCGAACCGCTGGAGTACTACCTGATGATATTTGTTTAGAGATCGGGCCTGGACTTGGCTCTTTAACTTTAGCAATCCTTGATCATGCCAAAGAAGTAATTGCAGTAGAAATTGATTCAAGACTTGCGCAGCAACTTCCAATCACAGTTGGACAGTATTTTGACCATCCTGAAAATCTGACTGTTATCAATCAAGATGCCCTAAAAATCGATCAACTACCCGCTGCGCCAACAGTCTTAGTTGCCAATTTGCCCTATAACGTTTCAGTACCTGTGCTGTTGCATCTGCTTGAAAAATTTCCAAGCATTAGATCAGGTGTAGTGATGGTTCAAGCAGAAGTTGCCGATCGACTTGCTGCAAAACCAGGCGGTAAAGAGTATGGAATACCGAGTGTGAAAGCTGCATGGTGGGCAGAGGTTAAAAGTGTTGGAACAGTTTCGAGGTCTATTTTCTGGCCGGCGCCAAATGTAGATTCAAAACTCGTTGGTTTTACCAGGCGCCCAACTCCAGGAAATGAAGAGATGCGCGTTAAAGTATTTACAATCATTGACAACGCATTTGCTCAGCGTCGAAAAATGTTGAGATCGGCGCTTTCAGGTCTATACGGTTCGTCATCTACAGCAGAGCAGATTTTGATAAAGGCCGATATCGATCCCACAC
>CAEZWF010000008.1_pt1 | contig 38092 bp, 40 predicted proteins | sample 7264961 | NCBI WGS metagenome assembly CAEZWF01 (sample SAMEA6813877, study PRJEB35770) | freshwater metagenome | biome: Freshwater; feature: Freshwater reservoir; material: water | place: Czech Republic | collected 2017-06-27 | depth 0.5m m
ATAAATGAGCGTTCGTCGTTCGGTATTACCTAGCGGTCTGCGTATCGTTACTGAAGAAGTTCCTTCGGTACGCAGCGCCGCAATTGGTATTTGGGTCAATGTTGGTTCACGTGATGAAACCCCGGCAGTTGCTGGGGCTTCTCACTTTTTGGAACATTTACTTTTTAAAGGTACCAACCGACGTAACGCCTTAGAGATCTCATCGGCCATTGAATCAGTTGGTGGCGAGATGAATGCATTTACGAGCAAGGAGTACACCTGCTACTACGCACGTGTCATTGATACTGATTTGCCGATGGCCATTGATGTGATCTCTGATCTGATCACTTCTTCGATCGTCACAGCGTTAGATGTTGATGCAGAACGTAAGGTGGTTTTAGAAGAGATTGCAATGCGCGATGACGATCCAAGTGATCTTGTACATGATCTCTATGCTGAAACTTATTATGGAGATACACCTCTTGGTAGACCAATTCTGGGCACAAATGAATCTATTAAAGCTATGTCCCGTAATTCAGTTTTCAACTACTATAAAAAGCGATATCAGCCTCAGGATTTAGTGGTTGCTGTTGCTGGAAATATAAAGCACAAAAAAGTAGTTGCGATGGTCGAGCAAGCTCTATCTCAGGATGGATTTCTTGATGTTGTCGGTGCACCTGTTATTCGCGCCAACACGCCAGTTCGAAAGAGCATTCAAAGATCAGTTGGAATCATTACCAGACCAACGGAGCAAGCCCATATGTTTTATGGGATGGAAGGTGTAGCTCGCCACGATGATCGACGATTTGCAATGGGAGTTTTAGCATCAGCTTTAGGTGGCGGAATGTCTTCTCGTTTATTTCAAGAGATTCGTGAAAAACGTGGGCTTGCATACTCTGTCTATGCATATGCCCAACAGTTTGCAGGTAGTGGACAAATTGGTTTTTATGCAGGATGCAATCCAAGCAAAGCTGTTGAAGTTGTAGAGATTATCCGCGAAGTGCTATCCGATGTTGCTGATAACGGAATGTCCCATGAAGAAATAGAAAGAGCTAAGGGCGCAGTACGAGGCTCTTTGGTCTTGAGCCAGGAAGATTCCGGATCCCGCATGAGCCGAATAGGCAAAAATGAAATTGTGTACGGTCACGTGATGGGCTTTGATGAGATTTTAAAGGCGGTTTCATCGGTTAACGCCTCCGAAATTAAGGAAATTGCAAGCCAATTCCTGACTAAAACGCCTACCCTTGCACTAGTGGGACCATTTAAAAGTGAATCTAAGTTTGAGAAGGTGCTGGCGCAATGATTAATGTTGGAGTGCTCGGAGCTAACGGCCGGATGGGCAGTGAGGTAGTTAAGGCAGTTTCCTCTGCTCAAGGATTGGCACTAGTTGCGACATTAGATATTGGTGATCCACTAGATAAATTAGCGACATCTGGCGCACACGTTGTTGTTGATTTCACGACTCCAGATGCAGTAATGGCAAATCTTGAGTATCTCATCAAAGCAGGAATCAATGTAGTTGTTGGAACTACTGGCTTTGATGCAAAGAGAATAGAAAAAGTGCAATCACTGTTAAAGGATCATTCAAAAGTTGGAGTTTTAATTGCACCAAATTTTGCCATTGGCGCAGTTCTCATGATGGAGTTTGCCGAGAAAGCAGCACGTTATTTTGAATCAGCTGAAATTGTTGAACTACACCATCCCGATAAAGTCGATGCCCCATCCGGAACTGCAGCACGGACAGCACAATTAATGACAGATGCTCGTAAAGCAGCAGGTCTTGCAAAGATGCCTGATGCCACGACCTCAGCCATTGATGGGGCCAGAGGTGCAATCGTGGGAGAAATTCCTGTTCATTCGATACGTGCTAGAGGTCTAGTTGCACATCAAGAAGTTTTATTTGGCGGACTAGGTGAAACACTTACGATCAGACATGACTCTCTCGATCGTGCAGGCTTCATGCCTGGAGTCATTCTTGGAATTCGAAAGATTATGGAAAATCCTGGCCTTACACATGGCCTAGAAAAATTCATGTAACAGGGATAGGAATGCCTCTATGTCTAAAGAACAGATAATTTTCTATGGCGCCGATTGGTGCGGTGATTGCCGCAGGTCCAAGCGCCTTCTTGAAGAACTCAAAGTTGAGTACACACTCATTGATACTGAAAAAACAGAAGGCGCTGCTGCGAAAGTAATGGAGATTAATGGAGGAGCTCAGTCGATCCCCGTAATTGTCTTTTCGGATTCAACTCATTTAACCGAACCATCAGATAAAGATCTAAAGGCAAAGCTCGTAGCCTTGGGGATTATCTAAAGCCAGTGATATACGGCGGCCGAAGAAACTGCAGCTGAGAGCACAACTAGTGGAAATGGCGCTTTAAGAAATAGCGCAATGATTGCAACGGATAAACCAACTACGCGCTGGTCAATCATCAACTGTGACTTTTCGGAGAAGGATTGAACGGCAACTAGTGCGCTCAGCAATGCAATTGGAATGAGTGCGTTGATGCGTTGAATCTTTGGGTGGGAAAGCCATCGTTCTGGCACAGAATGGCCCGAGTACTTGAGCGCAAATGCAATGACGCTAGTTCCTATTGTCGCGATCCAGAATGCACTCATCGCTTCATTCCAATTACTATTGCGATAAATGCAGTTGCAATGATGGGAAGACCTGCAGGAAGTATGGGCGTCATGGCGATTGCAAAAAGTGCGCAACTAACGGCCAAAATTCGCTCGAATTTTCCTGTTAATCGTGGCCACACCAATCCTAAGAAAGCCGCGGGAACGGCGGAATCAAGGCCAAATGCGCGGATATCGCCCATTGCTTGAGCACCTAACGCACCTGCAAGTGTGAAGAGGTTCCAAAATACAAAGACACCAAAACCTGTGTACCAAAAACCTTTTTTTACGGCATCGATTCCTCGTTGCTCTTGGCCAAGTGCAACACCTGTAGATTCATCTATTGTTACCTGCGCTGCCACAACACGTTTAAACCCTCTTACATTTAGATGTGGCGCCATGATCACTCCATAGAGTGCGTTACGCGTTCCCAGCAGTGAAGCTGTCGCAATGGCACTAATTGCACTTCCACCAGCACCAATCACGCCAACTACGGCAAACTGTGATGCACCGGAAAATGTAAGTAAAGATAATAGGCAGGCCTGAAGTACAGAAAATCCATTTGCAACCGCAGCTGCGCCAAATGCCACTCCATATGCCCCCACTGTGATCGAAACGCTCAGTGAATCGCGCAATGTGGGGGAGAAGCGTGTGGACACGCGGACATTCTGCCGTATAAATGCACGAGACGAAAGGGGCAAATAGATAGGGTTCAATAATGAGTGAAAAAAATGAAAACCACGAGATTATCTACCGTGATGATGTAACTGTTGAATTAGTTAAAGCAAGTGCAAGTGATGCAGATGTTATATGGGCCGCGCGAGTTTCGACAGCAGGTGAACAATCCCTAGATGAGATAGGTGAGGATCCAGCTCGATCTGCTGGGTTAATCAACTATCTTGCCCGCGAACGTCACGGCTCTCCTTTTGAGCATACCTCTATGACATTTTTTGTATCCGCGCCCATTTTCGTCTTCCGCGAATTCATGCGCCATCGAATTGCTTCTTACAATGAAGAAAGTGGTCGCTATCGCGAGCTAAATCCGGTTTTCTATATTCCTTCGAAGGAGCGAAAGTTAGTTCAAGTTGGAAAAACTGGTTCATATACTTTTGAAGATGGAACCAAAGAGCAGTTTGAGATTTCAGTAAAAGCTATGAAAGATGCATATGTAATCGCATATGAAAGTTATAAGAAAATGCTAGATGCAGGAGTTGCGCGCGAAGTTGCACGTGTAGTTTTGCCAGTTTCAACATACTCATCGATGTATGTCTCCATGAATGCCCGTGCACTCATGAACTTTCTATCACTTCGTACAGCGCGTGAGGGATCACATTTTCCTAGCTACCCTCAACGTGAAATTGAGATGGTAGCCGAGTTAATGGAAGCCGAATTTGCAAAACTAATGCCACTTACATACTCAGCCTTTGAAAAGTCTGGACGAATCGCCCCATAGAACGGGTAGAGTTGACCCCATGACAACGAACGCTCCATTTGGTCGACTTTTGACTGCAATGGTTACCCCATTTAAAAAAGATGGTGCGATCGATTGGGCTGGCATTGAAAAACTTGCAGATCACCTTGTTCAAAGCGGCCATGACGGAATTGTTGTCAACGGTACAACTGGTGAAGCGCCAACAACAAAGTCTTCAGAAAAAGAAGAGATTATAAAAGTAGTTCGAAAAACTGTAGGATCGAAGATAAAAGTTCTATCGGGCGCTGGAGATAATGAAACCGAGTATTCAATTAATCAAGCCAAGCGAACCGAACAAGCAGGCGCAGATGGACTACTTGTTGTAACTCCTTATTACAACAAACCACCTCAGGCTGGTATCCAGGCACACTTTCTTGCAGTTGCAGATGCGACAGATCTTCCAATGATGATCTATGACATTCCTGGAAGAACTGGTGTTCCGATTGAGCCTGACACAATCGTGCGCCTGTCCGAACACCCCCGCATCGTTGCTCTTAAAGATGCCAAAGGCGATGTCGCATCAACTTCTTGGGTAATCAAGCGTTGCGGTATTCCTGTTTATTCAGGAGATGACATTCTTAATCTGCCACTGCTCTCTGTTGGTGCTGTTGGTTTCGTTTCGGTTTGCGGCCATACGGTTGGTAAAGATCTGCGAGAACTTCTAGATTCATGGTTTGCTGGAAATGCCTCCCGAGCATTAGAGATTCATCAAAAACTTTTGCCCGTATACACAGGCACATTCCGAACACAGGGTGCAATCCTCACAAAAGCTGCACTTAACTTAATGGGTTTGCCAGGTGGCCACACGCGTCTACCGCTAGTCGATGCAACAGATGCGCAAATAGCGCAGTTGCGCGATGATCTTCGCGCCGGTGGCGTAAGCGTTAAATAATGAATCATCCTCATCCAAACTTAAATACCCCACCTAAGCTGGTTGATGGTGGCTTACGCATTGTTGCTCTAGGTGGTCTAACTGAGATCGGTCGAAACATGACCGTCTTTGAGTATAAATCCAAGCTTCTCATTGTTGACTGCGGCGTTTTGTTTCCAGAGGATAATCAACCAGGTATTGATCTGATTCTGCCGGATTTTTCATACATTCGAGATCGATTAGATGATGTTGTGGGAATTTTCCTAACCCATGGCCACGAAGACCATATCGGCGCAGTTCCTTACTTACTAAGAGAACGTGGAGATATTGCAATCTATGGTTCTGCTTTAACTTTGGCGTTAATTACAGCCAAACTAAAAGAGCATCGAATCTCACCACTCACTCAAGTTGTAAAAGAAGGCGGCGTTGAAGATATAGGACCATTTACTTTGGAGTTTGTTGCGGTAAATCACTCAATTCCAGACGCGCTAGCTGTTGTTATAAATACAGGTGCAGGACGTGTATTAGCTACAGGTGACTTTAAAATGGATCAGTTGCCACTAGATGGTCGCATTACAGATTTGCGAACATTTGCGCGTCTGGGTGAAGAAGGCGTGGATTTATTCATGGTCGATTCCACTAACGCTGATGTGCCAGGATTCACGCCATCAGAGCGTGAAATCATGCCAGCGTTGAATCGTGTTATTTCATCGACTCGTCGAAGAGTAATCGTTGCATCATTCTCATCGCACATTCACAGAGTTCAGCAAGTTATCGATATTGCGGCGTTACATGGGCGCAAGGTCGTTTTCATTGGTCGTTCCATGGTTCGAAATATGAAGATTGCCGAAGAAATGGGTTACTTAAAAGTTCCGGCCGATCTTGTTATCGATTCTAAAGAACTGGATCAATTTGATGACAATGTTGTTTTGATATGCACAGGTTCACAAGGTGAACCAATGGCAGCCCTTTCTAGAATGGCAAACGGTGATCACCAGATACGTGTGGGTGAGGGTGACACGGTAATTTTGGCTTCATCTTTGATACCTGGAAATGAGAATTCAGTCTTTCGAATCATTAATGAACTTACTCGATTTGGGGCAAAAGTAGTCCATAAAGCTAATGCAATGGTTCACGTTTCGGGCCATGCAGCAGCGGGTGAACTTCTTTATTGCTACAACATAGTAAAGCCAAAATATGTTATGCCGATTCACGGAGAGTGGCGCCATTTAAAGGCTAATGCGGAATTGGCTATTGAATCAGGTGTTGCGCGAAGTAATGCATTGATTGTAGATAATGGCGTTGTACTTGACATGGTAAATCACGAAGTTGAAGTTGTGGGCGCAGTTCCTTGTGGCTTTGTCTTTGTTGATGGTCAAAGCATTGGCGACATAACTGAAAGTTCATTGAAGGATCGCAGAATTCTTGGAGAAGAGGGATTTATTTCCTGTGTGGTTGTAGTTGATTCACAAAGTGGAAAAATAGTTGCCGGACCAGATATTCATGCACGAGGATTTAATGAAGATGAAGCCATGTTTGATGAAGTGAAAATGCGAATTGAAAAAGCGTTGGAAAGAGCTGTTGTAGATGGCATAAATGGAACACATCAACTTTCACAAATAGTTAGAAAGACGATAGGTGGATGGGTTGGGGGCGAACATCGGCGCAAGCCAATGATCGTTCCTGTAGTCATTGAGGTATAGGCAGCCCTCCAATAAGACGGCGAGCCTAGTAGGTAAGGTTTTATTCAGCCTTTAAGATCGCTAGTGTGGCAAAAAGAAAAAAATCAAGGAGCTCCTCTAAGTCGATAGGCAACGCCGTCACTCGAGCAGTTGCTTCGATATGGCGATTTTTTGCAAAAGTCTTAGGCAACTCTGTTCGATTTTTAGCCCGCGGAGCAAGAGATTTAGATCCTGCCCATCAACGCGACGGAATTGCATTTTTAATTTTGATTTTGGCGTTAATTGCCACGGCAGGTACTTGGTTTAATGCTGACAATATTGTTGGACGCAATGTCTATTCCGTCATTTACGGAGGCTTTGGTCGTTTGGGTATTTTAACTCCACTACTTTTGATTTATTTTGCCATCAGGCTATTTCGAGTACCAGATGATTCGAAAGCAACAGGGCGAATCATTGTTGGAACTTTTACTCTTTTACTTTCCACAACAGGTTTAGCTCACTTAATTAATGGCTCTGTTGGAACTGGCGCAACCGCGATGCGAGAGGGCGGAGGTTGGCTTGGATATGCAGTCTCAACGCCTCTAGTTTCTTTGATGACATCTGTCCTGGTTTATCCAATATTGATCATTGTTCTTTTGTTTGCAATATTGGTGATAACTGCTACACCAGTGTCACAGCTCATTTCTAGATTTACAGGGACAAGTAAATGGCTTTGGAATAAACGACCAGAGCGTAAGGTTCGAGTTGAATCTGACTTTGAGATTACTGACACACCACCTTTTGAAACTCCGATCGTTGCTGCATGGAATGAACACGGTGAAGAATACGACGAAGAAGAAGATCTAGACGAAGAATCTTTTGATGAAGAGTTCACCGTTGAAGTCCCAGCTGCTGCAAATGCAAAGATTGTCGAAAGAACATCTAGTAACCGCAGACCTGAACAGTTACTCCTAACGGCCGACAGTAACTATGAACTTCCAGCCCCAGATCTCTTGCGGACTGGTCCTGCATCAAAAGCCAAAAGCAAAGCAAATGATGCTGTGGTGGCAGCTCTTACGGAAGTTTTCTTACAGTTTGAAATTGATGCTCAGGTTACGGGATTTATGCGTGGTCCAACTGTCACTCGATATGAAGTTGAACTAGGCAACGCCGTTAAAGTTGAGCGTATTACCGCTCTAGCAAAGAATATTTCTTATGCCGTTGCCAGCAGTGATGTTCGCATACTTTCACCGATCCCAGGCAAATCTGCAGTTGGAATCGAGATTCCAAATGCCGATCGAGAGATAGTTGCTTTAGGAGATGTCTTGCGTTCAACAGTTGCAGGACAAGATCTCCACCCAATGTTGGTGGCTTTGGGTAAAGATGTCGAGGGTAATTTCGTTTGTGCAAATCTTGCAAAGATGCCACATTTACTAGTTGCAGGTGCAACGGGTGCAGGAAAGTCTTCAATGATTAATGCAATGATTACATCAATTTTGATGCGATCAACCCCCGATGATGTCCGATTAGTTTTAATCGATCCAAAGCGTGTGGAACTGACTGCCTATGAAGGAATTCCACATTTAATTACACCAATCATCACAAATCCAAAGAAAGCTGCAGATGCCCTTACTTGGGTAGTTCGTGAGATGGATTTGCGATATGAAGACCTATCAACTTTTGGGTTTAGACATATTGATGACTTTAATAAGGCTGTACGAGCGGGCAAAGTAGTTGTGCCCGATGGTAGTGATCGAACTGTTGAGCCATACCCTTACCTATTGGTGATAATCGATGAACTTGCAGATTTGATGATGGTTGCAGCAAGAGAGGTTGAAGAGTCAGTGGTGCGAATAACTCAACTGGCTCGCTCTGCTGGAATTCATTTAGTACTTGCAACACAGCGGCCATCTGTAGATGTAGTGACAGGTTTAATTAAAGCAAATGTACCGTCTCGACTTTCTTTTGCAACTAGTTCATTGGCAGATAGTCGTGTAATTCTTGATACCCCCGGTGCTGAAAAACTTGTTGGTCAAGGTGATGGTTTGTTTATTCCTATGGGGGCAAGCCGTGCAATACGAATACAAGGTGCGTATGTCTCAGAACGCGAGATAGAGGCAGTCACAAATCATGTTAAGAAACAGTTAAAGCCACGTTATCGCGATGATGTAACTGCCCCACAGAACCATCCAAAGATGGTTGACAAAGAAATTGGTGATGATTTAGATATTTTGTGTCAAGCTGTTGAGTTAGTTGTTGGAACACAGTTTGGTTCGACATCAATGTTGCAGCGAAAACTAAGAGTTGGTTTTGCAAAAGCTGGTCGTCTGATGGATTTAATGGAGTCAAGAGGAATCGTGGGTCCATCAGAGGGATCAAAGGCCAGAACAGTTTTGGTCAAAGCAGACGAGCTCGATTCTGTCCTGGCTACATTGCGAGATTACTAAAGTTTTGAATTCGCGCCTGATCGGCAAGTGATAGTTCAAGCGTTCTCCAAATGGGGGACGATTCACCCCATCTATTCACACCAAATTCCTTGTCGCCTCATGCCTGCAGACCTTACAATTTAAGGTCTGCAAGATCCACGGATTGATCAATGAGGTTTCAATGTTGCTAGGTGCAATGATTTCTAAGGCGCGCAGAGATGCGGGTCTTAGTATTGACGACCTTTCGGATGCAACAAATATCCGAGGCGCCTTATTGCGGGAGATAGAATCAGATGAATTTACCAATTGTGGTGGTGAAACATATGCACGTGGACACATTAGAAACATCGCAAAGAGACTCAACATTGACCCACAACCACTCTTAGACACTTACGAAATTGAACAAGGACAGTCAGTTCGTTCCATTCAAGATCTTTGGATAGAAAACTCACTGATGGAAGAACCTGGGGAACCTCGCAAAGTTTCTTGGAAAGTTCTCGCTGGAATTTCAATCGCTTCATTATTGGTCATCGCATTGGCCCAAGTTTTATTTGCAAGTGATTCTGATTCACCGATTCCAACTTCGATGACAAATAAACCGGCAGCATCTGAACAGAGCGAGACGATCTCAGATGGAACTAAGGTGGAGATTGCAATTACCGCAACGAGAGATAGAAGTTATTTACTTGTAAGTAATGAAGCGGGAGTCACTCTTTTTGATGGACAGATTGCAAAGGGTGAGGAAAAGATTTATTCATCCACTTCAGAGTTGACCCTTAAAGTGGGCGATGCGGGGGCAATTGATCTAAGAGTCAACGGCAAAGTTGTCCCACCTATTGGCACATCTGGCCAAGTAGTGACCGTAACCTATGGATTAGATTCCTAAAGCCCTTAAACAAGGTAAGATCGCGCAAATGAAGCGCACTGTTGCAGTTGTAACGTTGGGTTGCGCGCGCAATGAAGTTGATTCTGAAGAGTTGGCCGGACGACTTGAAGCTGACGGATGGACACTTGTAGAAGATGTTGAATCAGCAGAGGTTGCACTTGTAAACACCTGTGGATTTATTGAATCTGCAAAGAAGGACTCTGTCGATGCTCTTCTTGAAGCGAATTCACTAAAGGGGCATGGTGTTACTCGGGCAGTTGTAGCTGTTGGCTGCATGGCTGAGCGATATGGAAATGAGTTGGCACAAGCACTCCCAGAAGCGGATGCAATTTTAGGTTTTGATGACTACAAAGATATTTCAGCTCGCCTTCAGGCAATTGTTTCTGGTCAATCCCACGCTCCACATGTCCCACGTGATCGTCGAGCATTGCTTCCAATTGCACCATCAGATCGCGCCAGCTCCCAAGAAGTCGAAGAGTTTTCAAGAAAGCGTTTAGGAAAGGCTCCCTGGGCACCGCTAAAGATTGCTTCAGGGTGTGATCGTCGATGTTCATTTTGTGCGATTCCCTATTTTCGAGGCTCCTTTGTTTCGCGTAGACCAACTGACATCATTAAAGAAGCACAATGGCTGGCAGAAAATGGAGTGACCGAGCTGTTCTTGGTCAGTGAAAACACAACTTCATATGGCAAAGATTTAAGCGATTTACAACTTATGGAGAAAATTCTTCCCGAGATAGCCGCGTTATCAGGTGTTGAAAGGGTTCGCCTTTCCTACCTACAACCCGCGGAGATGCGACCGACTCTGCTTCAAGCCATGATTGCAACGGAGAAAGTTGCACCTTATTTTGACTTATCTTTTCAACACACAAGCCCAACCGTTCTACGACGTATGCGACGTTTTGGTGATGCAGATAAATTCTTACATTTGATTAATCAAATTAGAGCTCTCTCTCCAGAAGCGGGCATCCGCTCTAACTTTATTGTGGGCTTTCCAGGGGAGACTCAAGAAGATTTTGATGATCTAGCTAAGTTCATTACCGAAGCAAAACTTGATGCTGTTGGAATTTTTGGATATTCAGATGAAGATAATACAGAGGCCCTTAATCACAAAGATAAAATTGACTCAGAGGTAATTGCACAACGAGTTGAAACATTGTCATCTTTGGCTGATGAAATGGTTTCATTGCGGGCACAGGCTCGTATTGGTGAATCTATACGAGTCTTGATTGAAGACCAAGATTTACAAGAAGGCAGAGCTGCTCATCAAGGCCCTGAAGTCGATGGAACAACGACCTTTATTGGAACGGATTTTCTAGTTGGCCAGTATGTTGATGCAGTTGTAATTGACTCAATGGGTGCGGACTTGGTTGCAAAGCCCTTATGAATATTCCAAAATTTGTTACACCAAATCTAATCACGGTCTTACGTGTGGCATTTGTGCCTGTTGGTGCATTCACATTGTTTAAAAATGGGGGCGATGATCCTACGTGGCAGTACATTTCATGGACAATATTTTTTATTCTAGGTCTTTCCGACATTTTAGATGGAAAACTTGCTAGAAGTCGTGGTGCTGTTACAGAACTTGGAAAGTTTTTGGATCCTGTAGCCGATAAATTCATGCTTGGTACAGCGATGGTTTCACTTTCTATTTTGGACAGAATGCCTTGGTGGATCACCATAGTGATCTTGACCAGAGAAATAGGAGTGACCATTTTGCGACTTGCTGTTCTAAAACGTGGAGTCATTCCTGCCAATAAAGGAGGAAAGATTAAGGCGATGATGCAATCCTTTGGAGTTGGTTTCTATGTTCTTCCACTTAGCTCATCTTTATATTGGTTTAGAGATGGATTTATGTATATTGCGATTATCCTGACTATCTTTACGGGTATTTATTATGTAAAATCTGCAATGTCTCCAAATTCCTCTAAATCCTCTAATTGAGCAAGCCGATAAAGTTAGCAAAGAGAAAGAACCAACTGTGATGCGATCAGAAGAGAACGATGGCTTAGTCGCCCAAATCATCGATGTATTGCGCCAACGCGGTGAAACTTTAAGTACTGCTGAATCAATTACTGGTGGATATATCAGCTCGACCTTGGTGCGAATTTCTGGTGCATCAGATGTCTTCGTTGGTGGTTTAACTGCATACAGTGATGAAGTGAAAGTTGCCCACTTAAAAGTTGACCCTAAACTTATTAAGGAGCACTCCTCGATAAGTGAGCAGGTTGTGGAGGCCATGGCTCAAGGCGCGATACAAACTTTTGGCACGACATGGGCGATTGCAACGACAGGGGTCGCAGGTCCCGGTCCAGTTGGTTCCCATGTTGCTGGAACTGTATGGGTATCAATTAGAGGGCCGATTAACCAAACAACTGAGCTGGCCCTGCCAGGTGAGCGTGAAACGGTGCGAAACGCGGCTACATCAAGCGCGATTGCCGCCTTTGCGCGTATCCTTAACTCTCGAGTTTAGTTTGTTAACGGATTTATACAGTCGTAAGAAAGGAATGACAATGGTTTTAGTACGTGATGCTGTTGGTCAAATCCTTCGTACCGCACGAACTGATCAAGGACGAACATTGCGAGATGTTGCACGTGATGCGCGAGTTTCACTTGGATACTTATCAGAAGTTGAGCGCGGACAAAAAGAAGCATCTTCAGAACTCTTAAGTGCGATTTGTTCTGCGCTAGGTCTTACGTTGTCGGGAGTCTTTAGTGCAGTTTCAGTAGAGCTTAAGAGCCGAGAGGGACTCACTCTCACTGTTGTCGATGCCGCTTGATAAGTACGCGCCTCAAGTAGCAAATCATCGCCGTACGCAAGTAGCTATTCTTGAGGGTGCAAAAGAATTAATTGCAACCGTAGGATTGAAAAAGATGTCAATGATCGAAATTGCAGATATTTCGCAGGTTTCACGGGCAACTTTATACAATCACTATCGTGATAAAGACAGTGTCGTTCGGGCTCTCTGTGAATCAGAAACTGAACGATTCGTTGTTCTGGCAAGAGAAAGCAAAACAGCCATTGATGCATTAGAGACTCTTTCGATTCAGGTAAGTCAAGATTCAGCTTTAGCTAACATGCGAAAAACAGACCCTGAGAGTTTGGCTCTTTTTCTTAGTGCTCAAGAAGATCGATTATGGAATGCAATCTCGGCTGCAATTTCCTTAGTTGTTACGAACCCAGTGGCCGCTGAATTAACGCTTCGATGGTTGATCGGACAGGCTTTAAATCCATTAACTCCTACACAATCACGACAACAGGCAGAGGCGATTATCAATAGTGCGAATCTCTGATTTACGTGAGCGCATTACGCTTTCATTTGGGCAGTCATGGGCTCCATCATTTTCATCAGATATCGCCTTATCTGAACTTGAAAGCAAGACAGTTAATGAAGCATTAAGCGCTGGCTTTGAACCAGATGTCATTTGGAAGGCAGTTTGTAAAGCCCATCCAGTGCAGACAGAAAAATATAGGTATTAGTAATGCCAATTGAAGCAACAGTCTTTACTGAGAATGAAAAACTACCTGCCCTTGTTCTTGTGCATGGACTCGGATCTGCAGGAAGTATTTGGAAGTCACTACTGCCACAGCTCAAAAAAGATTTCACTGTTTATACCCTTGATCTGCCAGGACATGGAGAAGCCGACTTAGCACACAATGAGGCCCTTGATCCAAAATCATTGGCCCGCTCAATTGTTTCGACGATGCAGACCAAACATAATGTTTCCAAGATGCACGTTGCAGGAAATTCATTGGGTGGATGGATTGCGTTAGAGATGGGTGCTGTAGCTCCAAAAAACGTTTCCAGTGTGACAGCGCTAGCACCTGCCGGTCTTTGGCACCAAGTTCCGACATCCAAATTTCCACCAAGTTTACTTGCCCGAATTTTGGCTAAGATCTCTCGTTATTTTATGCGTATTGCATATCAAATTCCTGCCCTCAAAGCCCTGGGCTACAAAAAAATTACGCACTTATGGCGAGAGTTAAGTTTTGAATCCTGCCGGGACTCAGTCATTGCAATGGCAACTTCAAAGGGTTATATGCCTACATGGAGAGGACTACTTGGAAAAAAATTTGACTCAAAGATTGATCCATCAGTAGATGTCTCTATTGTCTTTGGTGATTATGACCTTACGTTGCCCGAAAACATTGCTCAAAAACGAGAAGTTGCACCCGAGCATGCACAATGGATTGTGGTTGAAAACTGTGCCCATGTGATCATGTGGAACTATCCAGAGCTAACGGTTGATTTGATAAAGCGCACCGCTAAAATCGCATAAATCAAATATAGACTTCAAGAATCCAAGGTGCGGCATGATCACCTTTTATTAACGTGCAGTTAAAGCTCTCCTTAACAATCTGTTTCAACTGCTCTGGATCTTTAGGAACAACTTTTGAGAGCAAAACTGCACGGACGACTTCACCTCTGGTTTTCTTAGACATGTGTGTAATTGTTTTTTTGACTGATCCAACTTTCGTGTAGATCTTTATCTCCACTGTCTTTTCGATAGGGGAGTGCCATGTGTTTTGATAGGTTGATGATCGGCAATCAATGATCAACTCGGCGCTAATTTGATCTAACTTCGCACTGACCAAGGGCCGCATCTTCTTGTTATCTATCTTCTGCTTATATGGGCCGATAATCGTTGTAGGCGAGATCGCTCCATACTTGGCCGAGATAATGGTGATTGATTTGGCGCCACGGTTTTGGGCCACCTTTGGAAGACTGGCCCAGCCCAGGCCCTGATAAAGGACCCCCGTATAGACAGTGATCGCCGGTCCCTGGATCTCTGATTTCCTCTCACTGGGGGGCAAAAGGATCAGCACGGGGTAAGTATGGTCGTTGATTTGACCTGCGACACGGGCAAATTTGTCACCGGCACCTGTTACCTTTCGAACAGATGTTCGGATAGAATTGACTACGTTGCAAGCAATTGCATCGTTCAGCCAGAGCGGTTCCAACTTCCGCCCGCTTCTCCACACTCGAACTCGAGTTGAAGCGGTCCGTCGTTGGGTCTCCGTACCTTCTGGGCCGACACCAAACGAACTGCACAAAGCAGGACGTTCTATCGAAAGGAATGTAAGTGGCTACTGAAAAAAGCAACAAAGCAAACGAAGGTGCACAAGATAAAGCCAATAATGAACGCCAAAAAGCGTTAGACACAGCCCTAGCCCAGATCGAACGTCAATTTGGTAAAGGCTCAGTTATGAAAATGTCTGATCGACAAAATACTGTTATTGAAGTAATTCCAACAGGTTCAATTGCTTTAGACATTGCACTTGGTATTGGTGGACTTCCACGTGGTCGAATCGTTGAGATTTACGGACCAGAGTCATCAGGTAAGACAACTTTGACATTGCACGCAATTGCAAATGCTCAAAAAGCTGGTGGTATCTGCGCATTTATCGATGCAGAGCACGCATTTGATGCAGAGTATGCCAAGAAGCTTGGTGTTGATATCGATGCGCTACTTGTTTCACAGCCTGATACAGGTGAGCAAGCACTCGAAATTATGGACATGCTAATTCGTTCAGGTGCACTAGATCTTGTCGTAGTTGACTCTGTAGCAGCCCTTGTTCCTCGCGCCGAAATTGAAGGCGAGATGGGTGATTCTCACATGGGTCTACAAGCTCGATTGATGTCTCAAGCACTTCGTAAAATCACAGGAGCACTGCATCAATCCAAGACAACTGCGATCTTTATTAACCAGTTGCGCGAAAAGATCGGCGTATTCTTTGGCTCTCCTGAGACTACAACTGGCGGTAAGGCACTTAAGTTTTATGCTTCAGTTCGTTTGGATATTCGCCGAATTGAAACTCTTAAGGACGGTACCGAATCTGTTGGTAACCGTACGCGCGTCAAGGTTGTTAAAAACAAGATGGCTCCGCCATTTAAGCAAGCAGAGTTTGACATCATTTATGGAACAGGTATTTCCCGCGAAGGATCACTTATCGATATGGGTGTTGAGATCGGCGTTGTTAAAAAAGCCGGAGCTTGGTACACATATGAAGCCGATCAACTGGGTCAAGGCAAGGAAAATGCCCGTGCATTCCTTCTTGATAACCCAGATCTAGCCAATGAGATTGAGGGCAAGATCCGTGGTCACTTTGTTGCTGTGGAAGTCGATCCGGAGTTAGTTGCTGCAATAGATGAGGCCACATCAGAGGTGGATTTCTAAACAACCATGCTTGATTATGTAAAGGTTGATCAGAATTCTGACCCTTACTCGATTGCGCACACGATTGCATTAAATGCTCTAGTGGCTCGTGCAAAGAGTAAGGGTGAGATTCTGGCACACTTAAAAAAGCGTGGGATCGATAATGAAGTTGCTCAGGCAACAGTTTTTCGACTTCAAGAAGCTGGCTTAATCAATGACGCCGAATTTGCAAAGGCGTGGACACAATCTCGCCATAACGCAAAGAAAATTTCTAAACGCATTATTGCTAGTGAACTTCGAACGCGTGGAGTTGATCAAAATAGCATCGATGAAGCTTTGGATGAGATTGATGACGAGTCAGAGTATCGGACCGCATTAGCACTAGGAATGCGTAAGTACTCAACGATGAGCCGTTTAGATTCAGAGGTTCAGATACGGCGAATTCAATCTCTTCTACAGAGAAAAGGATTTTCCTTTTCAGTAATCTCTAGAGTTATTCGCGAGTTAGGTGTTCAGTCAGACGAGCAGCAGTAGCAACAACTGCAGCAGCATGTATGCGGCCAGGTTGACGTCCTAGACGTTCGATCGGGCCGCTTATGCTTACTGCGGCAATTACTTTTCCATTCGGCCCGCGAACAGGGGCTGATACAGAAGCTACGCCAGCTTCACGTTCTCCTACAGATTGCGCCCATCCTCTACGGCGATCGGCCGAGAGTTGCGTTGCTGTAAAGCGTGCATTGGTTAAGCCGCGGTGGATCTTTTCAGAGTCTTCCCAAGCAAGAAGTATCTGTGCTGCAGAGCCTGCCTGCATTGTTAACGCAGCACCTACGGGCACTGAGTCGCGCAAACCTGACAAACGCTCGGCTACGGCGACGCAGATGCGAATATCACCTTGGCGACGGTATAACTGTGCGCTCTCACCGGTTGCATCTCGAAGCGCCGATAGAGCCGGTGATGCGGCGGCAAGTAAGCGATCTTCACCGGCTGCTGCACCTAACTCCCCAGAACGAGGACCGACAATAAAACGGCCGGTCAGATCCCTGGCAACTAAGCGGTGAAATTCAAGTGCTACCGCAAGCCTATGAGCGGTCGGACGAGCAATACCTGTTGCTGCCACTAACTCTGCCAGGGAGTGAGGCCCTGATTCTAAGGTGCTTAAAATAGCGACGGCTTTGTCTAAAACGCCAACTCCGCTATTCTTCTTGTTCACAGAGTGATATTAGCATCCCATTATGTGATACAGCAACTGGGATAGGAAAAGGAGCAAGTCGTCGTGGGTAAAACTTTAGCGGAGAAGATTTGGGCTGAACATGTAGTTCGCCAAATAGAAGGTGAACCCGATCTGCTTTACATTGATCTGCACTTGATTCATGAAGTAACTAGTCCACAAGCATTTGATGGATTGCGTCTTACTAATCGCAAAGTTCGCCGTACTGATCTGACAATTGCAACTGAAGATCATAATGTTCCTACGCTGAATATTGATAAACCGATTGCAGATCCTGTGTCAAAACTGCAAGTAGATACATTACGTGCAAATTGTAAAGAGTTTGGTATCCGTATTCATTCACTCGGTGATAAAGATCAGGGAGTAGTTCACGTCGTTGGGCCTCAACTCGGTATTACGCAGCCAGGAATGACTATTGTTTGTGGAGATTCACACACTTCCACACACGGTGCTTTTGGTGCACTTGCTTTTGGAATTGGAACATCTGAAGTTGAACATGTTTTGGCGACTCAGACATTACCTTTGCAGCGTCCAAAAACAATGGCAATTAATATTGAAGGAGTTCTCAAGCCAGGTGTAAGTTCAAAAGATATTATCCTTGCAGTCATCGCAAAGATTGGCACCGCAGGCGGGCAAGGTTTTGTCATTGAATATCGCGGAAGTGCCATCCGTGCACTCTCTATGGAGTCACGAATGACCATCTGTAACATGTCTATTGAGGCCGGAGCTCGGGCAGGACTTATCGCACCTGATCAAACTACTTTTGATTACATTAAGGGAAAACCTCACGCCCCAGAAGATTTTGACGCAGCTGTTGCATACTGGTCTACTTTGTTTACTGATAAAGATGCAAAATTTGATTTAGAAGTTAGCCTTGATGCAAATGAATTAGAACCATTTGTCACATGGGGAACAAATCCCGGCCAAGGACTTCCGCTCAGTGGGAAAGTTCCAAATCCTGCCGATATCGCTGATACCGAGGCACGCACAGCCGCAGAACGAGCGCTTGTGTATATGGGGCTAGAGGCAGGTACTGAATTGAAGTCGATCGCTATCGATACTGTCTTCTTGGGTTCATGCACAAACGGACGAATTGAAGATCTTCGTGCTGCAGCCGAGATTTTAAAGGGCAAAAAAATCGCTTCAACTTTGCGTATGTTAGTTGTACCGGGATCAGCAAGGGTGCGACTTGAGGCCGAAGCTGAAGGGTTAGACAAAACATTCTTAGAGGCAGGTGCTGAATGGCGCAATGCCGGATGTTCAATGTGTCTAGGTATGAATCCAGATCAGCTTGCAGTTGGTGAGCGATCTGCCTCAACTTCGAATCGCAATTTTGAAGGTCGACAAGGCAAAGGCGGGCGAACACACTTGGTGAGTCCAATAGTTGCCGCTGCAACTGCATTGCGCGGAACACTTTCATCGCCAGCGGATCTGTAGGGAGTATATAAATGGAAAAATTCATTCAGCACACAGGTACAGGAGTCCCACTGCGTCGCAGCAATGTGGATACGGATCAGATCATTCCTGCAGTTTATTTGAAGCGTGTTACGCGAAGTGGTTTTGAAGATGGCTTGTTTGCAGCCTGGCGCAACGATCCTGAGTTTGTGCTCAATCAAGAAGCTTTCAAAAACGGCACAATCCTTGTTGCTGGAGCAGACTTTGGAACTGGTTCATCACGTGAGCACGCTGTGTGGGCGCTTCAAAACTATGGTTTTAAAGTTGTAATCTCAAGCCGATTTGCAGATATCTTTCGTGGAAATTCACTCAAGGGTGGTTTGCTGACAGTAATTCTTGACATCGCCGAGGTGGAAGCGCTCTGGGCAGCCATCGAATCAGATCCAAGTACTCCAATTACTGTGGATCTTGAGAGTCGTACTGTGAAGTATTTAGGTAAATCACTTCCATTTGCCATCGATGATTACACTTGTTGGCGTTTGATGGAAGGCTTGGATGACATTGGTCTGACTATGAAGCAAACTGAATCGATTGATTCATTTGAAAAGGCGCGCACATCTCTCAAACCTAAAACTTTGCCAATTAAGTCTTAGTAGAACCCTAAAAATAAGCGTAAATCAAGGGTTTTTTGGTAAGGGTGAGCACTTTGTTTCGTACTCTAAATCTCTTCTTGAGAGTTTTCTACGCATAAAAAGCTAAGTTTTTGAGTATTTTTCCTGAAATAAATTACTGCGACACGCCCCAATCAAAGACCGTCTCACCCCAATGTTGCGCGTAAGTTTTGACCACAAGTTAAGCAATTGCTTAACTATTTACGCGTAATAAGGGGATTTCTATGAATAAGGCCCAATTCATTGCGGCGCTTGCACCACATTTCAATGACAGCAAAAAGGAAGCAGCACATGCTGTAGATATCGTTTTCGACACAATCGTTCGTAGCCTTTCAAAGGGCGAAGATGTGATGATTAATGATTTTGGTAAGTTTAAGAAAGTAGATCGCAAAGCACGTATGGGACGCAACCCATTTACTGGTGAGACGATCAAAATCAAAGCATCTAAGAAAGCTCGCTTTCTACCTGCAAAGGGACTTAAGGATGTAATTTCGGGTGAGCGCAAGTTGGGGCCTGCTCCAAAGCCAGAACCTAAGGTCGAAAAAGCAGCTGCTAAAAAAGCTGCTCCAAAAAAGGCTGCGAAGAAGACTGCTAAAAAAGCAACTAAAAAAGTAGTTAAAAAAGCAAAGCCAGCCGCTCGTAAACCAGCAAAAAAAGCAAAAAAAGCTAAGAAGAAGTAAATCTGTAAAGATTTCTAAGCGGGGCTAGCATCTGCTAGCCCCGTTTTTACTGTAATTGACTAGTATTGATGTTATGGCCGATTACAAGGTGTCTTATGCCCCTCCCACCGGCAATCCATTAGGTACAAATAAGACCATCACCTTTATAACTTTTGTATTGGTACCACTTTTAAATTTGATCTCAAAGAAAAATTGGCGTGGAAGTGAAAATATTCCAAAGTCTGGGAAGATCATTATTGCAAGCAATCACGTTTCTTATATGGATGTACTTTTCTTTGGCTATTTTCTCTTTGCAAACGGTCGTGCACCTCGCTTCATTGGTAAAGAGGGAGTCTTTAAGATTCCGGTAATCGGAAAACTTCTTCTGGCCGCTGGCCAAGTGCCTGTAGTTCGAGAGAGTAAAGATGCGGCTAAAGCCGTGCAACATGCTGTTAAGTTGCTCGAAGCCGGCCACTGCCTTGGCGTTTATCCTGAAGGTACTTTGACCCGGGACCCTGATGGGTGGCCCATGGTTGCCAAAACTGGTTTGGCCCGTCTTGCCATCATTACAAAAACTCCAGTCATTCCAGTAGCCCAATGGGGCTCGCAAATAGTTATGCCAACGTATGAAAAGAAAATTAAGCTCTTTCCGCGTACTGAAATCAAGATCTTGGCTGGTAAAGCGATAGATTTTTCACCTTGGTATGGAAAAGAAAACGATCCGGTCGCACTCTCTGAGGCAACAGCTTTTGCAATGCGAGCGATCACTGACTTACTAGAACAGCTGCGAGGAGAGAAAAGACCAGTGGAGATATTTGATCCCCATAACTCAGATCTACCTCGAACAGGAAACTTTAAGAAGGCAAGGAAGAAATGAGCAAAGTTGTCGTATTGGGCGCCGGTCAATGGGGCTCAACTTTGGCGCAGGTTCTCAGTGATGCCGGCAATCACGTCCTTATCTGGGGCCGTGATCAAAAAGTTGTAGATGAAATAAATAACTCTCACACGAACTCTAAATACTTGGGTGAGAATGTTTTGCCTGTTGGCTTAAAGGCAACAGTCGATCTTGAAGAAGCAATGGAATATTCCAATATTTATGTAATTGCTATTCCGGCCCAGGCATTGCGGCAAAACCTTGTGCAATGGAAATCTTTGGTGCAGCCCAACTCAACTTATATAAGTACATTAAAAGGAATTGAAGAGAGCTCTTTATCTCGGATGACTGAGATTATTGAGCAAGTCTTGGAGACGAAAAACGTTGCAATCATCACTGGACCAAACCTTGCCAATGAACTTATACTGCGACAACCTGCTGGAGCGATTGCTGCAGCGCCAACCATGGCACTGGCAGAAAAAGTACAAAATTTGTTTTCCACTCCTTACTATCGCGTGTATCCATCAGTCGACGTTTTAGGTTGCGAACTTGCCGGAGCTATTAAAAGCGTCATTGCACTAGCTGTTGGTATGTCAATTGGAATGAATTTAGGTGAAAACACTCAGGCAATGTTGATCACGCGAGGCCTAAACGAAGTAGCGAGATTATGTGCTGCCCACAAAGCCGATCCGCTGAGCGCGGCAGGTTTAGCTGGCATGGGCGATTTGGTTGCAAGTTGTGGTTCTCCACTATCTCGTAACAGAACTTTTGGTGAAGTTCTAGGGCGCAGTGGGTCAATGGAAATTGCCAGAAGAGATGTTGCAAAAACTGTTGAAGGAGTTGCATCTTCGAGTGCGGTACTGGAGATCGCTCACCGTGTTGGTGTTGAAGTACCCGTGATTGAGGCAGTGGCAGATGTGGTCACTGGGGCAATAACTCCATCGCAGGCATTAGATCGCCTTATGGAAATTAGTATCAAATCTGAGAATTTCATTCAATGACGAAAAAAAAGATCGCCATTATTTGCGGCGGTCCCAGCAGTGAGCATGAAGTATCAGCTCTTTCTGGCGCGGGGGTTCTTTCGGGCATAGATAAAAACGCCTTTGAACCAATTCTTATCGGAATTACCAAGTCTGGCCAGTGGGTGCTACTTCCAACGGACTATCCCTTGGAAATAGTTAAAGGAGTCATGCCCACAATTGAATTAACTCAAAACCGCGTAGAGCTGACTAAAAAGGGATTCCTATTAAATGGTGCCAAGATGCATGTGGACTGCGTCTTTACAGTTTTGCATGGAGAATTTGGTGAGGATGGACAGGTACAACAGCTACTTGAAGATTCTGGAATTGCCTATGTAGGAAGTGGGGTTGAAGCCTCTGCGCAAGCGATGGATAAATCCATAGCAAAAGCTATTTTTGAAAAATCTGGATTAACTATTGCACCAGGTGTTGAAGTGACTGAATTAAATTGGAAGGAAATGACACAAGGCCTAACTTATCCAGTATTTGTTAAGCCATCTAGCGGCGGTTCTAGTAGAGGAACCCACAAAGTCAAAGAGGCAAACTCACTCGAAGAGGCTATAAATGATGCCCTCACATATGATGACAAAGTTTTGATTGAGCAAGCAATTCAAGGGCGTGAAATTGAATGTGCTGTATTAGAGCGGGATGGAGTTGTTCAAGCTTCGGTAGTTGGCGAAATCATCGTCAATCCTGCCTTCGAGTTCTATGACTTTCAAGCAAAATATTTGGACAGTGCTACTACCGCACAAATTCCTGCCCAAATTAGTCAATCAGATTCAATCAAGATTCAAAATCAGGCCAAGCAAGCATTTATTGCGCTGGGTTGTAATGATCTGGCGCGTTGTGACTTTTTTTACACCCAGCAAGGTGAAATTATCATTAATGAGATAAACACAATGCCAGGATTTACGGGAACTTCTGTTTATCCAAAATTGTGGGCAGCTAGTGGCTTGGAATATACCGAATTGATCTCGGTCCTAATTAACTCTTCCCTAAAAGATCAATGAGGATAATTACTAGATTTACTTTGTTGTAATTTATTAAGTATTTTAGACTTATTAGATTAGCTTAAGTGCGTTACAGGGCATGTAAGTGTGCGTGTAATTCCTGGCACACCTTGAACCTTAGCTAAAACAAGTCGGCCAAACTCTTCCATGCTGGCAGCCTCTGCACGCATGATGACATCGTAAGGACCAGTTACTCCTTCAGAAAGTGTTACGCCTTGTATTTTGGCAGCAGCATTGGCAACCGCTGCTGCCTTTCCAACTTCAGTTTGAATTAAGATAAATGCCTGCACTGACATATGAAGTCCCCTCTGGTTCAGACTCAAACGCTACCGCAGAACAACCCTTACACACTAGTCGAATAGGCTAGATAGGCTAGGCGGTATGAACTTTGATGAGGCGGAAGTCATTTCTGCATTAGTGCGCATATTTGGCCAAACTCATCGCGGGGTCGAAATTGGAATTGGTGATGATGCAGCGGTTGTCTCTACAACTGACCGAACGGTCATTACAACTGACATGGCCGTAGAAGGAACTCATTTTCGAACCCAATGGAGTGGGGCCTTTGATATTGGTCGCAAAGTGGCAGCAGCCAATTTGGCAGATGTATATGCGATGGGTGGTTCTCCAAAATATCTTGTCGCTGCCATAACACTTACGGGTAATGAGAGTATGCAATGGATTGAAGAACTAGCAGAAGGAATTGCTCACGAGGCAACTAGTTGTGGGGCATATGTCGTAGGCGGTGATCTTGCCAAAGGTCCATGTGTAGTTATTGCGATAACTGCAATTGGAGAAGTTGAAAATCCAATTACTCGTGCGGGCGCACAGGTAGGTGATTCAATTTATATTTCCTCTTTGCCTGGGTGGTCTGCTGCCGGACTTTCTGTGATTGAAAAGGAATTAGAGGATGATCTAGCCGTACATGCAGTTTCCGAATACAGCGCTCCAACTGTTGATTATGCATCGGCTATTGAGTTTTCAAATAAGCGAGCACATTCGATGTGTGATCTCAGTGATGCTCTAATTATTCAGGCACATCAACTTGCAAATGCATCTGGAGTAGCGTTGCAATTTGATCAGAATATAATTGCCGAGCACTCTGAGTTTGCCTCACTCAAGGAACTAGCGGATTCACAAAATTATGATGTGTGGCAATGGATATTTGCCGGAGGAGAAGACCATGTGTTCTTGGCGACAGGTGTGGATCTAAATGGATTTAAGGTTGGAACCGTAGTTGATGGACAAGGTGTTACGGGTGTTGAAATGAAAAAAGCGCCAGATACCTGGCGCCATTTTCAATAAAGTTAAAGTTAGCGAACTACTTTTCCAGCCTTTAGGCATGAAGTACAAACGTTTTGGCGCTTAGTACTTCCACCAACAAGTGTGCGAACGCGTTGGATATTTGGATTCCAGCGACGACGTGTCTTTACCTGTGAGTGTGAAACGTTGTTACCAAAGCTGGGGCCTTTGCCACAGATATCGCATGTTGCTGCCATGGCAGAACTCCTTTAAATGTTTGATTCTTGTGTGTTCTCAAAGCGGTGCTATTCGAACAGGGCGTAAGGGTAGCGCGAGAGCGGGGGCAGATGCCAATTCTTGTCTTTCCAATCGTGAAAAGAGCTTCGGAAGCGCGGTTTCCCTACAAAATTCGAGTGGGCAATCCTCAATCATTTCAAGATCTCAAACCTCATTAAGGGGAGAATAAACCCGTGGCAACTTTAGAGAACAAGGTCTCATCGGTTATCGGAGACCGAACCGCGAAGGTTCTAGAGACCACTTTTGGTGTAAAAAATATAGGCGATCTGATGCGCCACTACCCACGCAGATACATGGTTCGTGGGGAGCTATCTGACATTTCCGCCCTTCGAGAAGGAGATGAAACAACAATCCTTGCGCAGATTTATTCGGCAACAAACAGACCTATGCGAGGGCGAAAAGGCAGCATGCTTGAAGTTGTCGTCACAGATGGTACGGACAAACTTTCATTAACTTTTTTTAATCAAGCTTGGCGCGAGAAAGATCTCAAAGTTGGGAGGCAAGGTTTATTTGCAGGCAAGATCGGAGTTTTTAACAATAAGAAACAGTTAACACATCCAGATTATGAACTCATACCTGATGGCTCTGATGTGGATACAGCCGTTGAAGGTTTTGCAGGTAAGTACTTGCCTGTATATCCAGCTTCCGCAAAACTACCATCTTGGAAAATCTCTCAGTGCGTTGAACTAGCCATTGGATCACTAGAGGATGTTGAAGATTTTCTTCCTGAAAAGATTAGAGAAAAACATAGATATCCGACTTTGCACCAAGCTCTAGTTCAGTTACATCAACCAGCAGATCTAGAACACGCCGACCTAGCGCGTGAGCGGTTAACTTATGATGAGGCCTTTCTTCTTCAATCTTTACTAGTTTTACGACGCAATGAGCTAAAGAAATTGAATTCAACTGTCATTAAGAAAGTTAGCGGTGGATTACTAGATTCATTTGACAAGTCTCTCCCATTTGAGCTCACAGCAGGACAAATAGAAGTTAGCAAAGAGATTGAATCAGATCTAGCACAATCTCATCCCATGCACCGCTTACTACAAGGTGAAGTCGGGTCAGGAAAAACAATCGTTGCTTTACGGGCGATGCTCTCAGTTGTAGATAGTGGGGGACAGGCAGCGCTACTTGCACCAACTGAAGTTCTCGCGGGTCAACATCTTCGTACAATTACAAAACTGTTAGGAGAGTTAGCTCAGGGTGGAATGTTGGGCGGAAATGAAAATGCGACAAGAGTAGTTCTCTTGACCGGTTCCCAAAGCGCACTTGCTCGTAAAGAGTCACTTGCCATGGCTGCAGACGGTACTGCCGGAATTGTGATTGGAACTCACGCACTACTTGGTGAGAAAGTTGCCTTTAAGAATCTTGGATTAATCGTTGTTGACGAACAGCATCGCTTTGGTGTTGAGCAACGTGATGCACTTAAGGAGAAGGCGATCCTTCCTCCACATTTATTGGTTATGACTGCAACTCCAATTCCTCGCACAGTAGCTATGACTGTTTTTGGTGATTTAGATGTTTCAACACTTCGCGAACTGCCCCTAGGGCGCCAACCGATAACCACCCATGTGGTCCCTGTAAAAGAAAAACCACATTACTTAGAGCGGACATGGGAGCGAATAAAGGAAGAAGTCGCACAGGGACATCAGGCCTACATCGTGGCTCCCAGAATATCTGCCAATGAAGAGGCCAATGCGGATGCTGATTTAGATTTCTTATTTGGCGAAGAGACAGATGAAATTTCTGCAGTTGAGGAACTTGCACCGGCCCTTGCACAAGGCGCTTTAAGGGGATTGAAAATTGCAGTTCTACATGGTCGTCTATCTGCCGATGAAAAAGAACAAACTATGCAGGCCTTTTCAAATGGTGAGATCGATGTTTTAGTCTCAACCACTGTTATCGAAGTTGGTGTTGATGTTGCCAATGCAACGATTATGGTAATTATGGATGCTGATCGATTTGGTGTTTCTCAGCTGCACCAGCTTCGAGGTCGTGTAGGCCGTGGTACTTCTCCTGGTCTTTGTTTACTGGTTACATCAACTGCCGATGAATCTCCAGCACGGGAGCGTTTAGATGCGGTTGCAAAAACGCTGGATGGTTTTGAGCTTTCGCGAATTGACCTTGAGCAAAGACGTGAAGGTGATGTCTTAGGCGCATCTCAGTCCGGAACAAGATCGCATCTGCGATTGCTTCGGGTTCTTCGAGATGAGGCACTCATTGAACAGGCCAGAGAAGATGCAAACGATTTAATAGCCCTGGAAAATGATCTAAAAAACTATCCTGCTCTGAAGATAGAGTTGGCAAAGTTGCAACAGGATCAAGCCGTAGATTATTTAGACAAGGGGTGATGTAGTTGCGAATAATTGCTGGAGTAGCAAAAGGTAGAAATTTAGGAACAGTTGCGCAGGCAACAAGACCTACATCTGATCGTGCCCGGGAAGGTCTTTTTTCATCACTGTCTTCTGAGTTTGGAACATTTGAGGGATTGAGGGTTCTAGATTTGTTTGCTGGGTCAGGGGCTATTGGCCTGGAGTCACTTTCTCGAGGCGCCACACTTGTTCATGTTGTCGAAAAAGATGAGCAGGCAATTAAGACAATCGAGGCAAATCACGAATTAGTCAAAAAATCTAATCCTGCAGGCAAGCTGCAAATATTTGGGATGAGTGTTGAACGTTTTCTCAATGATCAACCAAGGGAGAGATATCACCTTGTCTATATTGATCCTCCCTATGAGTTTTCAAATCAAGGCGTAGAAGATATTTTGAGTAAATTACATGACAATAATTTTTTAAGTAGTGATGCATTTATTGCAGTAGAGCGAAATGCGAGATTAAATCAATTCATTTGGCCCGATGCCTTCATTCCAGCACGTGAGCGAAATTATGGTCAGGCCAGCATCTATTACGGCAATTTTCAGCCCTAAGAATGGATTACTCGCCCGTCTCTTGCTAGCGTTTGGGCTATGAAGCGCGCTGTCTGTCCTGGATCCTTTGATCCAATCACTTATGGGCATTTAGACATCATCGAACGTGCCGCCCAGCAGTTTGATCATGTAGTGGTGGCAGTGCTTGAAAACCGTACAAAAGCTTCTCTATTTACCGTCCAGGAACGAATAAAAATGATCACAGAAGTAACTAGCAAATTTCCCAATGTTTCGGTTGATTCTTGGAGTGGTTTGTTAGTCGATTACTGCAAGAGCAATTCAATTCAAGCAATAGTTAAGGGCTTACGCGCCGTAACAGATTTTGATTACGAACTTCAAATGGCGCAAGTCAATTTACAGGGATCAGGAGTTGAAACTATGTTTATGGCTACATCTCCAACTCATTCGTTTTTGTCATCATCTTTGGTAAAAGAACTTGCCCACTATTCCGGTGATGTCTCATCAATGGTGCCACCGTCAATCAATGAAGCCTTAAAGCGTCGAGTAGCAGGGGAGTAGATCATGGAATCGATAGAGAAGTTAACGTCTGCAATCACAATGATAGAAGAGGCAAGAGGTGTGCCTTTGTCTGCTAGTTGTGTTGTTCACCGCGCTGAGATTCTTTCCATTTTAGATTCTGCACGTGATGGACTCCCGTCAGATTTTGCTACTGCACATTCAATCATTCAAACAAGAGAGGCGATCATTGAAGAAGCACGCCTTAGCGCCGAGCAAATGATTGCGATAGCTCGAGAAGAAGTTTCACAAATGGTAGAAAAGACTTCTGTCGTTCAAATCGCTCGTGATGAGGCAAAAGCGATTGTGCAAGAAGCGCGAGAGAGCGCCGATATTGAAAAACAAGAAATTGAAGAGTACATAGATGGTCGATTAGCAACTCTTGAAGTTATCTTGAACAAAACCTTGGATGCGATTAGCCGTGGTCGCGATCGCCTAGCCGGCGCAAATGATAAAGATATTTTGTCGCAACTAGCCGAAAAGGATTAGTGGGCTTAGCCACAGATATTTGAACTCATGAACGCTTCTTACAGATCCTTCCAGTTAAACACGTTCGAGCTTCCAAGACGTGCAGGGGAGATGAAGGAGTATTCCCTGGATATTCAAGTGAGTGAAAACTTTGGCATTAACCTAATTTCTGTCCCTGCAGGTGAAACAATTGAAGTTGATGCTCGTCTAGAGTCAGTTACAGAAGGCATTCTTTTAAGTGCCGATGTTTTCGCGGTTGCAAAAGGTGAGTGCATTCGTTGCCTAGATCCTGTTGAGATAGTGATTGAGCGAAAAATACAGGAGTTGTATAACTACGAACCAACAAATGAACGAGGAAAAAAGAAGAAGCACGAACCTGAAATTGATGACTTGGATATTGAAGATGAATTAATGATGCAGGGTCAGATTATGGATTTGGAAACACCAATACGTGATGCTGTTGTTCTCTCACTTCCGATCAATCCGCTATGCAATCAAAATTGCTTAGGCCTGTGCCCCGAATGTGGTGAAAAATGGGCCGGACTTGCACCAGATCATGCTCATGAAACCATAGATGCACGCTGGGCGGGCCTAAAGGCTTTGGGTTCCGACAATCCCGATTTCAAGATTTAGTGGTTTTGAGGGATACTTACGCTCTTAGGTAAGCACGGCAATTAGCCGGGATCGCCTAGATATTTAGAACTCTCGAATGCTCGAGGAAACCGAAGGAAGAGGTTAGAAAAGTGCCAGTACCAAAGCGAAAAATGTCGCGTTCAAAGACGCGCTCTCGTCGTAGTCAGTGGAAAACAACTGCAGCTGCACTTGCTACATGTGGTCAATGCCAGCAACCAAAACTTCAGCACACTGCTTGCCCAACATGCGGTACTTATAACCGTCGTCAGGTATTAGAGGTCTGATCTGAGTTCTTCGCTCACTGAGCAGCTGGGAGTAGTTCTCGATCCAGCTCTGCTTGAATTGGCCTTTACCCATCGTTCATTTGCATATGAATCTGGCAGTAAAGAAACCAATGAGCGTCTCGAATTTCTTGGAGATTCTGTCTTAGGTTTAATTGTTACCGAAGCACTTTATAAGCGTTACCCAGATTTTGATGAAAGCCGACTTTCGCCACTTCGTTCCGGGGTTGTAAACATGCGTGCCCTTGCAGATATTGCGCGAGGATTACAACTAGGGCAATACATACGACTTGGTAAAGGTGAAGAAGTTACAGGCGGCCGTGACAAGCACTCCCTTTTAGCAGATGCGCTAGAAGCATTAATCGGTGCAATCTATTTACAGTTCGGCTTTTCAAAATGTTCTGAAATTGTAGAGAGATTGATTACTCCAACTATGGATTCAGCCGTAGCCCGCGGAGCCGGTCTTGATGGAAAAACAGCATTGCAAGAGTTAGCTGCTGCACTTGGAAAAGGTGCACCAGAGTATGTCGTCACCGAAGAGGGACCAGATCACGATAAAAACTTCACTGCAGTAGCGATGCTTGCTGGGCAAACCCTAAGTCAAGGCAGTGGCAAGAGTAAGCGCGAGGCTGAACAAGTGGCCGCGCGCGTTGCATATGAAGCTTTAAAAACTGCCTTTCCACAGCCTTAAATCTGCGAAAATCCTGCGCTCGAAGCGATAGGTTTGCCGCGTGTATTTGAAAAGTATGACGCTCAAGGGCTTTAAGTCCTTTGCATCAGCGACCACTCTTCGACTTGAACCCGGAATCACCTGTGTTGTCGGTCCAAACGGTTCTGGAAAATCTAACGTAGTAGATGCTCTTACCTGGGTTATGGGTGAGCAAGGTGCCAAGTCTCTTCGCGGTGCCAAAATGGAAGATGTCATATTTGCAGGTACAAGCGGTCGCGCACCTCTAGGTCGCGCAGAAGTTTCACTAACGATAGACAATACAGATGGCGCTCTACCCATTGAGTATGCAGAGGTCACAATCTCCAGAATCTTGTTTCGAAACGGGCAAAGTGAGTATCAGATTAATGGTGAGGCATCTCGTTTACTAGATATTCAAGAGCTACTTAGCGATTCTGGTATCGGTCGTGAAATGCACGTCATCGTTGGGCAGGGACAGTTAGATGCAATATTGATGGCCACGCCGGAAGAGCGACGAGGATTTATCGAAGAAGCAGCCGGTGTCCTAAAGCATAGAAAGCGTAAAGAAAAAGCTCTTCGCAAACTTGACTCAATGCAGGCAAATCTTGCCCGCATACAAGATTTAACGGTGGAACTTCGTAGGCAGCTACGACCGCTTGGAAAACAAGCCGAGGTCGCTAAGAAAGCTGCAACAATTCAAGCAGATCTGCGCGATGCAAAGCTACGTCTTTTTGCAGATGACTATATTTCGATGTCAAAAACTTTGGAACTTGAAGTTGCCGATGAAAGTGCATTGCGCGAACAGCGAGCAGTTGTTGAACAAGAGCTTGAAACTATTCGCCGCCGAGAAGAGGCGTTGGATTCACAGGCTGCAATCGAGGGCCCACAATTAGTAGCGGCTCAAGAACTTTTTTACAATTTAAATTCACTGCGTGAGAAATTTCGCGGAACACAAAGTCTGGCTCAAGAAAGATCTCGTTTTCTCAACGAAGAGGCCGAAGAAGCGCGTACTTCTGGTCGTGATCCCCAGACATTAGACCTAGAGGCACAGGCGTTACGGGAAGAAGAGCGAGAACTACGCGCCAATGTTGAAGTTGCCAAGAACGCTCTTGCACATGCAACCCAAGCGTTAGTTTCAGCCGAAGTACTTTTAAAAAGTGATGAGGACACTATTGCAGCAGCAATGCGAGCGATTGCAGATGCTCGCGAGGGAACTGCTCGCCAAGAAGGGCACATCAAATCTTTAAATGCCCGGCTAGAAGCAATTGCCGAAGAGATCGCTCGATTAACAAAGTCTCGAAATGAAGCTCAGGCCCGTGTTGATCAAGCACAACGTGAATATTCGGCGTACGAACTTGAGATTGCAAGTGCTGACTCGGGTGAATTGGGTCTTGATTCACTTTTTGAAAGCGCAAAGTCTTCTCTTGAATCATCCAAATCAAAACTGTCACAGCTTTTAGAAGCAGAGCGCGCAGCAGATCGTGAACGAAATGCTGTTGAATCAAAACTTGAAGCGATCAAATTGACATCAGAAAATCGAGATGGTGCCTCGGCGCTTATGCGAGATTCTCGAGGTGTTGCAATCATGGGTAGCGTGGCCGGTTTAATTGAGATCGACCGAGGTTGGGAGGCAGCTACTGCTGCGGCTCTAGGTAATTTTGCTGATGCAGTCGTTGTGAGAGATCTTTCCTCGGCAGTCACCGCGCTAACAACGCTGCGACGTGAAAATCTTGGACAGGCCGATGTTTTGGTCTACGAGCCAGGTGCTGGCAGTAAGAGTTCAATTCCTTCGGGATTAAACTCACTTTCAAGTTACGTTCGCTCAAATTCAATTGATGATTTACTGTCATCTCTCTTGTCAGGAATAGTTGTTGCAGAAGATGCCAACGCTGCCGAGGCGATTCTTCGTAACCACTCAGATGTAATAGTCGTTACTCGTGATGGCGATGTAGTTTCCAAAGGCCGCGCTACTGGTGGCTCTAAATCTTCATCATCGCTAATCGAAATCAAATCTTTGATTGGTAATTTGGAATCCAAGTTACAAGAGATTATTCATGACTGCGATCGATTAAAATTTGAAATTGCATCAGCCAACACAGAGGTAGCATCAAGACAGAGTGATTTCGATTCAGCGGTCTCAAAGCTCAATGAGTCTGATGCTCGAATTGCAGCATTAACTGAACAGCTAGCTGTTTCTGGACAGAACATGAAGTCTTCAATGGCAGAAGTTGAGAGACTAGATCTTTCGATTAATGAAGCTAATGCAACTAAGTCACGTGATGAGGGTGAAATTCTCATTGCCCAAAATCAATTACAACAACGAGGCGATGTGGCAGAACCTGATCATTCGCGCACAGAGCTTCTTCGGAGTCAGGTTTCAACTGCCCGAACGACTGAAGTTGAGGCCCGCCTTGCGGTTAGAACAATTGAAGAGAGAGTCGATTCAGTAGCAGCACGTGCTTATGGTTTAGAAAAATCTGCACAAGCCGAGCGTGATGCATCAGAGCGAGCCGTGCTGCGTCGCAGTACTCGTGCGCGCGCAGCTGTAATTTCACAAGCAGTTGCAGAGGCTGCATATGAAGTTCTCATTCACTTAGAACGTTCTATTTCAAAGGCGGCAATCGAGCGCTCTCGTTTGGATGAGTCACGAGCAAATCGCGAGGGTGAAACATTGACGGTTCGCTCTCGTGGTCGCGAACTAACAATCCAACTTGAATCACTTACTTCAAGTGTCCATAAAGATGAGATAGCCCGTGCAGAGCAGCGCTTACGTATTGAAACCCTTGAGAGTAAAACTCTAGAAGAGTTCGGCGTAGATGCTCAAACACTTATTAGCGAGTACGGACCAGATAAAGATGTTCCAACTTTCCATGAGACAGATGAGGGCGAGATCATCTCAACCGAGATGGTTCCATATCGCCGTGATCAACAACAAAAACGCTTGGCATCGGCCGAAAGATCACTGAATTTACTTGGAAAGATTAATCCGCTTGCTCTAGAAGAATACACATCCCTGGAAGAGCGGCTAAAATTTTTAGCAGAGCAGTTAGAGGATTTAAAGAATACAAAGAAAGATCTATTAGACATTGTCAAAGAAGTAGATGATCGCGTGCAGTCAATATTTATGGAAGCTTATTTAGAGACTGCTAAACATTTCGAAGAGATATTCTCTCGACTATTTCCTGGTGGAGATGGACGCCTCATTTTGACTGATCCAGATAATCCACTCACAAGTGGTGTCGATGTTGAGGCTCGTCCTCCTGGAAAACGAGTTAAACGACTCTCGCTTTTATCTGGTGGGGAAAAATCTTTAACCGCTGTTGCAATGCTTGTTGCGATCTTTAAAGCACGGCCAAGTCCATTCTATGTACTTGATGAAGTTGAAGCCGCACTTGATGATGTCAACTTAGGTAGGTTATTGGGAGTTCTAGAAGAGCTACGTGAAAGTTCTCAGTTGATCATCATTACGCACCAAAAACGAACAATGGAAATTGCCGATGCTTTGTACGGTGTGACAATGCGCGGAGATGGTGTAACAGAAGTAATTTCTCAACGCCTTCGCGAATCCGACGCAAGCTAAGTTTTTTTCAGATGGCTCTTTTTACTCAATTAATCGCCAGAATCAAAGGTGGCGCAGAAACAGCTTCTTCAGATTGGTCTGCATTAGAGTCAGACCTTCTCCAAGCAGATCTGGGCCCAGCATTAGCTTCTGAATGTATTGAGCAGGCAAAAAAAATTAAAGGTGGGACACCGGAGGAATCTCTACTTCAGTTTCTTTCCAGCAAGCTATCAAGTAAGTCGCATAAAATGAGTTTGTCTAGCTCTACTTCCACGATTTTAGTTGTGGGTGTAAATGGAACAGGGAAAACAACTTCAGTGGCAAAACTGGCACGATTTTATAAATCCACAGGCAAAAGCGTCGTTATGGCAGCCGGCGACACCTTTAGGGCCGCTGCTGTAGATCAGTTGAAAACATGGGGAGAGCGTATTGATGTTCCGGTTATTTCCGGACAGGAAAATAGTGATCCGGCCTCTGTCGCCTTTGATGCAGCAAAACATGCAGAAGCAAATAACGTGGAGATTTTGATAATCGATACTGCCGGACGCTTACACAATAAGAGCGATCTAATGTCAGAACTAACTAAGGTCAAACGTGTTGTCGAGAAAACTTCGCCAATTAATGAAGTTTTACTTGTTATTGATGCAACAACTGGTCAAAATGGTTTGGCGCAGGCCAAAATCTTTTCATCAAATGTTGGCGTCACCGGTGTTGTCCTCACCAAAATGGATGGAACCGCCAAAGGTGGCGTGGCCCTTGCGATAGAGGCGGAGCTAGGTATTCCAATTAAGTGGGTTGGAACAGGAGAGTCAGAGAGCGATTTCTCCCCCTTTGATCCTGATGCCTATCTCAAATCCCTTCTTGCGTAACCCATTTGTAACACTCCAACATTAATTGTCACACCGTCGAAACCCATAAAAGCATCGCTTGTAACCCGCAAGTAAGAGGGTTTGGCCTAATCAAAGGCTCTCAATGCTGAGAACTCACCTTATGAAAATTAGGCGGTTAAAAATTATGGAACAAGCTGTAATCAACTCTGGAGATACAGCCTGGATGCTAATGAGTGCGGGACTCGTCACTCTCATGATTCCAGGTCTAGTTCTTTTCTATGGAGGAATGGTTCGCGTTAAAAGTGTGCTGAATATGATGATGATGTCATTTGGTGCGTTAGCAATTGTTTTTGTTTTGTGGATTGCATATGGTTTTTCACTTGTATTTGGAGATTCTGTAAATGGTTCGGGCCTTATCGGAGATGTTTCTCAGTTTGCATTTCTTAAAGGATTGGATAATTCAGAGGCTGTAATTGGAACGATCCCTGCAGCAGTTTTTGTAGGCTTCCAAGGAATGTTTGCAGCAATTACTGTTGCACTAATCTCTGGAGCAATTGCTGATCGTGCAAAATTTGGTGCATGGTTAGTATTTGCTGGCATTTGGGCAACAGTTGTTTATTTCCCAGTAGCCCACTGGGTCTTTGCATTTGACGATTTTGTAGCAAAAACAGGTGGCTGGATTGCAAATGATCTTGGAGCACTAGATTTTGCTGGCGGTACTGCGGTACACATTAATGCAGGAGCTGCCGGTTTGGCTTTAGCTCTAGTACTCGGCAAGCGTGTTGGTTTTGGCAAGATGCCAATGCGACCACACAATCTTCCACTTGTAATGCTTGGTGCAGGTCTCTTGTGGTTTGGATGGTTTGGATTCAACGCTGGCTCTGCCATTGCATCAAATGGAACTGCAGGATTAGCGTTACTCAACACAATTGGCGCAACAGCGGCCGCTGTCTTGGCATGGCTTCTTGTTGAAAAAATGCGTGATGGTCATGCGACAAGCCTTGGAGCAGCTTCAGGTGTTGTTGCAGGATTAGTTGCCATTACACCTGCGTGTGCTGCAGTAAATGCATCAGGGGCGCTTGTAATCGGTGCCGTATCTGGTGCTCTCTGTGCTCTATCTGTCGGACTTAAATTCAAATTCGGTTTTGATGATTCACTAGATGTTGTTGCAGTTCACCTTGTAGGTGGAATTGTCGGAACTATTCTGATTGGTTTTGTTGGAGTAGATGTTGGTCTGTTCAACGGTGGCGGGACTGAACAGCTAATTAAGCAGGCAATTGGTGCAGGCGCAGTTCTGGCTTACTCCTTTGTCCTTTCATATGTGATCGCTAAATTGGTTGATCTAACAATCGGTTTCCGAATTAGCATTGAACAAGAACTTGCAGGAATCGACTTGGCAATTCACGCCGAGCGTGGTTATGAATTTTCGGATAACAGCCAAGGTAATTTCCTTGCAAGTTCGAGAGGAGCACAAGAATGAAATTAATTACCGCAATATTAAAACCAGCAAAACTAGATAATGTGAAAGATGCATTACACGCTGTTGGGATTAACGGTATGACGGTCTCAGAGGCCAGCGGTTTTGGTCGCCAAGGTGGTCATACAGAGGTTTATCGAGGAGCTGAATACACAGTTAATTTGGTTCCAAAAATTCGCCTCGAAGTTCTGGTGGATGATAAAGATGTTGACTCTGTGCTCGCAGTTATCGTTAAATCTGCATCGACTGGTTCAATAGGTGATGGAAAAGTCTGGACCACACCAATTGATCAAGTGATTCGAGTACGAACTGGTGAACGTGGGTCAGAGGCAATTTAGTTATACCAATTTGAGTATCTGCGATAGCGGAAAAAGATCGCCATGGCGCTATCGCAGATACTCAGACAAATTCTGATATTTAGTTCAGATCTATGGGCAACAAATCCCGACTCTCAAGTACTCTGCTCCCACTATGTTTGAATCGTTAGCTTCCAGATTTAGTGGGGCATTCTCATCTTTGCGGGCCAAAGGAAAGATCTCGACAGGAGATATTGAAACCGTTTGCAATGAAATTCGTACAGCGCTCTTGGACTCAGATGTAGCGTTGCAAGTGGTCGACAAGTTCATCCAGGATGTCAAGCAGAAATCTTTAGAGGCACTTCCTGGAATGCAATCGGGTTCAAATCAAGCCAATGCAATTTTTGAGATCGTAAATAGGGAATTAGTAGAGATACTCGGTGGAGCAACTCGCCGCATTCGTATGGCGAAGAATCCACCCACTGTGATTATGTTGGCAGGACTTCAAGGCGCAGGAAAAACAACGTTGGCCGGAAAATTAGCAAAGTTTTATGCCGATCAAGGTGACACACCTTTACTTGTTGCTTCGGATTTGCAACGACCTAATGCCGTCACGCAGTTACAGATAGTTGGTGAGTCAATAAATGTTCCAGTTTTTGCTCCTGAAGCGGGCAATGGTGTTGGAGATCCAGTACAAGTTGCTAAAGCAGGTGTTGAATTTGCAAAGGCAAAGTTGCACAGCATTGTAATTGTCGACACAGCCGGTCGATTAGGCGTGGATCAAGAGTTAATGAACCAGGCAACAAAGATTCGTGATGGCATTAACCCAAATGAAATTCTATTTGTCGTCGATGCAATGATTGGTCAAGACGCAGTGCCAACAGCACAAGCTTTTTTAGAGGGTGTTGGATTTGATGGCGTAGTCCTTTCAAAACTAGATGGTGATGCCCGAGGTGGTGCTGCGTTATCGATTGCTTCCATAACTAAACGCCCAATTATGTTTGCATCAACTGGCGAGAAAATGCAAGATTTTGATATTTTCTATCCCGAGAGAATGGCATCTAGAATCCTGGGCTTAGGCGATGTTGCCACTTTAGCTGAGCAAGCAAAAAAGGCTTTTGATTCAAATTCTTCGGCAAAACTTGAGGCAAAGTTTGCAAGCGGGGAAGATTTCACTCTTGAAGATTTTCTTGAGCAACTGCAAGCTATGTCAAAAATGGGAAGCATGACAAAGCTATTGGGAATGTTGCCTGGTGCAGGTGCTATGAAAAAACAGATTGATAATTTCGATGAGGGTGAAATTGTTCGTTCTAGATCGATAGTTGAATCTATGACACCGACAGAACGGGCAAATCCAAAAGTACTTAACGGTTCCAGGCGTGCACGTATTGCTATTGGTTGCGGGCGCAAAGTTTCAGATGTTAACAATCTTGTTGATCGTTTTACTGCCGCTCAAAAAATGATGAAACAGGTAAGAAGTTCGGGCATGCCATCCATGCCCAACATGCCCGCAAACCTCTCGATGCCAAATTTGCCAAACGCGCCGAAGGGTTCAACCGTCAATAAAGCTCCGACAAAGAAGAAGTCCAAATCGGGAAATCCAGCCAAACGAGCCCTTGAAGAAGGTCTGAGTTAGGCCGCTCAGTAGGCTCCAAACTAGCCAAATACAGCCCAGAATTTAGCGCTGGTCACCTTGAACCTTGGGGTTTGCTCGATTTCCTTCTAGGAGCAGTAGATGGCAGAATTGCGATCCTGTTGATGGGGCCCTCTACCCCCGTTCAACATCCATTACCGATAGTTACGAATTTTGATTGCGCACCCCGCTGCATTCATTACTCGTAACACACAAATACAGGAGTACAACTTTCTTGGCTACAAAAATTCGTTTAATGCGCATGGGCAAGATCCGCACACCATTTTTCCGTGTTGTGGTTACAGACTCACGCAAGGCACGTAA
>CAEZWF010000009.1_pt1 | contig 36546 bp, 36 predicted proteins | sample 7264961 | NCBI WGS metagenome assembly CAEZWF01 (sample SAMEA6813877, study PRJEB35770) | freshwater metagenome | biome: Freshwater; feature: Freshwater reservoir; material: water | place: Czech Republic | collected 2017-06-27 | depth 0.5m m
AGGCCCATCACATGAGCGACTACTCCTACGCACACTTGCAGAGCAGTTGTTCGAGCATGGCAAGATCACAACAACAGAGGCAAAGGCAAAGCGTTTGCGTCCGTTAGCAGAGAAGTTAATTACTCATGCCAAAAAAGGTGACCTTCCAGCACGTCGCATGGTTATGGCACAGATTTCAAACAAGAGCGTGGTTCACACACTTCTAACTGAAATCGGGCCACGCTTTGCAACACGTGAAGGTGGATATACACGCATTACCAAGGTCGGTCCTCGCAAGGGTGACAATGCACCTATGGCAGTTATCGAACTTTTAACAGAGAAAGATAACTAAGTCTTAAACCTTAGAAAATATTCTCATGACGGAACCCACTCTCTACCCTGAGAGTGGGTTTCTTCGTTTGCGCATTGATCTTGCATACGACGGAACCAACTTCTCCGGGTGGGCGATTCAACCTGAGCGCCGTACGCTTCAAGAAGAGGTTGAAAAAGCGATTGCGATGGTTTCCCAGACAAAGATAGAAAGTATTGTTGCCGGGCGTACTGATGCAGGTGTTCACGCAATTGGGCAGGTTATTCATGTTGATGTTCCCGAATCATTAGATTTGGGGGATCTGGCTTATAAGTTAAATCGAATCCTGGATGCAGATATTCGCATAACAAACGTTAGTGTTGCGCCAGAGGCTTTTCATGCACGCTTTTCTGCACTGCGCAGGCATTACACATACAAGATTCTGGATGAAAACAAAGTAGTTCCACCATTAGATCGCTTTGATGTTGCTTCCTGGTATAGACCTTTGGATATAGATTTGATGAATAAGGCCAGCGCGCTTGTGCTCGGCCATCATGATTTTGCAGCATTTGCAAAGTTTCGTGAGGGTGCCACAACTATTCGCGAACTGCAGCGCTTTGAATGGATAAGGGATGGGCGAGGCTATTTAGTCGCCGATGTTGTTGCCGATGCATTCTGTTACTCGATGGTTCGAAACTTAGTAGGTGCAACCGTTTGTGTTGGTGATGGTCGATTTGCACCTGAATGGATCCAAACTACTTTGATCAATAAAGTTCGAATCTCTGACAGTTTGGTCTTTCCTGCACATGGCTTAACACTTCGACAGGTTGATTACCCCTCAGATTCCGAGCTTTTGGAGCGCGCACAAAAAACAGTGGCTCGCCGAGACCTACTTGATGCAAATTAACGCTCTAAATAGGCCATTTTGACCCCTGAGCCTGTCGCGGGTACCCTTACTCCTCTGCGCTCGTAAGGGCGCCGGAATTAATCAGATAAATAGATAGAAATAGAAGGTAGGCAAGAGCGTGCGTACATACACTCCAAAAGCCGGTGATGCAGTCCGTAATTGGCACATCATCGATGCGCAAGATGTGGTCTTAGGCCGTCTTGCAACTCATGCTGCCGTTCTACTTCGTGGAAAGCACAAGCCAACATTTGCTCCTCACATGGACATGGGTGACTTTGTCGTTGTTATCAACGCTGAAAAAATCGCACTCTCTGGAAACAAGGCAACACAAAAGTGGTCACACCATCACTCAGGTTTTCCAGGTGGTTTAACTTCAACTGTTTACGGTGAGCTCATTGAAAAGCACCCAACACGCGCCGTTGAAAAAGCGATCAAAGGAATGCTTCCAAAGAATCGTCTCGGACGCGACATCGCAGGAAAGTTAAAAGTTTATGCAGGTCCAGAGCATCCTCATGCAGCTCAAGCACCAAAGCCATATGTATTCAATCAAGTTTCACAAATTGTGAAGTAAAGGAAAAGTAAATGTCAGATAACACAGATTTCATCGACAACGAAGAAGCTCCTACTTCATACTCATCTGCGACTCCTGCAGCTGCAACCAACCGTCCAGCGATTAAGGCACCAGGTGGCGGAACAGGTCGTCGTAAAGAAGCAGTTGCACGTGTTCGTCTTGTTCCAGGAACAGGTCGCTGGGTTGTAAATGGCAAAGAGCTTGCTGCATATTTTCCAAATAAAGTTCACCAACAATTAGTTTCAGAACCATTTCGCACAGTAGGTGCTGAAAATCAGTACGATGTTTTTGCTCGCATCAATGGTGGAGGAGTTTCTGGTCAAGCCGGTGCACTTCGTTTAGGTGTTGCACGTTCACTCAATCAAATTGATGAAGAAGCAAATCGCCCAGCATTAAAGAAAGCTGGATTCTTAAAGCGCGATGCACGTGTTATTGAACGCAAGAAGTACGGACTTAAGAAAGCCCGTAAGCGTTCACAATACTCAAAGCGTTAATTCACCTTTCACAAAGGAGCTCCCTTGGCCCTTTTTGGTACAGATGGAATCCGTGGCTTAGCCAATCGGGATTTAACTGCAGAGTTAGCCTTAGATGTTGCTGTTGCAGCTGCCCATATTCTTGTTGAAAGTTCCTCAAATAAAGATCATCAACCCACTGCAATTGTTGGTCAAGATTCCCGTGCATCTGGAGAATTTCTAGAAGCTGCAATTGTTGCCGGTTTAACAAGTGCTGGTGTTAATGTCTATCGAGTTGGAGTACTACCTACTCCAGCAATTGCTCATTTAGTTGCTGAATCAAAAGCAGATCTTGGAATCATGATCTCTGCTTCACATAATGCAATGCCAGATAATGGAATAAAACTATTTGCTCGCGGTGGTGGAAAATTAGATGATGCAATCGAAGCGCGGATTGAAGCGCGCATGGGTGAAGATTGGGAGCGACCAATAGGGCGTAACGTAGGTCGAGTATTTAATGATGAAACTGCAGCGCAGCGATATCTCAAGCACCTTCTTGCATCTGTTGACACACCACTCAAAGGTTTGAAAATCGTGGTTGATTGTGCAAACGGTGCATCATCTTTTGTTGCCCCACAGGCTTATCGCCAAGCTGGAGCAGAGGTTGTTGCAATTTTTAACTCTCCTGATGGCTGGAACATTAATGATGATTGTGGATCGACTCATCTTCATCAACTCAGATCGGCAGTTATAAAAGAGGGAGCCGACCTTGGTGTGGCACATGATGGTGATGCCGATCGTTGTTTGGCAATTGATGCTGCCGGAAATGAAATCGACGGAGATCACATTCTGACAATTTTAGCCAGAAGTTTTAAAGACAGAGGGCTACTAAAGTCAGGGACTGTTGTTGGAACCGTCATGAGTAATTTAGGTTTTATGCACGCAATGAATGATGCACAGATTAATGTTGTGACCACTGCAGTTGGTGATCGCTATGTACTAGAAAACATGATCGAAAATGATTATTCGTTAGGCGGGGAACAATCTGGCCATGTGATTATGCGCAACCTTGCTAATACTGGTGACGGAATTTTAACTGCCTTGCAGTTAATGCAAGAGGTAGTGCGAACAGGAAAAACGCTTCAAGAGTTGAGTTCAACAATGGTTCGTTTTCCACAAGTATTGATAAATGTAAAAAATGTAAACAAGAATAAATTGAACGAATCAAAAGCGATTGCTCAAGCAGTAAAGATCGCTGAGGATCGTTTGGGAGATTCTGGGCGAGTATTACTCCGGGCATCTGGTACCGAACAACTTGTTAGAGTCATGGTCGAAGCTTCCAGTGATAGCCTTGCTCAAGAGGTAGCATCGCAGCTAGCTGATCTGGTTAAGAGTGAACTTTCTTAATAGGCAAGTCACAATAAAGCCAGAGTAAAGTTAAAAGTTAGAAATAGGAGTTCTAAATATGTGCGGAATTGTGGGTTACACAGGACCGCAGTCTGCATCTGTTCCATTGATTGCAGGGCTAAGACGTTTGGAATATCGCGGATACGATTCCGCCGGCATCGCACTCGGTACACAAGGCAAACTTTTTATTGAGAAAAAAGCTGGAAAACTTTCTAACCTTGAAAGCGCACTTGATTCCTCATTGCCCTCTGTGCACTCCGGTATCGGACACACTCGTTGGGCAACACATGGTGGACCAACAGATCAAAACGCACATCCTCATTTAGATAATGAAGGAAAGCTCGCAGTGATTCATAACGGAATCATTGAAAACTACACAGAGCTTCGCATTACCTTAGAAGCAAAGGGTCATAAGTTTTCATCCCAAACTGATACGGAATCAGTAGCTCATTTACTCAGCGACTTACGCAAAGAACATAAAGGTGATCTCACAAAAGCAATGCGTGATGCTGTAAAGGTCCTTCGCGGTTCATTTACGCTTCTTGCAATGCATGCAGATAAACCCGATGAAATTGTTGGTGTTCGACGTAACTCACCTTTGGTTGTTGGAGTTGGTAAAGGTGAAAACTTTATGGCATCAGATGTTTCCGCCTTTATCGAATACACAAAACAAGCAATCGAACTAGGTCAAGATGAAGTTGTGACCATGGATGCGACATCAGTTGTGATTACAGATCTTGATGGAAAAACGATCAAGCCTAAAACCTATGAAATCTCCTGGGATGCAACGGCTGCAGAAAAGGGTGGCTTTGCTCACTTTATGCTTAAGGAAATTTTTGAACAACCAAAAGCAGTTGCAGATACTTTAATTGGACGACTAAGCGATAACAATCAAATACTCCTTGATGAGCTTCATATGAGTAAAAAAGAAATACAGTCACTTAAGAAAATTACTGTTATAGCCTGCGGAACTGCCTACCATGCTGGTCTAGTTGCAAAGTATGCGATCGAAAAATGGGCAAAGATTCCAGTAGAAGTAGAGATAGCAAGTGAATTTAGATATCGAGACCCAATTATTGATTCATCTACTCTAGTTATCGCCATTTCTCAATCAGGTGAAACCATGGACACTTTAATGGCTGTGCGCCATGCCAAAAGCGCCGGCGCAAGAGTTCTTTCTATTTGTAATACAAATAGTTCAACTATTCCCCGGGAATCTGATGCAGTGTTATATACCCATGCTGGACCAGAGATTGCAGTGGCCTCAACTAAAGCATTGCTGACCCAGATTATTGCGGTTTACTTAATAGGTTTGCATTTAGCCCAAGCAAACGGTTCGCTATCAGATCAGCAGGTCCACGATATTTATAGTGAGCTTCTTGAACTTCCCGGAAAAATTGAACAGATTTTAGAAACAGTTGAACCATTAAGGGAATTAACTCGTAAGTTCGCCAAAAACGATACCGTTCTTTTTCTCGGCAGAAATATTGGTTATCCAGTTGCACTAGAGGGCGCACTTAAACTAAAAGAGTTGGCTTACATTCATGCTGAAGGATTTGCCGGTGGTGAACTCAAACATGGACCTATTGCTCTGATAGATCAAGGAACTCCAGTCATTGCAATTTTGCCTGCAGGCAAAGAGCACGCTTTAGATGAAAAAATGCTCAGCAATATTCAAGAAGTCAAAGCACGCGGAGCACGAGTGATAGTTATTGCAGAAGAAGGTGCAGTAGTTGAAGGCGCAGAGCATGTGATCACGATACCGACAGCTCGGCCAATTTTTCAGCCAATACTCGCAACTGTTCCTTTACAGGTTTTTGCATATGAAATAGCAGTAGCGCGAGGCAATGATGTCGATCAACCAAGAAATCTGGCAAAGTCCGTAACGGTTGAATAATGTTAGTTAAAGCAGCAATTAGAAGAAAACAAATGTTCCGCGCTTTTCGTTGGTCATTGCTTCTGCTTTTTGGTTTTTTACTGGTCACCCATCAAGTCATAATTAATGGGCCTCTCGTTTCCTACGATGAAAAGATCAATAACCAACCTCAACCAGAGTTCGAAGGTGTGCAAGGATTTGTTCTTCGGCGCCTTGATGATCTTGGACTCCGTGGGCTAACGGCAACAGTACTTTTAATTGCAGCAGCTTTCATCGCCTATAAGTTCAAAACGTGGCGCCCTCTTAATTTAGCTTTTCTTTCTGTTGTACTACTTAATTTAGTTGTTGGAGCATTTAAATTGATGTTAGGCCGCACAAAGCCTCGTGATGGCTTTGACCTTCTTCATGCAGGAGGAATGTCTTTTCCTAGCGGCCATGCATCTAATGCGGTTCTTTCTTGGGGGATTCTGGCCTACATCATTTATCGCTATGCAAAAGTGGATAGATATCAAGGAAGGCTTGCAACTGCCGGTGTTGTAACAATTAGTCTGACAGTCTGCTTAGTTTCACTGATTCGTCGCACCCACTGGTTTAGTGACTTACTTGGCGGGTTGTTTATCGGTAGCGCACTTTTGGTGGCAGTAATTGCTATAGATAGGTATGTTCCTTCGAAAAGTCAGTTGCACTAGAGTTCATCCATGTTTGAAAACCGCGCAGAAGCACGGATTGATCTTTCACGTTTAAGTGAAAACATCAAACTCTTAAAAAAGACGAGCAAAACCAAATTATTGGCTGTTGTTAAAGCTGATGCTTATGGACATGGATTAGTTGATGTAGCAAAAGCCGCAGAAACTGCGGGAGCAGATTGGCTTGGAGTTGCACTGCTAGAAGAAGCGATCACTTTGCGAAAAAACGGCGTTAGATCGCCAGTTTTGGCTTGGCTAGTACCACCGGGATCGGATTTTCAATCTGCTGTAGATCTTGATATTGATATTGCTATTGCAGATATCAGAACATTTAGTGAAGTCTCACGATTAGCAAGCAAGCCAAGAATTCATATCGAAGTCGATACTGGAATGAGTCGGGGCGGTTTTCTAGATGAGTGGGAAGAATTCCTGAAATCTGATTTTTCAAAGGTAGATATTGTAGGAATTTTTTCGCACTTTGCCCGAGCCGATGAGCCCTTAGAAAAACAAAATACCGATCAATTAAATCAATTTAAAAAAATGGTTAGCCAACTTGAGTCAGTAGGCGTCAAACCAATGTTCAAGCACTTATCAAATTCTGCTGCGACATTAGTGAATCCAGATGCAAAATTCGATTTTGTACGAACTGGAATTGCAATGTATGGCCTATCACCTGATGTCAAAACACTTGGCGATAGCAACGAACTCTCACTCAAACCCGTTATGCAATTGCGGGCAAAACTGCATTTAGTGAAAAACGTGCCGGTTGGATCTGAAGTTGGTTATGGCGCACTACATGTAACTAAGAATGCAACGAAACTGGGAGTAGTAGCTATTGGTTATGCAGATGGCATTCCCCGAATCGCACTGAACGCCGGAGTATTTGTAAATGGGCGAAAAGCTCCAATTATTGGTCGAGTCTCGATGGATCAATTTGTCGTTGATTTAGGTTCGGACTCTTTAGCTAAATCTGGGGATTGGGTGATTATTTTTGGTGATGGATCTCGTGGGGAGTACACAGCAGATGACTGGGGAGCTGCTTCTTCGAGCATAAATTACGAGATAGTTACACGAATTGGCCCTCGTGTGCCTAGAATCTACGCACCTCATGTCTACTAACTCACCGATCTTGCATGCCAAGGGAGTCTCAATCTCCTTCGGTGGTCTGCGCGCACTTAACGATGTGCACTTGCAGTTAAACCACGGTGAAGTTGTAGGAGTTATTGGCCCAAACGGTGCGGGAAAGACAACTCTCTTTAATGCAATATGTGGCTTGGTAGAACCTGATGCAGGCTCACTCGAACTTGATGGCCAAAAGCGCGATTGGCCCAAGCCATATGAATTAGTTGATTTAGGAATTTCAAGGACGTTACAAGGTGTCGGATTGTTTCCTGAGCTGACAGTTCTAGAAAACGTGATGATGGGCGCACAGAAATTTGCAAAGACTGGACTGTTATCTGCAGCTTTTGGATTTGATGTTAAGGACGAAGCTCAACTGCGTAATCGATCTGTGACCGCTTTAGAGAAAGTCTTTGGAACAACGTTAATGCACCGTCGGGCAGATACGCTGTCTTATCCAGACACCAAACGTGTAGCGATCGCGAGAGCATTAGTCTCTGAGCCAAAAGTATTAATGCTCGATGAACCAGCCGGCGGACTAGGTCCTCGAGATATCGAATGGATGAATAACCTCATTCGCAATCTAACCTCAACAATGTCTATATTGATCGTAGAACACCATATGGATGTAGTTATGTCCGTATGTGATCGAATCTATGTTTTAAATTTTGGTGAGGTAATCTCCAGCGGAACTCCAGATTTTGTTCGCCGTGATCCTGGCGTAATTGCTGCATATCTTGGAACCGGTGCTTCATGAGTCTGGTAGTTAGAAATTTAAGTGTCGATCACGGCGCCATTCGTGCAATAAACAATCTGTCTTTTATTGTTGAAAAAAGAAGGTTGACTGCAGTCATTGGAGCAAATGGTGCTGGAAAATCTACATTGCTTCGAACTTTATCGGGACTAATCCCAGCAAGTGAAGGAAAAGCAAGCTGGGGTGAGCACAATTTGCTTAAGGGAAAAGCAGAGCTACATGTGCGAAACGGTGTTAGTCATGTCTCTGAAGGTAAGTCAGTAATTCCAGAGTTAACAGTTGAAGAGAATTTAGATCTTGGTGCACTATGGCGCAAAAATAAAAAAGAAGCAGATGCAACTAAGAAATATGTCCTTGAATTGTTCCCACGACTTGGGGAGCGTCTCAAGCAACGCGGTGACACATTATCTGGTGGCGAAAGACAAATGCTTGCAATAGGACGAGCGTTAATGTCTAAGCCACAACTTTTATTACTAGATGAGCCTTCACTTGGTTTAGCTCCATTGGTTGTAGAACAGATTTTTCAAACAATTCGAGATATCGCCAACACCTCTGATCTAACTGTTTTACTTGTAGAACAAAACGCGATGGGCGCACTTAAGATTGCCGATATTGGAGTGGTGTTAAATCTTGGGAACATCGTTGCAATAGGACCTTCTGCCGATCTCATTGCCGATCCAGCAATTCGTGCTGCTTATTTGGGTTACTAAGGAGAGCACATGGAGAAATTGATTTCGGCATCTCTGATCGGCTTAAGCCAAGGTGCAATTTTTGCTCTCATGGCACTTGCACTAGTTCTCGTTTTTAGATCAACACGTGTTGTTAATTTTGCCCAAGCCGGTCAAGCGATGGTTTCAACATACATCGGTTGGGAAGTTGTTACTCGCACCGACAATTACTGGATTGCTTTACCTGCTGCCGCTCTGGCGGGCGCACTTTTGGCGGCCATTATCGAAACGTTTCTAATGCGTCCGCTTGCAAAGAGAGCCTCGCACGGAGCAATTGCACCTGTTGCAAGCATTATCGCAAGTCTTGGAGTCTTAGGTGTTTTACATAGCGGCGCAGCAATGATTTGGACGACTGAACAAAAACTATTTCAATCACCGGTATCAGTCAACGGAATAGAGATAGGTTCGACTGTTTATCCATTTTCTCAAGCAGATATGTTGATTATTTCAACTGTAATTATTGTGATGTTAATTTTTGCGTTTTTCTTTCAACGGACCTCACTTGGACTTTCTTTACGTGCAGCAGCTTTTCAACCAGAGATTTCGCGACTTGCAGGAGTAAGAGTGGACAGAGTGCGAACTATTGGCTGGGCGTTATCAGGAGCGGCAGGTGCAATTGTTGGCGTGCTGGTTACTCCAGGCAGTTACCTAAGTCCGTTTTCGCTAGATATTTTGTTGGTCTATGGTTTCGTTGCAGCTGTGATTGGTGGTTTGGAATCCCCTCAAGGCGCAGCACTCGGAGGATTGATTCTGGGTATGTCACTTTCCTTTACATCTATTTATGTCAGCAGCGGACTAACATTTATTGTGCCATTCGTTGTTCTTCTATTAATCCTAATTGTTAAGCCAAAAGGTATTTTCGGCGGAGGGAATTCTCGAAATGCATAGCACTCATCGCCGTCGTCTGATTCTCTTTATCATTGTGGGCGCAGTACTCTTCTATTTTTCAAGCAGGGTTGGAATTTTACGTTTGTATCAAGGTTCAACAGTCTCAATGTATGTAATTGCAATTGGCTCCATTATTTTGCTCACTGGTTATTCAGGTCAGATTTCACTGGGTAATGGAGCCTTTATGGCGATCGGCGCATATGTTGCAGTGCTGTCACAGTTGTATCTAAACCTTCCATTCTTTCTAACTTTTTTTGTTGCAGTTCTCGGTGCGGCACTTGCAGGATTAGTTCTAGGAATTGCCGCAGCAAGACTTACCGGTCCCTATCTTGCCGGTGCAACCTTGGCACTTGCAGTTGCGCTCCCATCTATTGCAAATTTATTTCCTGCCCTTGGTGGAGAACAAGGCCTGGGTTATGATTCCGGAAATGCACCGGCATTATTTGGTGAAGTTGCGCGATTCAAATGGCTATTTTGGATCTCTAGCCTTGCTGCATTGATTACTTGTTTAATTTTGCAAAACATTTTAAAGAGTAGATATGGTCGTGTCTGGAAATCAATTAGATCAAATTCCGTTGCGGCAGAATTAACGGGAGTAAATGCACCTAGATCAAAGGTTCTAGCGTTCATACTTTCGGCGGGAATTGCCGGATTAGCAGGGGCGGTCCTGACCATGAGTTTAGGAACGGTTTCTCCCAGCGCTTTCCCACTTTCTCTCTCATTTGCCCTCATTACCGGAGCGGTTATCGCGGGAATTAGCTCTCTACTACCGGGTAGCCTCGTCGGGGCTGTAGTTTTGGTCGGGATGTCCCAACTAGTCGGAACGCTCACCACGCGCTTTGAAATAGGTGATGTTTTAGCCCAAAATCTGAAAGAGTTGATAGTCAGCGCACTATTGATCCTGGCAGTCGTCTTTACACCCAATGGTCCAGGTGAGAAGATTCGAGAAATGCGTGACCATCGAAGACACCATTCACATGGTGGGCATCGATAAAGGCTCTACATGCAGTACCTAACTCGGAAGGAAAAACAATGATGCGATTGAATCGCAGCAAGAATGCTCTAACCCTTACCGCCCTAGCGGCAACTGTTGCCATGGTGGCAACTGTGGTTCCAGCTCAAGCAAGCACAGACAAAGTTGGCGTCACCAGCAATTTGATCAAGCTGGGTATTTCACAACCAACGGATGGTCCAGCATCTGCTGGTTACAACAAAGTAGCTCCAGCTATGAAGGCATATTTTGACTACATAAATGCCAACGGCGGAGTAAATGGTCGAAAGATTGAATTGAAGATCGAAAACGACGGCTACTTGGTTCAAAACGCAGTGAATAAATCCATTTCGTTAGTTGATGATGGAATATTTGCATTTGTTGGGTCGTTAGGTACAGCAAACAATCTCAACGTTGCTACCGCATTGGATCTCAAGAACACGAAAATCCCATCACTTTTTGTTAACACGGGTTATTCAGGTTTTGCAGTCAAGAAGGATCATCCTTCGATTTTCTCACTTTTCCCTTCATACTATATGGAGACAAAAATTATTGGTGAGTACATTAAGAAAAACTTCCCGAATAAAAAAGTTGGAATCATCTACCAGGCAGATGACTTTGGTGATGATGGACTAGCTGGCTTGAAGCAAGCAGGAATTACATTAGTAAAAGAAGTTCCTTACGCATCGCTTTCACAAGCAGATCCACGATCTGGTCCAGCTTGGATCACACAACTTAATTCAGCTGGTGTGGAAGTAGCAATTATGTTTGGTGTTACATCTGCAACTGCGGCCGCACTAGGTGCAGCTGCAAGAGCACGGTATGCGCCACAGTGGATTCTTGGATCAGTTGGTTCAGACGTAACTACATTAAATACATTGGGAATAACCAATAACATTCTTAATGGAGCGATTACTGGTTCATTTTTGCCAGCAACTACTGATACCGCCGACTCATACATCAAGCTATTCAGGGATGTAAATACACAGTACAACCCAGGAGTTGCTTTTGATAGCAATGTTCTTGCAGGAATGAATACAGCATTGGTTACAGCTGCAGCAATAAAGGCAGCAGGACCAAATCTGACTCGTTCAGGCTTGATTAGAACAATTGAAACAAAGGGTAAGAGCTTCCTAAGTGCTTCACTTACTCCACCAACATATTCAACTACTTCACATGCAGGATATGCCGGCTTCTGGCTAGGTACCTTTAATTCAAGTGGAGTGCTAGTTCCAGAAACCGGTAAGTACAAGGTCTACACGACAGATTCTGCAAAGGGTAAAGTCGTAGCGAGTACTTATAAGCGTCCAGCAGTATCAGGGAAAGGATTATTTAAGTAATGTCTACATTTACTAAAAATCAAAGAAACCTAGTTTCTGTTTTATTGTCTGCCGCTCTGATTTCACTTTCAGTCGTAGCAGCACCAGCACAGGCAGCAGCAACGGGTCCACTTTGTGGTCCTAGCACCAATGCCGTTGTTTCATGTGGTGGTACTACATCTGATGGCGCTAAGTATGCGATGCAGGTTCCTGATAATTTCAACGGAACAGTATTCCTATACTCACATGGATACACATATGCAATTGATATCCCTGGTATGTACACCATGGCTTCAGTTCTCAACAATCCAGTGCCAGGTCCAATTGGACCGCTAGCACCGACAAAAGTTGACATGATGACAATTAATTCACTTCTAGCTTCTGGCTATGCAGTGGTTGGATCAACTTTCCCTGTCCTTGGTTGGAACGTCAAAGAGGCGATCGCAACTAACGTTGAGTTGATTGGAATTTTCAAGAAGAAGTTCACAGATACCAAGAAGGTAATTGCTTGGGGAGAATCTCTTGGAGCATTCATCACACAGGCGCTAGCTGAAAAGTATCCAAAACTAATTGATGGAGCAGGTCTGATGTGCCCAGCACTTGGAAATGTTGCAGCTACGGTTACAACAGGTGGTGACTTCCTTTGGGGCCTAAAGACCATGTTTGCACCAACACTTACTGGGCGAAACTATGCTGCCGGTGAAGCCGGTTTGAGGCAGGTTTACGCCGATTTACAAATCCTCACATCACTAGGAGATGCTCTTAAGACATCAATTGGTACTGAGCTTGTTACAAATACTCCCTCATGGCCAGCAGGTGCTCCTGGAGCATTGGCATTGGGAGCAGTTCCAGTTCGCTCCGTTGTCTTGTACCTCGGACTTATGTCAGGTATCCCAACTAGAAGTGCACATTTAGATGGCATTTCTGGTCCAGGTGCTGCTGGTTCGACTACAGCATTTGGCTTTGCAACCATGGGAAGTCCAGCACTTGCAGTTCTGCAAAACGGCTTTGATGCCGCAGGACTTGCAGTTTTGGCTACCTATGACTTAGAAAAGCAAAGCGGTGGAGCGTTCTTTGATAACACAACGACAGATTATGCAAAGCGCATAACTGTTGAAAAATCTATTTACAATACGCCTCTCAGTGGTGCAACTGCGATTGCGGGAATTGGTGCTTACTTAGCCAATCCAGCCGTTGCTCGTTGGGCTGCAACACCTGCAGCAGCTGCAAAGTTTGCTACCCAAATCAAGCACACAGGAAAGTTAAGTGATCCAACAGTTGTACTTGCTGCAACTGAGGACCCAGTAACTTCTGAAGGAAATACTCAATGGCTCATTAATCAACAAAAGACTGCAGCAGCAAAAGCCAAACTGCTAGTTCTTTGGAATAAGCCAGCTGATCAATACACCAAGTTCACTGCAGCGGGCCAACCTGATACTTCAGGGCCAAAAGCAAATGGAACAGGTCATTGCAACTTCACAGCAGATCAATACCTTGCGGTTGCATACATGTTGGCAGATGCTGTTGAAAACAATGGCAAGCTAGATACCGGGGTCGTTCGATCTTGGGCAGTCAGCAGTGCAGAGGGACTTTCAATTACTCCTCGCACAGGCAGAATGCAAAAGTACTACCAAAAGTAAGTAATTACTTGTAAACAATTACAAGTAAAGAAGGGCCCTCGAGAAATCGGGGGCCCTTCTTGTATTACCCTTGAACAATGCATCATGTGGAATCTCCAGAAGAAATGTTTGATCTGGGCAAAAAGATTGGTTCCCAGTGCAAACCAGGAGATCAAATCTTATTGACAGGTCCATTAGGTGCTGGGAAAACTCTGCTTGCTCAAGGTATTGGTGCGGCCCTTGGTATCGATGAGATAACGTCACCAACATTTGTGATTGCCCGTAAGCACGACGGACAAGTTCCTATGGTCCACGTTGATCTCTATCGCTTACTAGATAGCACTAATCCATTAGCTGCTATTGAGGATTTAGATCTAGAAACGGATGCAGATAAATCGGTAACTATTATTGAATGGGCATCACCTGAGTATTCAACTCTTCAAGCCGATCGATTAGAGATAACTATTGATCGAACCACTGATATTCGACAGGTCAGCATTGTGCCCATAGGCCCACGCTGGAAGAACTTCGCAGTATGACAATTTCACTAGCAATAGATACAGCCACATCTAGAACAATTGTGGGGATAGTCAACAACGGTAAAGTTGAATTTGAGCAATTTCATGAAGGTGCAACCGATCACGGTAAAGCAATCTCAGAGTTAGTTGCCAAGGCATTAAAGGCAACAGCAATTCCTGATCAAGTTGTCATTGGAATGGGCCCTGGTCCATTTACTGGTCTTCGAGTTGGAATTACCTTTGCTCAATCATTTGCTCTGGCACGATCTATTCCCTGGGTCGGAGTTTGCTCATTAGATGCGATTCGAATTGATTCCACAACTAATAATTTGAAGGCAGATGAGTACACCGTGGCAACAGATGCTCGCCGCAAGCAAATGTATTGGGCCAGTTATAAGGCCGGTGTGCGCATCAAAGGCCCAGATGTTGATAAACCTGAAGAAATTGATGAATTTATTACAAATGTCTTTCCAGATGTTAGAAAATTAGTTGAACTTAGTTCCATGCAAAATGTAAGGGAACCAATTTATCTTCATAGCCCTGATGCTATTCCAACAGCGGAGCGAACATGATCACCTATCGCCAGCCAATGGCCCTAGATATTCCAACACTGGTAGTACTAGATAAAGAGTACTTTCCATACTCTCCTTGGAGCGTGGCACAATTCAAAGAAGAGTTTGCAGGTATTCCAGCAACGAGATTTTTTGAAGTAGCCATTAGCGATAATCAGATTGTCGGTTATGCAGGAGTGTTTGCACCAGGTGACGGGGCAGTTGCCGATATTTTAACGGTTACTGTAATCAATGGTTTTAGGCGTCAGGGGATTGCAAAAAAGATGATCTCTGACATTGAAAGCTACTGCCAAATAAAAGGCTCTTGCGCAATCATGCTAGAAGTTGCCACAGAAAACACCGGTGCGATATCTCTCTACGAGAATTTAGGTTATTCGCATGTTTCTACTCGTAGCAATTATTACGGTAGCGGCAAAAATGCTCTAGTAATGCAAAAGGAGTTCATCTAATGCAGCCTTTAGTTTTAGGAATAGAAACTTCATGTGATGAAACTGCCATTGGAATTGTCCGTGGGCGAACCTTGCTAGCAAATGAAATTGCCTCAAGTGTTGATGAACATGCGCGCTTCGGTGGAGTAGTTCCAGAGATTGCAGCTAGAGCGCACCTAGAGGCAATGCTTCCAAGTATCGAGCGAGCAGTTAAAACAGCCAATATCTCTCTTCGAGATATTGATGCCGTTGCAGTTACTGCTGGGCCAGGTTTAATTGGTGCGCTGTTAGTTGGTGTTGCATCTGCAAGTGGATTGGCACAAGGTCTGGGAAGGCCACTATATGGAGTAAATCACTTGGCATCGCATATAAGTGTTGATTGCTTAACTCATTCAGATCCCTTAGAGCCGGTGATTGCACTTTTAGTAAGTGGTGGACATTCCTCGCTGCTACAAGTTGATGATATAACTAGTTCAATTACCAAATTGGGTGCAACTATGGATGATGCTGCAGGGGAGGCGTTCGATAAAATTGCTCGCATCATGGGAGTTGGTTTTCCAGGTGGACCAGCAATAGATTTACTAGCCAAAACCGGTAGTGCAACTGCTATTGATTTTCCTAGAGGGCTAACGACTTCAAATGATTGGCAAAGTAGGCCTTTTGATTTTTCATTTTCAGGATTAAAAACCGCTGTTGCGCGATACTTAGAATCAACTCCAGACTATGCCAAGGGCGATGTTGCTGCATCATTTCAAGAAGCAGTTGTTGATGTTTTACTTCTCAAAGCGCTAGCTGCATGTAAACAAACAGGGATTAATTCACTGGTAATTGCTGGAGGCGTTGCTGCCAATTCCAGATTACGTCATCTGGCAGAGCAACGTTGCGAAAAGGTTGGAATCCAACTTCGCATACCTGCCCCTGCTCTTTGCACCGATAACGGTGCAATGGTTGCAGCCCTTGGTTCGCTTTTAGTTAGCGCAGGTCGAGCCCCAGCTGCCCATGCATTTGATGCCGATTCATCTCTTCCTGTCACCAGCATCAATCTGCGCTAAAGCCAGAGCTTCCCCCCAAAAACCTGACCAGCCGATCCAGCCAATCAGGCGGAGAGGTCTCCCAGCCCAATCCGGATTCTCAATTTGTGTCGGGCTTTAACCCCGCCTAGAGTTGGCTTTAGCACTCTCGACCCGAGTCTGCTAACTCGAAAGTCGAATGAGGGAACCTCGAATCTGCGGACTCTTTGGTCCATGGATTCAAGAATTCATAATTGAAAGAACTAGAGAAGGAGTCACCAAATGGCAATCAAGCCACTAGAAGATCGCATTGTGATTAAGGCAAATGAAGCAGAGACCACAACTGCATCAGGACTTGTTATTCCAGATACAGCAAAAGAAAAGCCACAAGAGGGAACTGTAATTGCAGTAGGCCCAGGTCGCTTTGATGATGGTGTGCGCGTACCAATGGATGTCAAAGTTGGAGATGTAATTCTTTATAGCAAGTACGGCGGAACTGAAATTAAGCACGGCGGAGACGAATTTATTGTTTTGTCAGCTCGTGACATTCTCGCTGTAATCGAGAAGTAAATGGGAAAGTCCCTTCAATTTGATGAGCAAGCTCGTCGCGCGATGGAGCGTGGCGTAAATATTCTTGCTGACACAGTAAAAGTAACTCTTGGACCAAAGGGTCGCAATGTTGTTATTGCTAAGTCTTTTGGTGCACCAATTATTACAAATGATGGTGTAACAATTGCTAAAGAAATCGAACTCAGCGATCCAGCAGAAAATATGGGCGCTCAGCTGGTTAAAGAAGTTGCGACAAAAACAAATGATGTTGCAGGTGATGGAACTACTACTGCAACAGTTCTTGCCCAAGCAATGGTTAAAGAGGGTTTGCGAAACCTTGCAGCTGGTGCGCAACCAATGGATATTAAAATGGGTATTGAGGCAGCAGTTACAGCTGTCTCTGAAAAACTAAAGGCCCAAGCAACTCCAGTTAATGGAAAGGCTCAGATTGCAGATGTTGCAACCATTTCTGCTCAAGATCGTGCAATCGGCGAACTCATCGCAGAAGCGATGGATCGAGTGGGTAAAGATGGCGTGATCACAGTAGAAGAGGCATCAACTACTGGATTAGATCTAGATTTCACAGAAGGAATGCAGTTCGACAAGGGCTACATTTCACCTTACTTTGTTACAGATCAAGATCGCATGGAAGCAATTCTTGAAGATGCTTACATTTTGATTTCTGCAAACAAGATCTCTGCATTGGCAGAGCTTCTACCTTTGCTTGAAAAAGTCGCACAAGCATCAAAGCCTCTTTTGATCATTGCAGAGGACATCGAAGGAGAAGCACTTTCTACCTTGGTTGTTAACCGCATGCGTGGGGTATTCACATCTGTGGCCGTTAAGGCACCAGGTTTTGGTGATCGCCGCAAAGCGATGTTGCAGGACTTAGCGATCCTCACAGGTGGTCAAGTGATCTCTTCAGAGCTTGGAATGAAGCTAGAAGGCGTATCAATTGAAGATCTTGGAAAGGCACGTCGCATAGTTGTTACAAAAGATGCAACGACAATTGTTGAAGGCGCAGGCGATAAGGCAGCAGTTGCAGCACGTGTCTCTGAACTTCGCAAAGAGATCGAAACTAGTGACTCCTCTTGGGATAAAGAGAAGTTGCAAGAGCGTCTTGCAAAGTTAGCTGGCGGAGTATGTGTCATTAAAGTTGGTGCACATACTGAAGTAGAGCTAAACGAAAAGAAGCACCGCCTTGAGGATGCAATCTCTGCAACCCGTGCGGCAGTGGAAGAGGGAATCGTTGTTGGTGGAGGCGCTGCACTTGTGCATGCTGCTGATTCACTCGAAGGCGATCTCGGTTTCACTGGAGATAAAGCAGTGGGCGTTCGCTTAGTTCGCAAAGCATGCGATGAACCATTGCGATGGATTGCTGAAAATGCGGGGCTAGAAGGCTACGTTGTAGTTGCAAAGGTTCGAGCAATGAAGCACAACGAAGGCTTCAACGCTGCAACCGATGTTTACGGCGACCTTGCTGCCGATGGTGTAATTGATCCAGTAAAGGTAACGCGTTCTGCATTAGCAAACGCGGCATCAATTGCTGCAATGTTTATTACAACTGAGGCAGTTGTTTATGAGAAGCCAGCAGAGCAGGCTGCAGCAGATGCAGCCGGCGGTCATGGTCATTCTCATGGTCCAGGTGGGCATCAACACTAATCAGTAAGAAAATCTTTAAAGAAATTCTAAAAAGAAATAAGCCCCGCGGGATGTTACTGCGGGGCTTTTTCTCTTCTTAGGAGGAAGAAATCTAAGGACTGTTTTCTAATCTATTTTGTGTAAATATCTGTGATTAAGAAGCGTGAGTCAAAGCAGTGTGTGAAATTCCGACTGGCTTGTTAATGATCGCTAATCGATCATCTTCTGAAAGGCCACCCCAAATTCCATAAGGCTCTTGAACTGCAAGTGCGTGGGCACGGCATGCTGCAATTACTGGACATGATGCACACACGGCTTTTGCGGTGTTCTCACGATTTCGACGTCGTGGTCCGCGCTCTCCATCTGGATGGAAAAACATCTCTGATGGAAGTTCTCGGCAGGCACCCTCGTATTGCCATTCCCATTCATCGGCAACGGGGCGAGGTAAACGTGATGTTTCAGCCATGGCATGAGGATACAACCGCTTCATAAGTTGTTCAAGTATCTCCACTCCAAAACCCTCTTTTTTGGCCATTTGAAGTGGTGAGTTAAGCCACTTCACGCCACGATTAACCCATGACAGAGGAGCTATTGACCGTAGCTGCCGTTGCTAGACGCATTGGTGTGGCTCCTGCGACCCTTCGAACGTGGGATCGAAGGTACGGGCTCGGGCCATCAACTCATGAGGCCGGCGAACACCGCCGCTACCACTCAGGTGATTTAGCAAAATTGATTTTTATGCGCCGCCTTATAACTACAGGGGTCTCACCAAGTGATGCCGCGGCTAGAGCAAAAAATCATGTTGGTGCTGTTTCTGTTGAACAACTCACGGATGATTTTGCTGTTCGTGAAGAACTCGTAGATTCAATTCACCGGGCCTCAAAAATATTAGACAGGGCATTTGTTGAAGATGCTATCCGCAAGGATATAAAGGAATTTGGCGTCATAGCAACGTGGACCGAAGTAATTGTTCCCGTTTTGTATCTCGTGGGCGAAGAGTGGGAAGCCACGGGCAAAGGTATTGAGGTCGAACACATGCTTTCAGAGATTCTAAAGAGAATTTTGAGTGAAGGCATTAACTTTATTAAGAGTCCGGTCAATTCACAACCAGTTTTATTGGCCTCAGTTGGTGAAGAATTACATTCACTTGCAATTCACGCTCTGGCTGCAGCTCTTGCAGAGAAAAATATTGAATGCTTTTTCCTCGGTCCACGAACCCCATTAGAGGCCATTTCAACAATGGTGAAGCGCTCAGCTCCCCCTGCTATTTTTTTGTGGGCGCAGCTTCAGGAAAATGGAGCCGAAAAATTCTTTAAAGATATACCGGCTGTTAGGCCCGCCCCAAGACTTGTCCTAGGTGGACCAGGATGGAGTGAGTGCGATCTCCGAAATGTTGTTCACGCACAGGATTTAACCCATGCATGTGCTGAAATCGAGCGTGCTGTAGGACTTTAAAGCCCCGATAGACTTCAGCCTTACGAGAATTTCATGGGGAGTGGAGGTCGATATGAGCGATAGCGATAAAGTCGCGATGCTCGGTCTTACCTACGACGACGTTTTACTTCTTCCAGATGCATCCGAAGTTATTCCATCTGAGGTCAGCACAACTACAAAATTAACTCGCAATATCTCTATTGCAGTTCCCCTTGTTTCTTCTGCAATGGATACGGTCACAGAATCACAGATGGCCATTGCAATGGCCAAAGCTGGTGGAATAGGAATAATCCACCGTAATCTGCCGATTCAAGATCAAGTAACGCATGTGAAGTTAGTAAAAGGTGTGGGCCTAGCAGGGGCTGCCGTAGGTGTTGGAGATGACGGTTTTGCAAGAGCTCAAGCGTTAATTGAGGCAGGCGTAGATGTAGTTGTTGTTGATACGGCACATGGACATCACCGCGCAGTATTAGATTCAATTGCACGCATTAAAAAATTCTCACCAACAACTGAGATTATTGGTGGAAATGTTGCAACACGAGCAGGAGCACAAGCGCTGATTAATGCTGGGGTGGACGCGGTAAAAGTTGGTGTGGGTCCAGGCTCTATCTGCACAACTCGAATCGTTGCAGGTGTGGGCGTTCCACAGATCACTGCAATTCTTGAAGCATCTAAAGCATGTAACAAAGCTGGCATTCCATTAATTGCAGATGGTGGCCTTGCATACTCTGGCGACATAGTTAAAGCGATCGTGGCCGGTGCTAACTCAGTCATGCTTGGTTCTCTCCTTGCAGGATGCGAAGAGGCACCTGGTGAATTAATTGAGATTAACGGGGTTAAGTACAAGGCATATCGCGGTATGGGTTCCCTCGGTGCGATGCAATCTCGTGGAGATCAAAAGTCATATTCAAAGGATCGCTACTTACAAGATGATGTTTTGTCAGAAGATAAGTTGGTTCCAGAAGGAATCGAAGGTAAAGTTGAATTTCGCGGCAAAGTAGCAGAAGTAGTTCACCAACTAGTCGGTGGGCTTCGCTCTGGAATGGGATATGCCGGTGCACCTGATATCGAAACACTTCGACGAGAAGGCCGCCTTATTCAGATTACAGCAGCAGGTTTGCAAGAAAGTCACCCGCACGATGTGGCACATGTTTCAGATGCGCCTAATTATCAAGTGAAAGGCCGTTAATGACCCATATTGAAATAGCACCCGGAAAGCGCGCTCGCACAGCATATTCATTTGATGACATTGCTATTGTGCCAAGCCGTAGAACTCGTGACCCAGAAAATGTCTCAACAGCCTGGCAAATTGACGCGTATAAATTTGATCTTCCAATGTTGGCAGCGCCAATGGATTCAGTAGTTTCACCAGATACTGCAATAGCAATAGGAAAGTTAGGCGGCCTTGCAGTTCTAAATCTTGAAGGGCTATGGACTCGTTATGAGGATCCACGGATACCACTTGGGGAAATTGCATCAATGCCAGATAAAAATGCAACAAAGCGTATGCAGGAGATTTACACAGCGCCAATTCGCCCAGAGTTAATCAAAGAGCGTATTCAACAGATTCGTGATTCTGGTGTAACAGTTGCTGCTTCTCTCTCGCCGGCAAGAACTGCTGAACTACACAAAGCAGTGATCGCAGCTGGCGTGGATATCTTCGTAATTCGTGGAACAACAGTTTCTGCAGAACACGTTGCAGATCAAAACGAAGCCTTGAATTTAAAGAAATTTATTTATGAACTAGATGTGCCTGTAATTGTTGGTGGAGTTGCTACTGCTACAGCTGCACTTCACCTCATGCGAGCAGGTGCTGCTGGTGTTTTAGTTGGCTTTGGTGGCGGTGCTGCACATACAACTCGAAAAGTATTGGGTATTGAAGTTCCAATGGCTTCAGCCGTTGCCGAAGTTGCATCTGCTCGCCGTGAATATTTGGATGAATCAGGCGGGCGATATGTTCACGTCATTGCAGATGGAGCAGTTGGCAGAAGCGGTGATATAGCTAAAGCAATTGCATGTGGAGCAGATGCCGTAATGATGGGTTCACCACTTGCAAAAGCTGTTGAATCGCCAGGACTTGGTTGGCACTGGGGTTCAGAGGCTCACCACCAAGTACTGCCACGTGGCGAAAGAGTTTCTGTCGGAACTGTCGGAACTATTGAAGAGATTTTACTTGGCCCATCACATACTTCAGATGGATCAATGAATTTATTTGGAGCACTTCGTCGAGCAATGGCAACGTGTGGATACTCTGATGTAAAAGAGTTCCAACGGGTAGAGGTACTGATTAATCGTGGCTAAGAGCGGTGGCGTACTGGTTGTTGATTTTGGCGCACAGTATGCCCAGTTAATTGCACGACGAGTTAGAGAAGTGAAAGTCTTTTCTGAAATTGTTCCATCAACTATTAAGGCTGCAGAAGTTAAGGCAAAAAATCCAAGCGCGATTATTTTATCTGGTGGCCCATCAAGTGTGTATGCGGAGAATGCTCCAACCATTGACAAAGAAATTTTCTCGCTTGGAGTGCCAATTTTTGGAATTTGTTATGGATTTCAAGTGATGGCGGCAACTCTTGGAGGCGTAGTTAGTCGAACCGGTAAATCAGAGTTTGGGCGGACCCAAACAACTGTTATCCCAGAATCTCAAGTTTTTGCTGGACTAAGTCCACAACAGAAAACATGGATGTCACATGGTGATGCAGTTACTCAATCCCCAGAAGGCTTTGTTGTTACTGCTTCAACTGATGTCACACCCATAGCCGCATTTGAAAACTCCACTGGCATGTTAGCCGGGGTTCAGTTTCACCCAGAGGTATTACATACTGAACATGGTCAAAAAATCTTAGAAAACTGGTTACTTAGTGTTGCCAAGTGTGAAGCGACTTGGACAACTAAAAATATCGCAGAAACTGAGATTGCAGAAGCGAAAAGAGTTATTGGAACTAAACATGTGATTTGTGGATTATCAGGTGGGGTTGATTCTGCGGTCGCCGCAGCAATAGTTCAACGCGCCGTCGGAGATCAACTGACATGTGTATTTGTGGATCATGGTCTACTTCGCAAAGGAGAGGCCGAACAAGTTGAACGTGATTTTGTAGCAAGCACTGGAATAAAACTTGTGACAATCGATGCAAGACAGCAGTTTCTAATTGCGCTCAAGGGAGTTACCGATCCAGAGGAAAAACGAAAGATTATAGGTCGTGAATTCATTCGAACTTTTGAATCGGCGGCTCGTGATATTGCAGCCGGGGGAGATGTCGAATTTCTAGTGCAAGGGACTTTGTATCCAGATGTAGTGGAATCTGGTGGTGGAACAGGAACAGCAAATATTAAATCCCACCATAATGTTGGCGGTCTTCCGGATGATCTAAAGTTTAAATTAGTAGAGCCATTGCGTTCATTGTTCAAAGATGAGGTTCGACAAGTGGGAATTGAGTTAGGACTTCCTGAAGAAATCGTATGGAGGCAACCATTTCCTGGTCCCGGTTTGGCAATTAGAATTGTTGGAGAAGTAACTAAGGAACGATTAGCTCTATTGCGCCATGCAGATGCAATCGTTCGAGAAGAGTTAAAATTTGCTGAATTAGACAGAGCTATTTGGCAGTGCCCAGTAGTTTTGCTTGCAGATGTACGTTCGGTAGGAGTTCAAGGAGATGGCCGAACATATGGTCATCCAATAGTTTTGAGGCCTGTTTCTTCCGAAGATGCCATGACGGCCGATTGGTCCCGATTGCCTTATGAGGTACTAGAGAAAATTTCTACTCGAATCACCAACGAAGTCTCAGATGTAAATCGCGTGGTTTTAGATGTCACCAGTAAGCCACCTGGCACCATTGAATGGGAATAAATTAAGGGTTTTCACAGGGTTTTAAATTATGCTGGCCCCATGTTTGGGCAGATACAAAAGAGCTTTCGCAGCGAAGTAAATGTAGCTAGAGTCTTAGCTGCATTTATCGTTTTAGTGATGCTAGTAATTTCTGTCAATCCAGCTGATGCAGCAAGTAAATCTAAATCAACCAAGAATTCAAAGTCTCAAGAGATTAAATGTAAGCCAACTAAAGCAATAGCCCATTCCCCAATAGAAGTAGAGCCAGCAGAAGTAAATCCGAAACGCCTTCCAAAAACGATAACGTTAGAAACCAACTGTGGCGATATTCAGATTACGACTTTAGGGAGCAAAGCTCCAGTAACAGTTGCACACATGGCCAAGCTTGCAAGAAATGGTTTTTTTGATGAATCAATTTGTCATCGATTAATCAACCGCGGGGCATACGTTTTACAGTGCGGAGATCCAACCGCCACTGGTAAGGGTGGACCAAAGTTTGTATTCCAAGACGAAAATCTTCCTATTGGCGCAAAGGGGAATTATCCAGAAGGAACAGTAGCCATGTGGAATAAAGGGCCGGGAACAAATGGAAGCCAATTTTTTCTTGTATATTCTGACACAACTTTAATCAAAGCGAACTACACAATCTGGGGAACAATTACCGAGGGTCTAGAAATTGTTAAGGCGATTGCAAAAATGGGTGTACAAGGCGGTGGGTTAGAGGGAGCGCCTAGCCAAATGATCTCTATTGAAAAAGTTGTTGTATCAAACTAAAAAATATTTATTCAAGTGATTAACTCAAATTCCTCTAAAAAAATTAGTCTGTATGAATAATTCTAAAGGCCTCCGCTAAGCGACCATCAGGAAGCCCACCAAATCCAGCATTGCGCTGGCCCCAATCCCTCAACATCGTCTCTAACTCTTTATTTTGTGCAGTTTGTGAAACATGTGCGTGAAGAGCTGCAAGCTTTAATTCAAATGTATCGGTGATATCTACCCAGTGATCTGGATTTGCAAAGCCCATAAGCCAGATTTCTCTGACTCGCCATGGGGCGAGGTTTTCTTTTTCTAGCAAATCGGTAAATGCAAATGGATTTCGCGCATCTGGATATACAGCCTGCACTGTTGCTTCACCCGCTGCTAAGTGATCAGGGTGGCTAGCACCTATGCGATCCCAGTTGCGTTCTGGGCTTTGACAGACAATGCGATCAGGTCTGGTTCGTCGAATCTGTCGAACAATATCTTTGCGAAGTTCGATAGTTGCTTGCAAGTGTCCATCTACATAATTTAAAAAAGTAATATCTGTAACGCCAATTTCTGATCCTGCTACACGTTGCTCACGCTGACGTATAGCCGGCATTTCTTCTTTCGTAAATCCAGAGTCTTCGCCGCCTTGATCACCATTTGTACAAAAAACATAAGAGACTTCAATACCTTTTTTAACCCATTGAGCAATCGTTCCTGATGCACCAAAATCTGAATCGTCTGGATGAGCACTAACAACTAAGACGCGCTCAATTTCACTATCGGCGATCGGTTCCATAGTTGAACCCTAATAGAATGCCTCCCATGAATGAAATCGATCCGTTGCTTGAGGGTCTCAACCCTCAACAAAGCGCGGCGGTTACACATGCTGGTGGACCACTATTAGTTGTCGCAGGCGCTGGCTCTGGAAAAACACGAGTGTTAACGCGTCGAATTGCATATCTAATGGCGCGAAGAAACGTTGCACCATATGAGATTTTGGCAATTACTTTTACGAATAAGGCCGCTGGTGAGATGAAAGAAAGAGTTGGCGAACTAGTTGGCTCTGTTGCAAAATCTATGTGGGTCTCAACTTTTCACTCAGCATGTGTGCGAATCTTGCGTCAAGAAGCTACTCGACTTGGGTATAGCAACACCTTTAGCATTTATGACTCGGCTGATTCTCAGCGGCTCATTACTATTGTTGCAAAAGAGTTGAACCTTGACCCCAAGCGTTACCCAGCCCGACAATTCCAATCCATAATTTCAAATGCAAAAAATGAACTTTTATCTCCCCAGGATTATTTAAATGCCGCCTCTAGTCAATTTGAGCAGATCGTTGCTGATGTCTACACCATCTATCAAGGGCGATTGGTGAGAGCAAACGCCATGGATTTTGATGATCTCATTCTAAAAACGGTAGAAGTTCTTCAGAGATTTCCGGAGGCAAAAGCTAGGTTTAGATCTCGATTTCGACATGTGTTGGTAGATGAGTATCAGGATACAAATCACGCTCAATACGTTTTGGTTAAAGAACTTGTCGGCACAGAGTTGGAGGCAACCCCGCCTGCAGAACTATGTGTTGTTGGAGATGCAGACCAATCGATTTATGGATTTCGCGGCGCAACCATTCGCAATATTTTGCAGTTTGAAATGGACTATCCAAATGCAAAGACAGTACTGCTGGAGCAGAATTATCGATCCACTCAAAACATTCTAAATGCTGCAAATGCAGTGATAACTAAGAATGAAAGCCGTAAAGAGAAAAATCTCTGGTCAGATGCTGGCTCTGGTGCTCCACTTACTGGATATGTTGCAGAAAGTGAACATGATGAAGCAAATTTTATTGCCGATGAGATTAGATCACTACAAAATACTGGTGTTTCGACCCCAGGTGAAACTGCAATTTTTTACCGTACGAACGCCCAATCACGTGTCTTCGAAGAAGTTTTCATGCGAGCAGCACTGCCATATAAAGTCGTTGGCGGACTTCGATTCTACGAACGGCGAGAAGTCAAAGACTTGCTGGCCTACCTTCGAGTGCTTGCAAACTGCGAAGATGAAATATCACTTCGCAGAATCATAAATATGCCAAAGCGTGGAATTGGTGATACATCATTGGATTATGTAGATCAATTTGCAAATAGTTGTGGAATCTCATTCTGGCAAGGATTATTAAGGTGTAATGAAATTACATCAGTACCAGCCCGAGCAGCACAAGCAATAGGTGAGTTCACATCAATGATTTCAGCGTTAATTGTTTTAGTGGAGGCAAAAGTTAAGCCTTCAGTAATTGTAGAGGCGGCGCTTGAACAGTCAGGCTTATTAAAGGAGTTAGCAGACAGCACTGATCCTCAAGATGAGGTCCGTGTAGAAAACTTGAAGGAACTTGTTGCTGTTTCAATGGAGTATGAAGAGCGCTCATTTGAAGAATTAGGTGAAGACGAGGAGATCTCACTTGCCGGATTTTTAGAGAAAGTCTCACTCGTAGCTGATGCAGATGAGATTCCAGAAGGTGAAGACCATGGTGGAGTTGTAACAATGATGACTCTTCATACAGCAAAAGGGTTGGAGTTTCCAACAGTCTTTCTTACTGGAATGGAAGATGGAATTTTTCCTCACTCTCGAACATTTGATGATAAAGATGAGATCGAAGAAGAACGTCGTTTGGCATATGTTGGGTTAACTCGTGCGCGCGAAAGACTTTATATTTCAAGAGCGGAATATCGATCAACATGGGGAGCCCCAAATTACAATCCACCATCTAGGTTTCTGGAGGAAATTCCAGAAGATATAATTACGTGGCGTAATCAATCATCGGATTCATTGATTTCGTCAATGACAAAAAAATCTCGAACTACAACTGCGCCTCCACCTAGGGCGACAGGTAAGAAGAGTATGGCGATGGAGTTGGCTGTAGGTGAGCGTGTGTCACATGACACATTTGGATTAGGTACGGTTGTCGCAGTTGCAGGAGCAGGTGAGAAAGCAGAAGCGACAATAAATTTCGGTCAATACGGAGAGAAGCGTTTACTTCTGCGTTATGCACCCGTTGAGAAGCTCTAGGATTAGCCCGCACCAACTGATTGGCCCATTTCAACTGATTGGAAGATTTAGTGGATCTTTTTGAATACCAAGCGCGCGATATTTTTGAAAAGCATGGCGTGCCAGTTCTCGCCGCAGCGATTGCAACAACTGCTGAAGAAGCAGAAAAAGCTGCGGAAGCAATCGGTGGGAAAGTTGTTGTAAAGGCCCAAGTAAAAGTTGGGGGACGCGGTAAAGCCGGTGGAGTAAAGCTTGCGGAAAATCCAAAGGATGCGCGTGAAAAAGCCGATGCAATACTTGGAATGGATATCAAGGGTCACACAGTTCGTACTGTAATGATTGCAGCGGCCGCACCAATTGAAGCTGAGTATTACTTAGCAATTCTTTTAGATCGTTCAAATAGAACATTCCTCGTCATGGCATCTGTTTCAGGTGGAATGGATATTGAAGAGGTCGCACATACTGCACCTGAAAAATTAGCAAAAATTCCAGTATCGGCTGTTGACGGAATTTCTCTGACAAAAGCAAAAGAGATAGTTGCAGCTGCAAAGTTTCCAGCAGATGTTGCAGATCAAGTTGCAGAGGTTCTTCTAAAGCTTTGGGAAGTTTTCCAAAGCGAGGATGCAACACTTGTTGAAGTAAATCCATTAGTAAAAACATCGGACGGCAAAATAGTCGCACTAGATGGCAAAGTAACTTTGGATGAGAACGCTGATTTCCGCCAACCAGATCACCAAGGTTTAGTCGATGAGGCAGGAGAGAATCCACTCGAGGCGGCTGCAAAAGAAAAGGGCCTTAACTACGTCAAATTAGAAGGCGAAGTAGGAATTATCGGTAATGGTGCTGGTTTAGTTATGAGCACTTTAGATGTTGTCGCATATGCCGGTGAAAAGCATGGTGGTGTGCGTCCTGCTAACTTCTTGGACATCGGTGGTGGTGCATCTGCGCAAGTTATGGCCGATGGACTTTCAATTATTCTCGGTGACAAAGATGTGAAAAGCGTCTTCGTTAATGTTTTTGGTGGAATCACAGCCTGCGATTCAGTTGCAAATGGAATTGTTCAAGCACTTGAATTACTAGGTCCAAAAGCTACTAAACCTATTGTTGTGCGCCTTGATGGCAACAGCGTTTTAGAAGGTCGCGCAATCCTTAAGGCAGCGGCGCACCCCCTCGTAGAACAGGCCGACACTATGGATGGTGCAGCAAATCGTGCTGCAGAATTGGCGGCAAAGTAATGACTATCTTTATCAACGAATCCAGCAAAGTAATTGTTCAAGGCATGACTGGTTCTGAAGGAACAAAGCACACCAGACGAATGTTGATTTCAGGCACCAATATTGTTGGTGGAGTAACTCCAGGCAAAGGTGGCCAGGTTGTAGAAATTGAAGGACGCCAACTTCCTATTTTTAATACAGTTGCAGAAGCCATGTCAGCAACACATGCAAATGTTTCTGTAATTTTTGTCCCACCAAAATTTGCAAAGGCTGCAGTAATTGATGCAATCAATGCAAAGATGCCTTTAGTTGTAGTCATAACTGAAGGAATTCCGGTGCATGACTCAGCAAGTTTCTACACATATGCACAAAGCGTTGGATCCACGCAGATTATTGGCCCAAACTGTCCTGGATTAATTAGTCCAGGCAAATCAAATGTTGGAATTATTCCTGCAGACATCACGGGTGCTGGTCCTATTGGTCTTGTTTCCAAATCTGGCACTTTGACCTATCAAATGATGTATGAACTTCGAGATATCGGATTTAGTACTGCAGTTGGTATTGGTGGCGATCCTGTAATTGGAACAACGCATATCGATTGCTTGCGTGCATTTCAAGATGATCCCGATACGAAAGCAATAGTGATGATTGGTGAGATTGGTGGAGATGCCGAAGAACGTGCAGCTGCATTTATTTCTGAATATGTCACAAAACCAGTGGTTGGGTATATCGCAGGCTTTACCGCACCTGAAGGAAAAACTATGGGGCATGCTGGAGCAATTGTTTCTGGCTCATCTGGAACTGCTCAAGGTAAAAAAGATGCACTAGAGGCAGCAGGTGTAAAAGTTGGACAGACGCCAAGTGAAACAGCCCGGTTGTTGCGGGCAATAATGGGTCGATAGCTATGGTGATGCGCGTACTTGGAGCAGCATTACCCCAAGTTCTGCGCAGTATTGCTTGGCTATTACTTCCAACATCTTTTGTCGCACTGATTGCTTGGTCAACCGCAGGAAGTGCAACTGGAAACACGGGTGATCCGCTTCGAGCAGCAATTTGGATTTGGATTGGTGCTCATCAAATACCTTTTGATTTATCTTTAGGAACATCTGCTTTGGCGGGACATCTTTCTTACTTACCTCTTGGCGCATTAGTTTTCCCAGTACTTGCCATTAGAAATGGAATCTCCCGAACAGTTGATCGCCTTGATGGTGACACTTCATTGGTAGTTCCTGCTCGCATAATTTTCTCAATTCTCTATGCTGGTTTTGCTTTATTAGCATCTATTCTTTCAAAAACAGATGAAGTGATACCGGTGTGGTATTTTGCATTAGTTTATGTATTTCCATTCACACTGATCACTTGTGCAACAGTTGCTCGTCGCACATCCTTGGGCCAAGGGTTTCTCTTCGGATCACGTGTTATAGCGTTACTACTTGGAATAAGTGCCATCACACTTGGTATTGCACTTTTCATGAACTTAGGGCTTGTAAAGAATTTAACCGTCGTACTCCAACCCGGAATCTTTGGTGGAATCTTGCTGCTTTTGTTGAATATTCTTTATCTCCCAAATGCAATAGTGGCTACTCTGGCGTATTTTTCTGGAGTTGGTTTTGCTGTCGGATCACAAACGATGGTGTCCCCGCTTTCTTTTGACCTAGATAAAATTCCAGCGATGCCGATTTTGGGCGCCCTACCTAGAGATGAGTCCTTGATTTCACTTCTTGGAATAGCTGTAATCATGTTTGCAGGAGTTTTGCTCGTGACCTGGACAGTTGATCTAAACCAAAAAGTGTTAACGCAGAGTTTGATTGTTGCAACGCTACTTGCTGCCTTTCTTGGCTATTCGGCAAGTGGCGCACTGATCACAGAGGCAATGTCGGCAGTTGGTACCTCTACGTGGAAGTTCACCTTGGCCATCACAGTTCAAATGGGATTTGGCGCACTTTTAGCTATATATCTTCCTCGGATCATTAAGCGCACATAAAAACCTGTGGGATAGCCACGTACTTAAGACATGTTCGATAATTCCTACACGGTTGAGTCGATACGATAGTGCCATGAGCGCACAGATTTTGGATGGCAAAGCATTAGCTGCCACTATCAAAGAGGATCTCTCTCAGCGAGTATTGAAATTAAAGTCAGAAGGTATTAATCCTGGGCTGGCTACAATTTTAGTAGGCGAAGATCCCGGCTCGCTCTCTTATGTTTCAGGAAAGCATCGCGACTGTCAGGATGTTGGGATTAATTCCATACGAGTTGATCTACCGGCAAGTGCCAGTGAAAAAGATGTTCTTGCGGCGATATCAGATTTGAACAATTCAAAAGAGTGCACTGGATTCATCGTTCAGCTTCCATTACCAGCAGCAATTAATACGCAAAAAATATTGGAAGCTATCGATCCAAAAAAGGATGCTGACGGATTACACCCACTTAATTTAGGTCGTTTAGTAGCAGGCTTTGATGGACCAATCCCTTGCACCCCAAGAGCAATTGTTGAACTTCTTAATCACTATTTAGTTCCAACGCAAGGTGCAAACATTACAGTTATTGGCCGAGGTATAACTGTTGGTCGCCCACTAGGACTCTTACTTACTCGCAAAAAAGAAAATGCGACGGTAACTCTTACTCATACGGGTACTAAAGATTTAAAGGCGCACACTCAATCAGCAGACATTGTAATTGCCGCAATTGGTCAGGCACATTTTCTAAAAGCTGACATGATTAAAGATGGAGCAGTTGTTATTGATGTTGGAATTTCACGAGAACAATCTGGTTTAGTTGGCGATATTGATCCAAGCACATTGGCAAAATCCTCTTTCTATGCACCTATGCCTGGTGGTGTTGGGCCGATGACGCGTGCAATGCTCTTGAAAAATGTGGTTGATGCATGCTGCTAAATGAGCGCCTACTTTCGATACTCAGTTACGGCGCAGTTATTTTTGGCGTTGGACTAGGAACCTTTGGGATTGTGCGAGGCGGATCACTTTTTATCGCGATCGGGACAGCGGGTATCGCACTTAAATCCCGAAAATTTCGAACTCTTGAGTTTTATATTCCGCTTGCAATCGCAATAGCCCTATTTGTGTTGGCAATTGCACTTCCTCGCGGGCGGTAGAGTTCACCTATTCGCAGATTCACATGAACGGGGCCACAATGGGTGGGAAAGTCACAGTAGTTGGTGCAGGATTTTATGGTTCAACAACAGCTCTTCGTTTAGCCGAGTACGACATATTCGATACCGTTGTTTTGACAGATATTCTCGAAGGCAAGTCAGAAGGTTTGGCTTTAGATATGAATCAATCCCGCTCTATAGAAGGATTTGAAACCAAAATAATTGGAACAACTACTACACCTGAAGGTGCTGGATATGAAGCAACGTCAAACTCAGATGTTGTAGTAATTACTGCAGGTCTTCCCCGTAAACCAGGCATGAGTCGCATGGATTTAATTGGAGTAAATGCTGGAATTGTGCGCGGTGTAGCCGAGAATATTGCAAAGCACTCGCCAAAGGCCGTCATCATTGTTGTTTCAAATCCCCTTGATGAAATGACCGCGCTTGCTCAAATTGCAACAAAGTTTCCAAAGAATCGCGTAATGGGTCAAGCCGGAATGTTGGATACGGCACGCTTCACAAATTTTGTAGCAGAAAAACTTGGAGTTAAAGTTGGAGCAGTTAAGACTTTAACTTTGGGTTCTCACGGCGACACAATGGTTCCGGTACCAAGCCGTTGCACAGTTAACGGCAAATCACTTGCAGAACTTCTTTCCGAAAGTGAGATTGCAGAGCTGGTCGATCGCACACGCAATGGTGGAGCCGAAGTTGTTGCCCTACTAAAGACTGGTTCTGCTTATTACGCACCATCTGCTGCAGCAGCACGTATGGCAAAAGCGGTAATTGAGGATTCAGGTGCAGTAATGCCAGTATGTGCTTGGGTTGATGGTGAATATGGAATCTCCGGAGTTTATCTTGGTGTTGAAGCACAAATTGGTCGTACAGGTGTTGTAAAAATTGTTGAGGGATCACTTACTGAGTCTGAAGTTGCTGCATTAAAGCAAGCAGCAGAAGCTGTTCGTGCAAAACAAGCCGATGTGCAAACACTTTAAGATCAGGTAAGACAGATACATCAATTAACACAGGAAACTAGTTTTATTAGCCCAAAAGAATACTAAGGAGAAAACATGTCCAAGATTAAAGTTACAGGCACCGTTGTTGAATTAGATGGCGACGAGATGACACGAATCATCTGGCAGTTCATTAAAGATTCACTCATATTGCCTTACTTGGATGTAAATCTTGAGTATTACGACTTAGGCATGGAAAACAGAGATGCAACAGATGATCAGGTAACGATTGACTCTGCCTATGCAATCCAAAAGCATGGCGTTGGAATCAAGTGCGCAACTATTACCCCTGATGAAGCTCGCGTTGAAGAGTTTGGTCTAAAAAAGATGTGGAAGTCACCGAATGGAACTATTCGAAACATCCTTGGCGGAGTTATATTCCGTGAACCAATCATTATCAGCAACGTTCCACGGTTAGTACCACACTGGTCTAAACCAATCGTTATTGGTCGTCATGCATTTGGAGATCAATACCGTGCAACTGATTTTAAAGTCCCTGGTCCAGGAAAATTAACGATTTCATTTGTGCCAGAAGATGGATCTGCGCCAATTACTCACGAGGTATTTAACTTTGAGTCTTCAGGTGTAGCAATGGCTATGTATAACCTTGATGATTCAATTAGAGACTTCGCTCGAGCATCACTTAACTACGGTTTACTTCGAAAGTTTCCGGTTTATCTTTCAACGAAGAACACAATTCTTAAAGCCTATGATGGACGCTTCAAAGATATATTTGAAGAGATTTTCAAAGCTGAATTCAAAGCAAAATTTGATGCAGCCGGTATTTGGTATGAGCACCGTCTCATCGATGACATGGTCGCGATGTCACTTCGTATGGAGGGTGGTTATGTTTGGGCCTGTAAGAACTATGACGGAGATGTTCAATCCGACACTGTCGCACAAGGTTATGGCTCACTTGGTTTAATGACATCCGTCTTAATGACACCAGATGGAAAGATTTGTGAATCAGAGGCAGCGCACGGAACTGTCACGCGCCATTACCGTGATCACCAAGCAGGTAAGGCAACTTCAACAAATCCCATAGCTTCAATCTTTGCTTGGACTCAAGGCTTGGCTCACCGAGCACTACTTGACAACAACTCAGAGCTGGCGAAATTCTGTTCAACTCTGGAACGTGTTTGCATTGAAACTGTAGAGCAGGGAAAAATGACAAAGGATCTTGCTCTCTTGATCTCTAAGGATGCGCCGTATCAAACTACGCAGGAATTCTTGAATTCAATTGATGCCAACCTCAAAGTGGCTATGGGCTAGGGATAAAATCACTCCCTAGCAAGACAGTTTGATCGTATACTTGGCACATAATGGAGCCTGAATCGTTTACTTCACTTCTGTTTGACCTTGGCATTATTGCCGGACTTATTCTCATTGCATCGTTTTTTGTTGCTGCCGAGATAGCTCTTATCTCTCTTCGTGATAGTCAGATCAAACAAGTTGCTACTCGCGGAAAGCGTGGCGCTCGCGTTGCTGCCCTTGCCCAACACCCCAACCGATTATTAGCTGCCGTTCAGATCGGTGTGACTGTCAGCGGATTCCTTTCTGCAGCTTTAGGTGCAGATCAATTAGGCAACTATGTGATCCCTTGGTTGGAGTCGTTGGGAATCTCCAATGGCTGGAGCACAACTCTCTCACTTATCGGTATAACTCTTGTGATTGCATATTTCTCACTTGTATTTGGCGAGCTAGTTCCAAAGCGGATTGCGTATTTTAAAGCTGAAGAGATTGCGATGAGTACCGCGGGAATCATCGACATTGTTGCCCGAGTTTTTCGTCCAATTATTTGGTTACTTTCAAAGTCCACAGATTTTGTTGTTCGGGCATTTGGAATTGATCCGAAAGAGGCAAGAACGCAAATGTCAGAAGAAGAGTTACTAGATCTTGTAACAGGCCATGCTGCATTGACTGCCGAAGAGCGCGACATCGTTGAAGAAGTCTTTAATGCATCAGAGCGCGCTGTTCATGAGGTTATGGTTCCTCGTACTGAAGTTGATTTCATGGACGCCTCTCTTACTGTCGGAAAAGCTATTGAGTTGGCTGTCGATAAAGCACATTCACGTTATCCCGTTGTGCGTGGATCATCTGATGAAGTCGTTGGCTTTATTCACGTTCGCGATCTTTTGGACACTTCCCTTGCAACTAAAGGCACAAAAATTGTTGAACTCGTTCGAAACATTATGTACTTACCTGGAACGAAAGGTATTTTGCCTGCTCTTTCTGAAATGCGTACTCAGGGTCAACATCTAGCAATTGTTTTGGATGAATACGGCGGCACTGATGGAATTGTGACTTTAGAAGATCTTGTAGAGGTTTTGATCGGTGACATTCGTGATGAATATGATGACCATCCCCAAGAAGGTGCCATTGAAGATCACGCTGGTGATTTTGAGGTAGATGGACTTATTTCAATAGAGGATTTAATCGAACAGACACGACTTGAAATCCCTGAGGGTCCATATGAAACTGCAAGTGGATTTGTCATGCATTTCTTGGGCAGAATTCCACATGAAAATGATGTTGTCAGTGTTAATGGCATCAAAATCAAAGTTTTGACTATGGAAGGCAAGCGCGCGGGTCAGTTGTTGATCACTCCCAACACTTCTGTGTGAAAGAATTAGAGCTATGACCAGTAAAAGAGTTCTTTCAGGTATTCAACCTACGAGCAACTCATTTCATCTTGGCAATTATCTCGGCGCTCTCAAGCAGTGGGTAGAGCTACAAGAGGGACATGATGCTTTTTACTGCATAGTTGATCTGCATGCCCTAACTGGTGAGATCGAACCCAAATTGTTGCGCGAGCGAACTCTGGCCTCTGCTGCGCAGTTAATAGCTATTGGAATCTCTCCTGAAAAGTCCACGCTTTTTGTTCAGTCACACGTTCCTCAACATAATCAGCTGGGCTGGGTAATGGAATGTATTGCTGGTTTTGGCGAAGCAAGCCGGATGGTTCAATTTAAAGATAAATCCTCTAAAGCCGGTGCAGACTCTGCCCGCGTTGGACTCTTTACATATCCAATGTTGCAAGCAGCTGACATTCTTTTATACCAGGCACACTTTGTCCCAGTGGGAGAAGATCAACGCCAACACATAGAACTCACTCGAGATTTAGCTACTCGATTCAATACCAAATTTGGCGAAACTTTTAGAGTTCCAGAAGGAAGAATTTTAAAGGCTGGCGCAAAGATTTATGATCTGCAAGATCCAACGTCCAAGATGAGTAAGTCCTCAGAATCAAATACGGGTGTATTAGAGATTATGGATGCTCCTGAAGTAAACATAAAAAAGATCAAGAGTGCGGCAACAGATGCTGGTCGGGAAGTTATTTTCGATGAAAAAGAAAAGCCTGGAATTAGCAACTTACTGACAATACATTCATCGTTATCAGGGCGTTCAATTACAGAGATTGAAAATGAGTTTGCTGGTAAAGGCTATGGCGACTTTAAAGCCGAAGTAGCAGAAGTTGTTGTTGAGTACCTACGTCCCATAAGAGATCATGCTCTAGAACTCCTTAAGGATGAAGCGCATTTGTTAACTCTGCTGCACCGAGGCGGAGAAAAAGCACAGAAAACTGCTGCTAGCACCCTCGACATGACATATAAGAATTTAGGGCTGGTCCAGTAAGAAAACTCACATATTTCCACCAGATGATTTCACCGGGAGAATTAGCCTCAAAAATCCCTGTTGAATGCTCAATTAGTATCAACCATAACTTTAGAGTTTTCCCAATGTTTACATAACTATCAAATTGAACACGGCGGGTTATTGAGAAACTAAGGGTGAAAGCAATAGGCTCCCGATTACACAAATCTTCTCTATTTGCCCTTA
>CAEZWF010000010.1_pt1 | contig 32782 bp, 33 predicted proteins | sample 7264961 | NCBI WGS metagenome assembly CAEZWF01 (sample SAMEA6813877, study PRJEB35770) | freshwater metagenome | biome: Freshwater; feature: Freshwater reservoir; material: water | place: Czech Republic | collected 2017-06-27 | depth 0.5m m
ATTGCGATCGGCTATCCAAGTGAATCCGCTGTTAATTCCTTTCAAGCACATAGAATTGATATCGACGAAATGGTTGTAGCCCCAAGAGATCCACAGTAAACGAATCCACGTAAAAGTACCTATTAATAAAATAGTTTCAGCCGAAATGAGGTAGCCATGACACGAGCTAAAGTTTTAGAGTGGAGTGGAGTTGTTACTGCAATTGTTTACTCCATGCTAATAGCAGCAAATATCGGAGCTGAATTTATTGGATTTACGCTTTTACTGAGTTCATCTGTGTTGATTGGAATATGGGCCAAGATCAGTGGGCACAATGGAATTCTCTTTCTTCAATTTTTTTACGCGACCGCCGGAGTTATTGGAATGGTTCGCTGGTTTAACTAACGCGCCTGTCGCTAAATTGGTCTAGAGTTTGGTCATGCAGAAAAAAGCCCAAACATCTGTTCCAATTCATCCCATTCTTACTGATCGTTGGAGCCCTCGCTCCTTTGATCCCAAGGCTTTGATTTCGACTGAAGATATGACAGCGTTTTTAGAGGCAGCCAGATGGGCTCCTTCTTCATACAACTTCCAACCTTGGAGATTTATTCTCTCTAGGCGTGGAGATGTATCATTTCAAAAAATATGTGAAGCGATTTCAGGGTTCAATCAAGTATGGGCACCAAATGCATCTGCGCTGATAGCAGTCGTGGTTGAACAAAAGACCGAAGGCCATATTTACCCTCCGATAGCTCTCTTTGATACAGGCTTAGCTGTTTCACAAATGACCGTTGAGGCTCACCATCGAGGATTTATTGTTCACCAAATGGTTGGTTTTGATAAGGAGAAAATGAATAAGTCATTTGATATTTCCGGCCAACGAGATTGCATTGTTATTCTGGCAATCGGACGACAAGGGCCGGCAGAAAATCTTCCTGAAGGACAAGCAAGAGAACGCGAAGTGCTACCACGCGAGCGTAATCAACTATCTGATTTAATCATTTCCGGGGATCTGTAGTTGATTAAATAGTTTTACTTAGCGCTCACACTTTCTATAAATGTTAATGAGTTTTGAAAGATTAACTCCTGGTCATAATCCATAGTTGCGACGTGATAACTATTTACCAGTTCAATTCTATTCTTCTCTAGTGATCCAATCTCTCTCAGGACAATCTCCGTATTACTTACTGGCAGGGTGTGGTCTTCAACCGAATGAAATAACTGCAGTGGGATCTTTATTTTCGGAAGATTTCGTCTAGTAATTCGCAGCATTTTCAGGAGCTGATGAACGCCTCGGGTTGGAAGTGCGTCATATCCCCACTCGGTCATTCCTGGTCGCTTTATGTCATCTCCAACACTTTTTCGTAGCAATTGAAAACGGGATAGAAAATATGCCAACTCGGCTGGAACCCCTCGCACATGAATCATTGGATTGACCAGAATAAGCCCAACGATATTTTTGTTCTCTCCGGATAGGGACGCGGCCACATTGAGAATTGTGCCGCCGCCCATTGATAGTCCAATCAAAACAATCTGGTCACACGATTTCGAAATTTGTTCTATCTCAAAAATAATCTTCGCCGGCCAATCCTGCCATTTAACTTTGTTGAGGTTTTCAACTTTAGTTCCATGTCCTGCCAGTAATGGCACTCTTACGGAGTAACCTTTTGCATTCAAAAACTCTCCCCAGGGGCGCATAGACGCTGGCGATCCAGTGAATCCATGAACCAAGATGATTCCAATTCTTGAATTTTCACCGTGTCCTGCAGCAGTCCAGTCTGAAATCCAACCTTGGGGAGCGCCGTTTATTGCCATGAGTTGAGAGTACGCCTAAATTGGAATTTCTCTACACCTTCAAATTGAAGCCGAAGTCTAAGGAGCAATGTGAAGTTGTTGGCTAAGTATTGCCCATTGGTGCACTAACTCTTTAGCTGCCCCTGAATCAACTGCCTCTGTAGCTCTTTCTAGACCTAAAGCGATTCGCTCAATGAGATTCAAATCAAATCGGGCGTCATAAGCTGCGATTGCAGCGGCGGCGTTTAACAAAACAGCATCCCGAGGCGCACCATGTTCACCATCGAAAATCGCAGAGGTTATGCCTGCATTATGAGAACCGTCGCCACCCTTTAAATCTGATAATGGAGCACGGGATATTTTCAGCTCCGATGGATCAAATTTTTCAGATGTAATCTTTCCATCAGAGAGAATTAGTACAGTCGTTGTTGTTGCCAGAGTTATCTCATCAATTCCGTCGTCTCCCCTAAAAATAAAACCATCTACACCTTTTTCTGAAAGAACTTGTGCCATCACCGGCATCATCTCCTTATTAGCAACTCCAATAGCCGCGGCCTTTGGTTGTGCAGGATTAGCAAGTGGACCCAAAATATTGAAAACTGTTGGTACGCCCAATTCTTTTCGTGCAGAGGCTGCAAAGCGCATTGCAGGATGAAAAATTGGCGCAAAACAAAAGCCTATTCCTAGTTTGGAAAAGGTTGTTTCGACTGCCCTTCCATCTAAGTTGATATTGATTCCAAGGTTTTCCAGTAAGTCTGCTGATCCAGATTTTGACGAGGCGGCACGATTTCCATGCTTCATAACTTTAACCCCTGCTGCTGCAGCAATGATTGCTGCAGTTGTAGAGATGTTTATTGTGTTTGCTCCGTCACCACCTGTGCCGACTGTATCGACGGCACGTTCGGTAATCGTTATGGGACTCGAATATCTATACATCTGTGAAACAAGCGCGCCTATTTCCTCAGGTGTCTCACCTTTAGCTTTTAAAGAAAGTAAAAACCTTTTAATCGTCTCATCTGAACTCTGGCCAGTGAGAATTTCATTCATGCACCACTGAACCGATTCAACAGATAAATTGCGTCCAGATTCCAAAACTGAAATGTGTTCCTGCCACTGAGAATCACTCATAGTTAGAGTTAAGCAGATGCTTGCGTTGCTCCGCGCAGTAGCTCTGCCGCCGTTTTTGCCAATGTGAATGGATCAATTGGATGTACTACCGATGCTTCCGCCATCGACCACGCAGCTAGCCAAGAGTCTTCCTGTCTTCCAGTGATTACTAAAACGGGAGGGCAATTAAAAACTTCATCTTTTAATTGTCTAGCAACACCTAATCCACCTTCTGGCGAAGTCTCTCCATCAAGGATGAACAAGTCTGCTCTAAAACCACCTGAGAGATTCTTGGTATCTATATAGGCCCTCAAGGCTGGCGCTGTAGCAAACTCACGAATTTCATATTCTGGAAGGTCCTTTGCAGCCCTTTTTCCCAAAGCAGAGATTACAGAGGCGCGAACAGTCGAATCATCTGAATAGACAATGATATGTTTTTTTGTATCGGCCATAGGTAAAAGTCTATTGCCAGTAAAGCCAGTTTCTACCCATTTCTTCGATTCAAAAAGCTTTCCATAGCAGTGATCGGTTTCACCCAATCGGGCATGAAATCGATGGGGTTTGAGGGGTAGCCAGGCAGACGGGAGCATCATTTTCGGGAATAATCTCCCCCATGACCAGCATTGTTGACCATCACAAAATCACTCGTCCCAACGCCGTAGCTGTCGGAACGATTGTCTGGCTATCAAGTGAGTTAATGTTTTTTGCCGCACTTTTTGCTATGTACTTCACAATACGTGCAGTGCAAGGCCCAGGAATCTGGGCGGAGTCGACTGAGCTACTCAGTATTCCTTTTGCAGCATTCAACACAACTATTTTGGTTCTCTCTTCAGTTACTTGCCAGTTCGGTGTTTTTGCTGCAGAGCGCTTTCAAAATCGAAGGACCGGATCATTGTTTCAAATTAATAAATGGGGAATGCGTGAATGGTTTGCTCTAACTGTTCTCATGGGTGCCTTCTTCGTTGCAGGTCAAGTTTATGAGTATGCAGTTCTAGTAAGTGAAGGCTTGACCCTTTCTTCTAATGCATATGGTTCTGTCTTTTACGTAACAACTGGGTTTCACGGCCTTCACGTTACTGGAGGATTAATAGCATTTTTGATCGTGATGGTCCGAGTATCAAAAGCACGCAGATTCACTAGTCAACAGGCAACAACAGCCATCGTGGTTTCTTATTATTGGCACTTCGTCGACGTCGTATGGATCGCTCTCTTCTCTGCGATCTATCTCATTAAGTAGCAAAGGAAAAATGTGAAACGGATATCGCGCTTTCGCCGCCACAAGGCAGCTGCACCACTTTTGTTGATATTTGCCTTACTTGGTATCGGCGGAACCTTTAGTGTCGCAAGCGCCACAACGGCCAATGAAATGAGCGCGGTTGAGCGTTCAACATTGATTGAAGAAGGCAGACAGATTTTCTTAAAGGGATGCTCTTCATGTCACGGGCTTAATGCTGAAGGTGTGTCTGTTGCACCGTCACTGATAGGAGTTGGCGCAGCTTCTGTTGACTTCCAAGTTGGCACTGGGCGTATGCCAATGGCCGATATGAGCACACAGGCAATGCGAAAGGCTCCTGTTTACAACGATGAAGAAGTAGCAGCTTTAGCCGCCTATGTTGCATCTCTTGCACCAGGTCCAGAAATTCCTGGCATGGAATTACTTAATTTCGAACGAGATGGAAGTACTGCCGAAGGTGGAGAGTTGTTTAGAAACAACTGCGCAATGTGTCACAACTTTGCTGGACAAGGTGGCGCTCTCACTCAAGGAAAATATGCCCCAACAGTTATGGGTGTACTTCCAAAACATATCTATGAAGCTATGGTCACAGGTCCACAGGCAATGCCAGTATTTAATGACAAAACTATTACTCCAGAAGAAAAACTTTCAATCATCAAATGGATTAAATCTGCAGAGGCTGAACCCAACTTGGGTGGTGCGTCACTGGGTCGCGTTGGTCCCGTGACAGAGGGTTTACTTGCATGGACATTAGGGCTTGGTCTATTAATCGGTGTAGCCGTATGGCTTGCCACGAAGGCGAAGTAACTACATGAGCAGTCAACTCGAACCAATTAAAGATCCAGGTCTGCCCGCACACGTTCATCGCAAAACTGACACTGATCCAAAGGCTGCAGATCGCGCAGAACGACAAGTTGCTGCAATGTTTGGCATTTCGGCGCTAGGAACTGTTTTGCTGATCATTTCTTATGTCTTTATTCCAGATGATGTTTTTGTTTTCATCCCAATCATGGGTAATCAAAACGCGCACCAATTAGGTCTTGGCTTAGGTATGGCAATTGCGCTGTTCTTTATCGGGCTGGGCGCAATTCATTGGGCAAAAACTTTGATGCCCGATCAAGAAGTTGTGATGCAGCGTCATGAGTTTCGCTCACCAGAGCAAGATCGAAAAGACTTTGTTGATACCGTAAAAGAAGGTGCTGCTAGTTCCGGTCTTGGTCGTCGCTCTCTGATCAAGAGATCTCTGGGCGCTGCACTTGGATTGTCAGCCCTTTCGCCAATTTTGTTGTTGCGTGATTTAGGTCCACTGCCTGGCCCAGAACAAAAAATGACCAACTGGAAATCAGGAACTTACTTAGTGACCGACCCTGGTGATCGCCGAATCAAAGCTTCAGATTTAGAGGTTGGCTCTGTGGCCCAAGTTATGCCTGAGTTTGCCGATCCTAAAGATCGCCATTTAGATGACATCGCAAAAGATGCGCTGCTATTGATTCGCCTACGTCCTTCAGAGTTCAATTTGGAACCTGACCGCCTTGCTATGACGCATGAGGGAATTATCGCCTTCTCAAAGATCTGTTCCCACATGGGCTGCGCAGTGGCTTTGTATGAACAAACGACAAAGCATCTGCTGTGCCCATGTCACCAATCGACATTTGATGTGACTCGCGCCGCAAAGGTGATATTTGGACCTGCGGCCAGACCACTTCCGCAGTTAGATATCACTGTGGACGATGAGGGCTACCTCATTGCCCGTAAGCCATTTTCTGAACCGGTAGGACCTAGTTTCTGGGGGCGTGAAAAATCATGACAGTTGAAGCAAAGCTCGGCCAAGTTGCTAATTATGTTGATGAGCGAACAGGTGCTGCCGCATTCTTAAAGAAGAGTTTGAAGAAAGTCTTTCCTGATCACTGGTCTTTCCTGCTTGGTGAAGTCGCACTTTATTCCTTCGTTATTTTGCTACTTTCAGGCACATTCTTAACTTTTTGGTTCGACCCTTCAATGCGCGAAGTTGTTTATGAAGGCGCATATCAACCACTAGAAGGTGTCAAGATGTCGGCCGCCTACGCATCGGCATTGCACATCTCATTTGAGGTACGCGGTGGTTTATTAATGCGCCAGATTCACCACTGGGCTGCGCTAATTTTTATGGCAGCAATCGTTGCTCACTTGTTGCGAGTTTTCTTCACAGGTGCTTTCCGTAAACCACGTGAAGGAAACTGGATCATCGGTGTTGGGCTACTTACTTTGGGAATAGTTGAAGGCTTCCTTGGATACTCTCTTCCAGATGATCTTTTGTCAGGTACAGGTATTCGAATCGCAGAGGCAATAATTCAAGCTATTCCTGTTGTCGGTTCCTATCTTTCATACTTTGCCTTTGGCGGTGTTTTCCCCGGTGAATTGTTCATTCCGAGAATTTACATAGTTCACGTTCTGTTGCTACCTGGAGCCTTTTTAGCTTTGATAACGGTGCACTTGATGTTGGTTTGGTACCAGAAGCACACGCAGTATCCAGGTCCTGGACGAACTGAAAAGAATGTGGTCGGCTATCAATTGATGCCTATGTACATGGCTAAAGCTGGAGGATTTTTCTTTATTGTCTTTGGTGTTACGGCGTTCCTAGCCGCTGTTGCGTCGATAAACCCGATCTGGCTCTACGGTCCCTACACACCTGCTCAGATTTCTGCTGGTTCACAGCCGGACTGGTACATGGGCTGGCTTGATGGGCTTGTTCGTATGGCGCCACCAATTGAAACTTATTTCTTCGGATATACAGTTTCGTGGAACATTTTGATTCCTGGATTGATCATTCCAGGAATTTTGTTTACAGGAATGGCTCTGTATCCATTTATTGAAAGCTGGATCACAGGCGATAAGCGCGAACACCACTTACTGGATCGTCCTCGTAACGCACCAAATCGCACTGCGCTCGGTGCAATGTCACTTACGTTCATGATGGTCACACTCATCAATGGTGGAAATGACTTGATTGCTACGCACTTTGATCTTTCAATTAATCAAATTATGTGGGGAACGCGATTTGGAGTGCTCATACTTCCTCCTCTTGCATTCATTATTACGAAAAGATTATGTCTTTCTCTTCAACGAGCAGATCGTGAATTAGTACTGCATGGCCGCGAAACTGGTCGCTTGCTTCGCATGCCAAGTGGTGAGTTCGTAGAAGTACACGAGCCAATATCTCCAGAGAAGGCATTTATTCTTACATCTCATGAGCAAATGCCTGCTTTAGATCTTCCTGCCGTGGACGCTCGAGGAGTTAAGAGAGCTGGTGCTTTGAAAAATAAGCTACGTGCTCGATTGAGTAAAGCTAATGCAGAGGCCGTTCCAAAGGTTTCAGTCGAAGATCTCAAGGAGATCGAAAACCACTAAATCTGATTTACGCTTCGCTTATTTTCTTTAGTGCAACTAATGACTTAGCTATCCACTTTGGATTGTGTGCCATTGCTCCTGTTTTCTTAAGCCACCAACGAGAAATTACCGGAATCTTGCTAGCATCGAAGTATTCAGTGACTTGGGTGGATCCATTTCCTAAATCTTGAAGTTCGTATGTCCAAGTCCATTTCATTAGGTGACACCATGAAATCTTCTTATTCTCTTCAAAGACAACAACGGTATTCTTGATTCGATATGGCACTTTAATTTTCATAGACATAGAAAAAGTTGCCCCAAGAAACAAACGCTCCGGGCCTGATATTGCATCCTTAACTGTTCCCGATCCATCAAATCGATGGTGTGCCCGTGGATTTGAAAGTAAATCGAAAATTGTGGCAGGTGTAGCCTCAATCGTAATTCTTGCCGCTGTTTTGAATGGATCAACTGTGGGAAGAATCTGCGCCCGAATGTCACTCATGAAAAACCTTAAACATTAATGAGATGTGAGGGGCTTTTCATACTCAGTAACCATTCCAATTACAGAGATCACTAATGCTCCTAGACCAATGAGCGCAAGCCACCAGCCGATGATTAATCCGAGCCCCATCGTGCAAGCAGCAAGTGCTACAGGAAGTGGCCACCAAGAATGAGGGGAATAGAAACCGAGCTCTCCGGCACCATCTGAGATTTCAGCCGTTAGGTTATCTTCCGGAAGTGTTACACCGATTCGTTTTTGCGTAAACCAAACATAGAAGCCAACCATGCCTGCTAGACAGCCAGAAAGTAGTAACCCGGCTATGCCAACTTCTTCTCCACCCACATACCAATAAACGACAGTGAGCAAAAAATAGAAGACACTAAGACCACCAAATAGTTTCCATGATGCCTTCATGATTAATTAATGCCCTTCTGTCTTGATATGCGGATGATGAAGGTCAAAAGCAGGACGCTCACTTGAAATTCTAGGCATTGTCAGGAAGTTGTGACGTGGTGGTGGACAAGATGTCGCCCACTCAAGTGAAGAGCCATAGCCCCATGGATCATCGACCTGAACTAGCGGTGCATTTCGAGTGATCCAAATGTTTATTGCAAATGGAATCATTGAAAGGGCCAGCAAGAAGGAGCCAATTGTTGAAACAGTGTTCATGAATGTAAAGCCGTCAGTAGCTAAGTAATCAGCATATCGTCGTGGGAAGCCCTTGATTCCAAGCCAGTGTTGAATAAGGAAAGTTAAGTGAAACCCTACAAACAAAGTCCAGAAATGGATCTTCCCTAAAGTTTCATTGAGCATCCGGCCGGTAAATTTAGGCCACCAGAAGTAGAAGCCAGCAAACATAGCAAATACCACTGTTCCAAAGAGAACATAGTGAAAGTGTGCAACGACAAAGTAAGTAGCTGAAACAGCAAAATCAAGAGGTGGAGACGCCAGGATAATTCCTGTAATTCCACCAAATAAGAAGGTTACTAAGAAGCCCATGACCCACAACATTGGTGTCTCAAAAGTAACGTGACCACGCCACATAGTTCCGATCCAGTTGAAGAACTTAACCCCTGTTGGTACGCCGATAAGGAACGTCATGAATGAGAAGAATGGAAGAAGTACTTGGCCACTTGCAAACATGTGGTGGGCCCAAACAGAAACCGATAGCGCTGCGATAGCAATAGTTGCGGCAATCAGACCTTTGTAACCAAATATTGGCTTGCGACTAAAGACCGGCAAAATTTCTGTGACTATTCCAAAGAATGGAAGAGCCAAAATATAAACTTCGGGATGGCCAAAGAACCAGAAAAGATGCTGGAACAACATAACCCCACCATTTTCTGGATTAAACAGGTTAGTTCCATACAATCGATCGGCCTCTAGGCCAAGCAACGCTGCTGCTAAAGGTGGGAATGCAAGTAAGACAAGAATTGCTGTCAATAGTACGTTCCACGAGAAAATGGACATGCGGAACATTGTCATTCCGGGAGCGCGCATTGTGAAAATTGTTGTTATGAAGTTAACGCCTCCGAGAATTGTTCCCACACCGCTGATTGCAAGTCCTATGAGCCAAAGATCAGAGCCGATCCCTGGTGAATATGTTGCATTTGATAAAGGTGCATAAACAGTCCAACCAAATGATGCTGCTCCCCCAGGTGAGAGGAATCCGCCAAAGGCCATCAAAGATCCAAATAAGTACAACCAGTACGAAAGCATATTCAGACGAGGGAAGGCAACGTCCGCGGCGCCAATTTGCAACGGCATGATCACATTTGCAAAGCCAACAAACAGCGGTGTCGCAAACATCAATAACATGATCGTTCCGTGCATTGTAAAAATCTGGTTGTACTGGTCAGTGCTCAAGAATTGCATGCCGGGGCGGGCAAGCTCCGTACGCAGGGCAAGAGCCAAAACTCCCCCTACTAGAAACCAGGCAAAAGAGGTAAGTAAGTAAAGGTAACCGATCGTCTTGTGATCGGTAGAAGTAATCCACTTAACGAAAGATTTGCCTTTAGGAGACTGCATGGGAGGCATCGAGGAAATTGTTGGACGTTCGGCATAAGTTGTCATGCTGGGCCCCCCTTAAAGGTTTCAAGATAAGCGTCATATTCAGCGAGAGTTACTACTTTGACCTTAAAGAGCATGTAGGTGTGCAATCGGCCGCAATGCATCGCGCAACGACCTACGTACTCACCTAGTTTATTAGCGGTAAATTGAAAGTGATTGGTTACTCCAGGAAGTGCTTGCATCTGGAAAGCAAAACTCGGTACGTAAAAGGCATGGACAACATCGTTTGCATTTAATGTGTATCTGACTGGTTCGCCAATAGGAACGACCAATGTTGGCGGCTGCCCCGTTGTGCCTGTTACAACAGCATCAGGACCTGCCTCAGGATATTCAAACTGCCAGGACCACTGAAATGCATTGATTGAAATCTCATGTGAATAACTACCGGTTGTCTTGGTGATGACGTTTTGCTTTTGAACGGTGTAATAAAACAAAACCCCAACAATGATTAAAGGGATCACCGTATAAAGCACTTCAATAGGTATGTTGTACTGTGTTTGTTTTGGAAATTCAGGTCCATCTTTTTTGGCACGATGGAAAACAGCCGGCCACAAAATTAAAATAAGAGTGATAACACCGACTACTCCACCGGCAATCCAAGCGCCCTGCCATAGTGGAACAGTTTGTTCATTGACACTTGTTACGCCTTTTTCTAAACCTAGTCCTGAGACTTGCGAACAGCCTGCCAGAAAAAGCACTGGCGTGACCAAGAAAAGCCCTCTGAGGCGCTTAATGAAAGGGCTCAATCGCATGGGGCTAAGGATAGTTTGTATTTGCTGTAAGCGTTGCATGAGTCCATGGGCAGTAAGTGGTGGCACTCCTCACACCCAGTTGGGGCTATTTATTGTCCTGGGCTATTTCAGGTGGAGGGCGATTTCATCGGCGGCGCTTTGGCCATACGCAACGGCAAATCTCTCCACAAATTCCGTCTTGGTAAATCTATATTCCTGAGTACCTAAAGTTTCTATGACGTAGGTAGCGATCATCGCCCCCAATTGTGCACAGCGTTCATGTGAAACTCCCCAAGAAAGCCCAGCAATGAAACCTGATCGGAAAGAATCTCCCACACCAGTTGGATCCATCTTTGATTTTTCTGTCGGACACCCAACCTGGACAAACTCACCGGCTGAACTTTCTACTTTCGCGCCCTTAGAACCTAGGGTGACTACCCGATACTTAACTCGATCGAGAATCTCTTGATCGCTCCAACCAGTTTTTTGGATCGCTAGCGCCAGTTCATACTCATTAAGAAAAAGATATGTCGCTCCCTCAATGAGGGCTTTAATCTCATCACCATTCATGCGCGCCATCTGTTGAGATGGATCAGCTGCAAAGGGAATAGAAAGTTGGCGACACACATCTGAGTGATTGAGCATTGCTGTCGGATCATCAGGAGAGATGACCATCATGTCTAATCGGCCTACTTTTTCCATAATTGGTGAGAGCTCAATGTTTCTGGCCTCACTCATGGCCCCTGGGAAAAAAGATGCAATTTGATTCAAACTCTGATCTGTTGTGACAACAAAGTGAGCCGTGTGAAGGGTTGTTGAAATATGAACTTGCGAGGTGTTGACGCCATGGCGAGTTAACCAGGAGTCATAATCTGCCCAGTCTTTTCCTACTGCAGCTATAAGAATTGGTTCGAGTCCAAGAACGCCCATCCCGAAAGCTATGTTGGCCGCACATCCTCCGCGCCGAACATCCATGCTGTCTACTAGAAAAGATAGCGAGACTTTCTCCAGAGATCCTTCAACCAGTGAATCGGTAAATTTCCCCGAAAAAACCATTAAATGGTCAACGCCAACAGAGCCCGCAACACCGATTTTCATGTTGGGATCCTATGTGTAATAAGTTTTTTTAGTTGAAAGAATCGCCGCATGCGCATGAACCAGCCGCATTTGGATTATCAATCGTAAATCCCTGCTTTTCAATCGTATCTACAAAATCAATTGTTGCACCTGAAAGATAAGGGTCGCTCATTTTGTCAGTAATCACTTTTACTGCACCGAATTCTCGAACGATGTCACCATCCATGTTTCGATCATCGAAGTACAACTGGTATTTCAACCCAGAGCAACCACCTGGCTGAACTGCCACACGAAGGTTTAGATCATCCCGACCCTCTTGAGCCAATAAAGCTGAGACCTTTGATGCGGCAACATCAGTTAACAAAATACCTGTAGTTGTTGTGGTTGCTTCAGTTGTCATGTTTGTTCTCCCTAGCTAAAAGTCCCTGTTGCCTCGATCTATACGGCAAATACTACTCCCCGCATCACCGGCTAGCGAGTTTAACTTGGGCAATGCGCCCTCTACAATTCGTCGCATGACACCTCAAGGACAAGACAGCAAAGGCAAAGGTCGCGCCACACCTAAGCGCAAAGAATCCGAGTCCAAAAGAAAGAAATCGTCTTTATCGCCAATCGTTGGCAAAGAGCAGAAAAAAGCGGCTAAAGCTCTTGCAAAGCAAAACCGCATGATTCAACGTGCTGCCTATCTGCGTGGTGAGGACTCGGCTTTGCCAGTTCGCGACCGCGGGCCTGTACGCAGATTTGTACGCAACTATGTAGATTCCAGAAGGTCAACAGGGGAATTCTTTCTTCCGATTATTTTCTTAGTGCTCATTTTGACGTTAATCCCTGTAGCCGCAGTACAGATTGCAGCAATCGCTCTGATGTACGGCGTTTTACTATTTGCAGTTATTGATGGGTTCTTTCTTGCCCGTCGCATTCGCAGAATTGTTTCAGAGAAATTTCCCGATGCACCAACTAAGGGCTTAGGTATGTATGCCTGGCTGCGATCAACACAAATGAGAAGGCTGCGTGCGCCACATCCTTCAGTTAAAGTTGGCGAGAGTTTTAAGTAGAGGTTTTTTGCCTTTGATTGAAGATAATACCGTGGGGCATGCGAGCCTTGTTGCCAACCTGCACTCCTTATGGTTTGGTATGCACACAATTAAATAGCTCACTAAGTGGGGGAAGTTCGGTGCAAATCCGACGCTGACCCGCAACCGTGAACTTCATAGCTTTCTAGCTCCCCGTCTCATCAGAGAGTGGAACTACAAAAAGTTAGTGAAGTAAGTCGGATTACCTATTTAGAGAGATTCGAGAAAACACCCGCCGAGGTTTGCGGGGTGTGCTCCTTACGCCGGGTTCGGATATTTCCTTCGAAACCTTCGTGCGGTCCACTCCCTGTGATGCTCTTTATTATTTGAGAGGCTCCACAGAAATGAAACGTAAAATATTTTTATCCCTAATCGCAATCGCATTGCTTGCAAGCGGTTGCAGTAATCCACCAATTGAAAAAGGATTTCGCTATTGGGGTTACTTCCAAGCCGCTCCTGGCGATGAATCATGGACGCCAGCAATGACAGGGCCAACCGTAGATGTTAAAGATGGTTCCGTAGAAGGTTGGGCTTTCACCTTTAGTAGCGATGCAATGCCAGATGCTTCGGCTCCGAAATTAGCCCCTTCTTTTCAAGATATTTGTGGAACTACCCCTGCAGTTGAAGGAAAGAAACGGATTGGACTCCTAGTTGACTTTGGCCCTAAGTCTTTGCAACCCGAAGGTGAATCGGCCCCTGAGTTAGTTCAAGAGTGTGTCGTCGTTGATCAGTCCGCTCTTGGAAGTGATGTGCTGGGTCAAGTTACAAAGATCAATGCCGGAAGTTCTGGATTGATTTGCGGAATTAATGGTTATCCCGCAAAAGAGTGTGGAATTGAAGTTGAAGCACCAGAGGAATTTCGTAAGTAAATCGAGATGAAAAAACCTTCGCTGCACCCACTGACATGGTGGATCTGGTCTGGGCTTTTGGCGATTGCAGTTGTTCGCTTTCAAAGTACCGCTTTGACCCTTCTATGTGTGGGCGCAGTTGCAGGTTTAGTTTTTTGGTTGCGTGAAGATGCACCATGGGGAAGAAGTTTTTCATGGACACTCAAGCTCGCCATATGGATTTTGTTAATCAGAACAGTTATTGGAATGTTAATCGGAGTCCCAATTCCAGGAAACACGGTTTTAACTCTTCCAATCGTGCAATTACCCAGTTGGATGCCGGGCATCCGGATAGGTGGTGCGGTTACATCCGAACGTCTTACCTCGGCAATAAGTGAGGGTATTTTGATTTGCGCAATCATTTTGATTTTCGGCGCTGCAGCATCTTTGACAAGCCCGCATCGCCTGCTTCGCACGCTTCCTGTCTATGTTTATGAATTTGGTGTTTCGATTGTTATTGCAACCTCTGCATTGCCCCAGCTTGTAACCGCTGCATCTCGGATTCGACAAGCGCAATTGCTACGAGGCCAATCACTTCGTGGTTTCAAATCATGGAAGCGAATTGCTATTCCTCTTTTGGAAGAGTCTCTGGCTCGGTCATTAGATCTTGCTGCTGCGATGGATTCACGTGGGTATGGCATTAGTTCCAAGCGGTCACGATACCGACCAATTAAATGGAGTTTCTTGGATTCTTTTGTCATCATCTCTGCAATCGCCGTTGTTGGTGTTTCATGATCAAATTTTCTAACGTTTCATTAATCTACCCAAACTCGACCACAACAGTTCTTGAAGATTTGAACCTGGAAATAGCTGAAGGTGAAATGGTCCTAGTGATCGGACCAACTGGATCAGGCAAATCATCTCTTTTGCGCCTGATTAATGGCCTAGTGCCTCATCACACGGGTGGAATCCTGGCAGGTGATGTAAGCGTTGATGGACTCTCTACTCAATTAGTAAAGCCAGGTGGATTATCACACCTGATTGGCATTGTCGGGCAAAATCCACTTAATGGCTTTGTCACAGATACCGTAGAAGAGGAACTTGCCTTTGGTATGGAAAATCTCAATCTGCCAAATGATTTCATGCGCAAAAGAGTTGAAGAGATTCTAGATCTTTTAAGTCTTGCGCCCCTTAGAAATCGAACGATTGCAACCTTAAGCGGAGGTGAGCAACAAAGAGTTGCCATTGGTGCTGCTTTGGTGATGCACCCGAAGGTTCTTGTTCTAGATGAACCAACTAGCGCTCTGGATCCTATTGCCGCTGAAGAAGTTCTATCGATTCTCCAAAGATTGGTTCACGATTTAAGTCTTACCGTTGTTATCGCAGAACATAAATTGGAGAGAGTTATCCAATTCGCCGATCGCATTGTCTATATCAACGGCCAAGGTGAAACAAAGATCGGTTCCACCGAACAAATTATGATTGACTCCCCTATAGCACCTCCCATCGTTGAATTAGCAAGGGCTTTAGGCCTTCAAGAAATTGGAACGACAGTGCGCGAGATGCGCAGAATGACACAGGATCTTCGGGATAAGAAATACCAAAGCGTTGAACCTAAAAATAGCTCCAGTAAATCATTGCGCATAAAGATCGATTCATTGTCGGTGTCCTACCCTGGCCACGTTGCGATAAAGAACTTCACCACCAATATCTCTAGCAACGAGATTGTGGCTCTTATGGGAAGAAATGGCGCTGGAAAAAGCTCATTGCTCAAAGCGATAGCAGGAATTTCTCAACATAACAAAGGAACCGTTGACGTATCAGGTGTTGATCCGCAGAGTTTAAAAGGCAAATCTCGAAGAGAAAGCATCGGCTACATTTCACAAGAGCCAAGTGATCTTCTTTATGGTCAAAGTGTCTCCTCAGAGTGCGAACAAGCCGACAGTGACAATGAAGTAAAACCAGGCACAACCGCAGCTTTATTGGAACAACTTGTACCGGGAGTATCCGGACACACCCATCCTCGAGATCTTTCAGAAGGGCAACGACTTGGACTAGCTCTGAGCGTGGTTCTCTCATCTAATCCGCAAGTTTTGATTTTGGATGAGCCAACACGTGGATTGGATTATCAGGCTAAACGTGAACTTCTCTCGATTTTAGTTTCCTTTGCCAAGCGTTATGACAAGTGCGTTGTGCTTGCAACGCATGATGTCGAACTAGTTGCAGAATTGGCAACCCGTGTCATTTTTATTGCCGATGGCGAAAAAGTTGCAGATGGCACAACTCTTGACGTTTTGCTTTCATCTCCTGCATTTGCGCCACAAGTGGCAAAAGTAATGTCACCACACCCGTGGTTGCGAGTCAGAGATGTAACCGAAGCGATCGAGTTGTTATGAACTCATTTACCCCCGATATTGTTAGGTTGCGCAAGCGAAGCATCCTGATTCTTTTTTCTGCGTCGATATTGAGCGCTGCAGGTTTTCTGTGGCCCTTTTTCTATTCAAATTCAAACTTGTCTCAAACACAACTTATTTTCTGGAGTGCAATCGCACTGGCTGTTGTGCTTGTGATTGTCGAGGTTTCTAACTCGCGATTAGATGCAAAATCTATTGCCTTACTCGGAATCCTGTCTGCAATTATCGCTGCTCTGCGCCCACTTGGTGCTGGCGCGGTTGGAATTGAACCGATGTGGTTCATATTGATTTTAAGTGCACGCGTCTTTGGGGCATCTTTCGGATTTTTGTTGGGCATCATCTCAATGTTTGCATCAGCACTTCTTACTGGTGGCATGGGTCCTTGGCTTGGCTACCAAATTTTTGCTGCTGCTTGGATTGGGATGATGGCGGGATCGCTACCAAAAAAATTAAGAGGTAAGTCTGAAATCATATTTCTTGCCGTATTCGGCGCATTTGCATCCATGCTATTTGGAATCTTAATGGACTTACAATTTTGGCCATGGACTCTTGGTACAGGAACCCAACTTTCATATATTCCTGGCGGCGCAATCACAGAGAATATCTACAGGTTTATTAACTTTCATTTTTTGACAGCGATGGCCTGGGATATTCCTAGAGCGATCTTCACTTCATCTTTAATACTTATTACAGGTCGATCAATTCTTTCAGCCCTAAATCGCACGCACACTCGCGCTGCATTCTTGGCTCCAATTACTTTCACTCAGTCGAAAATTGCCAATCGATAGCCTGGCTGTAATTAATTTCAACGAACATGAGAAGTTACAAAAGGAAGCTTCACGACTTCAACGTCTCCTTGTCTGCCTCGTACATCTATAACTAGTTTGTCTCCCACTTTGATATCTGCATCTACTAGAGCTAACGCGATTCCAGCTTTAAGTGAAGGCGAGAAAGTGCCACTTGTAACCTCTCCAACTACTTCGCCATCAGGGTTCTTCACAACCATGCCTGCTCGCGGGATATTTTTATCTAAAGATTTCAAAGCTATGCTTCTGCGCGCTGGGCCTGCCAACTTTTGATTCTTTAAAACTTTTGATCCCATAAACTCATCCTTATTCCAACCCACTGCCCATGATGTGCTTGCCTCTAAGGGTGAAATCTTTAGCGAAAGTTCATGTCCATGTAGCGGATAGCCCATCTCAGTTCGCAATGTGTCTCTTGCTCCTAATCCGCACACAACCCCGTCGAACTCTTTGATCGCATCGACTAAACGATCCCAAACTAAAGAAGAATCAGCAACCTTCGGCAAAATTTCAAATCCTAACTCGCCTGTATAGCCAGTACGACAAACAATCACTTCAGCTCCACTGATTTGAGAATGAGTAAAAGCCATATATTCAATATCTGCATCTATTCCAAGGCTTTCAAGTACATTTGGAGCAAGCGGACCTTGGATCGCTATCACCGCATACTCGGAGTGCAAGTTTTCTATAGTGACTGTAAGCGGAGCCTTTTCTTGAAGGATCCTTACAACTTCTGTTGTATTAGAAGCATTAGGTACTAAAATAAAATCAGTTTCACTCTTTCGATAGACAATCAGGTCATCGACTACTCCACCATTTTCATCACATAAGAGCGTGTATTGCGCAGATCCGTTGCCAATTTTATTGAGATCATTAGTAAGAATTATGTTCAGAAAATCTAAAGCTCCCGGTCCTGCAACTGAGGCTTTTCCAAGATGTGAGACATCAAAGATGCCGACCTTCTCGCGAACTGCCGAGTGTTCGATTAAGACACCAGAGCCCGGATATTCGATGGGCATCATCCAGCCACCAAAATCTGACATCTTGGCCTTGAGGGCTAGATGTTTATCGTTCAGTGGCGAAGTGTTCATTGTGCAAACCTACCAAGAGTTCTAATAGGCTTGGTTGCATGAGCAAGATTAAAATTTCTGATGGCGTCGTCAAAGATGAGATATTAGTACTGGGGTTAGCATCCACTGATTCAAAGGGTGGATTAGCCATTGAATCTGGTGACATGGTTATTGATACGAAAAAAATTATTGCTCAATTAGCCGACGTAGGGGCTACAGGAAAAGCTGATGAAGTCGTAAAAATTCCAGGCTCATTTGTAAGACTCATGGTCTTTACCGGCCTTGGTAAAAAATCAGCATCGTATTCACATGAAACATTGCGCCGAGCTGCAGGAAGTGCCGCACGCGAGCTACATGGAAACTCCTCTGCCACCTTTGCATTGCCAGCTAGAAAAACCACCGAGTTAGCCGCTGTTGCTGAAGGGGCAGCACTTGGTGCATACAACTTCACATCTTTCAAAGGATCAACAAAAGCTACCCATAAAGAGCCAATAAAAAACATAACCATTTTTTCTAAACTGGCAAACAATGCACAAGGCAAGATGGCTGCATCACGAGCTGAAATAATTGCGCAATATGCATTCTTGGTAAGAGATTTAATCAACATGCCACCCAGCCATTTAACTCCAGAGTCATTTTGTAAAAAAATATCAGCAGAAGTTAAGTCTGCAGGAGGCATGAAGTCAGGTCTAAAGATTCAGATTTGGGATGAAAAGGCCCTAAAGAGCCAAGGTTTCGGTGGAATCGTTGGAGTTGGCCAAGGTTCAGCAAATCCCCCACGACTTCTACATGTCTCCTATACCCCTAAAGCAAAATCTGTTAAAAGGTACGCCTACGTTGGTAAAGGAATAACTTTTGATACAGGTGGATTAGCGCTAAAACCGGCAGCAGGCATGGAGGCGATGAAGTCTGACATGAGTGGTGCTGCAGCAGTTTGCGCCGCGGTACTGGCAATTGCGCAACTGAAACTTCCTATTGCAATTGAGATGTGGGCACCATTGGCAGAGAACATGCCAAGTGATACTGCCGTTAGACCCAGTGACATTATTACCATCTTTGGAGGAAAGACTGTCGAAGTGCTCAATCCTGATGCAGAAGGTCGCTTAGTACTAGCCGATGCCCTTGTTAAGGCACAGGCATCAAAAAATAAGTTAGATGGAATTGTTGATGTTGCCACATTAACGGGTGCTCAAGTTGTGGCCTTGGGCACAAGAACAAGTGCTGTTATGACCAATAACCAAGAATTTTGTGATGCATTTTTAAATAGCGCTGCAATAAGTGGTGAGCAGTTCTGGCCTATGCCGTTGCCCGAAGAGCTTCGAGCATCTCTGGATTCACCAGTTGCAGATCTAGCTAACATCGGTGATCGAATGGGTGGAATGTTAGTTGCGGGATTGTTTCTAAAGGACTTTGTTTCATCTGAACTACCATGGCTGCATTTAGACATTGCAGGACCTGCCTACAACGAAGGCAAGCCGCATGGCTATACGCCCGTTGGCGGAACGGGAGTCGCTTTTCGCACACTTGTGACACTGGCCGAGCAGGGATAAAAACCTTCCAATAGGGCACGCAAACTGCGCAACTGGCGCCGATGCCCTCCATTGTGAACTTTGCCCCTATGTGAGGCAAGATAGGCCCTAGTGAATCTGCTGAAGGTGAAGCCGATAGATTTTTTAGTTGTTGAAAGGAGTCGTCTGTGTCGCAATTCGATCTTGTAATCCTTGGTGGTGGAAGTGGCGGTTACGCTGCAGCACTTAGAGGAGCACAACTTGACCTTAAGGTCGCATTAATCGAATCGGACAAAGTCGGTGGTACCTGTCTACATCGTGGCTGCATTCCAACTAAGGCCCTACTTCATTCCGCAGAGATTGCCGACGGCGCTCGCGAAGGTTCAAAGTTTGGCGTTAAGTCAACTCTTAACGGCATGGATATGGATGGAGTCAACGCCTATAAAGATGGCGTAATAAATAAGCTTTATAAGGGCTTATCGGGGTTAGTTAAGTCACGAGGAATAGTATTTGTAGAAGGTCACGGAAAACTCGTTTCAAAAGATACCGTTGAGGTAGCAGGAGTTAAATACTCCGGCAAAAATATAATTTTGGCCACAGGCTCATATGCAAAAACTCTTCCTGGTTTAGAAATTGATGGCGAGAGAATCATTACTTCTGATCATGGAACAAAACTGAACTACGTTCCAAAAAGTGTAATAGTTCTTGGTGGCGGAGTTATTGGCTCTGAATTTGCATCCGTCTGGAAATCATTTGGAAGTGAAGTGACAATTGTTGAAGGTTTACCGCGGTTGATCGCACTAGAAGATGAATCTTCTAGCAAACAACTAGAGCGGGCATTTCGAAAGCGTGGAATTAATCTAGAGCTTGGCGTTAAGTTTGCATCTGCGGTAAAAAACAAAAAAGATGTTACCGTTACTCTCGAGGATGGAAAATCATTGACTGCCGAAATTCTGATGGTTGCAGTTGGTCGTGGGCCGGTTTCGGAGAATATTGGTTACCAAGAGCAGGGCATCGCTATGGATCGCGGTTATGTACTAGTAGATGAGAAATGCCGAACAAGTATTCCAGGTATCTGGGCAGTTGGTGACTTAATCCCAACATTGCAGTTGGCACATGTTGGATTTGCTGAGGGAATATTGGTTGCAGAGGAAATCGCAGGATTAAATCCTCGTCCAATAAACTATGACGGAATCCCTCGCGTGACATATTCGGACCCTGAAGTTGCATCTGTTGGTTTAACTACTGCAGAAGCAAAAAAACGTGGCCATGATGTTGTCGAACTAACCTATGACCTCGCAGGAAATGGAAAAGCTCAAATTCTCAATACCTCAGGTTCAATTAAATTAGTTTCTCAAAAGAACGGTCCAGTCCTTGGTGTTCACATGGTTGGAGCGCGAGTTGGTGAACTGTTAGCTGAGGCGGAATTAATTTATAACTGGGAAGCGCGTGCTGAAGATGTTGCACCGTTAATCCATGCACATCCAACCCTTTCAGAGGCCATGGGTGAGGCTCACATGGCACTTGCCGGCAAACCGCTTCACGCACACGGATAACCAAGGGAGAAAACAATGACATTTTCTGTAACGATGCCGGCACTTGGTGAAAGTGTTAGTGAAGGAACTGTAACTCGTTGGTTAAAAGCCGAGGGTGACCACGTAAATGTTGATGAACCACTATTGGAAGTTTCAACTGACAAAGTAGATACTGAAATTCCTTCACCTGTTTCTGGAACGCTTCAGAAAATTGTTGTGCAAGTTGATCAGACAGTGCCAGTCGGTGCTGAGTTAGCGGTAATCGCTGATGGCGCTGCGGCTCCTGTCGTTGCAACTCCAGCTGCACCGTCTACACCTGTTGCACCTGTTGCCGCCCCTGTTGTTGCTACTCCCGTTTCAAGTCCTGCGCCAGTTGCAACTGCGCCCGCTGCTAATGCATCTAGTGCAGGAACGGTGATTACGATGCCTGCACTAGGTGAAAGTGTCAGTGAGGGAACGGTAACTCGATGGTTAAAAAATGTTGGCGACACTATTGCAGCTGATGAAGCTTTGCTTGAAGTTTCAACCGACAAAGTAGATACTGAAATCCCTTCACCTGTTTCTGGAACACTATTAGCCATAGATGTAGCTGTAGATACAACAGTTCCTGTTGGTGCACGGTTAGGTTTAATTGGAGTATCCGGTGGTGCAGTTGCAGCTCCGGTACAGGCTCCTATCGCAGCCCCAGTGGTAGCAGCGCCAATTGTTTCTCCTCCAGTTGTTTCACCAGTAGTTGCAGCACCAGTAGTAGCGGCCGTTGCCACACCTTCAGTTACTCAACCTCTAGATGCGTATGTCACTCCCCTTGTTCGCAAACTTGCTTCAGATTTAGGTGTGAACCTTGCAAACGTAAAGGGCACGGGTATCGGTGGTCGAATTCGCCGAGAAGACGTTGAAGCAGCGCGCCCAGTAGCTATTGAAAGTAGTTCTGGTTTAAATGCAGTTTTATCTACCCCTTCTGCGCCTCGCACAACGGCAGTTGCTGTCTCACCACTACGTGGAACTACCGTAACAATGTCGCGCCTTCGTAAAGTGATTGCAGCCCGAATGGTTGAATCACTACAAGTAAGTGCGCAGTTAACGACCGTGGTTGAAGTGGATGTTACAAAGATTTCTAGATTACGCGATCGCGCAAAAGCTAGTTTCGAAGCGCGCGAAGGTGTGAAATTGTCTTACCTGCCATTCTTCTCTGTCGCCGTGTGTGAAGCACTTAAGCAACATCCTGTTCTTAACTCATCTGTCGAAGGTGATCAAATTACTTATCATGGCGCAGAACATCTTGGAATTGCTGTTGATACAGAGCGAGGCTTGTTAGTTCCAGTGATTGCAAATGCAGGAGATTTAAACATGGGTGGAGTAGCACGAAAGATCGCCGATCTTGCTGCTCGCACACGCGATAATAAAGTTACACCTGATGAATTAGGTGGCGGAACTTTCACCTTAACAAATACTGGAAGTCGCGGAGCACTCTTTGACACTCCAATTATCAGTCAGCCACAAGTTGCAATTCTGGGACTTGGCGCAGTCGTAAAACGGCCAATGGTTGTTAAAGGTGATGACGGCGGAGAAAGCATCGCCATTAGATCAATGGTCTACCTTGCCCTTTCATATGATCATCGAGTTGTAGATGGCGCAGATGCAGCGAGATTCTTAGTTACGTTAAAGGATCGTCTAGAAGGTGGCGCTTTCGAATCTGATCTAGGACTTTAATATGGCAAAGTTTACGGCAAAACGTATTGCAGTTACCGGTGCATCGGGTTTAATTGGTAGCGCCCTTGTTGGTCACCTAAAGTCAGAAGGCTACACCGTACAACGTCTTGTACGCCGCTCTCCTATTTCATCCGATGAAGTTCAATGGGATCCACAGACAGGTTTTGTAGATCTGCAACCATTAAATGGTGTTGATGCAGTTATTCATTTAGCCGGGGTGGGCGTCGGAGATAAGCGTTGGAGCAGGAAATACAAAGCAGAGATTTTAAACTCCAGACTTTTAGGTACCACTGCTATTGCTGCTGCCGTGTCAGAACTCAAGCCAGAAGTGTTCATTTCTGCCTCTGCAATTGGTTGGTATGGGGAAAGTGGAAATCGCGCTGTTGTTGAGACTGACAGATACGGTGATGACTTTCTAGCAACTGTTTGTCGAGAATGGGAAGGCGCCGCAGATTTAGCCGGAGATGTTCGTACAGTAAAGTTAAGAACCGGTTTAGTTTTAGATCCAACTGGTGGTGCACTTGGAAAAATGCTTCCCCTCTTTAGGTTTGGACTGGGAGGAAAACTAGGTAGCGGTAAACAATGGTGGTCGTGGATTACTTTACATGACCAAATTCGCGCAATTATGTTTGCCTTGCAAAATCCAATCTCTGGTCCTGTAAATATAACCACACCGAATCAAGTCACAAATCAAGAATTCACATCTGCGCTGGCACGCGCCATGCATCGCCCTGCGCTATTCCCAGCTCCAGCTATTGCTTTGAAAATAGCTCTGGGTGGTTTCTCTTCTGAAGTACTTGGTTCTAAAAAAGTTGTTCCTCATGTTCTGCAAGAAGCAGGTTTTGTTTGGGACTATCCACACATTTCTGAAGCGCTAGCCGAGTTAGTTAAAGATTAAATCACTTACAAGTCGACCAGAGAAAAGAGCTCCCTGTTGTGATGGGATAGTTCTGTGATCTCCTGCGACATAAAGGTGGTCATTGATTTTGTGGCTCTGAGATAATGCTCGACCAACCTTTTGCAAAGGTAATGCAGCCGGAATCTCATACTTGGCAATCAACTGCCAATCATGTGTTGATACAGACCACATTAGGGCCAAATGTCTTCTCACGTCAGATTCTGTGGTGTTAACTCCCGTTGTAGTTGATATGAGATGAAACCCAGCCGGGGCATAATTTTTTGAGATATCTGAAATAACCAATGAGTTGATGACTGGACCCCTATTTTGTCCATCAATGACAAGTCGGCCAGTTCCTGATGGATTCGATTGCACTGCGTGATACCAAGTAATACAACCAACCATCTTTGGAATTTCAGATAGCCCTAATAGCTGAGTGGCAGTGGTTGCATCCGTTGCAACGATTATTTTGTCGGCGTTAAAAACCCCATGATTTGTGTAGACGCTCTTGCCAACAATTCGATCAACTTGGACGTTGTAGGAAATATCTGAAACACGTTTTGCTAGTGCGTAAGAAAGCTCCCCTACTCCGTTTTTTGGTATACCTACGGCACCGCTGACAAAACTTCGAAGTATTAGTTGACCATATGTTGCATCAACATACTTAGGATCAGCAAGGAAAACCCCCTGTAAGAAGGGTCTAAGGACCCTTTCGTATGTGAGCCCGCACCGCTTTAAACCATCGGCCAAAGAGGCATTTTTTAACTTTGGACCATAAATAAATTTGAGAAGTGTAATTTTTTCAGAGACTGATCCTAAAGATCGATCCAAGACTGATAGAGGTGCATTCCTTGGATCACCGATTTTATGTCGGGACGCATCTAGAGCAACCTCCACTACTTTCGGAGCGAGTTGAAACTCTACTTCATTGATTATTTGTAACTCTTTTAAAGCTGGATACTTGGCATTAATCAGTTGAAACCCGCGGTCGCAAATAAAACCATCAATTACATCACTAGCAACTCGACCACCGGGGCGATCTGAAGCTTCTAGAACTTTTACATTGGCCCCTCGTGACTGACAATGAATCGCAGCATTCAAGCCAGCTAATCCGCCGCCAATAATCAACACGTCCAAATTTTTAACCACGTTCCCCAATTTCTCGTGCTTGATCAATGATCTGAGCAACGAGTAACGCATCAGATGTGGAGACAGGCCAAGGCTTTCCATTCATAATTGCTTCTTCTACTTGCTTGTAAAAATGGCCATAGTTACCTGGAACTGATTCGATCTTTTCAATCTCATCGCCCCGGTGAATGAAAGCTGCTGAAGTTGTTGGAAACGTCCATGTTCCATTTTCCGGAAACTTTCCATCTCGAAGAAGGGCTTCTTGAGGATCTAGTTCGTTGATAACTAGTGCGCCCTTAGTTCCTAATATACGAATACGTGGACCAGGTGCCCCGACTACCGCACTCGCCGAAAGGTATGAATTGACACCCGTTTCGTGATGAAGAACCAAAACTGAGTCATCATCGGCTCCTCCCCTTAAAGAACGAACCGTGGCGGTAACTAATGAAGATTTTCCAAACCAATCTAAAGCAGTAGAGATCAAGTGAGGTTGAAGATCAAGTAACTGGCCTCCCCCTTGTTCGGCACTCATGCTTTCTCGCCAGGAACTCAAGTTCAGCTCTGGTCTAAATCTTTCAAAGCGTGAATCGAGTCGATGAATTTCACCCAAAACTTTACTTTCTAAAACTTTCTTAATTGTAAGTGCATCACTATCCCAGCGTCGATTAAAGAAAGTTGTTATCGGTACATTCCTGTACTCTGCCGCGGAGATTATCTCTGCGACTTCTTTCGCCGTTCTACCCATAGGCTTATCGATTACAACTGGAATACCCCTATTGATGCCTGCCATTGCGTGTTCTGCGTGAACTAAATTTGCAGAGGCAACAACTAGAAGATCTAGATCCAGTTCAACTAGTTCTGAGATTGTCGCGACAACTTTTGTTAGCAGAAAGTCTGCTACTGCGTGCTGGCTACGTTCTTGATTCGATGTCTGCACACCGACTACTTCAAATCCGCAGCCCTTGAGTAACGGAGCATGGAAGTACCGTCCTGCCAATCCATAACCGGCTATACCGACTTTAATTGTCATGGCTACTTACTTTGTAATTTAGAAGGCCACCATACTTTTCCGCCAATATCGTGGACCATTGCTGGGACTAATATTGTTCGGACAATCATTGTGTCTAATAAAACTCCAAAGGCAACTGCGAATCCAAGTTGCGCCAAAAATACAAGTGGTAAAACGCCAAGTACTCCAAACGTTGCAGCAAGGACGATACCTGCAGATGTAATGACACCACCTGTAACAGTCAATCCTTTAATGACACCTGCTCGAGTTCCAATTTTTGCACTTTCTTCTCGAACTCTTGTCATTAGGAAAATGTTGTAATCAATTCCGAGGGCTACTAAGAAAATGAATGCAAACAACGGGAAAGATGTGTCGGCGCCCTTGAAACCAAATATATGCTCAAAGACCAATTGGCATGCACCCAGAGTTGCAAAGTATGACAACACAACCGTGCCAAGTAATAAGCCGGCTGCAAAAATACTTCGTAGCAGAAGACCTAAAATAATTGTTATTAGAACTAAAACTATAGGGATAATCGTTCGATTATCGTGGTTTGCAGCAACATCTGTATCAAAGGCAACAGCCGTGGACCCTCCGACTAAAATCCCTGGATCAATTGCGTGGACTGACTCACGGATCTTTGGAATGACATCACGTGCTTCTACGCTGTCGGGATTTAATGAGAGCGTTGCATTCAGTACGGCTTTACCTTCGACAATTTTTATCTCAGCTGGAGGCTGTCCAGGAACTGTTGGTGCAACTCGCAAAGGATCTACAGAAGCCACGCCATCTACTTGCATCAATGCAGCAGAGATGGAAGCGATTTGTTCTTGCTTGACAACAACCTCTGTAGGTTGTCCCGAACCACCCGGAAAGTGTTGACCTAAGAATTCCAGACCAACAACAGAGTCAGGACGTTGAGTGAATTGATCGACCGACGATAGTCCACGTGCATTCAACGTTGTGGAAAATCCAGCCAGGATAGTCAATCCAATTGCAGTACCAATCCAAAGTTTGCGAGGACGCTTGGCAACAGCGGCGCCAACCTTTGCCCATGAACCATCAAGCTGCGCGTTCACATCATCATGGCGCGGAATACGTGGCCAGAAAACCCAACGACCAAAAGCAACTAGTAGAGCTGGCAACAAAGTCAAAATAGTTATAACTGAACAAATAATTCCAATAGCACCAACTGGACCTAAGCCCCTGTTTCCAGATAGATCACTGAGCAGCAGAACCATCAATGCCGTTGTAGTTGTTGCACCGGATGCAACGATCGGCTCAACCACTCCTCTAAGAGCTGCCTTCATAGCATTAAATGGTGTATCAAAATGATGAAGTTCTTCTCGGTATCTCGCAATTAAAAGCAATGCGTAATCTGTTGCAGCGCCCAGAACAAGAACAGAGAGAATTCCTTGAGACTGTCCGTTAAGGTCGATGACATCATTTTTAGTGAGAAGATAAATCAATCCTCCAGCAGTCGAGAGTGCAATCACTGCCGAAAACAACGGAAGAATCCAAAGGATTGGTGATCGATATACAACAATTAGAATAAGCCCAACAACGATTAATGTCGTGAAGAGCAATGAAGAGTCAATTCCTTCGAATGCACCAAATAGATCTCCCAGAATTGCGCCGATTCCAGTCACATTAGAGAGTAAATCATTGGCCTGTGCATACTCAGTTGCATCTTCGCGCAAGGTTTCAATTAACTCAGGAAGTACAGGCTTACCATCTGGCAATAAATCCGTTGCTACATTAGAACTAAATGGAAGGCTCGCAAATATAGCTTTTCCATCTTGTGAAGGAATGGCAAAAATTTGTTCACCGGGATTTAAATATGCAGAAATTGGAACATCACTTGTTCCAATGTTTTTTGCTCCAAGCTGAGCCAGATGAATGTTCAACCCTGCTATTTTTGCGGCATCTATCTCACCGCGATACAAAACTAGCGTTGGAAGACTTTGATTATCTGAGTCATTGAACTTTGCAATGATCTTTGATGCTTGAGTCGATTCAGCGCTATCTGGCAGAAAAGCCGAGTTGTCATTTTCTTGAACTGTTGACAGTTTGCCAAACAAAGGTCCCATAACACCGCTGGTTCCAAACCAAAGAAAGATAACAATCAATGCATAGACGAGAGGGCGGCGGCTTTTCTTTGTAGTACTCACGATTTAAAGGGCCTTTCCTAGGTTCGAATCTCACGGGCGTGGCCCGATTGGGCATGGGGCAAGCCTACCTTTAGGATTAGAGCGTGCCCCAACTTGTAACTGATGTAGAGAAAGTAATTTCGCTCTCTCGTTATAAAACTATGGAGTACGAGCAGGCATGGGAGTTGCAAAGAACCCTGCACACAGATGTAGCAACAGGTGCTGGCCCCAATTCTCTAATCCTCCTTGAACATCCATCGGTTTACACAGCTGGCCGACGAACAGAAGAGTTTGAGCGACCACTAGATGGAAGTAAAGTCATTGAAGTTGATCGAGGCGGGCGAATTACTTGGCATGGCCCCGGTCAACTTGTTGGTTATCCAATTGTAAAACTGTTGGAACCTACTGAGGTCGTTGGCTTTGTGCGAGAGATTGAAAGTGCATTAATTAATGTTTGTTCAGATCTTGGAGTGAACGCTTTGCGCATTGAAGGTCGTTCGGGGGTTTGGGTTGTTGACTCTCAGGGCGATCGAAAGATTGCAGCCATTGGAGTCAGGGTTGCCAAGGGTGTGACTATGCATGGTTTTGCACTTAATGTTAATCCAGACTTGACTGCTTATGATCAAATCGTTGCCTGTGGCATAAGAGATGCACAAGTAACTTCTTTGCAAAAGGAGTTAGGTCGCGAAATTACTATCGAAGAGATTTCAGAAATTGTTGAAACTCATGTGTTGAAATCATTGCGTAAGGTCAGCTCATGACAATGGCACCAGAGGGCCGCAAGCTAATAAGAATTGAAGCGCGAAATGCTCAAACTCCGATCGAAAGAAAACCGGAATGGATTAAAACCCGAGCAAACATGGGGCCTGAATACACGCGCCTTCGTGCACTAGTTAAAAGCGAGGGCTTGCATACGGTCTGCCAAGAGGCTGCTTGTCCAAATATTTTTGAATGTTGGGAAGACAAAGAAGCAACATTTCTTATTGGTGGAGACCGTTGCACACGACGTTGTGATTTTTGCAATATTGATACTGGAAAACCACTTCCAATCGATCGCCAGGAGCCTCGTAAGGTCGCAGAGTCCGTGCTTTCAATGGGACTTCGCTATGCCACTATTACTGGAGTAACTCGTGATGATTTAGAAGATGAAGGCTCGTGGTTATATGCAGAGACAATTCGAAAGGTACATGAACTAAACCCTGGAACGGGTGTAGAGATGCTCGCGCCAGATTTCAATGCAAATCCTGCGCTTTTAAATCCTATCTTTGAAACACGTCCAGAGGTTTTCGCACACAATCTAGAAACTGTCCCACGCATCTTTAAACAGATTCGACCTGCTTTTACATATGAAAAATCTTTGAAAGTCATTGGTATGGCTCAAGATTTTGGCCTCATAACCAAATCGAACCTCATTTTAGGATTAGGTGAAACTAGAGAAGAGATCTCACAGGCGTTGCGTGATCTACACAATGCAGGATGTGATCTGATAACAATCACGCAATACCTTCGCCCTACACAAACACATCACCCTGTAGAGCGTTGGGTTAAACCAGAGGAGTTCGTAGAGCTTGCGCAAGAAGCAGAAGAGGTCGGATTCCTTGGTGTAATGAGTGGTCCTCTTGTCCGTTCAAGTTATAGAGCTGGCCGTTTATACAAACAAGCTATGGAGAAAAAGGCTCTGCGTGGCTGATCTGGTTTATCCGCCAGTTATCGTTTTGGTAAAGGGTTTTTGGAAATACCTAGGATTACGATTTCACTTTCAAGGTCAAGATTATGTACCACGAAAAGGTGGAGCAATTCTTGCTATCAATCACGTCGGTTATTTAGATTTTGCAATTGCAGGAACGGCTGCCTTACCGGCAAAACGATATGTTCGATTTATGGCAAAAAAGGAAATCTTTAACCACAAAGTCGCCGGTCCACTGATGCGAGGAATGCACCATATAAATGTTGATCGAAGCAACGGGGGGCCATCCTTTTCTGCGGCCCTTGATGCCCTTAAATCTGGAGAGATAATCGGCATCTTCCCGGAGGCGACAATTTCAGTTAGTTTTGAAATAAAAGAGATTAAATCAGGAGCGATTCGCCTTGCCATTGAGTCAGGCTCTCCGATAGTTCCAACAATTGTTTGGGGCAGTCAAAGAGTCATTACTAAGGGACTAAAGCCTAACTTTAAACGAAATCATTTCCCTGTCACCGTTGCTTTTGGTGAACCAATCTTCTACGAACCTTCAGCAGATATTGAGCAGTCACAAATTCAATTACGTAAAGTTATGCTCGATTTACTGCATGAAGTTCAGCAGAGCTACCCGGATAGCCATGTTGGCCAGCGTTGGGCTCCGCTTCGTCTTGGTGGAACCGCGCCGGCTCCCCTAAACTAGAGCCATGTTCAAGAGAAAAGCTAAAGAAAAGAAGATCAAGACCCCCCGTTTTCAAACATTTCGTGATGCCTATGCAGTAACCAAACAGGTTAAGCCTTGGATATCGATCGCACTCATCGCAGCGTTTCTGGTGACCTGGGCAATTGGAATTGGAATTGGAATCGCAATTGGTCAACCGGTTTATCTTGGTTTTGTTTTTCTCCCAATTGCACTCTTGGCAGCAATGCTTCTTTTCACTCGCCAAGCAGGTAGTGCTGCATACGTTTCTATTGAAGGTCAGATTGGCGCCGGCGCTAGCGTTCTTATGGCTATTCGTAAAGGTTGGACAACTACGCCAGCAGTAGCTGTTTCACGTAACCAGGATATGGTGCATAGAAGTGTTGGTCGCGCTGGAATAGTTATTAGTGGTGAAGGCAGCGATTCTGTACGACAGATGATGAGCGATGAACGAAAGAAAGCTGAGCGCTTTGCTCCAGGAGTTCCAGTAATTGAAATTTTAATTGGCAACGAAGAGAATCGAACACCCATTAAAAAACTGCAAAAAGAGATGCGTCGACTTCCTAAGAAATTGACCGCTCATCAAATGCGCGAAGTTCGTGCCCGACTAAAAGCTGTCGGAGGAATGTCAATGCCAATTCCAAAAGGTCCTATGCCAACACGAGGCGGCAAAATTCGTTAAGCCCGAGTCAATACTGTTTGACTCAAGCGTTCGTGCAAACCTCTTCCATCTTCATCAAAAGTGATCGCAAAAATCACTGTGATTAATAGCGAGCATCGAATGAATGCCTGTTTAGCACTAATGGGGCCACCATCGAGATAGCGCACAATCCTGATTCCAAAAATGCGGTGACCTAGGGTTGCGCCCTGAAGCCACGAGAGTATGAATATCTGAATGAAGAAAAGGCCCAATACGTAGAGAGAGCGGTTTGGAGATGTAACTCCTATTCCCCCAGAAACTGCTGTAACTATGAAGTAACAGGCCAGCCAATCAACCATCAAGGCGGCAAACCGGCGACCAAGGCTCACACGCACGACGCCAAAGTTCATGTGGCAAGGATAACCTCAGATAACGCCAGAAGTTACACGGATTTAACACACGGGTTATGTTTTTGACCTCATCTGGACTTATGGTTTGACCACAAAAGCGTGCCGGAGACTCAACGTTGAGCAGGGTGCGCATCACATGTGAAATTGGGAGAAGCATGTTTAAGAATGCAGCTGAGATTTTTGCCTTCATCAAAAAGGAAGATGTCAAACTTGTTGATGTTCGCTTTACCGACTTGCCGGGAATTCAACATCACTTCAATGTGCCAGTTGAATCATTTGACGAAGCGGTCTTTACAGATGGCTTAATGTTTGACGGATCATCAATTCGTGGATTCCAAACTATCAATGAGTCAGATATGAAACTTTTACCTGTTCCAGCCTCTGCATACCTAGATCCATATCGCAAAGAGAAGACTCTTATCATTATTTTCTCGGTTCATAATCCGGTCGATAACTCACCGTATAGCCGTGATCCTCGTGGTGTTGTTGCAAAAGCCGTTGACTATATGCGCTCACTTGGATTCGCCGATACCGCGTTTTTTGCTCCGGAAGCAGAGTTCTATGTCTTTGACAGTGTTCGTTTTAAGACAGATATCAATACGGCCGTCTATGAAATCGAATCCTATGAAGGTGCGTGGAATACCGGAGTTGAATTTGACGCCGATGGAACTCCTAACCGCGGATATCGCACTCGCGTAAAGGGCGGATATTTCCCGGTTTCACCAACAGATCAATATGCAGATCTTCGTGATGAAATGGTCATGCAACTTGGCAAAGTTGGCTTACTAGTTGAGCGTTCACACCATGAGGTTGGAACAGCTGGACAAATGGAGATCAATTACCGTTTCACTGACATTCTTACAGCTGGCGACGATGTAATGAAGTTTAAGTACGTCATTCGTAACACAGCATGGGAGGGCGGAAAAACTGCAACGTTTATGCCAAAGCCTCTCTTTGGAGATAACGGTTCCGGAATGCACGTACATCAATCTCTATGGAAAGATGGCAAGCCACTGTTTTATGAAGCAGGAACATATGGAGATCTTTCCGACATGGCCCGTTGGTACATCGGTGGTCTTTTAAAGCATGCACCATCACTACTTGCATTTACCAACCCAACTGTTAACTCATATCGACGACTTGTTCCTGGTTATGAGGCTCCGGTCAATCTTGTTTATTCAGCGCGCAACCGCTCTGCTTGTATCCGTATCCCAATTACTGGATCAAGCCCAAAGGCAAAACGCATTGAGTTCCGTTGTCCAGATCCTTCATCTAATCCATATCTAGCATTTGCTGCAATGCTCATGGCTGGCCTGGATGGAATCGTTAACAAAATTGAACCACCTGCCCCAGTGGATAAGGATCTTTA
>CAEZWF010000012.1_pt1 | contig 22864 bp, 23 predicted proteins | sample 7264961 | NCBI WGS metagenome assembly CAEZWF01 (sample SAMEA6813877, study PRJEB35770) | freshwater metagenome | biome: Freshwater; feature: Freshwater reservoir; material: water | place: Czech Republic | collected 2017-06-27 | depth 0.5m m
CTACGCGGCCTTTTTTTGAGTTCGACATCATTCACTCCCTGAACTAGCTGAGGCTAACGCGTCTGCGCCGCCAACAATTTCACTGATCTCTTGTGTAATTTCGGCCTGACGAGCCGCGTTCGCAAGTCGCGTTAACGACTTGATTAAATCATCAGCATTGTCAGTTGCTGACTTCATTGCCCGACGTCTTGCTGCATGCTCAGAAGCTGCAGACTGCAACATCGCGTTAAATACTCGAGCCTGAATGTAACGAGGAAGAAGTGCATCAAGCACGACCCCTGCATTAGGTTCGAATTCATACATTGGCAAAAGTCCAACAGGTGCTGGAGTTTCACTCTCAACAACTTCCAAAGGAAGCATGCGCTTTGCCATCGCATTTTGTGTAAGCATTGATTTGAACTCTGTATAGATTACGTGAATCTCATCAACACCGTTTACATCTACCTGGGCATCTAATACGAAGGCAGCAATCAAAGCATCTGCAACTTCACGTGCATCTTCATAGGTTGGATTATCTGAAAAACCAGTCCATTGTCCGGAGATCTCGCGATTGCGGAAGCGGTAGTAGCCAACCGCTTTGCGACCGACAAGGTATGACTTAACTGCAAGTCCACGCTCTTTAAGAAGTGCGGCAAGTTGCTCGCCTTCCTTAATCGCATTGTTTGAGTAAGCCCCTGCCATTCCGCGGTCTGCAGTAATGATTAAAACCGCTGCGCGCTTTGGATTCTCAGATGGTGTTGTAAGTGGGTGGACGGTAGAAGAAAATGTTGCAACTGCAGATACCGCACGAGTCAACTCATTTGCATATGGAGTTGATGCTGCAACCCGTTGCTGCGCCTTGACGATACGAGAGGCAGAGATTAACTCCATAGCCTTCGTGATCTTCTTGGTCGCTTTAACCGATCGCATGCGTCTGCGATAGACGCGAAGTTGGGCACCCATGAGTTACTTCTTCACCGCCGGTGCAACGTACTTAGTTACTTGCTCTGCTTCTTCGCCATCTAGAGCCTCTGCAGGTGCATCGTTTACTATCGCCGCAGCAGATGGCTTAAAGAGTTTCTTGAATGCAGCAACTGCTTCATCCATCTTTGCAATCGTGTCATCTTCTAAAACTTTAGTCTCAGAAATAACTGTAAAGATCTCCTTGCGCTCGCGCCCAATGAAATCAAGTAGTTCTAGTTCGAATCGACGAATGTCTGAAACAGCAACATCATCAAGACGACCTGATGTACCTGCCCAGATTGAAACGATCTGACGCTCAAGTGAGTACGGTGAGTACTGACCTTGCTTGAGAAGTTCTACCATTCGTGCACCACGCTCTAGTTGAGCCTTTGATGCAGCATCTAGATCAGAACCAAACGCTGCGAAAGCTTCTAGTTCACGGAACTGTGCAAGGTCAAGACGCAAACGTCCAGCAATCTTTTTCATCGCCTTAGTCTGAGCAGATCCACCTACACGTGATACAGATACACCAACGTTAATCGCTGGGCGAACACCTGCGTTGAACAGATCTGTTTCAAGGAAGCACTGACCGTCTGTAATTGAAATTACGTTTGTAGGAATGAACGCAGATACGTCATTTCCTTTTGTTTCAATGATTGGTAATCCAGTCATTGAGCCTCCACCTAATTCATCAGAGAGCTTTGCGCAGCGCTCTAACAAGCGTGAGTGTAAGTAGAAAACATCTCCTGGATATGCTTCGCGACCTGGTGGACGACGAAGTAGAAGTGAGACTGAACGATACGCCTCGGCCTGCTTTGATAAATCATCAAAAACAATAAGTACGTGCTCACCGTTATACATCCAGTGCTGACCAATTGCAGAACCTGTGTAAGGAGCTAGGTACTTAAAACCTGCTGGATCTGATGCAGGAGATGCAACGATAGTTGTGTACTCCATGGCGCCAGCTTCTTCTAGAGCACCCTTAACAGCTGCAATTGTTGAACCTTTTTGTCCAATAGCAACATAGATACATTTAACTTGCTTCTTCTTGTCGCCAGTTTTCCAGTTTTCTTTCTGATTAATGATTGTGTCAACTGCAATTGCTGTCTTTCCAGTTTGGCGATCACCAATAATCAACTGACGCTGTCCACGACCAATCGCAGTCAATGCATCGATCGCTTTAATTCCTGTAGCAAGTGGCTCTTTAACTGGCTGGCGCTGAACAACAGAGGGAGCCTGAAGTTCTAAGGCGCGACGAGCATCAGCTTTGATTTCACCCTTACCGTCAATTGGATTTCCGAGTGCATCAACAACTCGACCCAAGAAGCCATCTCCAACTGGAACAGACAGAATTTCACCGGTTCCGCGAACAGATGTTCCTTCACCAATTCCTTCGGTTCCACCCAAGATAACAACACCGATTTCACGAACATCAAGGTTAAGTGCAAGACCTAGTGTTCCGTTTTCAAAACGAAGCAACTCATTTGCCATCGTTGATGGCAACCCTTCTACACGAGCGATTCCATCACCTGCTTGGCTAACGGTTCCTACTTCGTCGCGAGCTGCAACGCCCGGATCGTATGACTTAACGAAGTTCGCTAAGGCACCCTGAATCTCCTCAGGATTGATCTTTAGGTCTGCCATGTGTTTCTCCCTTTATTTGCTTCCGACTAGAGCGCGTGCGGCCCCAGCCAAACGATTAGAAATTGATCCATCAACGATTTCATCTGCGAACTTCACTGAAACTCCGCCAATAACGTGCGGATCGATCTCAATATTGATTCGTACTGGTTGTCCAACTTTGCTTGTCAGAGCCGTTACTAAACGTGTTTGCTGATCTTGGGTAATTGGTGCTGCAACTTTAACCAGCGCTATCACTCGATTTCTGCGCGCCGCTAATGCCCATTGATAATCTGCAAAAGTAGCTTCAATGCTGCGTCCACGCCAAGAATTGACCATATGAGTGAGTAGCTTTGAAGTAGAAGTTGAAGCATTCTTTAAAATTTCTTGTGCAAGTTTTGATTTTGCTTGAACTGCATCTGATTTAAATGCCTTGCGAAGTTCGGAAGAGTTTATGATGGCGCTTAAAACTACAAAAATCTCTTCTTCAACTCGATCTAGTTCACCAGAGATATTGGCCGCTGATGCCTCCGCTTCAATTGCCAATTGCTCAATAACTTGTACTAGATCCTTTGCTCCAGACCAACGTAGCGCTGAAATCTCAGTCAACAAACCAAGCGCAGGCGCTCCCACCTTTGAAGCTAAAAGATCTTTCACAAATACGCTCTTTGACTGTGCATCACGTGATGGATCAGTCAGAGCGCGGCGTACTGAAATATTTGAACCCAAAACATCAGTAATAAAGAAAAGTTCATCGCTCAAGGTTGATGCCGTTTTTGCATCAACACCTTTTACTGCAGCATCAAGTGCTATGCGTGCAGCAACAAGAGAGGCCCTACTGCTGCCTCCGAGATGAGCTCTCATTTTTCTTTCCTTTCTTACTTGTTAAGTCTTACTTTGACTTCTCTAGATCTTCAAGGAAGCGATCAACAATGCGTGATTGACGCGCTTGATCATCAAGTGCTTCTCCCACAATCTTTGATGCCAACTCAACAGCTAATGCACCCACTTCATTACGAAGAGATGTAACAGCTTGCTGACGTTCTGCTTCAATCGATGCATGTGCCGCTGCAGTAATTCTTGCTGCTTCTTCTTGAGCCTTTGCGCGAAGTTCTTCAACAATTGCAACGCCTTGAACCCGAGCATCCTCACGAAGTGCTTGAGACTCAGACTGGGCATTTGATAGTTGTTCTTTGTACTGAACTAAAGCATCTGCAGCTTCGGCCTGTGCTTTTTCGGCACGTTCGATACCACCTTGAATCGCTTCAGTACGTGCTTTGAAAGCTTTCTCGAACATCGGAACGACTTTTTTGAGCATTACAAAGTAGAGCAATCCGAAGGCGACAAAGCCGACGACTATTTCCGCTGAGTGCGGCAATAAGGGGTTAGGTGCACCTTCTGCTGCAAGCAATGTATATGACATCTAAATTCCTCTAGTTAGTTATCGATTGGTGATTAGAGAACGAATGCGAGTACGAGACCGAAGAGAGCTAGAGCTTCTGCCATAGCAAATCCAAGGAATGCGATTGGTTGTAGAACGCTACGTGCCTCTGGTTGGCGAGCTACACCGTTGATGTAAGCCGCGAAGATCATTCCCACTGCAAGTCCTGGTCCAATTGCTGCAAGACCGTAACCGACGAGGTTGAGTGTGCCTGTCATTTTTCTTACCTTTCCGTTGGTATTTCTGTTTGGTGGTTGTAGTGCTATTTCTTTACTGATTTAGTGCTCATCGGCTAAAGCGCCACCGATGTAAAGCGCAGTCAGCAAGGTAAAGATGTACGCCTGCAGACATTGAACTAAAAATTCGAAAAAAGTAATTGCGATACCAAAGGCAAAAGCAAATGGGCTTACCAGCTTCAACCCAATGGCACCTTGCAGAAGGTGTTCTCCGCCAAGGATGAAAATCATGAGGAGCAGGTGGCCTGCAAACATGTTTGCAAAAAGACGAAGTGAGATCGTTAAGGGGCGAACAATTAAGTATGTAGCAATTTCAATGGGTGTAAGCAAGATATAAACAGGTTTTGGTACACCGGGCATAAAGAGAATGTCTTTTAGGTACTTGAAGATTCCATGATGACGTATACCCACGTAATGGAAAACTCCAAAAGTTATGATTCCAAGTACATATGCAAAGCTGATTCGTGACATCGTTGGAAATTGAATCAGCGGAACAATTCCAAAAATATTGTTAGTTAAGATAAATACAAAAAGCGTAAACAAGTAAGGGACAAAGCGCATAAATTCGTGCCCAATGATGTCTTTGCCTAAATCATTACGAACGTATGCGTAAACCGATTCACCAGCGAATTGAAGCTTTGAAGGAACAATTGACGCCTTACGAGATGCTGCTATGAAAAAAATAGAAATGATCACTACTGAGAAAATAACTAGAAAAATTGGTTTTGTTGTGAATTCGTTATCGCCAAAAATAGGAGGCAAAACAAAGTCTTTACTGCTTGGGGGAATAAACTCGCTGCCTTCTGCACGAAAGCTAAACATCGAGCGCACGAAGACTCCTCAAGAATTATCGAAGGATTAAAGCTGGGATGAAGGGATGGGGATAATCTCTTCGGGTCGTACCCTATTGTTTAAATCGGCGTTGTGAGAAATCCAAAACCTGTGAATAAAGGTCAAATTGGTCACCCTTCGCGACCAAAGCGCAGCCAGACTAGATAGAGAGCGGCGCCCATGCCGAGCAATAGGCCGATTGGTAAGAAATACCCCGTCACCAGCCATTTATCGAGTGCCCAGCCAATCCCACCCCAAAACAATGGCCCAGAGATTAGGTATCCAAGAATTGTCCAAGCGGCACCTTCGTTGACACGGCTCATTGTTCTCCCCTTGATTGATTACCTGATTTATTACTTAATTCGTGACCGGAGTTGGAGCTACCGGGTAGGGGTAAATGTATGCGCAACTTCGTATAACTCGCAATCTCACCCCCAAGCCAACTGAGCGTGAGAAGGATTGCTGTTACTCCAAAACTGGTTCGATTGATGCTTTCTCGATCTGTATAGGTTGTTAGAAGCCACAAAAAAACACCAACAAACAAAAGTTTTGTTGTGTATGAAAAAAGAGCTAAACCCATAGTAGAAATTGGATCTAAATTTCTGGATATTCGAGAGACAAAAATTGTTACGGCAAAGAAAATTACTACGATGAACTGAGCGAGTAATGCTCCTAAAAAACCAGCCGATCCAGAAACAATTGCAGATAGAGCCATAGCAAATGCGCCAGTTATTGCTGTGGGAATCACCGCTCCACGAAGTAAAGAGAGTTCGACGTTTTCATTTGTCACTTAACTACCGCCGGAGTTTTCTTACCGGTTTTCATGACAAAAACACTTGCTCCAACAAAAACAATTACTGTGATTAAGGCTACCCACCAAGGGGCAAAAGCAAGAACGGTGACTGGAAATGCAATCGTTGCAGTCCATAAATATAGGATCAATGCAGTTTTGTTGGTTGAATTACCGGCACTGAGTAATCGATGATGTAGGTGCTCATTATCTGGAGCAAATGGTGACCTACCCGCTTTAACCCTTCGGCTCACTGCAAGAAGTAAATCAAGAAATGGAATTGCAAGAACTGCAAATGGTAGTAGCAAAGGTAGAAGAGTTGGACCAAGTGATTCGGCAGAAATCGCATTGGGATCAACTTGACCAGTTAATGTTATTGCGGCGGCAGAGAGTAAAAGTCCTAAAAACATAGAACCGCTATCGCCCATAAAGATTTTTGCTGGATTCAAATTATGAGGTAAAAATCCTAGGCAGATTCCTACAAGTACTGCAGTTGTTAGGGATGGAACACCTGCGCGACTAAAGCCATAATCGACAGCCAAAAGATATGCAAATGCAAAGAAGGCAATTCCAGAGATCGCAACAATGCCTGCCGCTAAGCCATCCATTCCATCAATAAAGTTCACTGCATTGATCACTACTAAGACGATTAAAACCGTCAGAAGTTGGCCAATGCTCGGTGGCAGAGAGATAACACCATTGATTGGCAGCCATAAAATCTGGATTCCATAAACAAGTAAAATTCCAGCAACAAATACTTGACCTGCAAGTTTTGTAAGAGCATCAAGTTGAAAACGATCATCAGCCATGCCAAGTAAAACTATGGCAGTTGAGGCAAGAAAAATGCCTAACGCTTCCTGGCCAAAGGATTTTCCAACAAGTGGAAGATGGTTAACAATTAAAAATGTTAAAGACATAGCAATCCACATCGCTACTCCACCCCAACGGGCAGTTGGCACGCTATGAATGTCTCGATCTCGAATTGTTGCAATAGCTCCAAAACGAAGAGCTTGTTTTCTAACAAAAGGTGTAATCAAGTAACAGAGCGCAGCTGAAATCAGAAGCGTAATTAAGTACTCGCGCATTAAATTGCTTTAAGCCTGATAGATAGGAAAGCGAGCAGTAAGTGCATGGACTTCTGTTTTGATCCCAGCGTGAGTCTTAGGATCATCAGTTTTGATAGCACGGGAAATCAGAGATGCAATTTGTTTCATCTCTTCTACTCCCATTCCTTGGGTAGTTGTGGCAGGTGAACCAACGCGAATACCACTTGTGATGCCTGGCTTTTCTGGATCATATGGAATCGAATTTTTATTCATAACTATTCCTGCTGCTCCGCAACGCTCATCGGCAACTTTTCCATTAACGCCAGTGCTTCGAATATCCATGAGGGCTAAGTGAGTTTGTGTTCCACCAGAAACAGCGCGCATACCTTCATCTTCAAGGGCTGCTGCTAATGCTTTCGCATTAATGATTACATCCTTTGCATACTTTTGATATGCAGGGGTTGCGCACTCGGCCAATGCAACTGCTTTGCCGGCAACTGCAGACATAATTGGTCCACCTTGCATGCCTGGGAATAATGCTTTATCAATAGCTGCTGCGTGCTTTTCCTTGGCCAGAATCATGCCACCACGAGGACCACGCAAAACTTTGTGAGTTGTGAAAGTTACAACATCGGCATATGGAACTGGTGATGGAATAGCTTTACCAGCAACAAGTCCAATGAAGTGCGCAGCATCTACCCACATTATTGCTCCCACTTCATCACAGATTTCACGGACTTTTGCGAAATCAACAAGTGATGGGTAGGCAGTTGCTCCCGAACAGATCATCTTTGGTTTTGTTTTTATAGCTTGATCTCGTAGTTCGTCATAGTCAATTAATTCATTATCTTTTCGTACGCCATAAGATTCAACGTTAAACCACTTGCCAGAAAAATTAACTGGTGAACCATGAGTTAAGTGACCACCGTGTGCTAGTGACATCGCAAGCACAGTGTCGCCTGGTTTTGTAAATGCATGATAGACGGCAATATTTGCTGATGCACCAGAGTGAGGTTGCACATTTGCATGTTCGGCGCCAAACAATGTTTTTGCACGATCAATGGCAAGATATTCAGCTTTATCTACTTCTTCGCATCCACCGTAATAACGTTTGCCTGGATAACCCTCAGCGTATTTATTAGACAATGTAGATCCTAGTGTTGCTAACACTGCGCGAGAGGTGAAATTCTCTGATGCAATTAATTGAAGATTTGTTTGTTGACGCTTGAGTTCAGAAAGAAGGACGGCAGCGATTTCTGGATCTTGTGATGTTAAAAGATTAAAATCAGGGCCATAGAAGGTTTCAGACATGGACAAACCCTACAACGCTGAGCCCAACCACGCTTGTTGCCACCAGAATTAGCCTAAATTTGGAACAATCTTTTTGATTTCAGCACGTGAAATTGCACCTTCTCGAAGCAATCGAACACCAGATTCATCAGCCTCGACAATTGTGGATAGCGCTGATTTACGTAGCTTTCCATTGTTGAACTTAATCGCTAAGTCTGTGTCCATGACCAGTACTTCATCCAAAGTTAATGGTGGCTGCAAGCCTTTTCTCGCAGCACTTGCAATGGCAAGAGGACCGGTGTGTGCCGTTAATGCCTTTGCAAAAGTAGCACGTGGAACACGCACGCTAACTCGGTCAAGTTGATTGGCATCTCCCAAATCCCAACTTAATCCCTCATAGGGACGCAGATTTAATGAAAGCATTCCCGGCCAAAACTTTTTCATCAAAGCTTTTATTTCTGGAGTTATCTCACGAATAATGCCATCTGTAGTTTTTGCTGAGCCAACGATCACTTGGGCTGCCGTAAAGATTGAATCACCGCGAAGTACATGCATTGCGCGAACTGTGTCTGCTCGAAATGCATCACAGGCAAAGGCATAACTATTTTCCATTGGAATGGCGATTATGTAGCCATCTGCAATTGCCTTGGCAGCTTTGCTGACATGGCGTGCAAGTTCACCCTTTTTCAAATCCACTGTTTTGGCCATGGCTATCTCCTGACTGCGCTCGACCAACGAGGTCGGCCCACTAGGTCATCATGGCTGGCAACTTCAATAAAATCCACACTCAATAGCTTGGCAATCTCATCGGATTGATCTTCACCATGTTCAATCACAAGAACTCCTTGTGATTTTAGAAGGCGCGCTGCTGCATCAATAAAAATTTGAGGGATTTCTAATCCAGTTGGACCTCCAAACAAAGCGATGTGTGGCTCAAAAGCTTCAACATCTCGTGGAAGTCTTACTCCTTGTCGAATGTAAGGTGGATTAGCAATGACAACATCACATTTAATTCCATCTAAAACATCGTGCACATCGCCTTCAACAACGCGTACGTTTTCTGCAATATGTGAAACATTCTTCTTCAACCAGACAAGTGCTTCTGGACTTTTCTCAACAGCGATAACGCGTGAACTAGGCGCCTCTGTGGCAACTGCTAGAGATAAAGCTCCAGAGCCGGCGCCAAGGTCAACAACGCTAACTGGTTGGGGTAAGTTTTTAATGTGTAGCAAAACAGCATCAATTAATAGCTCTGACTCAGGGCGAGGAACTAAAACACCTGGGCCAACTTGAATTTCTAAATGTCTAAAGCCTGCGATACCCGTCAGATACTGCAATGGCTCAAAGTTTAGGCGGCGATCAAGTAGGTCAAAAAACTGCTCTTCAATGATGTTTTGATCTGAAATTCCAAGTAACGTTGCTTCTAGAACAACTGGATTGTGAAGATCCATCCGTGTTAAACCCAAAACATGTGCAAGTAGATGTTCTGCATCTACCTCAGAAATATTTGACTCATTTAACTGCGATTTTGCAGCCCTCAAGATTGCCTTAATCTCCATGATTAGTTGGCGTTTGCTAAGCGCGCAGCCTTATCTGCATCAAGCAATGTTTGAATCATGTCATCTAAATCCCCATTGAGAACTGAATCAAGATTATTTGATTTGTAATTGACTCGGTGATCACTGATTCGATTTTCTGGAAAGTTATAAGTACGAATTCGCTCTGAACGATCCACAGTACGTACTTGGCTTTTTCGTTCAGCAGATGCCACTGCATCAGCCTTTTCTTGAGCATCAGCCAATAACCTTGCACGAAGAATTCGAAGCGCCGACTCTTTATTTTGTAGCTGGCTTTTCTCGTTTTGGCAGGAAACCACAATCCCAGTTGGAACGTGAGTTAACCGAACGGCCGAGTCTGTTGTATTTACCGATTGTCCACCCGGACCAGAAGAGCGATAAACATCTACTCGAACATCTTGCATGTTTAACTCAACATCAATCTCTTCAGCTTCAGGCAATATAAGAACTCCTGCGGCAGATGTGTGAATACGTCCTTGGCTTTCAGTTTCTGGCACACGCTGAACGCGGTGTACTCCTCCTTCAAATTTTAGTCGAGCGTAAGGAGATTCACCTGGAGCTGCTGTTCCTTTAGATTTAACGGCAACAGAAATATCTTTGTAACCACCCATTTCACTTTCAGTTGCATCAATAATTTCTACTTTCCAATTTCTTTTTTCTGCATAACGCATGTACATACGAAGTAGATCACCAGCAAACAACGCTGATTCATCGCCTCCTGCTCCCGCCTTAACTTCTAAAATAACGTCACGGTCATCATTGGGATCTCGTGGCAAGAGGAGTTCTTCTAGTTTTTCTGCAGCATCATTGCGTGCATCTTCTAATGCTGGAATTTCGGCGGCAAAATCAGGATCAACAGCAGCAAGTTCTGCGCCAGCAACTAAATCTTCCTCTGCAGATTTCCATGCTTTAAAGCCGGCAACAACAGGACCTAACTGGGCATAACGTCGACCTAGTTTGCGCGCATTAGCTTGATCTTCATGAATAGATGGATCAGCCATCTTTGCTTCAAGTTCGGCGTACTCACGAACCATTTCGTGTGCTGATGCAAATCGATCATTGCTCATGTGAGGACTCCTTTCTTTCGACTTGTCTAAGCAAATAGTTATTTAAAAAATAAAGAAACCGCGACCACAGCTGTTAAGGCTGCGATGCGGTTTCTTTAGAAAGCTAGTTTGAGGTTTTTTTACCGAAGCGCTCTTCGAACTTGGCCACACGACCACCGGTATCGAGAATGCGCTGCTTGCCTGTGTAGAACGGGTGGCATACAGAACATACTTCAACATAGATTGAACCTGTTGTAACTGTTGAGCGAGTTACAAATTTTTCGCCGCAACCACAAGTTACTTGAGTCTCTACGTACTCTGGATGAATCTCTGACTTCATAGTTTTTCCCTCATTCATGTTTGGGTCCTTTAAATCTGACCTTAGTGATCAGATGTTCAGGTGAACCAAACGGTTGTTTAACAGGTGCTTAGGGTAGGTGATAAGCCTGGTTTTTGTGAAATTGACGCTTACTTTGAATCATCAGGCCCAGAAGTTGTCTTCTGGATCTGCATCAAAAATTCAACGTTGGACTTGGTGCCCTTCATCTTTTCAAGGAGAAGTTCAAGTGCAGCCTGTGGCTCAAGTGCGTGGAGAACTCGACGAAGTTTCCAAACAATATTGAGCTCTTCTGATCCCATAAGAATTTCTTCTTTGCGAGTTCCGGATGCAACAACGTTTACAGCAGGGAAGATTCTCTTATCTGCCATACGGCGATCAAGAATCAACTCCATGTTTCCTGTTCCCTTAAACTCTTCGAAAATAACTTCATCCATGCGTGAGCCTGTATCGACAAGTGCGGTAGCAAGAATTGTTAGTGAGCCACCATCTTCAATATTACGAGCGGCACCAAAAAACTTCTTAGGTGGATACAAAGCTGCTGAATCAACACCACCGGAGAGAATTCGACCTGATGCAGGTGCGGCAATGTTGTAAGCACGTCCTAAACGAGTAATAGAGTCAAGAAGTACAACTACATCGTGACCAAGTTCAACAAGACGTTTTGCGCGCTCAATTGCAAGCTCTGCAATTGTTGTGTGGTCATCGGCTGGACGGTCAAAAGTTGATGCGATAACTTCACCCTTAACAGAGCGTTGCATATCTGTAACTTCTTCTGGACGCTCATCAACTAGAACAACCATTAAGTGACACTCTGGATTATTAGTTGTGATTGCATTTGCAATTGACTGCAAGACCATTGTCTTTCCAGCCTTCGGAGGAGAAACAATTAGTCCGCGTTGACCTTTACCAATTGGTGCGATCAGATCGATAACTCGAGTAGTAAGAATGTTTGGTTCTGTTTCAAGACGTAGACGCTCCTGTGGATACAAAGGAGTGAGCTTGCCAAATTCAACACGGTTGCGTGCCTCATCAGGTGTAACCCCGTTAACTGTTTCAAGAGTAATCAGCGCATTAAATTTCTCTTTGCGCTCACCTTCACGCGGTTGGCGAACTTGTCCTGTAACGACATCACCTTTACGCAGTCCATTCTTTCGAACTTGCTGCAATGAAACATAAACATCGTTTGGACCTGGCAAATATCCACCAGTTCGAATAAATGCATAACTTTCGAGAATATCTAGAAGACCCCCAACAGGAACAAGAACATCATCCTCGCTCAATACTGGTTCGCGTTCTTCTCTTGGTCCACGATCACGGTTGCGGTCACGGTTGCGATTGCGACCCTGACGATCATTACGATCGAATCGATCACGACCTCCACGATCATTGTTTGACGATGGTGCTGAGTCTTCTTCATCGTCAGAATCTTGGGAATTACTCTTTGGCTTAGAATCTTTTTTGCGGTTATTTCGTGCTTCGCGGCGGGCTTCACGTTCGGCCTTTGCTTCTTCACGATTTTTTGCTTGCAATCCCGCAATCGCATCAACTAACGCGTCCTTCTTCATTTTCGCCGCGCCTTCAACACCTAACTGTGTTGCGACCGTCTTCAACTTAGGAAGGGTCATTGCTGCAAGCTCTGGACTGTTTGAGCGTACTGGTTCTATCTCTGTTGTCATCATTTTCTTTTCGCTATTGGCTTCGGTTTTTTATCTAATCAAAAGAGCCGATTGGTTTGTACCGACTGGATTTCAACCGACTAGATTAAAAACTACGTAAGCCGTGGATTTTTTGCTGAGATTATCTGATGTGTTACTGGCTACTAGATGAGCCGTTCAGATGAGTAAAGGTTAGCAGTGCGAAGCCGTAATTCGCAAAATTAAGCAGAAATTGCAGCTACTCCTGTGCGAGAAATTCCTAATGTACGCATAGTGAAGCGCTCCCCCGCTGCTCTTTCTAGTTCTGCCGCTTCATCATCTGCCCCTGTGCGAAGCACCAAGACTGATGGACCAGCACCTGAGATAAAGGCTGCAACCCCTGCGCTTCGAAGTTTTGTCATCAGCGCATATGAATGAGGCATCGCATCTTGGCGATAACTTTGATGCAAATAATCCTCAGTGGCACCTAACAAAAGATCAGGTCGACTTTGTAAGGCTTGCACCAAGACTGCAGTGTTAGATGAATTCCGGACTGCATCAATATGGGGAATGCTCTCTGGCAACATCTTTCTCGCTTTCGATGTTGAAAACTCTGTAGCTGGTACAAAGGCCAGTGCACTAATTCTTGGATCAACTTCAATGTTTATTGACTGTGCAATTACAGAACCACGTTGATTTTCTTGCCAAGCAATATTTGCATTTCCAAAAATTGCAGCTGAAACGTTATCTGGGTGGCCTTCCATTTCATTAGCGATATTGAGCATTGCCTCTAGTGACATTTTTTCTTGACCACCAAGTACTAGTGAGCGCGCCAAAAAGAGTCCACCAACAATTGCTGCAGCAGATGAACCAAGTCCTCGTCCATGCGGAATCACATTGAGTTGGCGAAGTGCTATTCCGCGGGGGCGCCCTCCTAGAAAATCAAATCCCTTATACATTGCTTTAATTACTAAATTCTTATCAGTTGTTGGAACATTCTCTGCGCCTTCACCAGTTACATCAATATCAAAACCTGGCTCATCCATAACTTGTGCGATATATCGATCATAAATATTAAGCGCTAACCCAAGGCAATCAAAACCAGGACCTAAATTGGCACTTGATGCAGGAACCTGAACTTGAATCGGTTGTGCTTTAAATGTTGGTTTCATTTTATGCAAGACCTAATGCTTTTGCAGCAACTTTTGCATTAACAGGAACCACAATTGGCTTCTTTGCAGAATCAAGTGCATAAGGAATGTCTTTAAGTCCATGGCCTGTCACGGTGATCACAATAGTTTTTCCCTGTGGTAATTTTCCAGCCTTTTTATATTTTAAAAGCCCAGCAAGTCCAGCTGCAGAAGATGGCTCAACGAAAATTCCCTCTTTAGCTGCAATGAGACGATATGCCGAAAGGATTTCACGATCTGTTACTGCATCGATTACGCCGCCAGATAAATCGCGAGCTTCCACAGCTTGTTGCCATGAAGCAGGGTTTCCAATTCGAATAGCAGTAGCAATTGTTTCAGGGTTTTTTACAATCTTTCCTTTAACTATTGGAGCAGCCCCTGCTGCCTGAAAGCCATACATCATTGGTAATTTCTTAGACATATTGTCTTTGTAGTACTCGTTATAGCCTTTCCAATATGCAGTGATATTTCCTGCATTCCCAACAGGTAATGCATGAATGTCTGGGGCGTTACCCAAAAGATCTACAACTTCAAAACTTGCAGTCTTTTGTCCTTCAATTCGATATGGGTTAACAGAGTTAACTAGGGCAACTGGATAGTTTTCAGAAAGCTCTTTTGCAAGAGTCAGACAATCATCAAAGTTGCCGTTAACTTGCAAAATAGTCGAGTCATGAATGACTGCTTGGGCTAACTTGCCCATTGCAATTTTTCCTTTTGGAATCAAGACTGCCGGACGCATCCCAGCTTTGACTGCATATGCAGCAGCTGAGGCTGAAGTATTTCCAGTTGATGCACAGATAACAGCTTTTGCACCATCTTCTGCTGCCTTTGAAATCGCCATTGTCATTCCGCGATCTTTAAATGAACCCGTTGGATTTAGTCCTTCGTATTTAATCCAAACATCATTACCTAAAATTTCTGACAAATTACATGCATAAATCAGTGGTGTCCCGCCTTCACGCAAAGAGACAATTGGAGTCTTTGCGCTGACTGGAAGCCTGTGTCGATACTCTTCGATAACACCACGCCACTGATGAGCACCTTGTTTTTTAAATAAACTCACTAGACGGGTGCTCCTTCGACTCGAATAACACTTTCAACATTTCGAACAATATCTAGTTTGCGCAAACTTTCTACACACGCAACCAAGGCATCTTCTGATGCCGCGTGTGTCACAACAATGAGTTCTGCATCTTCGCCAAGACCAGCTTGTCGAACTGTTTGGATGGATACATTTTCAGATGAAAAAGTCGAAGCAATAGCTGCCAAAACACCTGACTTGTCTGCAACATGGAGGCGAACAAAAAACTGTGACTTCACCGCACCAATTGGTGCAATATCTAAATCTGCATAATCAGATTCGCCGTATCCCACTGTCGAGTAAGCAGCATGACGTGTTACGGCAACCAAATCACCCAAGATTGCTGATGCTGTTGGTGCACCGCCTGCGCCACGGCCGTAGAACATCAGTTGGCCTGCCGATTCAGATTCAACATACACGGCATTAAATGCATTGCGAACAGATGCAAGAGGATGAGATAACGGCAAAATTACTGGGTGCACGCGTACAGATATTTCATCTTTAACTGTTAACTCCGCAATTGCAAGCAGTTTAATCACACTGTTCATTGATTTGGCTGCAGCAACATCTTCACTGGAGATCTTTGATATACCTTCTGTATAAACTTCATCAATAGTTACAGTGCTATGAAATGCAAGACTTGCTAACAAAGCAGCCTTAGCCGCGGCATCATGGCCTTCGATATCTGCAGTCGGATCACTTTCTGCATAACCTAAAGCCTGCGCCTCTTTAAGTACCTCTGCAAAAGCTCGACCTTCTTCGTGCATCTTTGTCAGAATGTAGTTTGTAGTCCCATTTACGATTCCCATAACACGAGTGATCTGATCACCAGCAAGGGATTCGCGCATTGAACGAATAATTGGAATTGCACCAGCAACGGCAGCTTCGTAATACAGATCTACTTTGGCTGCATCTGCAGCATTAAAGAGTTCGTGGCCATGAGTTGCAAGGAGTGCTTTATTTGCAGTGATGACTGATTTCTTATTCTTTATTGCTTCCAAAATCAGAGTACGAGCAGGTTCGATGCCACCCATAACTTCAATAACAATATTTATTGCGGGATCATTCACAATTGAAGCAAGATCAGTTGTTACCAAAGAGGCATCTACTCCAGGGCGTGCACCTGCTGATCGAACTCCAACTTTGCTTAATACAAGGTGTGCACCTGAGCGTTCTGAAAGTTCCTGTTGATCATCTTGAAGCAGGCGGGCGACTTGGCTGCCAACAACTCCGCAGCCAAGCATTCCAATTGAGATTGTTTTAACGCCCGAATTCATGGGCCTATTCTTTCACAGATGGGTAGGACGGCGTTAAATATCTAGGCCAAGTAAGTCAGCCTCAGTTTCTCGGCGGACAATTACACGTGCTTTTCCATCTTTTATAGCAATTACAGGCGGCCTTGGAACATGGTTGTAATTGTTTGCCAGACTTCGACCATATGCACCAGTTGCTGGAACTGCCAATAAATCACCAGGAACGATGTCACTAGGTAAATCAATCTCACGAATAAGAATATCTCCGGTCTCACAATGCTTACCAACTAAGCGAGATGAAATGTTTTTCGCCCTACTTGTTCGATTGGCCAAAATAGTTGTGTACTTAGCGCCATAGAGTGATGGCCGGATGTTGTCACTCATTCCACCATCGATTGAGATGTAATTTCTATGTAAACCATCTTCAAGAGTTACATCTTTCACAGTGCCTACTTCATAGAGGGTAAACATTGATGGTCCAACAATTGAACGCCCTGGCTCAATTGAAATCTTAGGAATGGCTAACTTGTTGGCTTCGCAGTTTTTCTTAACAGTAGATGCAAGTGCTTGCAATGCCTGTGATGGGTCCACGGTTCTATCTCCAGGCAAATATGCAATTGCATATCCCCCACCTAGGTCGAGTTCAGGAAGTTCTGATTTAAACTCGTCGCGATATCTTGCAAGAAGATTAATCAAGCGCTCTGCAGCCAGTTGGAATGTTTCATAACCAAAAACTTGTGAGCCAATGTGTGCGTGAAAGCCACGAAGTTCCAAGCTTGAGTGGTTGCGTACTTCTTCAATAGCAGCCCAAGCTGCACCGCTTGCAATTGAAAATCCAAACTTCACATCTTCATGTGCTGTTGCAATCGATTGATGAGTATGAGTATCAATTCCTGGAGTGATTCTGAGCAATACTTTCTGTGTTGTGCCATTTTTTTGCGCGGCGGCAGCAACGCGCTCAATTTCATACAGTGAGTCCAGAACAATGATGCCTACGCCTGCATCGACAGCTCTTTGAATTTCAGAGACAGACTTATTGTTTCCGTGGAGTTCAATTTTTGCTGGGTCTATTCCCGCTGCTAGTGCAACTGCCAGTTCTCCACCAGTGCACACATCAATTCCAATTCCACAATCTTTGATCCAACGGGCAACCTCAGTGCAGATAAATGCCTTTGCTGCGTAATAAACAGTTCCTGCATTAGATTCGAATGCTTTCGAAAGTGCAGTGTTCCAATCTAAAGCACGACTACGAAAATCAGACTCATCAATAAAAAATGCTGGAGTGCCAAACTCTTTTGCTAGATCTTTGGCAGAAATTCCAGAGATAGAGAGTTGCTCGCCAGTTTTTACCGAAGATGACCACATGATTTACATCCTCTCCGGTGTGCTGACGCCTAAAAGATCTAATCCGTTTTTTAATACTTGCTTGGTAGCAGTACACAGTAATAGACGAGCTGTGTGAATCGCAGTTAATTTCTCTTCTCCCATTGGAAGTACACGGCAATCATTGTAAAAACCGTGATAGGTACCGGCTAACTCTTCCAAGTATCGAGCAACGCGATGGGGCTCTCGCAGCTCGGCTGCCGATTCGATAACTCGAGGGAACTCGGCAAGGACACCAAGAAGTTCATTCTCACGGTCATGAGTTAGCTGGCTTGGATCAAAATCCTTAAGTTCTAATGTGGCGCCAAGTTCGGCTGCATTGCGAAGTACTGCAGCAATACGTGCGTGTGCATATTGAACATAGTAGACAGGGTTTTCATTTGTATTTCTTTTTAAAACATCAATGTCCATCACCATTGGTGTATCAACTGGATATCTGATCAAGGTATATCTGGCAGCATCTACACCAACTTTTTCCACCAACTCTTCTAGAGTAATAATTGTCCCAGCGCGCTTAGAGAGTTTTACTTCTTGACCACCTTCCATGATTTTTACAAGTTGACCAATTAATACGTCAATGTTGTAGTCAGGGTTGTCACCAGCACATGCTGCCGTTGCCCGCAAGCGATTGATGTAACCGTGATGGTCTGCGCCAAGCATGTAAATGCAGATATCAAATCCGCGTTCGCGCTTATTAATGTAATAAGCAGTATCTGATGCAAAATAGGTAAGTTCACCATTAGCTTTAGTGATTACTCGATCTTTGTCGTCACCAAAATCTGTGGTTCGAAGCCAGGTTGCTCCTTCGTTTTCAAAAACATGTCCTTGTTTGCGAAGTTTTTGGACGCCATGTTCTACCGCGCCTTGTTCATGCAAGGAACGCTCAGAAAACCAGACATCAAAGTGTGTGTTAAAAACTTCGAGAACTCTTTGTTGATCCTTTAACTGTACTTTGTATGCCGCTTCACGAAATGCTTCTGTTCTAGATTCAGATGGGAGCTCTTTTATTCCCGCGTTTTCCTTAACTACCTCTACGGCCAAATCTTTTATGTAATCACCTTGATAACCATTGTCAGGTACAGGTTGGCCCAATGCCACCGCTTCTACAGACTGGCCAAATAAATCCATCTGATTGCCACGATCATTAATGTAAAACTCTCTAGTTACTCGCGCGCCAGCTGCACTTAACACTCGACCTAGTGCATCACCAACTGCTGCCCAACGTGTGTGACCAAGGTGTAGAGGACCTGTTGGGTTTGCACTTATGAACTCAAGATTTATTTTTACACCAGATAACGAACTGCTTTTTCCAAAACTATCCTTTGCTGCAACAATCGTGTCTACTAACTGAGCTTGACTCGCACGATTTAATGTTAAGTTAATAAATCCAGGTCCAGCGATTTCAACTTTGCTAATGTCTTCAAGACCAATTAACTGGTCGACAATAACTTGTGCAACTTCTCGCGGGTTTTTACCCATTGGTTTCGCAATTTGAAGTGCGACCGATGTTGCATAGTCACCGTGGGATCTCTCTTTTGGTCGCTCCAACTTGATGGAATCTGGGACCGTGCCTGAAAGAGCATCAGCCTGGATAGCCCGAGAAATTGCCTCCTTGATGGTCTCCTCGAGCTGCTCTATCTGTGAAGGCATGCTCATAGGTTAGCGCGAGCAGGCGTGGGCGTTATCAAATCGTTAAGTCCCGCGCTTAGATTCTGAGAACTACTAGTGACCTTTTTGCATTTATCCACTACTTTTCATCCTACGTTGTGCCATCTCAACAAGGCGAAAACCGCCACGGGCACATCCTCCTTTCGAAAGGTCTACTAAATGAAAAATCGTCGCCTCGCGATTGTGGCTGCTCTGTCAGCGTTCGCAATCGTTCTAACAGGTTGCTCAAGTTCATCAGATAGTTCAGCTGACGGCTTCGTCGGCGTAATTCTGCCTGATTCAGCTTCATCAAACCGCTGGGAAAAAGATGACCGCGGATTCCTACAAGCAGCATTTGATGCAGCTGGTGTAGAAGTTGATATCCAAAACGCAAACGGAGACAAGGAAGCATTCGCAACAATTGCTGACCAGATGTTAACTGCTGGTGCAAAGGTTCTTATCCTTGTAAACCTAGATTCAGAATCAGCTAAGGCTGTTCAGGACAAGGCTGCAGCACAGGGTGTAAAGACAATCGATTACGATCGTTTAACAGTCGGTGGCTCAGCTTCTTACTACGTATCATTTGATAACGAAGCAGTTGGTCGCCTACAAGGCGAAGGTATCAAGGCATGTCTTGATACAGCTGGAAAGTCAAAGGCTCGCATCGTTTACCTAAACGGTTCACCAACAGACAACAACGCAACACTATTTAAGGCTGGATACGATTCAGTGCTACGTCCTTTGATCGATTCAAAGGCTTACACACTCGTTGATGACCAAGCTGTTCCAGATTGGGACAACGTAAAGGGTGGACAGATTTTCGAACAGCAACTAACTAAGGCAGGCGGAAAGCTTGACGCAGTTGTTTCAGCTAACGAAGGTCTTGGACTTGCAGCTGTAGCAGTTCTTAAGAAGAACAAGCTAAACGGTAAAGTCTGTGTATCTGGTCAAGATGCAACAGCTGAAGGATTGCGCGCAATCCTTACAGGAGATCTTTCAAACACTGTTTACAAGGCAATCAAGGCTGAGGCAGAAGCAACAGCTGAGCTTGCAATCGCACTTCTTCGTGGCGAAGAGGCAACAACTGCCACAGGAATTGTGAAAGACGGAGATAGAGATGTTCCTTCTGTTCTTTTGGTTCCAGTCAGCATCACAAAGTCAAACGTCAAGGACGTTATTGCTGATGGATTCAAGACTCGCGAAGAAGTTTGCGAAGGAATCGAAGAGCTCTGCGTAGCTAACGGAATCTAATTTCCACATAGCGATTCAGTAAAGCAGTAAAAGTAAGGTGCGGCTCGGGGTTGATTCCCCGGGCCGCACCTGCTTTATCAATAAAAGTGTGAAGTTAATGTGAATGAAGCTCATAGGTATTTAAAAGATGGCACGGAGTGAATAAGATTTGCAGAATAGAAATTTGGAAACTGAAGAAACTGGGAGATTATGACAACAGCACTGCTGTCTTTACGCGGAGTTAATAAATCCTTTGGACCAGTCCATGTCCTAAAGGATGTCGATCTCGATGTCTACGCGGGAAAGGTCACAGCCCTTGTTGGCGATAACGGCGCAGGTAAAAGCACGCTAATTAAATGCATTGCAGGTATCTACCATCCTGAAGACGGAGATTTTTACTTTGAAGGTAGCAAGGTTTCAATAGGCGGCCCCAGAGATGCAACTTCACTTGGAATTGAGATTGTCTACCAAGATTTAGCACTTTGTGACAACTTAGACATTGTGCACAACATGTTTTTAGGTCGCGAACAAAAGCGTGGGCCAGTTCTAAACGAATCTTCGATGGAGGCCTTAGCCCGCAAAACCTTGGATGGTTTAAGTGTTAGAACTGTCAAGTCAATCCGACAAACTGTTGCTTCACTTTCTGGTGGGCAGAGACAAACAGTTGCAATTGCCCGCGCGGTTCTTTGGAATAGCAAAGTTGTAATCTTGGATGAACCAACTGCTGCTTTAGGTGTTGCACAAACAGAGCAAGTTCTAAACCTTGTGCGCCGAATGGCCGATAACGGCCTAGCAGTTGTATTGATTAGCCATAATTTGAATGATGTATTTGAGGTAGCAGATAACATCGCAGCTCTTTATCTAGGAAAACTAGCTGCGCAGGTTGATAAGAAAGACGTAGAACCTCGTCAAGTAGTGGAGTTAATTACAACTGGCAAATCTGTGGGAGTTCAATCTCCGGCGTCAAAGACAGGAGCAGATAAATGAGCATCGTTAATGAGTCTGAAGTTTCGACCCTCAAAGGTGCGATGAAGGATTATTGGTCACGTGTAAAAGCAGGTGATATTGGTTCTCTTCCGGCTGTTTTGGGTTTAGTGGTTCTCTGCATCGCATTTGGGTCGATGTCCAATGTTTTCTTGACCCCTGGTAATTTTGCAAATCTTTTAACTCAGGCAGCAGCAGTCATTGTTATTGCTATGGGCTTAGTTTTTGTTTTGCTCCTAGGAGAAATTGATCTTTCAGCTGGTTACACCGCGGGTGTATCTGGAGCAGTTCTAGTAATTCTGATTACTAACCAGGGTCAGCCTTGGTATGTCGCTCTGATTGCCAGCATTGCAGTGGGAGTTCTTTTGGGATTCTTCTTAGGAACATTGGTTGCTCGACTTGGTATTCCTTCTTTCGTTGTAACTTTGGCAGCTTTTCTTGCCTTCCAAGGAATTCTTTTGCTCTTGGCAGGTGAAGGTGGAACCATCCGTGTTGAAGATGAAACGATTCTTGCGGTTCAAAATTCAAACATTTCTCCAATCGGTAGCTGGATATTTTTCATCGTCATAGCCGTTGCATATGTTTTAGTTGGATTGAGTTCCATGAACGCTCGGCGCAATGCTGGATTGAAAACAGAGTTAAAGAAGCTCTGGATTATTAAGACTGCTGGACTTTTAACAATTACAGGTCTTGCAGTCTTTGCTCTCAATTTAGAGCGCAGTAATAATCCAGATTTAGTAAGTCTCAAAGGTATTCCCTATGTTGTGCCAGTAATCCTGTTACTACTTGTTGTGGGCACATTTGTATTGGGGCGCACAGCATTTGGACGACACATCTATGCCGTGGGCGGTAATGCTGAAGCAGCTCGCCGAGCAGGTATCAACGTCAAGAGAATTCGAATTACAGCATTCATGATCTGCTCTGGATTTGCAGCAATTGCTGGAATGATCTTTGCATCTCGTCAAAACTCTATTTCTCCTACAACTGGTGGTAGTTCAACCTTGCTATATGCAGTTGGAGCTGCAGTAATTGGTGGAACCTCACTATTTGGTGGAAAAGGAAAAGTCAGAGACGCGATTCTTGGCGGCTTAGTCGTTGCAGTAATCGACAATGGAATGGGATTGCTTGGCTATGCAGCAGGTATCAAGTTCATTGTTACAGGACTAGTGCTCTTGGTATCTGCAGGTGTTGATGCGATCTCACGCAGAGGTAATTTAACCCCCTAGCGCTACTTCAGCCCCATCAAATGCTCAAGTGCTAATTGATCAACTGCTTCATATCCATATCCGCGCTTTCCTGCTGC
>CAEZWF010000015.1_pt1 | contig 18180 bp, 19 predicted proteins | sample 7264961 | NCBI WGS metagenome assembly CAEZWF01 (sample SAMEA6813877, study PRJEB35770) | freshwater metagenome | biome: Freshwater; feature: Freshwater reservoir; material: water | place: Czech Republic | collected 2017-06-27 | depth 0.5m m
ACGGGTGGGCCCAGGTGGACTTGAACCACCGACCTCTTCCTTATCAGGGAAGCGCTCTAACCAGGCTGAGCTATGGGCCCGCAATAAAGATCTCTCTCGATTGCAGAAGCGCAAGGTTACCTTGAACTTCACAAAGACCCAAAATAGGAAGCTGCTCCTACGTTGAGGTTTGGGCTTAACTCAGAATGCGAACCATACTAACTTTTCGGAGAAATCTCATCTTCCCCATTTTTAGTCACTGAAAGCAGGCTTACTCCCTCATCTAGATTTACTAGGCGCACACCCATGGAGTCGCGGCCAGTTTGGCGAACCTCTGCAGCTGGGGTTCTCATCACCGTTCCAGCTGATGTAATTGCAAGAATCTCATCTTCATCACGCAAAACAAGTGCACTTACTAAAGATCCACGAGAGTTTTCGTCAATCTTTGCAGCTTTAATTCCAATTCCACCGCGCCCTTGTAAACGGTATTCATCGATTGGTGTTTTCTTTCCATAACCACCATCTGTTGCAGTAAATACAAATGAATCTGTGGACTGCTCTGAGTTAACGCGCGCCATTGTTAACAAATTATCCCCGGCACGAAACTTCATTCCAATTACTCCGCTTGTAGAGCGACCCATGGATCGAAGTGACTCATCATCTGCTGTAAATCGAAGAGACATTGCCTTTGTTGAAACTAACAACAGCTCATCTCCAGAATTAATCAGTGATGCACTAACAACTTCATCGCCAGGTTTTAAAGAGATAGCAATGAGACCACCTGTGCGAGGTGAGTCGTACTCAATTAAAGGAGTTTTCTTAATCAAGCCATTACGAGTTGCAAGCACCAAGTAAGGAGAGATTGTGTAGTCCTTAATTGATAAAACTTGAGCAATTTTTTCTTCTGGTTTAAATGCCATTAAATTTGCAACATGTTGTCCCCGTGCATCACGTCCGGCATCAGGTAGTTCGTGAACTTTTGCCCGATACACACGACCTTGGTTAGTAAAAAACAACAACCAGTCATGGGTGGATGCGACAAAGAAATGATCTACTACATCGTCTTCCTTTAACGCCGCACCTTTCACCCCGCGACCACCTCTGCGTTGTGATCTATAAAGATCTGCCATTGTGCGCTTTGAATAACCACCGCGTGTAATTGTTACAACTACATCTTGGTCAGGAATTAGATCTTCAGCGCTAAAATCCCCTTCACTTGCAACAATTTGTGTGCGTCGCTCATCGCCAAATTTTGCAACTAAATCCTTAAGTTCTGACTTAACAATCTCTCTTTGTTTCTCTGGACTTACAAGAATTTTATTTAATTCAACAATGTCAGCCATTAGGCCGTCGTATTCATCGTTAATTTTTTGACGCTCTAATGCTGCAATTCGTCGCAGCTGCATATCCAAGATTGCATTTGCTTGAATCTCATCAACATCAAGTAGTTTCATTAAGCCTGTGCGGGCCTCTTCTGGAGTTGTAGAGGCGCGAATCAGCGCGATCACAGCGTCTAGGGCATCTAGGGCCTTTAAGTACCCCTGCAAAATATGTGCGCGCTTTTCCTTTTCTGCCAAGCGATATTTTGTTCTGCGAACAATTACTTCAATTTGGTGCTCTATGTAATAACGAATAAATTCATCTAAACGCAAGGTGCGCGGAACACCATCTACAAGTGCCAACATGTTGGCTCCAAATGTGTCTTGGAGTTGAGTTTGTTTGTAAAGGTTATTCAAAATAACTTTAGGGATTGCTGCGTTTTGTAAAACTATTACAAGGCGTTGTCCTAGGCGCTCGTTACCTTCATCGCGAACATCGGCAATTCCTTTAATTTTTCCATCTTTAACCAACTCTGCAATTTTCAAAGCAAGGTTGTCTGGGTTTACTTGATAAGGAAGTTCGCTAATTACCAAACATGTTCTCTTGTTAATCTCTTCAACTTGAACAACAGCGCGCATAGTTATTGAGCCGCGTCCTGTTCGATATGCCTCTTCAATTCCTGTGCGACCAACAATCAAACCTTTTGTTGGGAAATCTGGTCCTTTTACAATCTTGATAAGTTCGCTAAGTAATTCTTCCTGCTTCATATCTGGATGCTCTAGTGAGTAAATAACAGCCTCACCTATTTCGCGAAGGTTGTGCGGAGGAATATTTGTTGCCATTCCGACAGCAATACCTGCAGATCCATTAACTAATAGGTTTGGAAGTCGACTAGGTAAAACAGTTGGCTCTTGTGAGCGCCCGTCATAGTTTGGAACAAAATCGACTGTGTCTTCGTCGATATCGCGCATCATCTCCATTGCAAGAGGAGAAAGTCGCGCTTCTGTATAACGCATCGCTGCAGCTGGATCATTTCCGGGGGAACCGAAGTTTCCGTTTCCGTCAATGAGCATGTAACGAAGTGACCAGTGTTGAGCTAAGCGAACCACAACGTCATAGATTGATGTGTCACCGTGTGGGTGGTAATTACCCATAACATCACCGACGATGCGTGAAGATTTATAAAAACCTTTATCGGGACGATAACCCGCGTCATACATTGCATATAAAACTCGTCGATGAACTGGTTTTAAACCATCGCGAACATCTGGAAGTGCACGGCCCACAATGACAGACATTGCATAATCAAGATACGAGCGAGCCATCTCAACTTGGAGATCAACTGTTTCAATCTTGTCGAAATTCTCTAGATTATTTGGGTTTAACTCATCCATTAGATATCCAAAAACCTAACATCTTTAGCGTTGCGTTGAATAAATGCACGGCGCTTTTCAACATCTTCACCCATGAGCACTGAGAACAAATCATCGGCTGCTGCTGCATCATCTAAAGTTACGCGGATTAAAACGCGGTGCTCTGGATCCATGGTTGTATCCCACAGTTCTTTTGCTGGCATTTCACCTAAGCCTTTAAAGCGTTGGATTCCATCATCTTTTGGTAAACGTTTTCCGGCTGCAATACCCAGCTCAATCATTCCATCGCGTTCGCGATCGCTAAATGCGTATTCCACTGGTTCTTTGCCGCCCCACTTCAATTTATACAGTGGTGGTTGCGCAAAATAAACATATCCTTGTTCGATTAGTGGACGCATAAAACGGAAAAGTAGTGTTAGTAACAGTGTGCGAATATGTTGACCGTCAACATCGGCATCTGCCATCAAAATGATCTTGTGGTAGCGAAGTTTTGTGATATCAAAGTCATCGTGAACACCAGTGCCTAATGCAGTAATTAAAGCTTGTACTTCATTGTTTTGAAGAACGCGATCGATACGTGCTTTTTCAACATTTAATATTTTTCCGCGAATAGGAAGCACTGCTTGATTTCGTGAATCACGGCCACCTTTTGTTGACCCGCCAGCAGAATCGCCCTCAACAATATAGAGCTCGCATTTAACTGGGTCAGTCCATTGGCAATCAGCTAACTTGCCAGGCATGCCGCGACCTTCTAATAAACCTTTTCTATTACGGCTTAAGTCCCGAGCTTTACGTGCTGCAACTCGCGCTGCTGCTGCATCGATACTTTTGCGGACAATCTCTTTTCCTTCACTTGGATTTTGTTCAAACCAAGTTGTTAACTCTTCATTAACTATTTTTTGAGTAAAAGTTTTTGCCTCTGAGTTACCTAATTTTGTTTTTGTTTGTCCTTCAAACTGTGGATCTGCTAATTTAATTGAGACAATTGCGGTTAATCCTTCTCGCACATCATCACCTGTTAAACGATCTTCTTTTTTCTTAATAAAACCCTGTTCTTCGCCAAACTTGTTTACTACTGATGTCAGAGCTGTCCGGAAACCTTCTTCGTGTGATCCACCTTCATGGGTATGAATAGTGTTGGCAAAGGTATAAACAGATTCAGAAAACCCAGCGTTCCATTGCATTGAAACTTCGAGTGAAATTTTGTTCTTTTTATCCTCTAATGCGAAGGCGATAATTGATTTATGGGTTTCACCTCGCGTTGAATTGAGGTGTTTAACGAAATCTGTAATTCCACCTTGGTATTGATAGCGAACTGTTAACTGTTCGCCTTTCTCGTCAACGTGGCCTTGTCGCATATCAGTCAGAGTTAAAACCAACCCTTTATTTAGAAATGCCATTTCGCGAAAACGTGTTGAGAGAACTTCAAATGAAAAATCTGTTGTTTCAAAAATCTCTTTTGATGGCCAAAATTGAACAGTAGTTCCGGAGGATTTAGAGCTATCACCTTTGCGAACAGGTGCTACAGGCACACCTAGTTTGTACTCTTGGTACCAAAAATTTCCATCGCGTTGCACAATGACTGAAAGATCTGTACTGAGTGCATTAACAACAGAGATTCCAACGCCGTGTAATCCACCTGATACTGAATATCCACCGTCGCCAAATTTTCCACCTGCGTGTAAAACAGTAAGTACAACTTCTAGTGCAGGTTTTTTTTCAATTGGGTGGATATCAACAGGAATTCCGCGGCCGTTATCGATTACCTCTACCCCGCCGTTAGCTAGTAATGTGACATTAATTTCTGTGCAGTACCCAGCGAGTGCTTCATCAACTGAGTTATCTACAACTTCGTAAACTAAATGGTGAAGTCCTCGTTCTCCAGTGGAACCGATATACATTCCAGGGCGTTTTCTAACCGCTTCCAAACCTTCAAGAACGGTGATATTGCTAGCGTTATAGGAGTTCTCGACCACGAGGCTCCTTTCATAGAAAAACGCTCAAATCGCCTTTAAGGGGCTTTGGAGAGGATTGGCCTCTCGGAATGGGTTTATCTTAGTCGGAAACTTTGACAATAAATACTCAAGAAAAGCCCTGTGGGTGGGTATAGCCCGACTTTGAGCCTGTATTTGAGGAGTCGGGGTGGGTAAATAGCTCAAACCCACCTTAAAAGCCGCACGGCCTAGGTTTTTAGCCGTAAGTGTCTCTTGGGCCTTTGGAGTTACGGATAGTGCGGAGTCCTTTTTTCCATGACGGAGCATGTGGGCCTATAAAAACAATTTTTTCAATTAAAACACCGGATGCATCTTTTTGAATTAACGAAAGTAAATCGTTGGACATAATTTGTAACTGTGTAGCCCATGCTGTTGATGAACTTTGAACAGTTAGCGTTCCTTCTAAAATAGAAATAGGAGTTGCGTGTTGAGCAATTTCATCGCCGACTATTTTTTTCCAATTTACAAAAAGATTTCCTTCTGCTAAACCAGAATCCCATTCACGATCCGAGATTAAGTTTGATAAAACTCCTCCGATTAACTCTGGGTCTCCAGGTTTTCCTATTTGAATCGTTGGGGCAGGCTTGTTAATTTTTCTTATTGATGTGTTTTTAAAGGATTTAAAAAGATCTAGGGCTAAATCACGCTTACTCATAATTGCTTTTCACTTACCCTTACTTCTTTTGACAACACCAGGGGTAACATAAAATTTTTGGGTGAGTAGTTCTACTGGTAAATCACTTTCAACAGCCGCTGTGATAAATGTCTGCTCGGCTAATTGTGTTGCAGACATTAACTGCAATCTTCGTGAAGTGTCTAACTCTGCAAAAACATCATCTAAAATCAAAATTGGTGAGGCGCCTTCTGATTTTAAAAGGTTAAATGATCCGATTCGAAGTGAGATCGCCATTGACCAAGATTCACCGTGACTGGCGTATCCCTTTGCGGGAAATTCTCCGATTTGTAAATGTAGATCGTCGCGGTGGGGCCCAATAAGTGAAACTCCGCGTTCTATCTCTTGGTATGCCAACTCTTCTAAACGCTTACTTAAAACTTCTTCGTTGTGTGTTGAGTTGTTTGAGACACCTTCTGAACTACATTTATAGGAGATTGAAGCGGGTTTAACTTCATTTAGATTCTCATAGTTTTTTGCTACCCAAGGGTTTAAAGCTTCTACGAGTGCAATTCTTTCCGCTGTTAATTCAGCCCCGATTTTTATTAACTGTTCATTCCAAGGGGCCAAAGCCGCGGCTGAAGTCTTGGTCTTTAATAATGCGTTGCGCTGTTTTACAACTCGTTCATACTCTGAAATTACTCCAGCTAGGCGTGGAGTTCTAGTCACAAGTAAACGATCTAAGAAATCTCTACGCGCTCCGGGCTCTCCCCGTACAAGGTCTAAATCTTCTGGGGAGAAGTAAACAATCTGGATTGCACCAAGAATTTCACGTTGGCTGCGAGTTGGATTTCCATTAATGCGCGCTCTATTAGCTTTGGACGCGTTTATTTCTAGATCAATATTTAAAGTCCGATCATCTCTTTGAACTTCTGCCCTAATTATTGTTTGTTGGTTACCTAAAGAGATTAGCGGGGTGTTATTTGAGACCCGGTGGGATGAAAGAAAAGCTAAATAAATAAGTGATTCAGCGATATTAGTTTTTCCAGAACCGTTATCGCCGATAAATGTTGTTACACCTGCTTCAAACTCAAGGTTTAATTCAGGGTATGAGCGAAAGTTGGTTAACGCCAACTTATTAATGCGCATTTGTTTTTTGCTTCCAAAAAGGATTAAGAGGCGTAACGCATTGGCATAAGGAGATATCGATAGTTTTCGATTAATCCGCCGTCTTTATCGTTCTTACCCATCAGGATTGCTGGTTTGTTTGAACCAGTGAATGAGATTTGCACAAACTTAGTGCCCACCGCTGTTAAACCATCTGCAAGAAATGTTGGGTTGAATGCGATTGAGATTGGTTCACCTGTTAATAAAATATCAATAGCCTCTGTTGCTTGGGCTTCTTCTCCCGCGCCAGCTTCTAGAGATAAAACATTATTGTTAAAATCAAGACGCAATGGAACTGTTTTGTCAGTAACTAAAGCCACTCTTCGCACTGAATCTAAAAGTGTTGCTACTTCTACAAGTGCAGTTGTGGTGATCTCTTGTGGGAGTAAGTGGCGGTATGGGGGAAATGTTCCGTCCAGCATTCTAGAAGTCATGGTTTTCCCACCACCGGCAAATCCTGTTAAGCGATCATTGCTTGTAGTTGGTGCGAAAGAGAGTGAAACGTCTTTAGATCCTGTCAATGATTTAGCAGCATCGGCGATTGTGCGAGCACGCAGTAATGCTGTGGTTGATGTGTTTGGCGCTGTTGGTTGCCATTGGATTTCACGAACTGCTAAGCGGTATCTATCTGTTGCCGCAAAAGTCATCGTCTCTTCATTAATTTCTATGTGAACGCCAGTTAATGTAGGTAGTGAGTCATCTCGCCCAGCGGCAATTGCAACTTGCGCCACAGCGGTTGCAAAAACATCACTTGCGATAACACCAGTGGTGTCAGGTAGTAAAGGCAAGTTTGGATATTCATCTACAGATAATGTTGGAAGGGTAAACTTTGAACTTCCGCTAGTTACCAATACTCGAGATCCTTCTAAAGTAAAAGTTATAGGTTTATTTGGAAGTGAACGGGAAATCTCAGCTAGAAGTTTTCCTGGGACTAAAACTTTACCCTGTGTTTTTATCTCAGCTGTAAAATGCGCTTTACTCGCTGTTTCTAAATCTGATGCTGATAACAAAACATCACTGCCGGTTGCATCTATAACTATGCCAAGTAGTTCGGTTTTTATTGGTCGGGTTGATAGTGAACGCGAGACCCAATTAACTCCATCGGTTAACGCAGATTGCTCAACTATAAATTTCATCTTTACCCTCTAATCTTTTGAAGTGTGGAAAAGTTATTCGCGTAACTAGATCTCTGTATATATAGATAGTCGTAGTAACCAGAAAGGTTTACTGTGGGTAAGAACCAAAACCCCTGCTCAAAACGGTGATTCGTTTTGTATAAACTGTGCACAACTTTTTGGATAAAGGGTAATAAAAACATAAACATTTGCGTTCTCATTGTTTTCCCTCCAACCCTTTCTTGTTGTAACCGAGGTTATCCACGGTAACGGCCCACTTCTCCACAGTTATCCACAACTTGTCCCCAACTGGGGGTAAAGAGTGGCAATGCGGACATTTCGTGCAATTACGACTATCTAACCTGCTGTTTAATCCTGGTGGTGAGCTCGTTGACCTGATTGTAGATCGAACGACGCTCGGCCATCAGTTGACGGATTTTTCTATCGGCGTGCATAACCGTTGTGTGGTCACGCCCCCCAAATGTTTGGCCAATCTTTGGCAACGAAAGCTCTGTTAGCTCGCGGCATAAATACATTGCGATCTGGCGAGCATTTACTAAAACCCGAGAACGAGAAGTTCCACAAAGGTCATCGATTGTAAGACTGAAATAGGCCGCTGTTTGAGCCATAATGGTTGCACCTGTTATCTCAGGATTTGTTTCGTTTGGAATTAAATCTTTTAAAACAATTTCAGCCAATGATAAGTCAACGCTTTGACGGTTGAGAGATGCGAAAGCTGTTACACGAATTAACGCACCTTCAAGCTCGCGAATATTTGTTGAGATCTTGCTAGCAATATATTCAAGAACATCATCAGGTGCATTTAACTTATCTTGCGCTGCCTTTTTACGAAGGATTGCAATACGAGTCTCTAACTCAGGAGGTTGAATATCGGTAATTAAACCCCACTCAAAACGTGAACGCAGTCGATCTTCCAAAGTTGTTAATTGCTTTGGCGGGCGGTCACTTGAAATAACAATTTGTTTATTTGCGTTATATAAAGTGTTGAAAGTGTGGAAGAACTCTTCCTGGGTTCGCTCTTTGTTTTCTAAAAACTGGATGTCATCAACAAGCAAGATATCTAAATCTCTATAACGGCGTTGAAATGCAGATGCTTTATCGTCTCGAATAGAGTTAATAAAGTCATTCGTAAACTCTTCGGAAGAGACATATTTAACACGTACATTTCCATATAATTCTTGGGCGTAGGCACCAATGGCATGCAATAAGTGAGTCTTGCCTAACCCTGACTCACCGTAAATAAATAGTGGGTTGTATGCCTTTGCAGGTGCTTCAGCCACAGCTACTGCAGCAGCATGTGCAAAACGATTGGATGCACCAATAACAAAAGTTTCAAAAATATAACGAGGATTTAAAGTTGATGTATCGGCGATTTTTGAAACAGGTACATCATCTCGACCTGTTCCAGATTTAGGGGCAACAAACTCAACTTCGACATCGGTTTGAGAAGGTGTAACAACTTCTAAAGTCTCATCAACAGTAACTGCAATATTTGTTTTTTCGCCAAGTTCGGCTGTTAGAACATCACTAACAACTGAGCGCAAACGGCTTTCAAGAACATCTTTTGCAAAAAGATTTGGCGCAGCTACCAATAAAGTTATCTGGTCATCATTGTGAAGTAGACCTAGGGGTTTCGTTAGTTGCAAAAATGCTTTGTGTTGAGGAGCATCGGCGGCAACCACTTCGATAACCCGACCCCAAAGGGTGGTTAACTCAACTTCTGCACCCTTTGAAACGATCACTTAAGCCCCTTTTCGTTATCCACATAGTTATCCACAACCTGTGGTCTAAACCCCAGGTTGAGCCCTATAAAACCCTCCAAAACCCAATTTCCTGTGGAGGGGGAGTGAAAAGTAGAGCGGATCGGCAAAAAAAGCAACTGGTTATCCACAATATTTAACACGCTCACAGGCCAAAAGCTCCATTTGACCGGCTTATCCCCAGACCTCTACCGTTACCTCCTTGCTTCCCCCGTATTTCTGGCCCGCAGTAGAAGTTCATTATTAGGAGTTTTAAATGACCAAACGCACCTTCCAACCAAACACGCGCCGCCGTGCCAAGAAGCATGGATTCCGTGCCCGCATGGCTACACGCGCAGGCCGCGCAATCCTTTCTGCTCGTCGTGGCAAAGGCCGCGAAAAGCTTTCTGCATAAAGATTTAAAACGATACCCGTGCTTGCAAAAATTGCACGATTAACCGAAAGCGGCGATTTCGCCCGCGCAACAAAATCTGGGCTGAGATACTCAACCACTAATTTTATCGGTTACTTGTACCCCACTGGTGAAAAAACCCCTGCCCGTGCAGGTTTAATAATTAGTAAAAGCGTTGGAGGATCTGTCACGCGCCACCGCATTGCCAGACAAATCCGCCACGTGTTGCGCGAGACATATTCTCAACTTCCAGAAGGAAGTCTTTTTGTTGTTAGGGCGCTACACAACCCACAAACACCGCGCAACAACCAAGAAGCTCAAACAATGGATTTGGCGGGCGAGGTTAAAAAAATCGTGACCCAAGTTGTTAAAAAACTTCTTGATAAAGCGGAGCAAAAATGAAACTAATTTTGATCACACCAATCAAAATCTACCAAAAATGGATCTCTCCAATGTTTGCACCTCGTTGTAAATATTACCCATCATGTTCTTCATACGCAGTCACTGCAATTGAAAACTATGGGATAAAAGGAGTTGCAATGGCAACTTGGCGGTTAGTGCGTTGTAACCCATGGTCACACGGTGGTGTCGATTATGTACGAGTCAATGAGAAGAGAAAAGAAAACAAAAGTTATAAAAACGAGAAGAAAGAAAAGGTAACTGTAAATGGATAGCATCCTAAAACCCTTATATATAGCGGTTTCTTGGGTTATTGTAACAATCCACGATCTTCTCTCCCCAATTTTTGGATCAAGTAGTGGAGTCACTTGGTCTCTTTCAATTATTGGTCTTGTAATTCTTATCCGTATTATTTTAATTCCACTTTTTGTTAAGCAGATTAAAAGTCAACGTGCATTAACGGCCCTTCAACCCCACATGAAGGAGATTCAAAAGAAATACAAAGATGACCGCCAAAAGCAGTCAGAAGAGATGATGAAGCTCTACAAAGAGCATAAAACAAACCCTCTTGCCTCATGTTTTCCAATACTTGCCCAGGCTCCAATTTTCTTCGCGCTATTTACCGTGCTTAATGGGATTGGTAAAAACCCACCTGTACGACATGGTGTTTTCACCCAAGAAGATGTCGTCAACGCGGCGCAAGCAAAGTTCTTCGGCGCCCCCATCTCACAAACCTTTTTAAGCTCTGACATAACAACAGTAAAACTAGTCACAATCGTTTTGATCGCATTTATGTCCTTGACAACCTTCACCACACAACGTCAATTGATGACTAAAGGCATGCCGAAGATGGACGCATCAAATAACATGATGTTGCAACAACAAAAAATTATGTTGTATGCCTTCCCGGTTATTTTTGCGATCACAGGAGTTAACTTTCCAATCGGTGTTTTGATCTACTGGTCAACAACAAACCTTTGGACATGGGGACAACAGTTCTATGTAATTAAAAGAAATCCAACGCCAGGTTCGCCGGCTTATGAAGAGTTACACAAAAAAAGAAATAAGAAAAACGGAATCACTGAAGAAACCAGTGAAGATGTTCAAACAGAAGATGAAATTAAAGGTCAACGCCAACAACCAAAAAACAATAAAAACAAAAAGAAGAAAAAGAAATAACAGGGAGATTAGAGAAAAACGTAAAAAGGAAGCTACCTTCTTAAATCAGACAATTAATATTAATTCACCTCAAACCCGACAAAGGGGGCATAATGCCAAAGAAGAAAAATGAAGATGTTGTAGAAGAGACCGTTGTAGAAGAGAGTTCAAAAAAGAGCACAAAAAAACCGGCTAAATCTCGGAAAAAAACAGATCCCGCAGAGTCCGTTGAATCGGGCAAAGATAGCGATTTAAAGGCGCCAAAAACAGCTGCCAAATTAGAAGAAGAAGGCGATATCGCCGCCGACTATTTGGAAGCATTGTTAGACATCGCTGACCTGGATGGCGATATCGATATCGATGTTGAAAACGGCCGAGCCGCCCTGGCAATCGTCGGGGGGAAACTTAGCCACCTGGTTGGCCGCGAGGGCGAAGTTTTGGACTCTATTCAAGAGCTCACCCGCCTTGCTGTCCAGACATCTACAGGGGACCGAAGCCGCCTCATGCTCGACATTGACAACTTCCGCGCCAATCGCCGCACAGAGCTGACAGCTCTTGCCAAAGAGATGGCAGAAGAGGCTAAAACGACCGGGGGCTCAATCAAGTTGAAGCCAATGAATGCTTTTGAGCGCAAAATTATCCACGACACAATCCAAGACCTAGGGCTAACCAGCGAATCCGATGGAGAAGACCCAAATCGATTCGTCGTTATCTATCCTGCCTAAGTAATTGGAACCGAAGCCTTTGGAGACTAACCCAGAGGAGATGCCCGGGATGGTTTCACGTGAAACCCTCATCTCTAGGTATTTCCCAGAGGATAAGCGCATCCGCGCCTACGCCGAATTCCTAAAAACCAAGGGAATCGAGCGTGGTTTGATCGGCCCACGCGAGGCCGAGCGCATCTGGGAGCGCCACATCTTCAACTGCCTGCCTCTAACTACCCTTCTAGCAAAGGGAGCCACTGTCTTTGATATTGGTTCAGGAGCAGGCCTTCCAGGCATCGTGATCGCCCTTGCCAGACCTGATCTAACTGTTGTCCTTATCGAACCCCTAGAGCGCCGGGTGGAGTTCCTCCAAGAAGCAGTCAAAGCCCTTACTGAAATAGAGGGGCAAAGCCCTCTGCAGATTCAAGTGATTCGTGGCCGATCACAGGATGTGAAAACTACTGCCGATTATGTAACCGCCAGAGCTGTTGCCCCTTTGGAAAAACTTAAGAAAATCAGCTGGCACCTGTTAAAGGTCAACGGCTCTTTGCTAGCCATGAAAGGCGAAAAAGCCCAAGAAGAGATGTTGACGGTTCCTAAATCCATCCTCCATGAACTCAATCTTGAAGGAATCGAGCTTGGTCGCATAGTTGAAGTCAAAAAAGGTGCTTAACTACCCGCGTGGATGATTCACGTGAAACAAAGAAGGTCGTGGGAACGCGCCGGCTAAAAGAGCCCATGCCAAAACCGGCCGCCCTTCGAGTTTTGACCGTTGCCAACCAAAAAGGCGGGGTCGGCAAAACAACGACCACAGTCAACCTAGCCGCAGCCTTATCTATGGGTGGGTTAAATGTCATTGTTATTGACCTCGATCCACAGGGAAATGCATCCACCGCACTTGGTGTCGAACATATTGATAATGCAGGAATTTACGAAGTCTTAATGGGGCAATCCACCATTTCTCAAGTGGTCCAGAAAGTCTCTGGCTTTCCTTCCCTTGAATGCGTCTCTTCAAATACATCACTTGCACAAGCTGAAATCGAACTCGTACCCATGGTTGCTAGAGAGATGCGGTTAAAAGAGGCGATCGAAACTTTAGTTGCAGAGCGCGCAGCACAATCACAAAGTATTGATTACATTTTTATCGATTGCCCACCATCACTAGGTTTGTTAACAATTAATGCATTTACTGCAGCTAAAGAAGTTTTAATTCCTATTCAATGCGAGTACTACTCATTAGAGGGTCTTTCACAACTTCTAAAAACATTCGAACTTGTTAAGAAACGACTTAATCCAACTTTGAAATTATCAACATTTGTTTTAACAATGTATAACAACACCAATCTTGCAAACGATGTTGCCAATGAAATTCGCAAGCACTACCCAAATGAATTAATTGATATTCCAATTCCTCGCACAGTAAGAGTTTCAGAAGCACCAGGATTTAAACAAACAGTCATGACTTATGATCCAGTTTCTCCTGGTGCCGTTGCCTATATGTCTGTTGCTCGCGAACTTGCAGAGCGTGGCAAGCCCTTTGATTCCAACGTTGTATCAATAAATTACAAACGCGAAGGCGAGATTGCATAATGGCAAGACGTGGTGGTCTTGGAACAAATCTGGATGCGCTAATTCCAACTTCTTTAACTGTTGAAGGAAAAGAAGTTGGCCAACAAAACGAAGTTGATATCGCATCGATCTCGCCTAACCCAAAACAACCTAGAACACACTTTGATCCAGTAGCACTTGATGAACTCATTGCATCAATCAAAGAGATTGGTATTTTGCAGCCACCTGTCGTCAGGCAAGTAAGACCAGGTGCATATGAATTGATTATGGGAGAACGGCGTTTTCGAGCTGCAAAAGCTGCTGGACTAAAAACAATTCCAGTAATTATTCGCCAAACTCCAGATAACGAACTTCTTCGAGAAGCACTCATTGAAAACATTCACCGCAGCCAACTAAATGCTTTAGAAGAGGCAGCAGCATATTCACAACTACTCACTGACTTTAACTGCACGCACGATGAGTTAGCAATCAAACTTGGTCGCTCGCGCCCGCTGATCTCAAACACAATTCGTTTAATGAACTTGCCAACTTCGGTTCAACAAAAACTTGTTAGCGGGCAGATCACAGCAGGACATGCACGTGCACTTTTAGGATTAAATAGTTCTGCGGCAATTGAAAAACTAGCAGCACGGATTACAACAGAGGGTCTTTCTGTGCGTGCCACCGAACAGATTATCACTGAAGGGTCACCCTCAAAACCTGGCGCAAAGAAGCCAAAATCAACTAAATCTAGCTCAGCAGAACTACATGAGATCGCAGAGAGAATTGGTGATGTTTTGGATACCAGAGTGACAATTCAAGGTAGCGTTCAAAAAGGAACAATTGTTATTGAATTTGCAGGAGCAGAAGACTTTAAACGAATTACTAAAGCTTTAGAGAGTTAACCCTTTAACTCTTTACCGCCCAGTTTTGTCATCTCTTGCTTGATCACTCCGCCTAAAGCTTTAACACCTTCGCGAATGCGCTCTGGAGTTGGATAGCAGTAAGCCAAGCGCAGAGACCAAGAACCAAAACCATCGGCATAAAAGGCAGTACCTGGAACATAGGCAACCTTTGCAACAATCGCCTTTGGCATTAAAGCTTTTGTATCGATTCCATTAGGCAAAGTAACCCAAACATAAAAACCACCACCTGGCTTTGTCCACTTTGCAGTCGCTGGAAAATACTCATCAAGTGACTCCAACATTGCATCACGGCGGACTTTATAGAGATCACAAAACGATGCGATTTGATCACGCCATGGTTGATTTGCCAAATAGTTTGAGATTGTTAACTGCGTAAAATTAGAAGGACACAAAATAGATGACTCGCTTGCAATCACCATTTTTTCCTTGAGTGAAGGCGGCATTAACGCCCAGCCCACTCGTAAACCTGGAGCGATTGTCTTAGAGAAAGAGCCCAAATAAATTACATTTTCTGAATCCTCTGCGCGCATCGCATTCGGCGATGGCTGATCAAATCCCAACAAACCATATGGATTATCTTCAACAACAAAAATGCCAGCATCGCGACAGATTGTCAGAATCTCAGTGCGGCGAGATCCTGGGAGCAATACCCCACTTGGATTTTGATAATTAGGAATCGTGTATAAAAACTTAATCTTTCGGCCGGCAGCTCTCACTGTCTTGATCGCATCTTCTAAAGCCGATGGAACCAAACCATTGTCATCGGTCTCAACGTGCACAACAGATGCCTCGTACTGATGAAACGTTCCAAGTGCACCAACATATGAAGGTGCTTCAGCTAAAACGACATCTTGTGGATCCAAAAAGATTCGTGAAATTAAATCTAAAGCTTGCTGTGACCCTGTAGTCACTAAAACATCATCTGGGTTTGCGCGGATTCCTTCTAACGCCATAACTTCACAAATCTGTTCGCGAAGTTTTGGATGACCTTGGCCGTTTCCATATTGCAACGCTTCTTGTCCGTTATCGCGAATCAAGCTTTGAACAACATCGGCCATCATGTCCATTGGTAATGCAGAAAGATTTGGCATTCCACCAGCTAAGGAAACAATCTCAGGTCTAGATGCAACGGCAAAGAGCGAACGAATCTCACTTGGCTTCATATGGGCGGCGCGGCTTGCATAGCGCTGCTCCAGGTTTTGAGGCGCGCCCGTTGAAAAGCGTTGCGTTATCTCGGACATCCTCTAAGTCTGCCACACCGAAGGGGGCACCTGAATCGCAATTAGATCTAAATTAGCGGCGGATACCCGCATTACGAAGATCTGAAATCTTTAACGTTCCAGTCTTTGCATCATCCTCGGCGGCCAAATAAAGCCGCTGTATTGCAATCACCAAGGCTTCAGCCACAGTATCTCGAAACTCTGGACGAGATAGTCGGTCAATGTCACCACTGTTGCTGGAATAACCTAAATCAATGCGAACTGTCGGCGCCGTGGTTAGCCGAAGTAAGTCCCATGTCTTTGCATGTGTTCGACAGTTAGTTAAATCTGTACGGGCGCATATTTCGCGCTGAACCAAGGAGGCAAAGCGCTCGCCAACAATGGAGTGAACACCATGGGCATCGCTGCCATAAAAATAAGTTGCAGCCCCATGAGCTTTTTCATTGGGATAAGAATCTGTGTTTAAAGAGATCATTAAATCTGCATTACTTCGATTACTAAAAGAAATTCTTTCAGACTCTTTAGGAGCGTTATTAACTCCACGAGTTAAAAAAACAGATGCACCGAGTGCAAGTAGTCGGCCTTCGGTGCGAACGGCAACATCATGAACAAGAGGGTTATCTATCTGTGGGTCCAAGACAATAACCTTATTTGCTAGCGCAGGGCCACGCAGTTGGTGAGTTGCTGTTTGACGCAACATCGATGGAACTCCACCGGAAACAACTCGCGTTAGACGAATCAAAGCAATCATTGTTGCAGGACCACATTTTCCATCAACAGTCTCACCAACAGATTTTTGGAATTCCTTTACAGCTGCCTCTGTGCGACGACCAAAAATTCCATCAACTCGTCCGCTATCAAAACCCATCTCTGTTAACCGCGCTTGTAATGCTGCAACATCATCACCGCGCATTAATGGAGCTTCCTGTACATACAGGGATCTATCTCCAAGCTTCCAACGCGCTTCTTCTATTGCGCGAGCCGTTACATCATCAACAAGGCCCGTGACATCTAAACCACGGGCCTGCTGAAAAGAGCGAATCTCAGATTCGTTTAAATCAGACATTAAATTAAGCGATGAAGCTTTCAAGTTCCTTCAGAATGGCTGGCTTTGGCTTTGCGCCAACGATTGTTTTTACAACTTCGCCATTAACAAAAACATTCATTGTAGGAATTGATGTAATTCCGTACTTCAATGCAATCGCAGACTCTTCGTCGGTATTTAACTTAACGATCTTGATTTTAGAACCATATTCATTTGAAATATCTTCAAGAATTGGCCCCACTGCGCGACAAGGACCACACCACTCCGCCCAAAAATCAACTAATACAGGGGTGCTGCTCTTTAATACCTCTGCATCAAAGTTTGCTGTTGTTACCGCACTTGTTGCCATTGTGGTTCTCCTTTGATCGCTCTTTATCTAATCTTCACGCTATGTGAAATGACTTTTTGTAATCCTGGTGTTCTATTGGTGATTATTGTCGAAACTCTACTAGTGCGCCAAGAACTTCTCAGCATCAAGTGCGGCGGCGCAACCCGAGCCCGCTGCTGTAATCGCCTGGCGGTAGGTATGGTCGACTAGATCACCGCATGCAAAGACACCCTTTTGATTGGTTCGAGTTGATCGGCCCTCGGCAATTACATAACCCTCGGCATCTAAATCAATCTGTCCAACAATTAACTCACTGCGCGGTATATGTCCGATGGCAACAAACAAACCAGTAAAGGCTGCTTCACTTTCTTTTCCATCAACTGTGTTTCGCAATTTCAAACCTTCGACTTTATCTTTGCCCAGTACATCAATAACTTCTGTGTTCCATAGAAATTCAATCTTAGGATTTGCCTTTGCGCGATCGGCCATAATTTTTGAAGCGCGCAGCGAATCTCTGCGGTGAATCAAAACAACTTTGTCAGCAAAACGAGTTAAGAAAGTTGCCTCTTCTACCGCGCTGTCTCCACCACCCACTACTGCAATTGTCTGCCCTTTGAAAAAGAAACCATCACAAGTTGCACACCAAGAAACACCGCGTCCTGATAAACGTTTTTCATTCTCTAAACCAATTTCGCGATATGCACTACCAGTAGCAAGAATTACAGACTTAGCCTTAACTGTATTTCCCGAACCATCTTTAAGAATCTTAATATCACCAGTTAAATCCATTTCAACTATGTCATCAGTGACTATTTCAGTTCCAAATCGCTTAGCTTGCTTTCGCATATTGTCCATAAGATCAGGACCCATCACGCCATCTGTGAAACCAGGAAAATTCTCAACCTCAGTAGTGTTCATAAGCGCGCCACCTGCTGTAACAGATCCCTCGTACATCAACGGCTCTAACTGCGCACGTGATGCATATATTGCCGCTGTGTAACCGGCAGGACCAGAACCAACAATGACTACATTTCTTACTTCACTCACACTTACTCCCTAAATCTAACCTGTGTTTTTATAACCTGAAATCTAACCTGTTTATTCCTGACTTGCCTTGCG
>CAEZWF010000017.1_pt1 | contig 16081 bp, 19 predicted proteins | sample 7264961 | NCBI WGS metagenome assembly CAEZWF01 (sample SAMEA6813877, study PRJEB35770) | freshwater metagenome | biome: Freshwater; feature: Freshwater reservoir; material: water | place: Czech Republic | collected 2017-06-27 | depth 0.5m m
ATGGGTTTGCGGGAGTGGTGAAATGGCAGACACGCAGGTCTTAGGAACCTGTGTCTTCGGACGTGCGGGTTCAAGTCCCGCCTCCCGCACACAATTACTTCTATATTGCTTCTATTCGGTTGAATCATTTGTAGGGGCATAAAAAAATAGGAAACATCTGCACAAAAAAAGCAATGTTGTTGAGAAAGTAGAACAAAACATGGCAAAGAAATCACCGGCCAAAATTAAAAAACTTGCCGCAGAGGCCAAGCGCGATGCAGCTGCCAAACGTGAATTGAAAAAAGTATCAACAGAGATAGTCAGTAAAAGTAGTACCGGCGAATTAGATCGTTATGAATCCCTTGATGGCGCTTGGCGCCAGATTGGACTTGCTGCACCAGCAAGACGAGCACTTATTGATGAAGGCTTATTTGAATTAAGTGATCTTCGAAAGATGTCTCTTGCGGCGCTAAAAGATCTCCATGGGATGGGACCAAATGCAGTTCGAATTCTTATTACAGAAATGAAGAAAATCGATCTAGCTTTCAGAAAATAGTTTCCCGATATTTGCTTTCGCAAAGCAGTTGCAAGGCAGTTGCAAATAAGTTGCAAGTTCTGTGACGGTTTAAGCGAAGCTTAGATCGAATGACAATCTCTCTTGAACTTTTCATTTGTCAGATATGGGCTATGATTTTCCTGTTCACGAGTCCTATGTTTTAGCCCCGGCTTAGTAGGCGGCAACCCTCCAACGCGGTGGGGTGCTCCGGGTGACGAACTGGTCAGGAAACTGATAAGCGCGGTATCACAAATTTAAGTGACTCAATTTAGTGACTTAAAAAAGACATACCAACGTTTACAAACTCCTGACACCTACTGCGATGGAGAGAATTAATGTCAAACAACTGGTCCTTTGAAACACTACAAATTCATGCGGGGCAAACTCCCGATCCAACTACTGGAGCGCGAGCACTACCTCTGTATCAAACAACGGCTTATCAATTTCGAGATACTAAACATGCAGCTGACTTATTCTCTTTAGCCGAGCTAGGAAACATTTACACCCGCATCATGAATCCAACCCAAGATGCCGTAGAACAAAGAATTGCAGCACTTGAAGGTGGAGTAGCAGCTCTTTTGCTTGCCTCAGGGTCGGCTGCGACTGCCTTTGCAATTATGAACATCGCTGAGGCTGGCGATCACATTGTCTCGAGCCCAAGCCTCTATGGCGGCACATACAATTTATTTCACTACACACTTCCAAAGTTTGGAATTGACGTAACGTTCGTCAAAGATCCCGCTGACCCACAATCCTGGCGAGATGCTGTGAAGCCAAATACAAAGGCATTTTTTGGTGAGACGATTGCTAACCCAAAGAATGAAATTTTAGATATCAAAACAGTTGCTGACATCGCGCACGAAGTAGGAGTTCCGCTGATCGTTGATAACACTGTTGCTACACCGTACTTGATCAAACCAATTGAATTTGGCGCAGATGTTGTCATTCACTCTGCAACTAAATTCTTGTCAGGTCATGGAAACGCTGTAGTTGGCGCAATTGTCGATGCTGGAACCTTTGATTACGCAAAGTACCCTGATAAATACAAGGGCTTTAATCAACCAGACCCAAGTTACAACGGAATTGTCTACTCACAGGCCTTGGGCGTTGGCTCTGCATTTGGTGCAAACCTTTCTTATATCTTTAAGATTCGCTTGCAGTTGCTGCGAGATATCGGTGCTGCAGTGGCTCCATTTAACGCATGGTTACTTGCCCAAGGTTTAGAGACTTTAAGTCTTCGCATTGAACGCCACGTTGAGAATGCAAAAGCTATAGCGACCTGGTTAGAAGCACACCCAAGTGTTGAGAAAGTGAACTATGCAGCTCTTGCTTCATCACCTTGGAATGCGTTGGCTAAGAAGTACTCACCAAAGGGACCAGGCGCTGTTCTTTCTTTCGAACTCAAAGGTGGAGTCGAAGCTGGTAGAAAGTTTGTGGAATCACTCAATCTCTTCTCACATGTTGCCAATATCGGCGATGTTAGATCGTTAGTGATTCATCCGGCAACAACTACACACTCACAACTTTCAGGTGATGAACAGTTGGCTGCAGGTGTAACACCTGGCCTTGTGCGATTGAGTCTAGGGTTAGAAAACATTGACGATCTCAAAGCAGACCTTGAAATTGGTTTTGCTGCCGCTAAATAATCAAGAAGCGTTGATTCTTAACGAATTAACAATAGTAAGTTGTAGATGAGCCAAGCTGGTCCGGTTGCTGATGTCCTAGAGCCGGGCCAGTTTCGCCTTTTTGACTGATCTAATTGCGCATTGCTAATTACTAAAGGCGTAAGCGATCAGTAAGATTCCCATTACGGCAGATAGGGCCTTAACCTCGCGTCTAGCAAGAACTTTAAGTGCTGATGGAATAAATGTTGCGGCCAAGAAAATCGCACCTGGCCCAAAAATCATTGCACTTCTGCCCAGAACATCTGGCTCTCCCCATTGGTAGCGTAAATTGATGAGGCCGCAGGCAAAGAGCGTGTAGCTACCTAACCGATAATTATGTATCCAGTTTTTGTCCATGCATTTAGTCTAAGAAAGCAAACAGGGGCGCCGCTTTCGCGACACCCCTGTTTTAAAGGATATTTACTAAGAAATATCACTAATCAAAGATTAGTGATCGTCCTTCATTCCTTCTGCAGCTGACTTCATCTTTGCGATCTTCAGAATTGTTAGACCGAATACGCACTTTGCCAAGATGTCTGCAATTGTGTATCCAACTTGAACGTATACGAACTGGTTCGCTGTTGGATCTCCTGCACCCATTCCAAGAATGTATGCAATTGGATAAACGCCCCATGTTGCGATCAATAGCAAACGTAGGCGACCAATTGTCTCTGCAACGCCAGCTGGCTGACGATCGAGTGACTTACCAAGCTCTACGAATAGTACGTAGAGGATGTAGATGAATGGAAGTGTTGAAAGGACACCGTATAGAACCTGAGTGTTCTGATCGCTTGAGATTTCACCTGGGTATCCAAGTGCGATCATTGCAGCTGATGCTGGAACAAGGCGCATGATAAGTGAACGTGAAACTTCCTTTGCAAGTGCTAGAACTGCAATAACTTCTACAAGTAGAAGAGGCACAGTCAATAGCCAGTCAACGTAGCGGTATGCCTCGTTGAATGCATCCTGTGAACCATCTAGGAGAACTTTTCCGCCTTCAGATGCATGCTTGAATGAATCAAAAATGCGTAGGTAGTGGTAGCCGGCAATGAAAGTAACCATTGAAGACATAACTAGCGCTGTGCGGTATTTTGCAAGAACTCTTGGCTGAGAAACTAATGTGTAAACAGTAGTTGCGAGCATAGAGATCAAACCAAGTGAGAACACGTTGTAAACGAGGTTCCATTGGTTGGTATCTAGTTGAACCATTTATTTATTCCTCCATGAGGATCATATTCATAGGCCATTCGACCCCTGAAACCATTGCCCATAAGGAGTCCTCGAGGAGCCCCTTCGATCAACGACATAGAAATTATGCATCAACTTGGATGAAATAACCTCATTAAATTCTCACTTTTGTGATGATTTTTTACCATCCCATGGGAATTTGAGCGTGTCTGGTGATGCAGATTTGTTTCTTCACCCCGAATTCACCCTCAAGGTTATGGGTGCAAATCGCATACCCAGCCGGCATGCCCCAGGCGTATGGTTAGCAGATGAATCAAGTGGCGGTGCCAAAACTGCGTGGTTGGTTCCACTTGGGTGCAACGCCAATCGTCATCATTGCATCACTCGTCTTGTTTATTTTGAGTAAGGAATCACTTAAGTTCGCTGTCTCGATTTATGCAGCTACGGCCATCATGCTCTTTAGTGTCTCGGCCATCTACCACCGCGTACCTTGGGTTCCCACAAAAAAAATGATGTGGCGTCGCTGGGATCATGCCAACATCAACTTGCTCATTGCAGGTACCTATACTCCATTTGCTGTTGCGCTGTTAGAAGGACGCGAAAGAAATGTTCTGCTTTTGATCGTTTGGTGTGGCGCGCTCTTCGGCGTTGGACTACGGGTTTTTTGGATCAATGCTCCGCGTTGGCTTTACGTTGGCAACTACTTACTTCTCGGTTGGGTTGCAGTGGCCTATACCCCTGCCCTTTATCGAGAGGGTGGTTTATGGGTGTTACTTCCTATTCTCATTGGCGGACTTTTTTACACAGTAGGTGCAATTTTTTATGCGCTCAAGCGACCAGGGCGCAGTGCAAAATACTTCGGGTTTCATGAACTTTTTCACGTTTTTGTGCTTGCCGCTTGGATCTCTCAGTACGTAGCGATCTCAGTCGCGATTTATAGTAACTAAGGGCGATTTACAGTAACTAGGGTGGTGCCCTAACCTAGGGCTCTAAATAACTGAGTAATGGGGTCAAAAGATGGCAGAAAAGAAGAATTTTCTCGGTTGGGTTGGTTTTACAGGCGACGATGACAATTCAAACACGCCTTCCACATCATCTGTAGATCGTATTCGTGAACTTGAAGCGCAAATTGCTGATTTAAAGTCTCGCCGTGACATTACTGGACTAACTCGCGAAGAGTTTGAAATTCTTGCGACAGAGACTGCGATGTCGATGATTAAATCGGCACAGGCTCGCGAAAGCAAAGCCCAAGCAGCGGCTTCACGTTTGATTTCAGAGACCACGCGTGCAACAAAAGAAGAACTTGCCTCGGCAGATCAAAAAGCCCGATCCATTCTTAGTAGCGCAGAATCACGCGGAAGAAAATACATTCAAACTGCAGAAGCTGAAGCAGAAGAAAAGGTAGCTGAAGCAGAAACCGAAGCTGAGGAGATCCTAGAAAAAAGCAAGCGTGAAGTTACTGCTCTTGCTTACGCTGCAAAGCGCGAAGGTGAACGAATCATCTCAACTGCAACTGGAGAGATTACAAACTATCGCCAATGGCTAAATGGGGCGATCGCAGAAGCAGAACGGTTGTACCGAATTCAAAAGCAGGCGCTAGATTCAGCTGAGTCGTCTATTCAACAATCTCGAAATCGATTAGATGGTGCCTTCCAAAAATTAGAAGAATTACAAAAAAGTATTTTGGAAAATCTCAATCCAAACGACACTCTGATTAATTCAGGACCTCTGAGGGTTTCCAGTCAGAGAACACAATCAGCATTGGTAGCTCCAAAGGGATCGGCTAAAAAAACAGCCAAGAAATCTGCTAGTCAAGGTTCTAAAAAGAAAACCACGAAGAAATAATTTGAGCGTTTACCTTTAACCACTCTTAAATTATGTCTACGTCCCGGGGAATTCGACATGTCCCTGCAATAGATGGATTACGTGCAGTCGCCGTAATTGCAGTAATTTTGTATCACCTTGATTTTTCATGGATACCTGGTGGCTTTCTAGGTGTAGATCTATTTTTTGTAATTTCGGGCTATGTAATTACGCGGCTACTTTTAGATTCAATTCAACGAAGTGGCGGATTAGATCTTCGCGCTTTTTACGCCGCACGTTTTCGGCGCTTACTTCCTCCACTTCTATTCATGATTTTTGTGACAACAATTATCGTAGGTTTTTGGGCCCCAGACACGATGCGACGATTCTTGGGTGATGCTCCCTTTGCAGTTTCCGGAGCAATGAATTGGTGGTTAATCTTTCGCGAAACTGACTATTTTGAAGCAATCGGCAGGCCTGCACTATTGCAACACACTTGGTCATTGGGAGTTGAAGCGCAGTTTTATGTGGTGTGGCCACTGATTCTACTGTTGGTACTTCGTTACTTTGGAAAGAAAAGAATCCCTTTTGCCGCACTTTTAATTGCTATTACCTCAGGTATAACTCTTCTCATTGTTTCACTTCAAGTAGATGGATCCGATGCATCAAAAGTTAGCCATGTTTACTTTGGAACCGATACTCACAGTATTGGCTTATTTTTAGGTGCTGCACTTGCAGTTAGCTGGATTCCTCAAAATCTGCAGGAAACAGTTTCTAGAAGAGCTCAAGATTTCATTGATGGCATTGGAGTTTTCGGATTTCTTGGAATCATCGCTGCATTCCTATTTATTGATGCCTCAGATCCAACCTTGTACAAAATTGCATTCCCTTTAGCGGGTATTTTTGGCGTGGCAATTCTTGTTTCAATAGTTCATCCCGCTTCACGATTTGCCCCGATTTTAAGCACTAAACCCTTTATCTGGATTGGCGAACGTTCATATGCAATCTACTTGTGGCACTGGGTAATTTTTCAAATCACCAGACCAGAGTATGACCTTGAGGGTTCTACATGGGCGCTCTATGCATTAAGGGTTCTGCTTGTCTTTGCTTTGGCCGATATTTCATTGCGTCTTGTGGAGCTACCGGTTAGAACTGGTTTGATTGACTATTGGTTCAAAGGAATGAAGTATCGAACTAAACGAGTTCAAATTCGACAAAAAATCACAGTCGGATTGATCATTCTTTTCATTTTGGGTTCAAGTTCTACTGTTGCGGTTCGAGCAATTGCAACAGGTGATGCGCAGTTAAATGAACTTAAAAAACAGATAGAACAACCATTTATTCCTCCCACACTCGACGAAGATGGATTGTGGGTGACTGGAGATTCAGTCATTCTCGGAATTAGGTCCGAGCTTGATTTGGTGCAAAATATCGGTCTAATTAATGCACGCGTTGGGCGTCAAGCATCCGAGCTGTTAGATGAAATCCGACGAGATAAAGAGAAAATGTCTGAAGCGACAGTCATCTTTAATCTTGGAAACAACAATAAACTAACTGAAGAACAAGTCTCGTTGATTTTTGAAGAGTTGGCAGAACAACCAAAAATTATTGTCGTTAATGCCGCAGTTCCACGATCTTGGCTTGCAGACAATAATGCATTGATTAAAAAGTATGCTGACCTCTACTCTGCGCGTTTAGTAGATTGGGAAAGCATTTCTGCAGATCATCCAGAGTACTTTGCACCAGATGGAGTTCACTTAGTTCCTGCTGGTGCTCGAGCATATGTTGATGCAATATCTGCATTACTTTGAGTATTATTTTGACAAAAAAATTCTCCCACCGGATCGGTGGGAGAATTTTCTATATTTAATTACTTACTTGAACTCTCCAGGAATTCCGAAGACAGTTGCAGAAGCAACCTGTCCGTCAGAGTAAACAGATGAGACGCGGAACTGTGTCCACCCTGTACTTCCTGATTTAGTAACTTCCTGGCTCAATTGGTCGGCTGGAACTTCAGCAATTGCTGACCAATCTCCTGATCCGTTTGCACGAATCTCAACTTTAAATCCTGTTAAGCCATCCACTGCCATTGGCGCGATCCAACGTAGCAATAGGCCAGTTGCGCGAGGAAGTGCAACAAACTTTGTTGGTGCTTCAACGGCACTAACAGCAGCTCCATTTGTCTCTGTTGGAGTTGGTGTTGCTGATTCTGTCGGTGTTGCTGACTCAGTTGGCATTGCAGATTCTGTTGGTGTTGGAGCTGCATCATTGTCAGAACTTGATGAATTAGCCCAAACTATTGCTGCAAGTGCAACGATTCCAATTATGACAATCCAAACTGTATTAGCCGATGTTGATTGTTTTGGCTTTGCGACAGGCTTTGGAGCAAATGTTGCTGCAGGAGCATCTACACGAGGAGCTGTTCTTGCTGATGAAATTGGCACTGGTGGAACTGAATATCGGCTTGCACTCTTTCTTGCGGCTGACTTCTTTGTTGTTGATTTCTTTGTAGCGCGCTTAGCAGGTGCTTTCTTGGCAGCTTTCTTTGCGGTCTTTTTAACCGCACTCTTTTTTGCTACAGATTTCTTAACTGTCTTCTTTTTAGCAGCTGATTTTTTTACTGCAGATTTTTTAACTGATGATTTCTTTGCAGTTTTTTTTGCGGTCTTCTTAACGGCCACGGTAACTCCTTGGATTGTATGTTGTACGTAAATAAAGCTATTTGATGGGTAAAGGTTACCTTAGGGTGGCTAGCAATTGAATCACATGAGGTGCGATTGAACGGAGTGATTTTCCGCGATGGCTGACTAAATCCTTCTCTTCTGCGCTCATTTGTGCACTTGAGATGGCAAGGCCTTTTGGCTGAAAAATAGGATCATATCCAAATCCATTTGCACCTACGGCTGAACGCAAAATGGATCCATCAAACCTACCTTCGGCCACATGCTCACGGCCATCGGGTAAAACCAATGAAGCTACACAAAGAAAGTGTGCTCCTCGTTTTTCTTCTGGTACATCTTTTAATTGTTCAAGAACTTTCTCTAGATTTGCTTGGTCATCTCCGTGTTTACCGGCCCATCGTGCTGAGAAAATTCCAGGTGCACCACCGAGCGCATCAATGCATAACCCTGAATCATCAGCAATTGCTGGTAACCCAGTTGCCTCAGAGGTATAGCGCGCCTTTAGAAGTGAGTTCTCCTCAAAAGTTGAACCTGTTTCTTCGACATCAATTAGTTCTGGAAACTGATTTACACTAATTAGTTCCACTGCTCCAGGGGCAATCTCTTCAAGTATTCGTCGAAACTCAATAATTTTTCCTGAATTACGTGTAGCCAGAACAAGTTTCTGTGACATTAAAGTTTAAGTGCAGCCTTTTGCATTGCCGTTAATGTTTTACAGCCATCAACTGCCAAATCAAGTAATTGATTGAGAAGCGCCCGATCAAATGGCTCACCTTCTGCAGTACCTTGAACTTCAATGAAGCGTCCATCTCCTGCAACCACAACATTCATATCTGTTCCTGCGCGAACATCTTCTTCGTAGCAAAGGTCTAACATCGGTTTTCCATCAATTATTCCAACACTAACTGCGGCAACAGTGTCGTTAAGTGGCTTTGCGTTTTCCTTGATGTGACCTTGTGACTTTGCCCAATTTATTGCATCTTCAAGTGCTACATACGCACCAGTTATTGCTGCAGTGCGAGTTCCTCCATCGGCCTGTAAAACATCACAATCAATAACAATAGTATTTTCACCAAGCTCTTTCATATTCACCACTGCTCGAAGTGATCGACCAACTAAACGTGAGATCTCTTGGGTGCGGCCACCTAGTTTTCCTTTTACGCTTTCGCGATCTGAACGAGTGTGTGTTGCTCGAGGTAACATCGAATATTCAGAAGTTACCCATCCATTGCCACTGTCTTTAAGCCAACGAGGAACTCCTGGTGAAAAAGATGCAACACATAGGACTCGTGTTTTCCCAAATTCAACTAGAACTGAACCTTCTGCATGGTCTAGCCAACCACGTGTGAATTTAATTTCTCTTAAGTCATTTATAGCGCGACCGTCATTGCGTGACATGTAAGGCTCCTTTTTGGTTGAGGGCGTAAATTACAGTGATTGGTGTTCGACTTTAGTAACTTCGGGACCTAGGAAACGTCGTGCCAAGGTTTCGAATGCCTTTGCATCACCGGTTGCTAAGAATCTATGTGTAGGGACAGAAGTAGATTGTGGCCTTAGTGCATTATTTTCAACTAATGTTCGATACAGATCTTTTGCAGTTTCTTCTGCGCTTGAAACCAATGTGACGTTTTCACCCATAACGTAAGAGATAACACCAGTTAATAATGGATAGTGAGTGCAACCCAAAACTAAAGTATCTACCTCAGATTTCATGATTGGCTCTAAGTATTTCTGTGCGACTTTAGTGATTGCTTCACCTGATGTTTCACCACGCTCTACAAACTCTACAAAGAGAGGACAAGCTGCAGAAGTGATTTGCAACTGAGGGGCTGCGGCGAATGCATCTAAATAGGCTTTTGAATCAATTGTCGCTTGGGTTCCAATTACTCCGATTCGTCCAGAGCGAGTGGCTGCCACTGCTCTTCGAACTGCAGGTTGAATCACTTCAATTACAGGAATCGAATAACGCTCACGGGCATCACGTAACATGGCAGCAGATGCTGTATTGCATGCAATCACAATAGCCTTCACACCTTGATCGATTAAAAAATCCATAGTCTCAAGAGCAAACTCCCGAACTTCAGAGAGAGGACGTGGTCCATAAGGTCCGCGGGCTGTATCACCAATGTAAAGAGTGGACTCATTAGGTAACTGGTCTAAGACTGCCCGTGCAACAGTTAGTCCACCAACTCCCGAATCAAAAATTCCAATAGCAGCATCACTCACAGGGTTAGCCTACCTTGAACTTTAAATCTATTGGGATCCATCCATTACTGCTTCAAGCAAACTTTCTTGTAGCCAGCCAAGCCAGCCATACACCGCATAAACACCATGCATTGGGTCATCCGGTGCTAATAGTTGCAATTCCTCTGGTGAGTTTTCTTCAACTTTTAATCTAACACCCAAAGCTAATCGAACATCATTTATCGCACCGAGCCAATCATTTGCTCCATCACGATCTATTTCGACAACACCATCAATGGCAGCAATTAGATTTGATCTCATGGCCATTGCATGTCCTTGTTTTTTTTGCCTCAAAGTTGATTCGGTATATCTTCGAAACTCTGAAGCATCAACTTGATCAGAATATGCATTTGGTAGTAGTCGTAATAAAACTTCATCTTCGGGTGGTGTGTCATGTGAAGTTATTCCAACCATCACAGCCAAAGGATCATCGCTCTGGTGGTCGATACGTTCTGCCAAGAGTTCGATAATCTGTTCTGAAAGATTTGTTAAAACGTCACGCTCCGATTCAGAAAAATTAGCGATAAAAGCATGATCTCCATGAGGATAAAAACCCTTTTGGGGATCAGACATTACTGTTGGTCTCCACGTTGAAGAGTTGCCCACAATCCAAATTCATGAATACGAGCTACATCGCGTTCCATCTCTTCACGGCTACCAGTTGAAACTACAGCCTTACCTTCTGTATGAATTTTCATCATTAGTTCAGTGGCTTTTTCTTTACTATAGCCAAAAAGCTCCATGAGTACATATGTTACATAGGTCATTAAATTCACGGGATCATCCCAAACAATTGTTATCCAGGGAACATCACCATTAAAAATTGCCCGAAGTTCTTCTTCAACTTTTTCGTTAACTTTGACCATGGCTATCGAATTATAATCGCAAAGGTTTCTGAAGTAACCTCAGCACCCACTTGTACGCGCAAAGTGACTATTCCTCGATTATTTTCTACTGAGCTGAAAGTGATAACTCCACTGGCATCTGAAGGTATTGGCGCTCCAACGTTCTGCCACTTTCCACTTACATACTTTTGTAGCACGGCAGATTTTCCTGCGACTTGTGGGAGAAGCTGTGCCTTTATCGTGAAAGACTCAGCTCTTGAAGCAGAGTTTGGTCGATCAATTAGAATCTTGCTCTTTACAGCAACAACCTGCTCAGGGGTCATTGACTCTGTTCGTTCCCAAGTAGCAAGAGTTGTCAATCGGATTCCAGCCGAACTTGCCAAAGTTATCGGCGTATTAACCGAACCATTTGCATCGGTTACTAACTCTGCAACTTTTGTCCAAACTCCTCCGCGGTTAATCTCTAGTGCAACAGGTAGACCAACAATTGGGGACTTATCTTTGAGTGTAAATAATCCACTGACTGTGAATTGATCAGCATAGAAAATTGAACCTTGAGTAACACCCGATAAACTCATCGTTGAAACCACTGTATCTGGCGCCATTGCTAAAGCGGCATTTCTCATCTCATTTGTTGATGATTGATCTTCCATACCAAGTGTCCAAAGCGCAGCTCCGCCCAGTCTGTACTTTGCAACTAATGCCATTCTTTCTGCATAACTTCGAGAATTCTGATACCAAACAGTACGATTAACGTTGCAAGTAGTTGATGCACCATCTGCAGTTACACCATTGTAGGTCTGTGTATATGAATAGGTTGCTTCACTTACAGTTGCATCAAACACAGGATTGGCATTATCGATTGCAGCTTTTCTTTCGGCATTAACCATCAAAAATGTTGCGGCCTTTGCACCTGCCTTAAGTCCGGGTGGTGCCGATATAGGACATTTACCCTGTACTGCTGTGATCCAATCTCGACCATAACCCGGTAAGCCAACATAAACTTTTGATGAAGGCATGATGCTGATTGCATATCTAATAGTTTTATCAACCCATGCGATCGGTGCATTTGGTCCTGGTTTTGCAACATTGAAGTCGTAGGTCATAATTCGTAATCGATCAATACTGCTTGCAATATCTGCCCAAGCATAAACAAAATAGCCTTTTTGTTTTTCATTTGGATCATAAAGATAAGGCGTTGTAACAGAAAGTATTTTTTTGTTAGCGCGCAAGGCAATACTCAACTCTTTAATAAATGCAACCCACAGTGGAGCAGTTCGAGTCCAGGTTGAGTTGCCATCTACAAATGCAAAACCTTCATAATCTAAATCAATTCCATCAAATCCGTTGACGTTAACCAAGTCAACTATTGACTTAACAAGTATGGTTCGAGTAGTTGGATTGGCTAAATATCCTGCCAATACAAGTTTGGCCGTTCCATCGGTCATGGTTGGAATTATTTGCATTCCAGCACGACGCATTAAACAGACAGTGTCAGCCATTGGCCAAGATGGATTGCCTGTGTTGTAATCATTTCGAATCAGCGTCGGGCTCTTTAGTGAGAACCAAAATGGCAAAACCTCTTTCATTAAGTCTTTGTTTCTGAACAGATATGAGCTCTCTATAGCTGCATTTTCTGTCGGACCATATTGGGAGGAATCACAAACTGCTGGTTGATTTATTCCTGTTGGAGCTGAAGGAGTTAGTTTTCGAACACGTGGTAACACCCGGTCAATTGAATAGTAAGGAATCCATCCAGTAACAATCTTTCGAGGCTCTTTGTTGCTAGCCGATGCTGTATGAACGGCACTTGGAACAACTAAACCAAATAATGTTGAAATTACGACTAGAAGTGAAGTTATCTTGATCTTCTTATTCTTCTTACTTGTTTTGCTCATTTATCTTTAGGTGCTGGTTTCAAGCCTGCAAAAATCTCCTTGCAGGTCGGACAAATCGGATATTTCTCTGGATCCCTACTTGGTATCCACTTCTTTCCGCATAAAGCTTTTACTGCCTTCCCGGTTACAGCTGACTCGACAATCTTCTCTTTTTTTACATAGTGTGAAAAGCGGTCATGTCCACCGTCATCTTCTTCTAAATCCACAGATGGGCGTGTCAGAAGATCGGTATCGTCCTCTAATCCTATTTTTTTAAAGATTCCCATGAGGTTGATAAGGATACCTTTGAGAAGTCAAAACTACGGGTAGAATTCACCAATGAAGGACTTATTGCGCACCGAGCACTTATCACGGCCTGATGTTGAATTGATATTGTCCACTGCCGCTGAATTTGCTGAGAAACCTCTGCGATCTAATTCAGCATTAGCAAATAAAACCGTTGCAATCTACATGACTAAACCTTCTACACGTACAAGGCTTGCATCTGAAACGGCAGTTGTTCATCTTGGTGGAACTCCAATTTTCATAAGAGGCGATGACCTTCAATTGGGCCGCGGAGAAACTATTGCAGATACCGCCAAAATCATTAGCGGTTACGCCAGTGCATTAATAGTTCGAACATTTGCGCAGTCAGATGTTGATGAACTCGGTGCGAACTCTTCAATTCCAGTAATTAACGCACTGACTGATGTGGATCATCCAACTCAATTGTTGGCAGATTGGCTGACCATTCGCGAAAACTTTGGAAAAGATGTATCAGGCCGTAAATTTGTTTATCTTGGTGACGGCAACAACATGTCACACGCTTGGTTAATTATGGGAGCGATTATGGGTGCACACGTTGTAGCTGCAACACCTGGTGGTAAATGGGCTCCGGATCCAATAGTGGTTGAAGTTGCAAAAAATATTGCAGCACAAAGCGGTGGAAAAGTTGAACTCTCAAATGATCCTGAAGCTGCTGCGCAAGATGCATCTGTTCTTTATACTGATGTTTGGATGTCCATGGGTGATTCAGAATCTGATCGCAGCGAGAAAATGCAATCTCTATCTCCATTTGCTGTTGGTGATCAGTTAATGAAACTCACAACTAAAGACTCAATATTTATGCATTGCTTGCCTGCACATCGCGGCGAAGAAGTTTCGGCATCTGTCATAGATGGCCCTCGTTCTGTCGTTTGGCGCGAGGCATATCACCGCCGCACAACGATTCAAGCCATTTTGTACCATTTAGTCCGTGGAGACTTAGAGGGCTCAACACGCTAATATTTGTGACATGCGCATAGCCGTCCCAAAAGAGATTAAACCTGGTGAAAAGCGCGTTGCGCTTGTACCTGATGTAATTAATAAGTTGACTCGCCTTGGACTTGAAGTTGTTATTGAATCTGGAGCTGGAACTGCATCCCAAGCTAGTGATGCTCAGTTTGTTGACCAAGGTGCAACAGTTAAACAAGGTGACGTCTTATCTGGTGCTGATGTTGTTCTTTCTGTTCAAGCACTTACTCCACAACAAATGGCCACACTTAAAAAAGGCGCAATTACAATCTCTTTTCTATCCCCAGTTACATCGATTGATTCAATCGAAGCAGCAACAAAAGCTGGAGTTACCGCATTTTCTCTTGAATTAGTTCCACGAATTTCACGCGCTCAATCAATGGATGCATTAACTTCGCAGGCACTATGCGCAGGCTACAGAGCGGCAATTGTTGGCGCAGAACTCTCACCTCGATTTGCGCCAATGTTAATGACCGCTGCAGGCACAGTTACTCCGGCACAAGTTTTAGTTCTTGGAGCTGGTGTTGCAGGATTGCAAGCGATTGCAACTTCTCGCCGACTTGGTGCTGTTGTTTCAGCCTACGACGTTCGACCAGCATCTGCCGATGAGGTTCGTTCTATGGGTGCAACATTCATTGAACTCGAACTTGAAGCACTTGAAGGTGCAGGTGGGTACGCCCGTGAGATGAGTGAAGATAGAGCAGCAAAGCAACGTGAACTTCTAACTCCATACATTGCAAAGTCACACATTGTTATTACAACTGCAGCAGTTCCCGGACGGCAAGCACCTCAGTTAATGACTAAGGCCATGGTTGATTCAATGGCTCCAGGAACAATTATTGTTGATCTAGCTGCAGAAACTGGTGGCAATGTTGAAGGTTCAAAACCTGGTGAAATCATTGAAACTGCTGGTGGAGTTCGTATTTGGGGTGGAAAAGATGTTCCAAGCCAACTTCCTTTCCATGCATCCTTTCTGTACTCACGAAATGTAGTTAACTTACTTTCACTCTTTACCATCGGAGAAAAAGATGGAGTCAAAGCATCATTTAATCTTGATTTTGATGATGAAATCATCAACGGTGCTGCACTAACACACGCAGGTACACGAAGAGGAGCGCAGTAATGGATGCAATGGCAATTCTTTCCATCTTTGTTTTATCTGTTTTCGTTGGGTTTGAAGTTGTCTCTAAAGTCTCATCTACATTGCACACACCCTTGATGTCAGGTGCAAATGCAATCCACGGAGTTATTTTGGTGGGCGCGATCATCGTGGCTGATCACAGCGAAACTAACTTGGAGTTAGGACTCTCACTTGCTGCAATTGTATTGGCGACTATAAATATGGTTGGTGGATTTGTTGTTACTGATCGAATGCTCGAGATGTTTAAGGGGCAGAAAAAATGAGCCGCACCCTTTACGATCTAATTGGTTTAGCTGCAGGTATTGCCTTTATTTTGGCGTTGAAGGGACTCTCTCACCCTAAGACTGCGCGAAGAGGAAATTTGATTGGTGCTTTTGGTGCCGGACTTGCAACGCTCGTTGTCTTTTTTTATGCAAGTCCAAGTGTTTACGGCAAAGCAGAATCATCATTGCCGCTCAACAATCTAGGTTGGATTCTTGGAGCAATCGCTGTTGGCTTAATCATTGGAGTACCAGCTGCACGCAGAGTGCAAATGACTCAGATGCCGCAGTTGGTTGCACTGTTTAATGGAGTTGGTGGCGGCGCAGCAGCATTAGTGGCGATCGTCGAGTATCTAAATTTAGGTTCAGAGGCAACTACCGCCCAAGTTGTATTTACGGTATTTACAGTAATTGTTGGTTGTGTCTCTTTTAGTGGATCAATAATCACATTCATGAAGCTTCAAGAACTTATGACTTCTAGACCAGTTATTTTTCCAGCTGGACGCTTTGTAATTGCAGCAACTCTTGCATCTGTTATCGGTGTGGGAGG
>CAEZWF010000021.1_pt1 | contig 12917 bp, 11 predicted proteins | sample 7264961 | NCBI WGS metagenome assembly CAEZWF01 (sample SAMEA6813877, study PRJEB35770) | freshwater metagenome | biome: Freshwater; feature: Freshwater reservoir; material: water | place: Czech Republic | collected 2017-06-27 | depth 0.5m m
CGTTACCGTCTCACCTAAGTAAGCCTCTGCATCGCGCTTTAGTTTTTGAAGCACGCGCGCTGAGATCTCTTGTGATGTGTATTTCTTGCCATCAATATCAATAGTCCAGTTAGTACCCATGTGGCGCTTGACCGAACGAATAGTGCGTTCAACGTTTGTGACTGCCTGGCGCTTGGCTACTTCTCCCACTAGGACCTCGCCGTTTTTGGCAAAGGCCACAATCGATGGAGTAGTGCGGGCACCTTCGGCGTTTGCGATAACCGTTGGCTCGCCACCTTCAAGTACAGATACGCAGCTGTTAGTAGTTCCGAGGTCGATTCCGACTGCTCTAGCCATTGTGTGTTCTCCTTCTACGCTGTTTTTTCACTCTCGAGCCTGATTTAGGGTCGAGGACCGTTTGAACCTGAGTCGATCATACCCAAAAGGTTGAGTCAGCGCGACTCAGGTTTGTTACTCAGTGAACACCGACCCTTCCTGCTTTATTCCATCCCAAGCAAGGAGATAGAAGGGAATGGCCGGGAATAGGGGGAGGTAGATAAGTGGCCGCATGAATGATCCAAGTGTGGGCAATAGGACATTGGTTGGCCCTAAGAAAAAATCTCTGTTGCCTTACCCTTACCCTATGAATCTTGGACTAGCGGGCCTTGCATATGGCATAACTGTTGTTGCACTTGTTTTGCTAGCCATTAGAACACGGGCGCTGATTGGCATCTATAAAAAAGGACAGCCAGATCCAACCCGGAGAAACGACAAGTTCCAGCGATTAAAGATGGCAGCTGGCGAGATTTTCGGCCATACAAAGATGTTGAATTTTTCAGTCGTTGGAGTGGCTCACTGGTTTGTGATGGTCGGATTCTTTTCACTTTTCGGAACATTGATTACAGCTTATGGCCAACTAATTGATCCTTACTTTGCGCTACCAGTCATTGGCCATTTCTGGCCTTATGAGTATTTTGTTGAGTTAATTACTTGGGCAACAGGTATTGGAATTGTTTCCCTGATTGGTATTCGCCAAGTAACACGCTTGCGCAATAAGCGCTCTCGCTTTGCTGGCTCTGGAATGGGTAAGGCTTACTACGTTGAGGCAACAATTTTGTTGATTGTTTTCTGCGTAATTGCTCTTCGCGGTTTAGAGGGTGCACTCTCTAATGAAACAGAATGGAATCGCCACTTCATCACGACATGGTTTATCGCAGACATGTTTAAGTCTCTATCACTCACACAGATCACATTTTGGATTCAAATTGTTGCAACAATAAAAATCGTTGGTTCGATGCTGTGGTTCATTGTGATCGCATCAAATCTGACAATGGGTATTGCTTGGCACCGCTTCTTGTCACCTTTCAATATTTTCTACCGCCGCAACGCCGATGGCACATCTTCTCTTGGCGCCTTGCCTCCGATGCTCTCACATGGTGAAGAGATCAACTTTGAAGATCCAAAAGAAGATGACGTATTTGGTTTAGGAACTCGCGCTGACATAACCTGGAAAGGTTTGTTGGATATGAGCTCTTGCACCGAGTGTGGCCGTTGTCAGTCACAGTGCCCTGCTTGGCACACAGAAAAACCATTGTCACCAAAGCTTTTAATCATGGCTATGCGCGATCACGCCTTTGCTAAAACAGTTGAAAATGAAGCACTCGTTGGCGATCTTTCACCAATCTCGTTAGATGTTTTGTGGTCCTGTACTACATGTGGAGCTTGTGTTAATGAATGCCCAGTAGATATCGAACATATTGATCACATTGTAAATATGCGTCGATTCCAAGTTTTAGTTGAATCAGAGTTTCCTTCAGAACTTGGTGGAACATTTAGAAATCTTGAAAAGAGTGGAAACCCGTGGGGTGCCAATCGCACAGATCGCGAAGCATGGATTGCAGAGTGTGATTTCCCGGTTAATGTCATTGAAGGTGCGCTGCCTGAAGATGTTGAGTACTTGTTCTGGGTTGGTTGCGCCGGTGCGTATGAAGAGCGTGCCAAGAAAACAACTAAGGCTGTTGCAGAGTTGTTATATATGGCTGGTGTTAGCTTTGCAGTGCTAGGTAAAAAAGAGACATGTACTGGCGATCCTGCACGTCGTGCTGGTAATGAATTTTTGTACCAGATCCTTTCTCGTGAAAACATTGAGACTTTTAAAGAAGTATTTGGTGATCGACCAAAGGGTAAGAAGAAAGTTGTTGTTACCTGCCCTCACTGCTTTACAACAATTGGTCGCGACTATGGTCAGCAAGGTTATGAACTTGAGATGGTTCACCACACACAACTTCTTAACCAGTTGATTCGCGAAAAGCGTTTGACTCCAATAAAAATGTCACACACAGCCATGACTTTTCATGATCCTTGTTATTTGGGCCGACACAACGAGATCTATCAACCACCTCGCGAAGTTTTGGAAGCAACAGGTATTGAAATTATTGAGATGCCACGAAATAAAGAGCGTTCCTTTTGTTGCGGCGCAGGTGGTGGGCGTATGTGGATGGAAGAGAAAATCGGTTCACGAATTAACATCAATCGTGTTGAAGAGGCTATTGCAACAGGTGCAACAGAGCTTGCAGTTGCCTGTCCTTTCTGTCGCGTAATGACAAGTGATGGCATGAATGCAAAAGAGTCTGCAGTAGAAGTCTTAGATGTTGCTCAGGTGCTGCTTCGCAGCGTGAAAGAAAGCTAAGAAGCCTCCTTCGCAACAATGAGTGTCCGCTCTATTTCCCGCGTGAATTTAGGCGTATTCTCAGGCAATCTTCAGTTTATGAGAGCATTGTGTAGCCATGACAACCACACTAGATCGAGTTAATTCAAAAACCACTAATGGGCAACGCATTCTTGTCGTTGATGATGAAGCAAGCATCAGCGAATTAATCTCAACAAGTCTTCGCTTTGTAGGATTTGATGTTCGCACAGCAGCAAATGGTGCGGAGGCGCTCCTGATTGCAGAAGAGTTCAAACCACATGCAATGGTTCTTGATGTCATGTTGCCAGATCTAGATGGCTTTGAAGTCTGTAAAAAAATCCGCAATGAAGGTGTTGATACTGGTGTCTTATTTCTAACCGCAAAAGATGGTATGGATGACAAAGTAAAGGGTTTAACTCTTGGCGGCGATGACTACATGACAAAGCCATTTTCTCTAGAAGAGTTGGTGGCACGTCTGCGTGCACTCTTGCGTCGAACAGGTGTTGATGTAATTGAAGTCGATGATGAAAAGATGCGCTTTGCAGACCTTGAGTTAGATGAGGCAACACATGAAGTTCGCCGCGCAGGACAGCTACTTGATCTTTCACCGACAGAGTTCGCACTCCTTCGATACTTGATTATTAACGCCGACCGCGTTGTATCTAAAGCTCAGATTTTGGATCATGTTTGGCAGTACGATTTCCGTGGAGACATGGGCATCGTCGAAACCTACATCTCTTATCTTCGCAAGAAGATCGATTCTTTTGACCCACCATTGATCCATACAGTTCGAGGAGTTGGCTATCGCCTTAGGTTGCCGCCACAATAAACTATGAGATCTCGCATGCTTCAATTTAGTTTAAACAATTGGAGTTTGCGGGATCGTTTAACCGCTGGTGTGCTAATTCTTTCTGCTTTCGGTTTTATTGGTGCAGGTATTGGTTCACAAGCTCTTTTGCATAATTATTTGATTAATCAAGTTGACGAACAATTACTGAGCGTTGTTGGTGGTACTTCTGATCAATTAGACCGCGCAGGAATTGAAGATGACAGTTCACAAGATTCAGCTAGTGAGTTTCGTAATCGCTCTGCTGCACCGCTCAATCGGGTTCCAACATCCATCTCTGTAACGGTTTTAGATCCTTTCGGCAATCTAATTGGTGGGCTTGGCGGAGACTTAAACTCCAATCAAATTACAGAGTATGTAAGAGGTTTACTACCAAGTCAGGTTGAAGAGTTTGGAAACAAACCATTTACCATTGAAGTTCCTGGTGCAGATTTTCGAGTTGCCACAACGGTTTTACCTTCTTCACTTGGCTCGGTAATCGTTGCTCAATCTTTAGAGGATTTCGATCAAACAACCAGACGTATCGGTGTTGTCTTTCTTATCATTGGTGCGTTAGTTCTTCTCTTTATTGCATTTGCCTCCAGACAGGTAATTAAAATTAGTATGCGGCCACTTGGCAAGATTGAAGATACTGCAGAGAAAATTGCCGCTGGAGACTTGTCAGCTCGTTTAGAAAATTTTGAACCTGATACAGAAGTTGGTCGCCTGAGTACTTCACTTAACGTAATGCTTTCGCGCATTGAAGAATCTTTTGCTGTTCGAACATTGAGTGAGAATAAACTGCGTCGCTTTGTGGCAGATGCGAGCCATGAACTTCGAACACCATTAACTGCAATTCGTGGTTTTGCAGAGCTTTATCGTCAAGGCGCAGTTCCTGAAGGAGAGAAAACTAAAGAACTTATTTCGCGCATTGAGAAAGAATCAATTCGCATGGGCTACTTAGTTGAAGATTTGCTATTGCTTGCACGCCTAGATCAATCAAGAGAATTTGTCATGGATGAAGTTGACTTAACCGCGCTGGTTAATGAAGCCGTCACATCGGCTGCGGCTTCTGGACCAGACCATAAAATTACTTCTGAGATTGCATCTGGTGTTAAAACTTTTGGTGACTCTGACAAGATTTATCAAGTTGTTACTAACTTACTTGCCAATGCACGCGCCCATACTCCTGCTGGAACATTAATTAAAGTTACTGTTGGATCAAACCAAACCGGTGCATTTGTTTCAGTTGCAGATAATGGCCCTGGCTTATCTAAAGATGATCAGGCAAGAATTTTTGAACGCTTCTATCGCGTGGATCCATCACGACAGAGAAGTTCGCAAGATGGCAGTGGTTTAGGGCTTTCGATAGTTGATGCAGTGATGCAAGCCCATGGGGGCAACGTTTCTGTAGCTTCGGATCTTGGAAAAGGCGCAGTATTTACACTGCAGTTTAAAAGCTAACTCAACGACTCCATAGATCGAAGAACTGCGATTCGCTCTTGAATTGGTGGGTGTGTAGAAAATAGTTTTGAGACTGATTTTGAATCCAACGGCGATTCAATCCAAATATGTGCAACTGCAGTTGAGCGTTGCTGCACAACAGTGGAGTCAGATGCTAAAACCTCTAGCGCCGAGCGTAGACCTGCTGGATTTCTTGTAAATGAAACTGCGGTTGCATCGGCTAAGGATTCACGCTTTCTAGAAATGGCTGACTTGAGCATGATGGCAGCAAGTGGAGCCAGAATTAAAATAATAAGAGAAAAAACCAGCGCAATCGGATTTCCATTGCCGTTGCTATCTCTGCGCCCGCCAAAAAACATCATGCGGGTTAACATGTCAGAGACGATTGCAATTGCGCCAGCTGTTGTTGCAGCAACTGCGCTTACTAAAGTGTCGCGGTTTGCAACATGTGCCATTTCATGTGCGATGACGCCCTGTAGTTGATCGCGATCCATTGCATCTAAAATCCCAGTAGTAAATGCAATCAGAGCATGTTCAGGATTGCGCCCCGTAGCAAAGGCATTAGGCGCGCTATCAACAACAATTGCAACCTTTGGCATTGGCATACCAGATGCAATGATTACTTCATGAATCAAACCAAAGAGTTTTGGATTATCTGATTCCTGAATTAATTTTGCACCAGTCATTGTGAGAACTAATTTGTCAGATCCATAGTAAGAGCCCCAAACAGAAATCAATGCAATACCTACTGCAATTGGAACTATGCCGGCAGTTGAGCCACCAAAATATGTCAGTGATGCATAGACAACACACCACATCAAAATACCCATACCAATGAGCAGACCAAATGTTTTGCGGCGGTTTGCCGCTTGCATCGTTCTAAAGTTCATTAGAACTTAACGCTTGGAGCGTTACGATCTTGTGGATCTTCAACTTCATAAAATTCGCGCTCTCCAACTTTTGCCAACCCAGCAAAAAAGCTGCTTGGAATGGTTTTTACAGCGGTATTGAGCGAGCGCACATTGTCATTGTAAAACTGACGAGAGAAAGCAACTTTGTTTTCTGTAGTTGCTAGCTCTTCTTGTAGTGATAAAAAGTTGGATGATGCTTTCAGATCTGGATATGCCTCAGCAACGGCGAGCAATCCGCGCAAAGCTTGAGTGAGCATTCCATCTGCTGCTGCAACATCTGCCACACCTGTTGCAGAAGTTGCTTTTGCCCGTGCTGTTACAACGGCGTCAAAAGTTGACTGCTCATGGGCTGCATATCCCTTAACTGTTTCGACTAAGTTAGGGATTAAATCTGCGCGACGCTTTAACTGAACCTCAATCTGGGCCCATGCTTCATCGACAGTTATATTGAGTCTTATCAATCGGTTGTACTGAGAGATTAAGAAAAGAGCAATGAGTGCAACTACGGCAACGGCGATAATTATTTCCATACCTAATTAAACCGCTAATCTGCAGCTTTCATTCCCTGAAATGCTTTGGATTGCCTGAATTGCTTCGGATTTACCGGCGGAGGGCTTATTCGATCTTTGATTTGTGAAAGTTCAAAAACGAGCGGCTAGCAGTAGGCCCGCGTTGGCCTTGGTAGCGCGAACCATATTTAGCACTTCCGTATGGATGCTCAGCAGCAGATGAGAGTTTGATGAGACAGAGCTGACCAATCTTCATTCCTGGAAACAATTTAACCGGCAAGTTTGCAACGTTTGAAAGCTCAAGAGTTATGTGGCCACTAAAACCTGGATCGATAAAGCCTGCAGTGCTGTGGGTTAAAAGCCCTAAGCGACCAAGAGATGATTTACCTTCTAGGCGACCTGCAATGTCATCTGGCAATGTAATTACTTCGTAGGTACTTGCTAAAACAAACTCACCTGGGTGCAAGATAAATGGCTCGTCGCCTTCTGCGATCACTTCACGAGTTAGATCGGCCTGCTCAATGGAGGGGTCGATAACGCTGTACTTATGGTTTTCAAAAACACGGAAGAATTTGTCGAGGCGAACATCAACAGATGATGGCTGGATCATCGCCTCATGGAATGGTTCGCAGCCAACTCGGCCAGCGGCTATTTCGGCCCGAATATCGCGATCGCTCAGTAACACGGCGCCGAGCCTATACGAGAGTGGGCACGGATTTGGCTTAACTGGCTTTAACCCTTTTTGGGCAGCCTAAATATGGGTTGCATAAGTTACTGGTGAGTAGCACAATTTATCCATGAGCCATTACATAGCAAATCTGCGCGATATCGAGTTCTGCCTATTTGACCTACTGGGTCGCGAAAAAGTTATGGGCATTGCTCCATACGGTGATGTTGACCGCGATACATCTGTTGGCATGCTCGAAGAGATGAAGCGTCTATGTGAAAATGATCTGGCTGAGTCATTTGTTGAAGGCGATCGTATTGGAACAGTTTTTAATAAAGAGACAGGAAACATCACGCTTCCAGAGAGTTTCAAAAAATCTTATAAGGCATATGTCGATGGCGAATGGTGGCGTTTAGATGCACCTGTAGATCTTGGTGGAATGAAAGTTCCACCATCAGTTCGTTGGGCAATGGCTGAAATGGTTTTGGGTTCTAACCCTGCAATTCACATCTACGCATCTGGTTATGCATTCGCACAAGTTGCTTATGTATTGGGAACAGAAAAACAAAAGAAGATTGCAAAGCACATGGTTGAAAAGCACTGGGGCGCAACGATGCAGCTAACAGAGCCTGATGCAGGCTCTGATGTTGGTGCAGGTCGCACAAAGGCTGTTGACCAAGGAGATGGCACTTGGCACATCACTGGCACTAAGCGTTACATCACTTCTGGGGATGCCGATTTCTACGACAACATTGTGCACTTTGTTTTAGCTCGTCGCGAAGGTGGCGGACCAGGAACAAAGGGTCTTTCACTATTTTTGATTCCTAAGTTCATGTTTGATTTTGAAACAGGAGAGCTAGGAAAGCGCAACGGTGTTTATGTCACTAGCGTTGAACACAAAATGGGTCTGAATGTCTCTGCAACATGTGAAGTGAACTTGGGAGAGAAAGAGCCAGCTGTTGGATATCTATTAGGAGATGTTCACGAAGGTATTTTCCAGATGTTTAAAGTGATTGAGTTTGCACGAATGATGGTTGGAACAAAGGCGATTGCAACACTATCTGCCGGATACCAACAGGCATTGTTATATGCCAAGCAGCGCGTGCAAGGCGGAGACATGAAGATCATGAACGACAAGGCATCACCTCGCGTCACAATCATCAACCACCCAGATGTGCGCCGTTCCCTGATGGTTCAAAAGTCTTATAGCGAAGGTATGCGTGCGCTAGTTCTCTACACAGCATCTATTCAAGATGAGATTGAACTTGCCATTCAAGCAGGCAACAAAGAGCGCGCAGAAGATATGGAACATCTCAATGACTTGTTGTTGCCAGTTGTTAAGGGTTACGGATCAGAAAAATCTTGGACATTACTTGGTACTGAATCACTACAGACATTTGGTGGAGCAGGGTTTACAGAGGATTGGCCGCTAGAACAGTATGTTCGCGATGCCAAGATCGATACTTTGTATGAAGGAACAACTGCTATTCAAGGTCTTGATTTCTTCTTCCGCAAGGTTGTTAAAGATGGCGGACGCACACTTGGTCTTCTTGGTAAAGAGATTCAAAAGTTTGCCGAATCTGGTGGAGCACATCAAGAAGAAAAGCAAGCTCTAGTCAAAGCTTTGGGTGATCTCAATGGAATTATCGCCGTATTAGTTGGACATGCAATGGAGTCACAGTCAGAACCAGAAAAGATTTATCAAGTTGGCTTAAGTACCTCTCGCTGCTTAATGGCAGTGGGCGACATTATTACTGCATGGCTACTACTTCGTCAGGCAGACATTGCAGTTGAAAAACTTCCAAATGCCGGCAAAGATGCTGATTTCTATACCGGAAAGATTGCCTCTGCAAAGTTCTTTGTACAGAACTATTTGCCTCATATCACTGCAGATCGCAAGATCGTTGAGGCCACAAATGGTGCAATTATGGAGATCCCTGTAAACGCCTTTTAAGGCGATACCATTTCTTAATGTTTACTAAGCACCGTGGTGAGTTTTACCTTGTCATGGGTGGAATGGTTTTCGCATTTAACGGTGTTGTCTCTACCGTTGTTCTAGAGCACATCTCACCATTTAGATTGGCCCAAATTCGCGCAGTTGGTGCACTTGTCTTCTTGCTAGCTATCGCTTTGATTATTGATCGTAAATCTTTGGCAGCAACACCTAAGCAAATGCCTAAGCTGTTTTTGTATGGAATCGTTGGCTTTGCCGCGGTGCAGGCCGGTTATTTTCTAGGTATTCAGCGCGGAATTCCGCTTAGTCTTGTGCTGGTAATCGAATTTACGGCGCCTATCTGGATCGCCCTTTGGATTAAATATGTGCGTAAGGTTTTTGTACCCAACTCAATGTGGGGAGCGATTGCACTTTCTTTGCTTGGTTTGATGATGTTAGCACAAGTGTGGAAGGGGCTGACTTTAGATGCAATTGGTTTGTTGGGCTGCATCCTTAGTGCTTTTGCATTAACTGCATATTTTCTTGTTGGTAAATCTTTTGGTAACACTCGTTCTGCGATGTCATTAACTGTCTGGGGCTTTGCAACATCATCTATTGCATGGATGGTAACAATGCCGGTGTGGAAGTTTCCATTTGATGTTTTTACAATCGATATGAATCTTCGTGGAATCTTTGAAGGAAGTTTCTTGCCTGGTTGGGCTTTGCTTTTATGGATTATTACGATGGGAACAATCGTTCCCTACTTACTTGTTATCTCTGGGCTTCGTCGCTTATCTGCTTCAACTTCTAGTGTTATAGGAATGCTGGAGCCAGTAATGGCGGGAATCTTTGCGTGGATCTGGCTTAATCAAAGTTGGAATGCAATTCAGTTAACTGGCGGGCTTATTGTGTTGATCGGGATTTATATCGCCGATCGTGCTCGCTCAGAAGTGGACTAAGAGCCGAAGTTATCTTCGGTAGGAGTATTTGTTTGTTCACGGCCCTGCGTCCAGTCTTGTCCGCCGCCAGGATTTTGAGGCATATCAAAGAAGCGCGCATAGTGAAGTTGGGCAGAGACTGTAATTGTCTTTGTTGGTCCGTTACGGTGCTTAGCAACAATCAAATCTGCCTCACCAGTTCTGTTTTGTGAGTCATACATATCATCACGGTGCAACATGATGACAACGTCTGCATCCTGTTCGATAGAGCCAGATTCACGTAAATCAGAGAGCATTGGTCTCTTATCTGTTCTTTGCTCTGGTCCACGATTTAGCTGTGAGATAGCAATTACTGGAATGTTTAACTCTTTAGCCATCAACTTTAATTGACGTGAAAACTCGGATACTTCTTGCTGGCGGTTTTCTACTTTTTTACCGCTGCTCATCAGCTGTAAGTAGTCGATCACAATAAGTTTTAGATCATGACGCTGTTTTAGGCGGCGGGCTTTTGCACGAATCTCCATCATGGAAAGATTGGGAGAGTCATCAATAAACAAAGGTGCTTCAGAGATCTCACCCATGCGGCGTGCAAGACGTGACCACTCATCATCAGATAATGATCCTGCTCGAATATTGTTAAGGCCAACGCGTGCTTCGGCAGACAACATACGCATTGTGATTTCACTCTTTGACATTTCTAGAGAGAAGATGACTGAGGTTAATCCATCATGAATGGATGCATGACGCGCGATATCTAATCCCAGCGTTGACTTACCCATTGCAGGACGTGCAGCAAGAATAATCATGTTACCTGGGTGCAAACCATGGGTGAGTTGATCAAGATCTTTAAACCCAGTCTTAACGCCTTCGACACCAATTCCCTTTGAGATTGCTTCGATCTCATCTAAGGCCTGTGGCAGCAATGTAGAAAGTTGCACGTAATCTTCTGAAGAACGGCGTTCGGTAACTGCATAAACCTCTGCCTGTGCCAAGTCGACCATCTCATCGACTTCACCTTCGGTTGTATATCCGTACTGAACAATCTTTGTTCCAGCCTCTACCAACCGGCGCATGATTGCATGCTCGCGAACAATCTTTGCGTAGTAACCAGCATTTGCTGCAGTTGGAACAGAAGAAATTAGTGTGTGCAGATATGGAGCACCACCAGCTCTGGCAATATCTCCGCGCTTTGTCAGTTCGGCAGAGACTGTTACAGCATCTGCTGGTTCGCCGCGACCGTATAAATCAATAATTGCATCGTAGATAAGTTCATGTGCTGGACGATAAAAATCGCGTTCTCTAATTACTTCAATAACATCTGCGATTGCATCTTTAGATAACAACATTCCGCCGAGAACTGATTGCTCTGCAATTAAATCTTGTGGTGGTGTGCGTTCAAACTCTGCGCCCACTGAATTTAAATTGGGATCGCGAGGAGCGCGGTTATTGGGAAATTCAGCGATACTCATATAGCTAACCTCCCACTAGGTACTGACAAATCGGGTACTGACACAGGCTTTGCACATCTAATTCATCCTGAAAACTCTCAGAAACAAAGAGTTTTCAGAGTGATTACGAAGGGTTAGCCCCGTGCTCAACTGAGCGTAATTTTATTGTTTCCATCTGTTGCAAGCGAGAAAGCATCTTTAGCTATGGGGATAAAGGTGTGCATAAGTAGGTGGATAACTGCATATTCCTGTGTAGGAAGCGGTGGATGCATTGTGTATAACAACGGGTGCTCCCTCTCAGTTGCTCCAAAGGCGCAGGTCAGAGGCGATATCTATACACACAAGGCTGTGGAGCAAAGTATTTTGGTGAGTATCAGTTGGTGAGATTATTAAAAAACCCGCCGTGTAATGCGGCGGGTTTTTTAATTGAACTAATGTGATAGTTCTAGTGAGGGATCGTACTTACTTGTCAGCTACGACCTTAACTGAAAGCTTTGCAACAATGTTGTGACCAAGTGAGATCTTTACATCGTGATCGCCAAGCTTTTTGATATGGCCTTTAGTACTGATCGCATGGCGATCAATATCAAGGCCTGTTACAGACTTAATGGCCTGTGCAAGATCTTTGTCTGTTACTGAACCAAAGAGTGCGCCCTTTGCGCCAACCTTTACTTTAGAGACAACTGATGCTGATTCAAGCTTTGCCTTAATCTCTTTTGCGTGATCGATATCGCGAACTTCGCGTGCTGAACGTGCACGGCGGATTCCCTCGATCTGTTTTTCTCCGCCCTGTGTCCATGCAATTGCATTTCCACGAGGAAGTAGGAAGTTACGGGCAAAACCATCTTTAACATTTACAACATCTCCTGCAGTGCCTAGGCCTGCAACTTCACGAGTAAGGATGAGTTTCATAGTCGCATCCTCCTTATCGTGCTGAAGATGTGTAAGGAAGTAGAGCTACTTCGCGGCTGTTTTTTACGGCTGTAGAGATTGAGCGTTGGTGCTGTGTGCATGCACCAGTTACTCGGCGAGCGCGGATTTTGCCGCGGTCTGAGATGTACTTACGAAGGGTGGCAATATCTTTGTAATCGATATATGTAACCTTTTGTTGGCAGAAGCTGCAAGGCTTCTTCTTAAACTTCTTGCTCAGCGCTGCGGCTTTAGCATTCTTATTCTTTGGCTCGCGTAGAGCCTTGTTATTTCTTGCTCCCATTGTGGTGCTCCTTTTCGGGCCCTAACCCTTTAAGTAAGTTTTTAACTCTTACTTGGTGCTAGGAATGGATGGTTAGTTGGACGGATAGTTTTTTAGAACTGTTATCTAATTTTTAAAACGGTGGTTCATCGGTAGTAGAGGTTCCCCATCCGCCACCGGTTGTTGTTGGCGATGATGCTGCTGCCCATGGATCTTCTGTAAATGAATCTGCTGCAGCTGGTGCTGCAAATCCGCCACCGCTTCCGCCAGTGCGTTGGGCCTTAGTGACCTTTGCAGTTGCGTTACGTAGTGATGGACCGACTTCATCTACTTCTACCTCAAAGACGGTGCGCTTTTCGCC
>CAEZWF010000028.1_pt1 | contig 9553 bp, 10 predicted proteins | sample 7264961 | NCBI WGS metagenome assembly CAEZWF01 (sample SAMEA6813877, study PRJEB35770) | freshwater metagenome | biome: Freshwater; feature: Freshwater reservoir; material: water | place: Czech Republic | collected 2017-06-27 | depth 0.5m m
GGTCGATGTAATTTCGAACCGGCGGTTATAGTCCGCGACCCGATGGCCTCCAGTTATCGGTTGACTCAGTGAAATTCTGAGACCGACGGTTAAAGTCCGGATGAGAGGAAACCAACAAAAGGTAGGTTCGCACCTGCCTTATTTGTGTTTGCGCACGCGCAATTTTTTTATTGCATGGGCCTACACGCAACCCCCGGAAACTCGTTACACAGAGTTAGGGGACAGAAGATGGATTACACAGTTGCGATGCAACGTGCCATTGCGCTGTCCCAAAAAGGTTTAGGGAAAACATCTCCTAATCCAATTGTGGGTGCAGTAATAATCAATTCTGATGGCCAAGTTGTGGGCGAAGGTTTTCATGATCGAATGAGATCACCTGATCATGCAGAAGTGGTGGCCATAAATGCCGCGGGTGTGAAGGCAAAAGGCGCAACGATGGTTCTCACTTTAGAACCATGTAATCACACTGGTGCAACAGGTCCATGTTCAAAGGCGATTGCAGATGCTGGAATTTCAAAAGTTGTTTACGCCGTCAATGATCCAAACTTAAAAGCTGCAGGGGGAGCGCAGGCATTGCGCGAAATGGGCGTGCAGGTTGAAAGTGGGGTTTTAGAAAGTGAAGCTGCCTATGCAAATAGAGCATGGCTAACAAAGATAGAAAAGAGCCGACCTTTCTTTACATGGAAGGTTGCCACCACACTCGATGGGAAAGTTGCAGCCACAGATGGAACTTCTAAGTGGATCTCAAATGAAAAATCCCGAAACGATGTTCAGTCACTACGCAGGCAGGCAGATGCGATTTTAGTTGGTACCAATACAGTTATTACAGATGATCCACATTTAATTCCACGGGGAGATTTCCCAGGGTTTACTGCCAATCCATTGCGAGTTGTTTGCGGCGAACAAGAGCTGCCAACTTCGTCGAAGATTTTTGATAACGCTGGACCAACGCTTCAGGTTAAATCAAAAGATCTTGCTGTTTTGGTTGCAGAGCTTAATAAAACAGGTGTTAATCACGTATTGGTAGAGGCCGGTCCAACACTTGCAACTGCCATGCTAAAACTAGGTTTATTAGATGAGTTGGTCACATATCAAGCTCCATCGCTTTTAGGCCAAGGGAAATCTTTTGTCACAGATTTTGGCGCAAGCACCATCGATCAAAGGTTAGTTCTAGATCACATAAGCAGTGAAGTTATCGATGGGGATGTTAAATCTACATACGCAATAGGAAAGGCACAGTAGATGTTTACAGGACTTATTGGCGAACTTGGAAAAGTTGTAGATATTGAGCGTGGCATTGAGTCAGCAATATTTACTATTCAAGCGCCAGAATTGATTTCTCAAATCAAGCCTGGGGATTCAGTAAGTCTTAATGGTGTGTGTCTTACTGCGACCAGTATTAAAGACAAGGCTTTTTGCGCTGATGTCATGGTTCAAACTCTAAAACTCACAAGTCTTGCAGGTATTGAAATTGGATCGCCAGTTAACTTAGAACTTGCCGCACAATTAGATGCACGAATGGGCGGACACATCGTCCAAGGCCATGTTGATGGAGTTGCCACAGTTGTCGGTTTAGTACCTGGAGAAAAATGGGCACGCTTTGATATCACTATTCCGCAGGAGTTAGGTAGATACATTGTTAATCAAGGCTCTATTGCACTAGATGGTATTTCGCTAACTGTCGGAGAGATCAACGATGACAACAATCAAGTGACCGTATGGCTAATCCCAGAAACATTAGAGCGCACAAATCTTTCTACCAAAAAAGCTGGTGACATTATCAATGTCGAGGTCGATGTATTAGCCAAATATGTGGAACGACTCATCAGTAAGGGAGTGAAAAATTGAGTAACTTCCATGATGCCTTAGCTGCTTTTAAACGTGGCGAGATGATCATTGTTGTAGATGATGAGAACCGCGAAAATGAAGGTGATTTGATGATGTTGGCACAAGCTGCCACTGCAAAGAGCGTTGGATTTATGGTGCGCCATACCACTGGAATTTTATGCGTTGCGATGCAAGAAACACGTGCTCGCAATCTTGGTTTGCCACTTATGGTTGAAGATAATCAGGACTCAAAGAAAACTGCATTTACCGTTAGTGTTGATGTAAAAAAAGATTTGACAACGGGAGTAAGTGCCCAAGAGCGTGCGAACACAGTAGCTGCATTGGCATCGAATGAATCAATAGCAAGTGATTTCATAAGGCCAGGACATGTATTTCCACTCATAGCAGTCGAAGGTGGATTAAAAGTTCGAAGGGGTCATACAGAAGCAGGAATTGCTTTGGCTCAACTAGTTGGCGCTCAGCCTTTGTGTCTTCTTTCTGAGATTGTTAATGAAGATGGGTCTATGGCCCGCGGACAATCCCTTAAGGATTTCGCATCGACTCACGGACTTCTTACGATTTCTATCGAAGAACTATCCCAGCAAGAGATCCCAAGCAACCAACAAGTTACCCCAGATTCACCGGGTTTCACTTTCGATTGGGCGCAGTTACCTTTGCGTAATCAAGCGTGGCAAGTTTCCACATATCCAACGTTGAATCAGCGTGAACACGCAGTCATAAAATTTGGATCAACCGGCACAAATCCTTTGGTTCGGATCCATAGTGAGTGCTTTACGGGTGATGTTTTACATTCCCAAAGATGTGACTGCGGAGACCAACTGGAGCTTTCAATCTCGTTAATAGAAGCCAGCGGTCATGGATACATTATTTATCTGCGCAATCATGAGGGACGTGGAATTGGCTTGAGTGAGAAAATTAAGGCATATCAGCTACAGGATCAAGGAATGGATACGGTCGATGCAAATATTGCTTTGGGTCACCAAGTTGATGCACGCAAATGGAACGATGCTGTTTCCATCGTAAAAAAACTCGGATTGAAAACTCTTACTCTTTTGACAAATAACCCCGACAAAGTTGCAGCGATTGAAGAAGCGGGGATCTCATGTGTTCAGCAGCATCTTTTGGTGAAAGTTAATAAGTTTAATGAAAAGTATGTGGCAACAAAAGAGAGCAAATTAGGTCATAAACGAGGGAGCAAATAAATGTCAGGCAGTTCACCAAAGATTCCAGTTAGATCTCTTGCCAATGCAAAAGTTGCAATCATCTCTTCATCGTGGCATTTGGATTTGTGTAATGATTTAATTGCTGGCGCACAAAAAGGGCTAGCTCAAGCGTCTATAACTAAGATCGAAGTGATCTATGTGCCAGGATCATTTGAGATCCCACTGGCATCTCAGCTTGCATTTGAAAAAGGCTTTGATGCTGTTGTTGCCGTTGGCCTTGTCCTTAAGGGTGAAACGCCACACTTTGATTATGTCTGTCAAGGAGTTACCCAGGGGATTATTGATGTTTCACTTAAGTTTTCAAAGCCAATTGGATTTGGTGTTCTCATGTGTAATGACATGGAGCAAGCAATTGCCCGATCTGGAGTGGCAGGTAGCAAAGAGGACAAAGGTTACGACAGCGCTATAGCAGCTATCGAGCTATTGCATATGAGTAAATAAGAAATCGTCAAAAGAAGCCTGAGAATCTAAAGTTCGCTAGATCTTGTTCTGCCTATTCGATTTGTGTCCAGTTGTATCCAGTTGTGCCCCCTCGCAACCTGAGTTGTACCTGCGCATCCAGATCTTTCAGGAAACTATGAGGTCGATAACAACTCTCGGGGCCATATTTGCAACCCTGCAGTAGGTAAGAAGTTGGCTGTCCTTTCATGTGCGGTGACTATGAAGTACTCGAAGAATCTGGCTCAAAGAGTGTTAAAAAATGCGGCCATCTATAGTTAAGATTGCCCGCATGAGTGAATTCAAGCCAAAAAAGTCGGTAGCCCTTTCAGGAGTTCCAGCAGGGAGCACCGCATTAAGTTCAGTCGGTCAGGGAGATCTTCACTACCGTGGATATTCCATCAAAGATTTAGCTACACACTGCCAATTCGAAGAGGTTGCATTTTTACTAGTTCACGGTGAACTACCAACCCAAAAACAATTAGACAGTTACAAGTCTAAGTTAAAGGGTTTACGCGGGCTTTCACCGGCAGTTAAAACTGTTTTAGAGCAAATACCAGCTTCTGCGCATGCTATGGATGTTTTACGGACGGCGTTTTCTGCAGTTGGCGCAGTTAATCCTGAATCAACTAAACACACTGAATCAGAAGCACGAGATATCGCCGATTCGATGTTAGCCAAGACTGGATCAATTCTTGGATATTGGCATCACTTTGCTAACAACGGTAAGAAAATTGAAGTAGAAACTGATGATAATTCGATCGGTGCTCACTTTTTACATCTTTTGCATGGTGAAAAGCCAAGTGCGCTTTGGGAAAAAGCCATGCACATTTCATTAGTTCTTTACGCAGAGCATGAATTCAATGCCTCAACCTTTACTGGTCGAGTAATTGCTGGTACTGGTGCAGACATTTATTCATGTGTAACAGGTGCAATTGGTGCACTTAGTGGACCAAAGCATGGTGGCGCCAATGAAGTTGCTCTCGAGATTCAGCAGCGCTATTCAACTCCTGATCAGGCCGATGCAGATATTCGCAAGCGCGTAGAAAATAAAGAAGTAGTAATCGGCTTTGGTCACCCTGTTTACACAGTTTCAGATCCACGTAATGAAATCATTAAAATCATTACTAAGGAACTTGCTGTGGCAGCTGGAAAAGCAAATGACTATGAGATTGCAGAGCGAATTGAATCTGTCATGTGGGACGTTAAGAAAATGTTCCCAAACGTTGACTGGTTCTCAGCAGTTGCCTACAGTTCAATGAAAATTCCCGTCAACTATTTCACACCTCTTTTTGTGATGTCGAGAATTTCTGGATGGACTTCCCACGTTATCGAACAGCGAAATGATGGAAAGATTATTCGTCCGACCGCGCTATATGTTGGGCCCGAGGATCGAGCCTTTATTTCAATCGATAAGCGGTAGATCTGCATGAATGAGTGACATGTCAGCAAAAGTGCGCAAAGCACTTGATGTCGCTATAGAAGCAATAGGTGGATCCACACGTGAAGGCCAGATCGAAATGGCCGAAGCAGTTGCTAATGCTTTAACAAATCGTCATCACTTGATGGTTCAAGCAGGAACGGGTACTGGAAAATCTCTTGCCTATTTAGTTCCAGGGATTGTGCATGGGCGAAAAGTTTTAGTTGCAACTGCAACTCTTGCCCTACAGCGCCAGCTTGTAGATCGCGATTTACCTGCTGTTGTTCCAGCACTTGAAAAAGAGCTTGGTCGTGAGATTACATTTGCTATCTATAAAGGCGTAGGTAATTACGTTTGCCTTCAAAAAATGAATAGTGAAGAGATCGATCCAGATACAGAGCTTGTAATGGATGTTTCATCGCTAGAAAAAGATGCAAAGCAATTGATCGCCTGGGCAAAAACCCCAGGAGTCAGTGGTGATCGAGATGATGCACCAGATGTAGACCGTAGGGTTTGGGCAGCAAATAGCGTTTCAGGGCGCGAATGTGTAGGGGCGGATGTTTGTGCCTTTGGGTCTAAATGTTTTGCTGCCAATGCAAAAGCGAAAGCTCAGTTAGCCGATATTGTCGTTACAAACCACACTCTTCTTGCAATTGAAATAGTTGATTCGCACCCAATTTTGCCAGAGCGCGACTGTGTAATTTTGGACGAAGCACATGAGTTTATGGATCGAGCCACACAGGCTGTTACTGATGAATTAACTTCAAATAGAGTTCTGCGAGCTGCAGCGATGGCGAGAAAATTTATGCCAGGCAAGTTAGCTGATGCTTTTCATAAATCTGCAAATGATTTTCATGAGTCTATGGTTGATTACGGTGATTCAATTAAGCTCGAAGCAACACCTTCTTCTCGGTTAGAAGAGATTCCGCAATCACTCGAGGCTCCAATTCGCAAAGTCTTAGAAACTGCCAAAGCGATAACTGCATTTCTATCAGCAGATGATGAAATCATAGATACCGATGCTTTAGCAGAGCGCGCCCGAGTAAAAGGTGCGGTTAATGAGATTAGTACGACGGCAGCGACAGTTCTTAAAATGGGTGATGGTTTGGTTCTTTGGTACGAACCAACATATTCAACTCTTTATTTGGCGCCGTTGTCGGTGTCAGAGGTTTTACGTGAGAACTTACTAACAAAGACACCTGTTATTGCTACATCTGCAACGTTAACTATCGGCAAAGGCTTTGATTCGATGGCAAAAAGTATTGGATTTCTTATCGGTGGAGAGTTAAATGCCGATCTAAACGATGACGAGATAGATCCCGGAAATCTTCAAATGCTAGATGTGGGATCACCTTTTGATTTTGCTAACCAAGGCGTTTTATACATGCCTAAACATTTACCAGAGCCTGGAAGAGACGGTCCGAGCCAAGAAGTTTTAACAGAGCTTGGCGAGTTAATTGATGCAGCCGGTGGTCGAACTCTTGCCTTGTTTTCTTCCTGGAGAGGCGTTGAGGCAGCAGATGCTCATCTTCGAAAAGTACTAGCAGAACTTCCAATTAAGATTATTACACAAAAACGCGGAGATGCAGTTGGACCACTTGTTGCGCGCTTTGCAAAAGATGAAACATCTATTTTGCTCGGAACAATGTCTCTATGGCAGGGTGTTGATGTTCCCGGAAGTAGTTGCATTTTGGTTGCAATCGATCGAATTCCTTTCCCTCGTCCAGATGAACCCGTAATGAGTGCTAGAGCCGCTCAAGCAGATGCGGCCGGAGGCAGTGGCTTCATGCAAGTCTCTCTTCCCAGGGCTGCACTGTTATTGGCACAGGGCACAGGAAGATTGATTCGAAGTGAAAAAGACAGGGGAGTAGTAGCGATTTTGGATTCACGAATTGTTACAAAGCGCTATGGAAGTACGCTGCTTAACTCCATGCCTCCTCTATGGAGAACCTCAGACTCTGAGGTTGTAAGAGATTCGTTGCGCAGACTTGCACAGAGCGTGAAAGACTAGGGATATGCCACGCATTGCAACACAAACATTGGCCCAGCATCGAGACTGGCGTCGAGGCCAACTCATTGAAGCTGCAGCAAGCATTGCAATGCAATCAGGTGGTCAAGCAGTAACCGTTGCCGCCGTTGCACAACACGCAGGTCTTTCTAGAACTTCTGTCTATGAATATTTTGCAAGTAGCGCAGATCTAGTTGCTGATTTAGTAATTGATGAACTCAATGGATTTTCTGATTATTTAACGAAAGAAATTGCACAGGCTAACTCTGCAAGCAACAGTATTGAACTTTGGATTAAGGGAGCACTTACCTATATTGCAGATGGTCGCCATTTGCTCGCAAAGGCGCTTAATGCAACAACTCTTCCACAAGAGAGGGCACACCAAATTAGAGTTGCCCACCGTGCTCTTTTGGCACCCCTGATAGATTCACTGGAAAAACTTCAGGTTCAAGATGTCCAACAAGCTTTAGCTTTTCTTCAGGCTGTTACAGATGTTTCAACTAAGAGAATTGAAGCTGGAAACAATGCAGCAAAAGAGATCGAAAAAGCAACAGCGTTTTGCCTTAACGGGCTAATTTCAATTTAATTTCATTCACTTTTTCAAGGCTCACAGTAGCGAGCAAGAATTAACGTGGGCCGATAAAGTTATCAAGCAGTTTTTTTAGCTCTGGCCAGGAGTTTCTAAAACTTGGGTGAAGAGTAAGTGACTCGACCTTTTCAATCTCTACCCATCGAAGCTCATGTGACTCATCGTTTACTTCATGTGCAACCAGATCATCAGTTGCCCGAGCTATAACCGTTTCATATTTCCAATTTCCATGATCATCACAAAATGTATGAACAGGAGTTAGAAGTTTGACATCAATGCCAGTCTCTTCTATAGCCTCACGGTAGGCACCCTCGATTGTGCTTTCATGGGAGTCTCTTGCTCCTCCTGGAATTCCCCATGTGTCACCGTTGTGCACCCATGGGGCACGATGTTGTAAAAGTATGTGGCTCTGGCGAAAGATAAGAAGTCCTGCTGCTCCATGAATTCCCCAATGCTTGTTTCCACAGCTGCATTCAATCCAACCGTCACCATCGCGTGAACTCATGGGCTAAGCCTGTCACAACTATCCACAGTTAGCACCGCGGGCAAAGTTGTGCGCTGATTGCACATTTATGGTGACCGCCATGAAGCCCTTAATAATCTGCCTATCTGTTCTTTTGCTTATTGGACAGAGTTCATCTACCGCTATTGCAAATGATTGTAAAGAAACTGCCTGCGTCAATGTGTATACAGACAATAATCAAATAATTATTGAGGCACGAAAAGGGGATAAAACTGTAAAGAAAACTATTGCGCAATCTCCGAAAAAACCAGTGATCAAGGCAAAGCCAACAAAAAAACCGCTCTCATTCTTTCTTCTTCCAGAGCCAAAGAAGTCAGTAGCCAAGAAGCCAATCATAAAGAAACCAGTGGTCAAAAAACCATCTAAACCTAGAGTTAAGAAAGCCGTCACTAAAGTTAATTTGAGCGATCGGTTAACAAAATTAGTCCCTACTGCTGGGGTTGCCTACCAACCAGAGTTTGAGCCGCTAGTAAATGTTCCTGTTTACTTTTGGTGTGATCTTCCAGAGTTATTTCAAAGCCGAGTTGAAATAATTGGCGAAATTATTGATGTGAGTTTGCGGCCATCTTATGTTTGGAGTTTTGGTGATGGCTCAACATTTACGACGACAGAAAGTGGAGGCCCCTACCCCCAGGGCTTGATCCATCACAACTACTCCAGACCAGGTGCCTACGTAGCCACACTTGTAACGACTTGGAACGGCACCTATACCCACAACGCACAACTTCGCGCAGTCACTGGCAAAGTCGTAAAAATTTCAATTGCCGGTATCAACATAGTCGCAGCTCCTACTACCTTCAAAGGATGAATCACAATGACAACTGAAAATACCTATGTAAACATCACAGCTCTACCACTTGCAACTGATTTGGAGTTTAAGAATTCGGTTCAATCTTTTTCAGTAGATGCAGACAGTGCCGAGCTCAATCTCTTGCAACGAGAGGGAGCAACAGCAGTAATTGATTTGGCGGCGCAGTTTTCTCAATTAGGGGAGGGAAGTGATATTGAGTTAATTTCACAGGTGATAGGTCGACTTTCAGATGTTCAAGTACGCGATTTCGCTCTGGGATCTCATGGAGAGAAAAGTTTTGATACTTATTGGAACATGTGGCTCTATCTGCTAAAGGTTGCACCCGATGGTTTTATTGCACCCGTTGCCTGCTTATTTGCCACGTTGGCATATGAGCGCGGTGAAAATGAACTAGCTTTTCGTGCTCTAGATCGCGCGAGCATAGATGCACCACGTTATGCACTCACTGTTCTTTTACGCAGAGTATTTGGCTCCAACTGGCCTGCACATGCCTTTGCCAGAATGCGCGTTGAATTGCACCCTAAGGTAACGGCTGGGATTTTTGGGCAGTAGTGGCTAGAATTGGCACTGTTCACGAGTCCTACGTATTAGCCCCGGCTTAGTAGGCGGCAACCCTCCACCGCGGCGGGGTGCTCCGGGTGACGAACAGGCCAGGTAACTGGCAAGTGCGTGAAGGAAGATTTTCCAATGACA
>CAEZWF010000033.1_pt1 | contig 8749 bp, 7 predicted proteins | sample 7264961 | NCBI WGS metagenome assembly CAEZWF01 (sample SAMEA6813877, study PRJEB35770) | freshwater metagenome | biome: Freshwater; feature: Freshwater reservoir; material: water | place: Czech Republic | collected 2017-06-27 | depth 0.5m m
AATTACTGTGCCGGCATACTTTAATGACGCACAACGTCAAGCAACAAAAGAGGCTGGCGAAATTGCAGGACTTAACGTTCTTCGCATCATCAACGAGCCAACTGCTGCAGCGCTCGCATACGGATTAGACAAGGCTGATAAAGAGCAGACAATTCTTGTCTTCGACCTTGGTGGTGGAACATTTGACGTTTCACTTCTAGAAATCGGTGACGGAGTTGTAGAAGTTAAAGCAACTAACGGTGATAACAATCTTGGTGGAGATGACTGGGATCAAGCCGTTGTTGATTACTTAGTTCAAACATTTGGTTCTAAAAATGGAATCGATTTAACAAAAGACAAGATGGCAATGCAGCGTGTTCGTGAAGCTGCAGAAAAAGCAAAGATCGAACTTTCATCTTCGCAGCAAGCATCTGTTAATTTGCCATACATCACAGTTGATTCAGAAAAGAATCCACTATTTATGGATGAGACAATTACTCGTGCACAGTTCCAGCAACTAACTTCTGCTTTGCTGGAGCGATGCAAGAAGCCATTCCAGGCAGTTCTAAAAGATGCTGGAATTCCAATTTCAAAGATTCAATCAGTTGTAATGGTTGGTGGATCAACTCGTATGCCAGCAGTTGTAGAACTTGTTAAAGAGTTAACTGGCGGCAAAGAACCTAATAAGGGCGTTAACCCTGATGAAGTTGTTGCAGTTGGTGCATCACTTCAAGCTGGTGTTTTAAAGGGTGAAGTAAAAGATATTTTGCTTCTAGATGTAACTCCGCTTTCACTTGGTATCGAAACCAAGGGTGGCGTTATGACTAAGTTGATCGAGCGAAATACAACGATCCCAACTAAGCGCAGCGAAGTATTTACAACTGCAGATGACAACCAGCCAGCAGTACAGATTCAGGCCTACCAAGGTGAGCGTGAAATGGCTACTTACAACAAGAAGCTAGGAATGTTCGAACTAACAGGTCTGCCACCAGCACCACGTGGAGTTCCTCAAATCGAAGTTACATTCGATATCGATGCAAACGGAATTGTTCATGTATCTGCAAAAGATCTTGGAACAGGAAAAGAGCAGAGCATGACCATCACTGGTGGTTCTGCCCTTTCTAAAGAAGAGATTGAGCGCATGATGGCCGATGCAGAATCACATGCCGATGAAGATCGCGCCCGCAAAGAAGAGGCGGAGATTCGTAACGCTGGAGATTCACTTCTTTACTCAACTGAAAAGTTCATCAAAGAAAATGAAGAGAAGTTGTCTTCAGGTGATGCTGCCGAAAAGAAAACAGAGACAGAGGCAGCTCTAGAAGAGTTAAAGACAGCACTTGGTGGTTCTAACTACGAGATGATTAAGTCAGCAACAGAAAAAGTTGCAACTGTTAGCCAAGCGCTAGGTACGGCAATTTATGCAGCAGGTGCTGCAGAAGGTGAAGCAAACTCTGCCGATGACGGCGTTGAAGATGCCGAAGTTATTGACGAGCAAGAAGAACAAAAGGCATGAGCGAGCCAACAGGTGCAGCAACTGAAGATGTAAGTACAGAAACTTCTGTAGAAGATGTTGAAGCTGCTGCACCGGGTCAGGTAACTGATCCGGTTGCAGCGCTCACTGCCGACTTACAACGTTTGCAAGCTGAGTATGCAAACTACCGAAAGCGCGTAGAGCGTGACCGAGCGGTTGCACATGAAAACGCAGTTGCCGCTGTTCTAAGCGAATTACTTGCGTTGCTAGATGACATTGATCGCGCAGAGGCACATGGCGAACTAACTGGTGGCTTTAAGGCAGTTGCAGAACAGTTAAATTCCATTACATCTCGCATTGGTTTAGAAAAATACGGAACTGCCGGTGAAGCATTTGATCCGCAGATTCACGAAGCGTTAATGCATGATGAGCCTTCTGATGTTGCTGTGGCAACTGCAGTTAAGATTTTGCAATCAGGCTATAAGTACAAAGAGCGCATTTTGCGACCTGCACGAGTATCTGTTACCGAACCAACGGGAGCGTAATTTTAAATGGCGGCCAAGGATCTTTACGAAAAGGATTTTTATAAAACCCTTGGCGTAGACAAAAAAGCCGCAGCCGATGAGATCAAAAAGAAGTATCGCGCTTTAGCGCGTGATCTTCATCCAGATAAAACAAAAGGTGATGCAGCAAAAGAAGATAAATTCAAAGCTGTTTCAGAGGCCTACGAAATTCTCTCTGATGAAAAAAAGCGCGCAGAATACGATGAAGCGCGCTCACTTTATGAACGTGGTGGCTTTCGCCCACCACAAGGCGGGGCACAAGGTGCCGATTTTTCAGACATGTTTGGCGGTGGTAACCCGCAAGATATTTTTGCAAATCTCTTTGGCGGCGGCGCCCGTCGTGGACCACGTAAAGGTCAAGATTTACAGACAGAGGCAACAATCTCCTTTCGTGAATCTGTTTTTGGAACAACGTTAGATCTTCGCCTTGCAACCGATCGCGGACTCGCACAAAATATTTCTGCGCGAGTTCCAGTTGGCGTTCACGACGGTGCAAAAATTAGAGTTAAAGGAAAAGGCGCCGCAGGTGAAGCTGGCCCTGGTGACTTGTTTATTTTGTTAACCGTAAAGCCTCATCCAATTTTCTCACGTGCTGGCGAGAATTTAACTTTAAACCTACCTGTCACATTTACAGAAGCAACACTTGGAGCAGATATAAAAGTTCCGACTTTAAGTGGCGATGATGTAACAGTTCGAATTGCACCGGGAACATCAAATGGCCGCACATTGCGAGTAAAAGGGCGAGGAATTGTTAAGGGCAGCACCACTGGAGATTTATTGGTAACAATTCAAGTTCAAGTGCCACAACGCGTAGATGAAAAAGCAGCCGAAGCTCTTAAGCAATTTGCAGAAGCAACAGCTGGTGAAGATGTTCGTTCTGACTTTGTTAAGAAGGCGAAAATATGAGCAACACTTCAGAAAATAACTCAGAGAACACTGTTCCAGCAGATGACGCTGGTGTTTATGTAATCTCTGTTGCCGCCGAGATTTCTGGCATGCATCCGCAGACTCTGCGCCAATACGACAAGTTAGGTCTGGTCTCTCCTTCTCGCACAGAAGGTCGCAATCGCCGATATTCACTTCGCGACATTGCACTTTTGCGGGCGGTTCAAAAATTAGTTGGTGAAGGAATCAACCACGCAGGCATTAAGCGAATCATCGAATTGGAATCGGCAATGGCTAATTTGTCAGTTGAAGTTGCCCAACTTCGAATCGAAGTTGATGCGCTACTAAAAGAGAATCCACCTAAAGGACTAGCAACACGACGCAAGAGCGAAGTAATCGTTTATAAGCAAGAAAAGTAGTTAAGGTTTACCTATGAGCGCGCGCGAAGATTTAAAAAAGCAGATATTAGATAAAGCAGTCGTACATGGGAAAGTCATTCTTTCAAGTGGGAAAGAGGCCGACTACTACGTGGATCTTCGTCGCGTTACGTTGGATTCGGTGGCAGCCCCATTAGTTGGGCAAGTGATGTTGGATTTAACTAAGGATTTAGATTTTGATGCTGTCGGCGGATTAACACTAGGGGCCGATCCAGTTGCAACAGCGATGATGCATGTTGCGGCAACGCAAGGGCGAAAGATTCACTCCTTTGTAGTTCGCAAAGCAGAAAAAGCTCATGGTTTACAACGCCGCATCGAAGGCCCAGATGTAAAGGGCAAACGAGTTCTGGCTGTTGAAGATACTTCAACAACAGGTGGCTCTGTGTTAACAGCAGTTGATGCATTAATCGAAGCTGGTGCAATCGTGGTTGGAGTGGCCGTGATTGTTGAACGTGGAGCAGAACCAAAAATTAAAGATGCTGGATATAAATATCTGGCTGCATATCAATTAACTGATCTGGGTTTATAACTTTAAAACTTACTTAACCTTGTTGCGAGCCTCGCGCTTTTCGGGCCTTTATCACTTCAAGAAACACAGGCGTTAAGCTAATTGCAACAATAACTAGGACAACCAGTAGAAGGTATTTACTGATTGAGACATCAAAGACATCGCCTAATACATATCCCAAACCAATAACAGTCTGTGTCCAGACAATGCAACTAACTGCGTTCCAGAATCTAAACTTTCTCTTATCAATACCAATGACTCCGCAAACTGGAGTAATGAGTGTGCGAACAAAAGATACAAACTTGGATAAAACCAAGGCTTTTCCTACACCGTAGGTAACTAGCCATTTTTCTGCCTTAACAACATTTTTGTGATTAAAGTATCGTCCATCGGGGCGGTCAAAGAATTTTCTTCCATACTTTGCACCAGTCCAGTAAGAAAACTCGCCAGCCGTAATTGCAACAATTGGCGCAAGAATAAATAACAACGGCGCCGAAACCTGTGCATCGCCAAAGACCAAAGCACCAGCGTTAGATGCTGCAAGACCAGAAAGAAATAAAAGCGTGTCACCACCTGGCAAAACCAGACCAATTAAAAGCCCGATCTCTGCAAAAATCATAAAAAGAATGCCGACTAGACCCAGATTCGAAACAACAACGTTTGGGTCAAAATAATTCATGACCATACTTTAATGGTAGCAATCGGCACAGCATCACCGACGGCCGCACCATAGTTGTAAACTAAATGAATGGGCCAAACAAGCCAGTATTCAAAAACACGCGTGGCCGTAACGGTGGCGTTCATAATTAATGGCTTAGTGGTTGGTGCCTTTTACGCACGGATTGCCGACATTAAAATCCAGCTACAGATAACAAATAGCGCGCTGGGCTTAGCACTTTTATGCATTGCAGTTGGCGTTTTGATTGGGCTTGGCTTTTCTGGTCGGCAGTGCGCAAAAAGAGGCAGCGCGCCAGTTGTCATCGCTTCTACATATGCACTGGGAATCTCCGTACTTATTGTTGGATTAACGAACTCATATATTGCACTCTGTTTGGCTTTTGTTGTTTTTGGTACCTTCCTTTCAATTCAAGATGTTGCGATGAATTCACACGCCATAGTTTTAGAGCACGAAGCTGATCGACGTTATATGAGTACTTTTCATGCAATGTTTTCAATTGGCGCTTTAAGTGGCGGAATCCTTGGTGGATTCTTTTCTCAAAGCCAAGTCTCAATTTTTTCACAATCACTATTTATTGCAGTTCTAATAGTGATCTCAAACTTTTTTATCCGTAACACTTTTTTACCTGCCTCCAGTGATCAGCACCCGATAACCGAAAAGAAAAAAACCCGTAGGCCAAGAGTCTTTTTACTTGTCGGCTTACTAGGTTTGTGTGCCGCAATTAGTGAAGGTTCAGCAGGTGATTGGGGAGCAGTCCTAGCTCGCGATACTTTTAATGCAACACCATTTATCTCGACACTTCCTTACATCTGTTTTTCTGCTGCAATGGTTTTGGGACGCCTGATGGGTGATCGATTAGCAGTGCGGTTTGGACCAATGAAGTTAATTATCGGTGGAGGTTTAATTGCAGGTATCGGCTTAGCTTCAGGATTAGTAGTTGGTGGAGTTGGTGGAGTCATCTTTGGTTGGCTCTCTATTGGAATTGGTTTTTCTACCGTGATACCAATGTTGTTTTCACAGGCCGGTGAGATTGCAAAGTCCAAGCCAGAGTTAGATTTTGCTCCTTCGGAAGCGGTTGCAATGGTCTCTGGCATCGCCTACTTTGGATTTTTAGTTGGTCCTCCAACTCTTGGCTTCTTGGGCGACCTCATTGGATTGCGGTGGGCGATGATGGTTCCGGCGATTTTGGCGATCTTCATGGTCTTGGCCGCTAGGCCCGTGTTACGCAATAAATAGGTATCAATTTGCCTTAATCGGCCTCTAGCCCTTTACACTCTGACAGTCTCGCGCCCGACCTTCGATTTAAGGCGCCACTAACTCCAATGGAGGAGAAACTATGCGTGCTTCGAGCACCGTATCACTGGTCCAAGTAACCGGAACAAACTTAATTTATGTATACATTGTTCTGGGTATATCTCTAGCAGCCCTTGCAATTGCATACGGCCTTCGCGCTCAGGTCTTAGCCGCAAGTGATGGCACACCCAAGATGCGTGAAATCGCAGAGGCGGTCCAAGAAGGCGCAGCGGCATTTTTGTCCCGCCAGTTCCGAACACTCTCCTACTTTGTCGCCATTGTTTTCCTTCTTTTGTTCGCACTGCCTGGAGATGCCGAAATCCGTATCGGGCGATCTATTTTCTTCTTAGTCGGTGCAGCGTTTTCCGCACTCGTTGGTTATAACGGTATGTGGCTTGCAGTACGCGCAAATGTTCGCGTTGCAGATGCGGCTCGCAATAAAGATGGACAAAAGGCTGTGCAGATCGCATTTCGCACAGGTGGCGTAGTTGGTATGACCACAGTTGGTCTAGGACTAGCAGGGGCAGCGCTTGTTGTAATTATTTATCGCGAAAATGCACCAGCTGTTCTTGAAGGTTTTGGTTTTGGCGCGGCAATGCTTGCAATGTTTATGCGAGTTGGTGGCGGAATCTTTACAAAGGCTGCTGATGTTGGAGCAGACCTTGTAGGTAAAGTAGAAAAGCACATTCCAGAAGATGACCCACGCAATGCCGCAACAATCGCAGACAACGTTGGTGACAACGTTGGTGACTGCGCCGGTATGGCTGCAGATCTCTTTGAGTCTTACGCAGTAACACTTGTTGCAGCGCTGATTCTTGGTAAAGCAGCATTTGGCGATGCAGGGTTGGTATATCCATTGATCGTTCCTGCAATCGGAACAATTACTGCAGTAATTGGAATCTTCTTAACTAAGTTGCGTAAGACTGATAAGTCAGCGATGACAGCGATCAACCGCTCATTCTTTTTGTCAGCAATTATCTCTGCAGGCTTAACAGCACTTGCAACATTTACTTACTTGCCATCTGATTTCAAACTAATGAGTGGTTTATCAGCAGAGGCAGTTGCAGCAGCAGGAGATACAAACCCACGTGTTCTAGCAATTAGCGCAGTACTAATTGGTATCGCATTAGCTGCAGCAATTCAGGTTCTTACAGGCTTCTTTACAGAAACTGGCCGTCGTCCAGTCAATGATGTTGCAGCTTCATCAGAGACAGGGGCTGCAACAGTTATTTTGGCTGGTATCGCAGTTGGATTTGAATCAGCTGTTTACTCAGCACTATTGATTGCTGCAGCAGTATTTGGTGCCTTCTTGCTAGGTGGCGGAAGCATTGTGCTTTCACTTCTTGCTATCGCACTCGCTGGTACTGGTCTGCTTACAACTGTAGGCGTCATCGTTGCTATGGATACCTTCGGACCAATCTCTGATAACGCACAAGGAATTGCAGAGATGTCAGGCGATGTTAGTGGTGAAGGTGCAGCAATCCTTACAGGCCTAGATGCAGTTGGTAACACAACAAAGGCGATCACTAAGGGAATTGCAATTGCAACTGCAGTACTTGCGGCAACAGCACTCTTTGGTGCATTTACAGATGCCATTAAAACAGCAGTCTCTGATGCTGGTCGCAACGCACTAGATCTTGCTAACCAGTATCAAGGAATTTTGGATGTTGCAGACCCACGCAACTTAGTTGGGCTAATTATTGGCGCAGCAGTTGTATTCCTATTCTCAGGTCTTGCAGTTAACGCTGTATCACGAGCAGCTGGCGCAGTTGTTGTAGAAGTTCGTGAACAGTTCCGCTTACACCCAGGAATCATGAAGGGCACAGAGAAGCCAGACTACGCACGCGTAGTTGATATCTGTACTCGCGATTCACTACGTGAATTAGTAACACCAGGGTTGCTTGCAGTCATGGCGCCAATCGCAGTTGGATTTGGTTTAGGTGTTGGTGCACTCGGTGCATACCTAGCTGGTGCAATTGGAACAGGAACATTGATGGCAGTGTTTTTATCTAACTCAGGCGGTGCTTGGGATAACGCTAAGAAGATGGTCGAAGATGGCCACCACGGTGGAAAGAACAGTGATGCGCACGCAGCAACAATCGTGGGTGACACTGTTGGAGATCCGTTCAAAGACACTGCAGGTCCTGCAATCAACCCACTTATCAAGGTGATGAACCTTGTTGGTCTGTTAATTACTCCTGCGATTGTTTCTCTTGCACTTGGCAATCGTGAAACAACAAGCACAGTTATCTCATTGCTAGCAGTTGCAGTAATCATCGGTGCGTTAATTCGTAACCGCAGACAAGCAACTTCAATCACGGTCTAAAGCCAGTGACTTCCCCGGTCGCAATACGAAATAGCGCAAAGAGTTAAGAACCCATGGCTAAAGCAAAGACGGATCTGATCAAGCTGGTGATCGTTGAATCACCAGCTAAGGCCAGAAAAATTGGTGGATACCTTGGCGACGATTACGTTGTTGAGGCTTCCGTCGGTCATATCCGTGATTTGCCGCAACGCGCTGCAGATATTCCAAAAGAGTTTAAGAAAACCGCCTGGGCTAAAGAAGGCGTAGATATTGAAAATGATTTCGCGCCTTTATATGTCATTAACCCAGATAAAAAAGCAAAGGTTGCAGAGTTAAAAGCCTTAATGAAAAACGCCGAAGAGTTGATTCTGGCAACAGATGAAGACCGCGAAGGTGAAGCAATTGCATGGCATTTAGTTGAAGTACTAGAGCCAAAGATTCCCATCAAGCGAATGGTCTTTAATGAGATTACAAAAGAGGCGATTGTTGCTGCCGTAGAAAACACTCGCGATTTAGATTACAACTTAATCGATGCTCAAGAAACACGCCGAGTTCTAGATAGATTATTTGGTTATCGCCTTTCACCTGTTTTGTGGAAAAAAGTTATGCCACGCATCTCTGCAGGCCGC
>CAEZWF010000036.1_pt1 | contig 8325 bp, 6 predicted proteins | sample 7264961 | NCBI WGS metagenome assembly CAEZWF01 (sample SAMEA6813877, study PRJEB35770) | freshwater metagenome | biome: Freshwater; feature: Freshwater reservoir; material: water | place: Czech Republic | collected 2017-06-27 | depth 0.5m m
GCTTGATCTGAGACTTGATATTTGCCACTGCGTACTTCTCCGAACGTTAGAGGTGCTCTTGAATGAAGCCTAAGGGTACCCATTTGAGCGCATGGGCTCAAATCGGGCTTGGATTTATGCGGTGATAATCCCAGAAGAGGATGCGCGACGGCGTTTGCGACCCTTGGGGGCTGCATCGGAGGCAGTGTTCTTTTCTTCTTCTTTATCCTGCGATCCACTTGAATGAGCAGATTCTGATTCATCGGTTTCGTTCGAAGAAATATCTTTATCTGAAGAGTTCAAACTCTCGTGGTACTCATGCTCGGTGGCATCTGATTCTTCGGCATCTTCATGGCGTGATGATGGCGTATCAAGTTGTGGCATAGGTGCCTTCATCTTTACAGGTTCCATATGAATATGAATTCCGCGACCATTACATGAATCACATGTAGTCGAGAAAGCCTCAATTAACCCTTGACCAACACGCTTACGTGTCATCTGCACCAGACCTAGTGAAGTTACCTCTGCAACTTGGTGCTTAGTGCGATCTCGACCAAGGCATTCGACAAGTCGACGAAGCACTGCTTCACGGTTTGATTCCAAAATCATATCGATGAAGTCGATAACCACGATTCCACCTAAGTCGCGAAGGCGAAGTTGACGAGCAATTTCTTCTGCCGCTTCCAGGTTATTCTTAGTTACAGTCTCTTCAAGGTTTCCACCTTTACCAATAAATTTACCGGTGTTCACATCGATAACAATCATTGCCTCGGTGCGATCGATAACTAATGAACCACCAGAAGGTAGATATACCTTGCGATCAAATGCTTTTGCTAACTGTTCTTCCACTCGGAAATCAGCAAAAAGATCTCCATTTCCTGTGTACTTTTCAATCTTTGTCGTTAGCTCTGGCGCAATAAAGCCCAAGTAGTTTGTAACTTCATCCCATGCCGTAGACCCCTGAACGGTTAATTTACGGAAATCTTCATTAAAGATATCGCGGATTACGCGCACTGCAAGGTCTGGCTCTTGATACAGAGCGGCAGGTGGATGAAAGTTTGGATTCGCACTCTTGGCGTTGATGTCTTCCCATTGCGCTTTCAGGCGAGCGACATCACTGGTTAAATCCTCTTCACTGACACCTTCTGCGGCGGTACGAACAATGACGCCAGCCTCATCAGGAATTAAATTCTTTAGGATCGATTTTAAGCGTGAGCGCTCTTCTTCAGGTAAACGTTTTGAAATTCCAGACATTCCTCCGCCTGGAACATAGACAACATAGCGTCCTGGTAATGAGATTTGGCTTGTAAGTCTCGCGCCTTTTTGTCCAATTGGATCTTTCGTAACCTGAACCAAAACTGGTTGACCAGTCTTTAACACTGTTTCAATTTTACGAGGTTCAGACTCAGATATTCCTGCAGCATCCCAGTTAACTTCTCCTGCATAGAGAACGGCATTTCGACCCTTACCAATATCAACGAATGCTGCTTCCATAGATGGAAGAACGTTTTGAACGCGACCTAGGTAGACGTTTCCAACGTATGAAACATTGCTATTTCGGTTTACGTAATGCTCAACCATGACGCCATCTTCAATAACGGCAATTTGTGTTCGATCTGCAATTTGGCGAACTAACATCTCACGATCAACATTTTCGCGGCGTGCTAGGAAATCTCCATCGGTAATAATTGTTGGGCGCTTACGATATGGCTCGCGATACTCACTGCGGCCACCTCGATCGTTTCGATCATTGCGGTCATATCGATCATTTCGGTCACGACGATTACGGTTGCGATCATTGCGATCAGGTCTGGCTGGGCGCTCTACACGTTCACGTTTCTCGCGAACTTTAACGACAGTGATAACACCATCTTCTTCAACTGTCTCGCCAGCAACTACATCGTCTCCAGTTGCACGACGGCGACGGCGACGGCGATGGGTTCCACCTTCAGAACCTTCATCAGTAGTTACATCCTCAGAGCTAACTTCATTTGAATTTTCATTGCCTGTGCCATCTGTTGAACCTGGCTTACGACGACCACGGCCACCGCGACGGCGACGCTTATTTCGGTTTCCACGATCCTCTGAATCATCATTTGTTGATGTAGATCTGGTTGTGGTGTTTTCTTTTTTAGGGACGTCAGTTTTGCTTTCACCATCATCAGTTTTTTTACGTACTTTGCTTGAGGCGGCCGGTGTAACTGGTGCAGCTTGAAAAACTGGAACCGGTACTGATTTTTTACGAGGCGTCTTCTTTGAATCTACGCTGTCGTTTTCGACTGCAGCAGAGACTTCTTTTGTACTTGCTTTTTTAACCGCACGCTTGCGCGGTGTTTTAGGCTCAATAGCCATGTCACCAAATCCTCTATGCGCTAAAAAGCGCTACTTGTATTCTTAAAAAATCCTTGTGGGTTTTCCGTACTGTTCGCGCTAGGCGTGTCTCGCGAGTGATCGCGCGCCGCGCTGAACTAGTGGGTTAAGTATGACAGAACTAGCAGTTTTTACCAATTTACCCGCGCAAACGAGCGTGGACATTCTGCAGTAATCCAAAGCCAATTAAGGTGGCAAACATTGAGGACCCACCATAAGAAATGAAAGGCAACGGTACCCCTGTCATAGGCATCATTCCCAAGGTCATTCCTATATTTTCAAACATCTGAAATGCAAACCACGCAATAACACCCGTGCACACCAATCGTCCAAAGGGGTCGTTGGTTCTTCGTGCAATTGAAAATGCTCGCATTAATAAAATCAAATACAAAATCAGAATTGCCCCGCTACCTACAAAACCTAACTGCTCCCCTGCTACTGTAAAAATGAAGTCAGTCTGTTGTTCCGGTACAAATCGGCCACTTGTTTGCGGACCATTAAACAATCCTGTTCCAAGTAGACCGCCGGAACCAACCGTAATTCTGGCTTGGCGAAGTTGATAACCCGAGCCTTGTGTATCTGCATTTGGATCCACAAATGTCTGTAATCTTTTAACCTGGTACTCACTAACAACTCCAGCTTGTACTGCAATGAATCCCCCACTAACTGCAAGTAGCAAAAGTCCAACTACCCATTTACTCGACGTACCTGAAACAGCGATCATGGTTACAACTGATGCCGCGATGATAAGAATAGTTCCCATATCGGGTTGAAGAATAATGAGTAAAACTGGAAGAGCCGCAACGGCAAGTGATTGCAGAACATTCCTGTTTGATGGTTTATCGCTGTCATGAGAGCGCTCTGACAAGATCATCGCCATTCCAATAATGATTCCAACCTTTGCTAACTCGGCTGGTTGAATTTGAAATCCTCCAGGAAGTGCAATCCATGCTTTTGCGCCATTTTTCTCGGTGCCTAATCCTGGAATCAAAACAATGAGAAGCCCTAAGACAGCAGCCCCCCATAAAATTGGGGTGTATGCACGTAATAATCGATAGTCAATTACCGTCACACCATAGGCAAGTACCGCGCCAATTAAAATATTGATGATGTGACGCTTCAAGTAATACTGCGGATCTAATCCACCGCGCGCATACCAATCTCGTGTTGCCGCCCACACCAGTAAGGTTCCTAGAAAAAGAAGCAGCCCGACAACAATTGTCAGTACAGGATCAAAGCCATGGAAAAGAGAGCGGCGGTCTTTACGATAAAGATTTTGACGCGCAGATATCTGACTCATTTACTGCGCTCCCTTCTTTTTTATCACAAGTGAAATCTTAGGCAATTGCTCTGGTGGCTTGCCCTCAGGGAATATCGTCGCACCTGGGTCAACGCGACCACCGGTAACTCCGAATAAAGTTGAATAGATTGCGCGCACTCCAACTCCAGAAGTTGATGCTCCGAAACCACCCTGCCCAATCATCATCGTAACTGCGTAACGAGGGTTATTAGTTGGCGCATAAGAGGCAAACCAGGAAGTGTCATCTTTAGCGCTGCCATCTGGATTACGACCAAATACTTGGCCAGTACCAGTTTTTCCGCTGATCTCTACTGGGAAACCTGAAAATACTCCCGCGGCTGTTCCTCGTACGACTACTTCTCGTAGACCTTTTTGAAGAAATTTAATTGTCGATGGCTTTACATCAAGGGTTCCTAATTTTTGTGGAGTAAATCTCTCCACAACCGTACCGTCAGTTTTTACAATAGCTTTACCAACAAGTGCCTGCCAAATAGTTCCACCATTTGCAATAGCAGCATATGCCTGTGTCAATTTTAAAGGAGTCAACACCGTATCGCCTTGCCCGATACTAAAGTTAACGGCATCACCAGCGCGTACCTTGTCACCATCTACACAGTTCTCGGCTGCAAGCTGGATTAAAAAAGCACTTTGCTGATCCTTTTTTGCTCTTTCTTTATAGTTGCAATAGAAATCTTTGTTTTGCTCATACCAACTCTTTTTATACTCCCGATCTGCAATACGAGACGCAGACTCTGCAGGAAGGTCAATTCCCACTCGATCGGTTAACTTAAATGCCTCTGCTGCCTTAAAAAAGTAGTCATTACGATTTGATTTAGCCTTTAATCCGCCATCACGAAGCCATTCATCAAATGCAATCTGATACCAGATCGTGTCGCAAGAGACAGCAATTGCCGTATTGATATTCATTCTGCCCTGATTTTTGCTATCAAAGTTTCTAAATGTTCTTGTTCCAACTTCCACCTGTGATGGACATTCATAAGTAGCATTGAGGTCATACCCCGCTTTATCAGCAGCAACTACTGAAATGACTTTGAATGTTGATGCAGGTGCAAATAAACCCTGTATCGCACGGTTTAAGGCAGGTACAGACTTCTTTTCACTAAACAAATCTTTAGCCTGTTGCACGGTTAAACCTTTTTCCCATGCATTTGGATCATAGGTGGGATATGAAGCCATCGCTAAAATTCGACCTGTTCTAACATCCATCACAACTGCGGCGCCAGAATCAGATTTATATCCATTGGCGCGACCCCGAAGAACTGCGTCTTTGAGAGCTTTTTCAGTTGCCGCTTGCAAACGGACATCAAGGCTTGTGACGAGATGATCTCCATCAACTGACGCCGTGTTTTGACTCTCTTTAGTGATCGATTCTTTGCGATCGACGATTACAGTTCTAATTCCTGGAACTCCGCGCAAATATGAATCATATTGAACCTCTAAACCAGTTTTTCCAATACTTTCACTTCTAAAGTATTGCTTGTCATTTGTTGAGAGCAGATCACTTTCTGTTAATGGACCGACATAACCAAGTAAATGCGCAGCATTCACATCAAAGAAACTCGGATATGCACGAATGGCAACTGGTTTTGCACTTACTCCTGGAAACAAATCTGCCCGCTCCACAATTTGAATAGCAGTATCTGGATCAGCAGATTTTGTTATCGGGATTGGTTGGTATCGAGAACCTTGCCAACATCCAGCTTTTTGGCCTGCGGGTAGTTCACCGCATAGACGTGTGTTTTGATAGATGTCTGCGTACTCAAGTTGCAAGAGGTTAGCTAGGCGTTGCATGAGCGCAACACCTTTATCATTTAACTGGTCGACAACGATTCGGTCAATCGTAATCGCTAAGCCAACTTTATTTGAGGCCAGCGCAACACCCGAACCGTCAACAATGATTCCTCTTATCGCAGGAGTAATGACATCGCGGCTCTGAATGCTTAACGCTGCATCTTGATACTTTGCACCCGATGCAACCTGTAAGAAGAATAGTCGGCCAAATAAAGCCATCACTAGAGAGACGATAAGAATCTGGACTACAAGTAGAGAAAGGCGAGATTTATTGTTCATGTAAGTGAACCTGCTTGAAAAACTGTTTTATAAAGCTTGGCAAATATTGGAAGTACGATAGGAGTCAGAAATAGTGTCCACACACTCGTTCCAAAAAGTGTAGAGAAAATCTGAGTGAACGAGCCAATGGAAACTCCCAAAAGTGGGGCCGAAATTAAAAACAACATCTCGATAAGTAAATTACCCAAAACAATAGAAAAGACGACACCTAGTGCGCCACCAAAGAAATTATCGTCTCCATAGCCAAGATAAGAAATGGCATAAGTGGCAAGCAACATTATGAGAGTCCATTGTCCAAATGGACCCGAAGTGTTTTGCGAGAGGTCCATCAAGATCCCAGCTGAAAATCCCATGACGGCTGCAATCTCACGCTCACTCATAATCGCCCAACTAAGTGCAAAAATAATCAAAATTGAAAACCCACCACCTGGAAGCCGAAACTGGGCAATTATTGATTCTTGAATGATGTAAATCGCAAGAAAAACTAAAGATGAGATGCCGATAAGACGTGTTGACATGGCTGTTAGTTACTTGGCGTAGGTGTGGGAGTGACAAAAACTGTGACTGTGGGAGTTGGAATAGGCCGCGGCTTTTGTGGAACTAACGCATCACCAGGGTTTGTCGAAGGACCCCCAACTACTACTGCCAATACGCTTAGCTTTGAAAAGTCGGTGTAGTAGCGAACGGTTGCAGATTGAGCAATTGTTCCTGCGGAGTTATCAACCGTAGTTATATATCCAACAGGAACTCCCGGCACAAATGGTCGGTTTGCGATGCTGCCTCTAGACATCAGAATATCGCCTTCGTTGATATCTGTTGAATTATCTAACAACTGCAAAACCGCTGAACGTTCGCCACGACCTGTTAAGAATCCAATTTGCTGCGAGTTAACGATTCGAACACCGATTCGGAATGCAGGATCACTTGCTAGTTGAATCAGGGCTGAGTTTGGATAAACCTCTTTAACTATGCCAGCTATTCCATATTCAGATAAGACAGTCATGTTCTGTGCAATCCCAGCATTTGAACCGCTTCCGATGGTCACAGTTTGTGCAAAAGATTGATAAGAGCCTTGGCTGATGACTTTTGCATTAACAATTTTGTATCCGGCTGTTCCAGCTAAATCTAAAATATTTTTTAACTGATCAATTTGTACATCTGCATCCTGGCGCACTAGGAGCTCTAACTTTAGGGCCGCATTTTCTTTTTCTAGCTTTTCAATTTGAGATCCTGAACGACCAAGCAATGAGATGTCAGAGAAAAAACCCTTGACAGGGCTTAGCGCACTATTAGCAGTGCGTTGAAACGGAGAGACTACGTTTTGCATTCCCTGCTTTAAGCTATCTAAAAGCTTTACTCCTCGAAGATCTAATGTAACTAAAAACAAGGAAGTAACGATCAAAATCACCAACAATAATCGTGTGCGACTTTGACCGCCCTTGCTCATTACAACGTAACCTTATCGACGAGGCTCGGAGATTAGAACCTTCTCAAGTGCTTCAAACTCTTCGATACATTTTCCAGAACCTTCAACCACAGCATCTAATGGACGCTCGGCGATGTGAATTGGCATTCCAGTCTCTTTACGAAGGCGCTCATCTAGACCCTTAAGTAATGCACCACCACCAGTTAGAACTAGCCCGCGATCCATAAGATCTGCTGCAAGCTCAGGTGGAGTTTGATCAAGTGTGCTCTTAACAGCATTGATAATTGCATTAACAGGCTCTTCTAAGGCCTTACGAATATCTGCTGCTGAAACGATAATTGTTTTTGGAAGTCCAGAGGCTAAATCGCGACCACGAATCTCTGCATCATTTTCACCTGGAAGTGGGTAGGCAGATCCAATAGCCATCTTGATCTCTTCTGCAGTTCGCTCTCCCAATAGCAATGAGTACTCTCGCTTAACCCAGTTGATAATAGATTGATCAAGTTCATCTCCGCCGACTCGAATTGAAAGTGAAGTAACGATTCCGCCGAGTGAAATAACAGCAACTTCTGTTGTTCCACCACCGATATCAACAACCATGTTTCCTGTTGGCTCATGAATTGGTAGTCCGGCACCAATTGCTGCAGCCATTGGCTCTTCAATAATGTAAACCTTACGAGCACCGGCTGCATATCCTGCATCTTTAACGGCGCGCTGTTCTACACCTGTAATACCAGATGGAACGCAGATAACAATTCGAGGCTTAGCTAAATAACGACGACGATGAACTTTTTGAATAAAGTAACGCAACATACGTTCTGTTGTATCAAAGTCTGCAATAACACCATCGCGTAGTGGACGAATAGCAACAATGTTGCCAGGAGTTCGCCCGATCATCTTTTTTGCTTCAAGACCAACAGCAAGGATTCCGCCAGTATCTTGATTGATAGCAACTACAGATGGCTCATTTAAAACAATGCCACGACCACGAACATAGACAAGAGTGTTCGCTGTTCCAAGATCAACCGCCATATCGCGACCAATAAAGGACATCTTGTTAGATTGTGACATTTTTACTCCTTGTACTTATTCGAACGTGGGAAGTTACTTGCTTGGGAAAAAAATCTGTATCTCTCGAGTGGCAGATTCTACCGAATCC
>CAEZWF010000039.1_pt1 | contig 7426 bp, 6 predicted proteins | sample 7264961 | NCBI WGS metagenome assembly CAEZWF01 (sample SAMEA6813877, study PRJEB35770) | freshwater metagenome | biome: Freshwater; feature: Freshwater reservoir; material: water | place: Czech Republic | collected 2017-06-27 | depth 0.5m m
GAAGCTACTGCAACAAGTGCAATACGCTTGTAAATTGTCTTTGTAGACATTTTTTTCCTTTCAATAGTCGATCCAGAGACGATCCCTGGGTCGGCTTGTGCAATCAGGGCACTCACATAAGTCATGAGAGTGTCTTTTTGCACGACGTAATGAATCGCACGTGCTGATTCACTACTTTCTCCACCAAATTCCGGATCTGGTAGAGAATTCTTGTGGTTTTGGCCCCGCTTCATGCTTGGGCCCGGGTGTTAGTAGGGATAAATAGGTATTGAGCGGCTGCTGAGATCACTTGGGATCCATCGGCAGTCACTTTGAGCTTCACATTGATCTGTGAAGGAAGAGGAAGTGGTGATTCGGACTGGTCAATTATAACCCAGGCACTTATCAGGCGAGTTCCATCCTCTAAGCGTGTCTCCTGGCTTGAATACTCCAAGATCTCAGGAGAGACGTTATTGGCGCCCTGAGCAAAAAGAGGGGCTAGGGAAAGCACTGATTTGCCGTCCACAATCTCGATTGTCTGGACCAAGTAGGTGTCTAGGCCGTTGGCAGAAGAAGATAGAACAAAGTCGCCGGCACCTAACGTCGTGATCTTTACAGCGTCACGATCGATCTGGGTGAAGGCTCCGTTATTTGTTGAGATTCCGATTGGAGCGCCATTTGCATCTAGGCCGTTCCAACCAATATTTGTTGTTGCTGCGCGAAGACTCATTAGCCCCTGTTGAACAACTGCCATTCCTTTAAAGAATTCATCGATATCAGTTGAAACACTTGTAACAGTTGCGTTGTTTGAATCTACTGATGGAAGATCTGTTGCACCGTTTTGTTTTGCGCCAGGGTTAGCTGGGTTAGAAGGTGCACCAGGAATAACAGATGCGATCTTAGAAGTTCCATTAGTAATTACTTCGTTGCCAGTCATTGAATTAAAGCCAAGGAATGCAGTTACTACTAATAGTAGAGAAAGTGCTGCTGTGCTTGACTTTTTAGCAAGCTCTGAAGCCTTCTTATAAGAAGTAGAGAGCATGTCCATTGCTGTAAGGCCACGCTCTTGATCTAGAACAACCTCTGTCAAGATGCGGCGAAGTGAAAGACGTGCACGAGAAACAGTGTGGCGGACAGTTGCTGGCTTAATGCCAAGTTCTGCTGCAATCTCTTCTGTGCTGCGTCCTTCGATTTCCCACATAACAAGTGCTGCGCGCTCTGCTGGAGAAAGTAGTGAGATTGCTTGGCGAATAATCGCTGCATCCTCTGCTGCTGTCATCGCTGCTGAATGGTCTCCATCTACTGCCCATGTTGCTTCGATCTCTGCTGATGCATCATCTAGTACGACAAGGTTGGGACGACGTCCTTCGCTGCGGAATAGATCGATGCATAGGTTTTCGATTGTGCGGTGTAGATAAGAGATCGCGTGATCTGCTGACTCAAGTTCTGGTGCTGCAAGGATGAACTTGATTAAGGCATCTTGAGTAATTTCCTCAGCCTTGCTTGAATCCTTTAATACGCGGTTTGCGTGGGCAAGTAACTCTGTGCGGTGTGCTGTGTAGAAAGCACCAAGCTCTGCCACGGTCCAAACACGAGGACCTGCAGAGTTTGCAGAGTTGTTAAATGACACTTAAGGATTCCTTTTTAACCGGTTTTGTATTGCAGAGCCATCCGTCGATGTCTCTATAGCCTTCTACGAATCTGTTGCCCGAATGTAGCGTCGAAGGGACAAAACGGACATTTTGCCAGGTAGGCAGGGTTGGCAATCCTTTAGGGGTTGCCGGATTGAAGCTGGATATTGGTGCGTGGGTTCTGGCTGGGCTAGCGGGGTTGTTTAGACGCCTCGAGCGCAGGCAAGATCACGAAGATCAACTGCCATATCAACGAGTAGTTGATAGGTGCCTAAAGTTCCGGCATCCAAACCAGCTGCTCTTTGAGCGGCCAGGTCTCTTCTCGCTGCGGACTCTTCGCTGATGGCAGTGATGCACTCTTGCACTGTCCAGGTTAATTTGGTCTTTAAGTAGTAAGGGTTCTTTCTGCAGGTGTACTGGTAGCGATCGCCTTTAAACATGTAACTAGTTTTAGCGTTGAGCTTTTTACAGCTTTGACCATTTTTGACCATTGCAGCGCTGGCAGGTACTGCCGATATGGCCGATAATGTTGAGATGGCAAAAAGGGCAACTGCCGCTGTTGTTAGTACTTTACGCATAAGAACCTCCGTAGTAATGGTGCAACCTTACAAGATCGATAGAGTGAAAGCCACGTACGTGCAGGCATATTGACTGCGAATACTCGGTGAATTTATTGGGGTATTGCCAATAGCAGGGTGATTCGAATCAAGAAACTTGAGTGGGCCCAGACAGGCTCGAACTGTCGACCCACGGATTAAAAGTCCGTTGCTCTACCGGCTGAGCTATAGGCCCCACTGCTAAAGGGGCGCACATATTAAATAGTTAATATCTGGACTCGCTTTAGTGGGCTTATCTTACGACATCTTTTGGGTGGTTATTTCACAGATATGTAGCAGATGGCTAACCCCAAAGAGGCTAAAACGGCTAGGGCTGCGATGGATATGTGAGATTGATTCTTCTAAGGGTAGTTAGCTCTTAGTCAATGTAAACACCGCACTAGTTGTGCCCGTGCTTTTGACTGTTAGTACATACGGTGCGCCCGGAAGTTGAAACTGTTCGCCTTCAAGAAAACCTGTCAGGACCATATTGGCCTCAAGGCTATCGGGACCTAGATTTACAACACTCATAGGAAGATCAGCATCGCGTCTTTGAATCAACATTGGGCCAATAGCACTGCCTTTAGCCTTTGCCCAAGCAGGCCCAGCCATTCTTACTTGAAGTTGTGGTTTGTCGAGAAAACTACTGATGAACATGCAACGATCTTCTCCCGGAATGTAGTACTCGAAGAAATACCAGATAGTTTTGTATTTGAATTGATAAACAATCCTGTCTGTACTCATCCTTGATTCGTCAACAGTTGTATCAACGCCAATTGTAAGATTTAGGGCTTTCGGTGTGGAAAAAGTAGTAGCGCGTTGAGTGGCACTTAAAGTGGCGCTAGGACACCAATCGTCATTACCCATCAAATCTCTAAAGTCTCCATACTCTTCAACCGAACAATTTGTTGCATTAAACTTTGTAAAATCGGATTTGTCACAGGTGAGCAATGACGAGTGATAGAAATAAAAGTTATGGCCAAGTTCATGTATCAATGTCGTTGTTCCAAAAGACTTAAGAAGCAGAGAGTTTCCTCCTTGCTCGCCAAGTCCTGCATAACCGCATGAGTCGTTAATATTGACAGTAACCAAGTGGGTCCCGATCGGAATTGACTTCAGCCCTGCAATTTTCATTGCTAACTTTTTATCGGCAGAGTCATTGCAATGCTTTATGGCTGTGCCGGCCTTCCCAATAACAAAGCGGGAAGTCCCAAACTTCATTTTGCCGCGGGTGGTTTGCTTCCAAAATGTAATCGCCTCATCAACAGTGCTCTTTGCATAACTGAGCATTGTCTGCCCACTAGTTTCTGTCGTTGTCCCTTCTTCCTGCGCGGTCCAGAAATCTGGTTGGTCCTTGGGCGTTAATCCAACGTAAACAATCTTCTGCGTTATTGAGAAGTTATTTTGGGCTTTTGCCGCTGTTGCAACTGGCACAAAAGAAGCAGTGAGCGCCAAGGTGACAATGGCAACAAGGATTCTTTTCATTCTCTGCACATACTCACTTTAGCCCCTTTGCCGCTTGCATGAGGTGATCTTGTATTGCAACTGCGATGGCAGAACCTATGGCTGTTCAATCTTGGTGGGGCTACGATGAAGTGGTGAAAAAGTTGGCAATAGAACTTTCATTAGTCATGTGTTTTTCTCTCATAGGAAATGCTGGTGCCTCTGCCGTAAGCGCACCCAAGCCTGGAAGTAAATGTTCTGTTTTAAAAACTGTTAAGACTGTAGATAAAAAGAGTTTTACATGCGTTAGTAGCAATGGCAAGAAAGTATGGAGCAAAGGCTCTTCAGTAAAAAACACAAAAAAACCAAGTGTTGGTAATAGCAGTAGCAGCACATTGAATCCCGGTGCGGTTTCTAATCCAAGTCCTAGCGCTAGCCCGAGTCCAAGCACTGGCGCAAAAAAGAAGGTCGCGCCTTCATACGTTTTTTCATCCAGTGGGATGAGTGCCAATAAAATCAAAGCTGGTGAATCCATTGAAGTTACTTTTCGATTAACTACTGATGATCCAACTGTTTCAACACCAACGGCAATAATCGATTTTGTCACAGGACATACCCAAGCGACCTTAGTCTCTGGAGATAAAACTTCTGGAACTTGGAGAGTGACGCTCTCTTCAACGCAAAGCACATTTGCGGGAAACTACAAAGTTTATGTTGCAGTTGTTGGATATGCCAATGGAGAAAAGAATGAAGAGTGGCTGACCGTTGGCAATCTAGAGGTATCTGGAGTTGTGAAAACTGCTCCAAAGTATGTTTTTAGTGGAGCATCTTCGATCCCAAGTAGCGCGGCTCCGGGATCAAAAATAATTGTTGAATTTAATTTATCTTCAGATGATCCAACTGTTTCAACACCAACGGCAATAATTGATTTTGTAACAGGACATACCCAAGCGACTTTAGTCTCTGGAAATAAATCTTCAGGGCGGTGGAGGGCAGAATTAACAATTCCCGAGAATACATTTGCTGGAAGTTACAAAGTTGAAGTTGTAGTTGTGGGATATGCCAATGGAGAAAAGAATGAAGAGTGGCTGAACGTCGGTAATATCTCAATTAGTGGCCCAACAAAGTTGGTGCCCTTCTACCGGTTTAGCAACGTTGTTATCAATAAAACTAAAGTTTCACCGGGTGGTTCTGTCACGGTTACTTTTGAACATACATCTAATGATTCAACTGCTGACGCACCCTATGCATATATTGATGATGTAGTCAGTCCCACCGAAGCTTCAAATACATCAGGAACAAATATGTCTGGTGTATGGACGGCTAATCTGCAAGTACCAGTAGATGCCTTTGCGGGAACTTATAACGTAGTACTCCTTGGTATGGGGAGCGCTAATGGTGAGAAGAACGATGATCGCATAAATGTAGGCTCTGTAACTATCGAGTAAATACAAATCTGACTGCTAGAAATTTACTTAAATTAAATTCCTAGCGCCCGTTAGCTGCTCTCATGAGGCGGTCTCTGATGGCGATTGCAATTCCAGTTCCTGTTGGTTGTTCTATCACAACGTGGGATAGACCTAACTCATCGGCTTTGCGAAGTGATGCATAGAGAGTCTGTGCGAACTCAACATCGTTAGTCGGTGATGCTAATCGGATTACTCCATCTGGAGTTGTCGTTGTTGCTGGTGCTATAAATCCTTGACCTGCGTGTGGGTTTTGGTCCAATAAAACTTTTGCAGCTGGTGCGTAGTGGGCATCAAGTGATCCGCTGACTCGAATACTTTCTTTGCCTGCATCATTTGAGTCTGTTGGTTCAACTACATCTAAACCTGTTGATGCAGTGATCATCTCTGCAGTAATTGCACCTGGGCGCAATATCTTTGGCACATCACCAGTGCAGTCAATGATCGTTGATTCCACCCCAACAGTGCATGGACCACCATCTAATATTTGATCCTGTTCATTTAAGAAACTGCCTAGCTCATCTTTGACTGCTTGGGCTGTCGTTGGTGAAACATGACCAAAACGATTAGCACTAGGTGCTGCTATCCCTTTGCCACCAATTGCATGGAATGCATTAAGCAGAGCTAATGCAACAACATGGTCTGGCACTCGAATGCCTACAGTGTTTTGTCCCCCAGTAATAAAATCACGTGCAAGTAAAGAGCGATTTAAAATCAAAGTCATTGGCCCTGGCCAAAAATCCCTTGCTAAATCAATGGCATACGTTGGAATCTCTTGAGCCCAATCACCCATTGCCTGCATGGAATGCACGTGAACAATTAAAGGATGATCTGCAGGGCGACCTTTTGCAGCATAAATCTTTGCAACAGCCGACTCATTAGTTGCATCTGCGCCAAGTCCATAAACAGTCTCGGTTGGAAAGGCAACAAGGTGGCCATTCATTAGTTTTTGCGCAGCCAACACCATCGCATCTGCCGTGCATTGTGAGACAAACTGTGACTGGCCCATAGCATTAATTCTCCCACTAATCTCAGAATTAATTGACACCTTGCACAGTCAATAGTGGATACTTGCACTATGAAAACTACAACATTTCGAAAAACAGCATCCATGGCAACTGCAATCGCTTTGATTACTGGCGCGGGTTTATTTAACCCTGCAGCAGCTGCCGCACCTACTCGTTACATCACGACAACGGGTAACGGCGTAGTCAGTGTTATCCCTGATGCAGTTAAAGTCAGCGCAACAGTCTCGGTGTTGGGCACAACAAGTAAAGCAGCCTTAGCAACAGCCAACACAACATCTGTTGCTGTGCGCAAGGCGCTTACTGCAAACAAGATCGCAGCCCGCGATATTGCAACACAGTCGATCTCTGTTTATCCAGAGTATTCATATCCAGATAATTCAACTCCAGTTATTTCTGGCTACAGAGCCAGCCAATCATTTTCGATCACCGTTCGCGCAGCTACAACTGCTGGCGCTGTTGTTGATGCAATCGTTGATGCAGGTGGTGCCAATGTCATGATCAATGGTGCATCACCATTTGTTTTGGATAATGAAAAGGCAACAGATTTAGCACGAACTGCAGCAGTTAAGAGTGCCAAAGCAAAGGCAACTTCATATGCAAAACTGCTTGGTGTGAAACTTGGACGCGTTGTTTTTCTCAATGAGCAGTCATCTCCAAATCCATTCCCTGTTTTTGGAGTCACTGCAAAGGCCGAAGATTCAGCAACACAGATTGACTTGGGCCAACAAGAAGTAACAGTTCTAGTCACTGTTCGCTGGGCTATATAAGCGGGTTTGGTCGCCTGCTTAATCGCAGGTAAGATTGGCGAGCCTCGTACGTCCCCATCGTCTAGGGGCCTAGGACATCGCCCTTTCACGGCGGTAACACGGGTTCGAATCCCGTTGGGGGCACGCAGTACCAGCATTAAAAGATTTACAGAGTTAAAGTTAGTAAAGGCTTTGAGGGTGACATAAGAGCCACTTATGTTTATTAATCAATTCTTAAGGCCCGGTAGCGCAGTTGGTTAGCGCGCCGCCCTGTCACGGCGGAGGTCGCGGGTTCAAGTCCCGTCCGGGTCGCAAAGGTTTTGGTGTTGTACGCAAATTTATTTGTGTACTGCGCGTACTCGTGGGCAACCATTAGCAAAATCTTTGTTGGCTTGGTAGCTCAGTTGGTACGAGCGAACGACTGAAAATCGTTAGGTCGCCGGTTCGATCCCGGCCCAAGCCACATTTAACTGCGTTGCTTCACACAATAATTAAGAATAAAACAAGCACCCAAAGCAAGAAGTGTGAAATGTGAGA
>CAEZWF010000042.1_pt1 | contig 6970 bp, 2 predicted proteins | sample 7264961 | NCBI WGS metagenome assembly CAEZWF01 (sample SAMEA6813877, study PRJEB35770) | freshwater metagenome | biome: Freshwater; feature: Freshwater reservoir; material: water | place: Czech Republic | collected 2017-06-27 | depth 0.5m m
ACACCAAACCAGCCTGGAACAATCTGACGCGACTGAGTCCATCCAAAGACCCACGGAATAGCTCGCAAAGAATCTAAACCACTTGATGCATCAGGACGACGTGAAGGGCGTGAACCTAAAAACATTTCCCCTAACTGCTCAACTGGGGTAGATGCGTAAAAATATGCAGGAAGCTCTGGTTGTTCAATCAAAGTTCGATACTGCTTAAAAGATGCATCACTTACTAACTGCATGCAATCCCCCCATGCAATTAATTCTTCTTTGCTCTGCCTTGGACCTCGATTTAAAACTGTGGCTTCTAATGATGCAGCAAGGGTTAATTCAATATTCTCCCTTGCAAGTGATGCAAGAGCATATTTATCGCTAATCACTTCGCCTTGTTCTGTCATTTTTATTGAACCATCAACTGATCCCCAAGGCAGTGCAATGAGCGCATCATAAGTTGGCCCACCACCACGACCAACTGAGCCACCACGACCATGGAATAAACAAAGTTTCACACCGTGCTTTTTCGCAACATCTCGCAAAGATCTTTGTGCGCGGTGGATCTCCCACTGGCTTGTTGCAATTCCGGCATCTTTGTTTGAGTCAGAGTAGCCGAGCATTACTTCTTGTTTATTTCCGCGCAGTGAAACCAGTTGACGATATGTCGGATTGCTTAAAAGTTTATCTAAGATCTCACCTGATGAACGAAGCTCGGCAACAGTTTCTAGTAGTGGTGCAAATCCAATTCTTGCTTTTTTGTCTTTGAGCGATACTAAACCAGCTTGTTGTGCGATAACAATTGGGGCAATTAAATCATCGGCTCCCTTAGTCATTGAAACTATATAAGTTTCAATTGATTCAGGACCAAATCGGTCAATTAAATCGTTTATCGCAAGAAAGGTATCAAAAACTCTTTTTCCTGAGGCATCCAATGAAGAGCCATCAAAGGAAGTGTTTTCTGCAATCATTTTAGTTAGAAGATCAAATTTTTCTTCATGAGATTTACCGAGGTATTCCTGAATTCCTAATGCCTGATTTAAAAGGTTGTGATGAGCATCAGAGTGTTCGCGAATATCCATAGTTGCATGGGTTATTCCAAAAGCTGCGACAGTACGAATGGTTCGCTCAAGTAAGCCCGTTGCTATTAACTCTCCACGATGTTCCAATAATGAATCTCTCATCAAAACTAAATCAGCAAGTAGTTCGGATGTGTTTTCATAGTCACGATTTGGAACATGAGGTGCGCCTGCAGCATGGCGATCGCGGGTAAAAGCCAAACGATGCACAATTGCAGTTGCCTTGAGTCGGTACGGTTCTTCAGCATTTAAACGCAAGAACCGCGGTTCAAATTCCGGGATATTTTTGATGTCTTTTTCAACTGATGCTGAGAGCTCAGGAGTTGCACCAACTATGTTGGTTGAAACAGACAACATTTGGCGAAGTTCATTCATGGCAGCGATTGTCACTCGAATTGAATGACCTACTTGTAAAACCATCGCCTTCGTTGTTATGTCAGCTGTGATGTTTGGATTGCCATCTCGATCCCCACCAATCCAGTTACCAAAAGACAATGGCCTAGCAGTGACAGGAACAACCACATCAATTCGCTTTAGCTCTTTTGCAAAGTCATTCAAAACTTCTGGCACCGTTTGCGTGAACAAATCATCTAGATAGTAAAGAGCGTTTAATGCCTCATCTAAAGGCTCGGGCTGTCCTAATCGAAGCTCATCTGTCTGCCACAGTAGATCAATGTTCTCGGCTAGCCGATCTTGTTGTGATGCATTCTCTGGATCATTGAGTAAATCTGCTATTGCTCCTAGTTTTTTAAGTACTGAACGGCGTGCTGCCTCTGTTGGATGCGCGGTAAAAACTGGCCGCACAGACATTTCGCTAACCCACCGCGTTATATCTTCTTTATTGAGTTGATGCCCAGGAGTCTGTTGCGCGATTGCATCTTCAATTCGATCAACTGCGCGCACAAGCCAGGAACCACCTGTTGCACGAGAATGTGAAAGTACACGTGCGCGGTGAATCTGTTCTGCAACATTTGCTAAATTAAAGTAGGTACTAAATGCTCTTGCCAACTGCACTGATTCAGCATCAGTGATTCCCGCTAAGACTTCTTCACTAGAACCTTTGCGCACTGATTTTCGGACCGCTTCAACTAGTTCTAGAAGTTCAGGCCCCTCTTGGCGAACTAATGTTTGCCCCAAAAGATCAGCCAAGCGTCGCACATCACTGCGCAATCCAGCATCATCTGCGGCAATTTTGCTGTGGCTCATTGGCCAATCATCTCAGGTATGAAGCAGTGCTCAAAACAATTAGAATCAGGGTTGTTAGCCCCCTTTTTCTCCCAAACCCTGGGTAGTTAGAAGTTGGGGCCTTAAGTCATTGGAGGCCGTTAATGCGTGGACTTATTCCTACGCTTGCAATGCAACCAATTAGTGCACAAAAAGTAGTTGGCCCTTCATCTACGTTTCCATTTATATTGGCAGCACGTGCAAATAAACATCCATTATTAGTTGTTACAAGTTCAAGTAGAAGTAGCGAAGATTTAGTTAATGAACTTCGTGAAATACATGACAATGTCATTGAGTTTCCTGCGTGGGAGACTTTGCCTCATGAGAGATTGAGTCCGCGAAGTGACACAGTGGCTTTGAGAATTCAATCTCTGTATGCGCTCAAAGAAAAACAACAGGTTCACCCAATTATTGTGACGCCAGTTAGAGGAATTATTCATCGAATAATTAGCAGTCTTGGGTCAACTCCGCCTCTAAATCTTAAGGTTGGTCAAGAACAATCTCTGGAAGAACTTGTCCGACATCTTTCCTCACTTGCTTACACCAGAACTGATTTAGTAGAACGTCGAGGAGAGTTTGCAGTCCGCGGTGGAATTGTAGATTTGTTTTTACCTCTGAGTAATTACCCAATACGGATTGATTTCTTTGGGGATGAAATAGAGGATTTAAGTTATTTTGAAGTTTCTGACCAACGAACAATTAAGTCAGTAGAAGAAAGTATCTCTATTTTTGCTTGTCGTGAACTTCTACTGACCGATGATGTAAAAAATAATGCTTTAAATGCTAAGAGTAAATATCCTGGTGCTGAAGAGATGTTAGACAAGATAAGTGAAGGAATTATTTTTGAAGGTATGGAATCACTCATTCCCTTGCTTGTTGATAAGACTGAAACATTATTATCGAGAGTACCTGCCGGTACAGAGATAGTCTTTATCGACGAACAAAGGATTGCATCTAGAGCAAATGATTTATTGGCAACAAATGAAGAATTTCTTAATGCGTCTTGGTCTAATGCTGTATTAGGAGCCAATGCACCAATTCATCACGGTTTAGAAACATATATTTCATGGAAAGAGCTAGAGGAAGAGATCTCCAACAAGCAATTAACTCGAGAAGAGTTGAGTACCTACGGCAGTGATCTAGTTGAAGGAACAGATTTTCTTGACTACAGCGCGATTGACCCAATGCGTGGTGATATCGAAAGAACTGTAGAGGTACTTCGCCAGGCTCTTGAGAAAAATCAGAGAGTAGTTTTTGCCACTCACGGTCACGGAATGTTAGAGCGATATGCCGGGATATTTCGAGGAGCTGATCTACCTGTAAATATCATTGAAAAACTAGTTGATTCACCCATGAAAGGAAGTATCAACTTAACTACCTCTGTCATTACTCACGGTTTTGAAAGTGAGTCTGCTCAGATTTTTTTTATGACTGAAAGAGATTTAACTGGAAGTAAAGGCAGCGTAAAAGATAGTGAGCGATTACCAACTAAGAGAAAGAAAGCTATCGACCCCTTAGAACTTAAATCTGGCGACTTTATTGTTCATGAACAACATGGAATTGGTCGCTATGTTGAATTAATGCAAAGAACTGTTGGAGGAGTAACACGTGAGTATTTGATAATTGAATACGCATCGGCCAAACGTGGGCAACCTGGTGACAGAATATTTGTTCCCACTGATACTTTGGAGCAAGTCTCTAAGTATGTTGGTGGCGAAGCGCCAACTGTTCACCGAATCGGTAGCGGTGAATGGCAAAAAGCAAAGGGCCGGGCACGAAAAGCCGTCCGCCAAATTGCTGGAGAATTGATAAGACTTTATGCAGCGCGAACAAGTTCACCTGGATTTGCATTCTCACCAGATACACCCTGGCAGCGAGAGTTAGAGGATTCATTTTCTTACATTGAAACTCCAGATCAGCTTTCAACAATCGATGAAGTCAAAGCTGATATGGAACGGCCTTATCCTATGGATCGCATTATCTGTGGAGATGTGGGATACGGAAAAACTGAGATAGCAATCCGAGCTGCATTTAAAGCTGTACAAGATGGCAAGCAAGTTGCAGTACTTGTTCCAACAACTCTTCTTGTCCAACAGCACAGTAAAACCTTTGCAGAAAGATACTCAGGTTTTCCTATAAAGGTTGCAGGTTTATCGCGGTTTAATTCTGCGAAGGAAAGCAAAGAAATACTCTCGGGGTTAGCAGCAGGCAACGTTGATGTCGTAATTGGAACTCATCGAATCCTGTCTAATGATGTCCAGTTTAAAGACCTTGGACTTGTAGTTGTCGATGAAGAGCAGCGCTTTGGTGTTGAGCAAAAAGAATCTTTAAAAAAACTGCGAACTACTGTTGATGTTTTAGCAATGTCTGCCACGCCCATTCCTCGCACATTAGAGATGGCAGTAACCGGAATTCGCGAGATGTCTACGATCACTACGCCTCCCGAGGAGCGACATCCAATATTGACCTACGTAGGCCCTGCAGAAGATGCTCAGATTGCTGCAGCTATTCACCGTGAACTTCTACGAGATGGTCAGATTTTTTATCTGCATAATCGTGTTGAAAGTATTGATCGAACAGCGGTGCATTTAAAAGAGTTAGTGCCAGAGGCCCGTATTCGAGTTGCACATGGACAAATGTCAGAAGGTGAGTTAGAAGATGTCATATTGGCATTTTGGAACCGTGATTTCGATCTTTTGGTATGTACAACTATTGTAGAAAGTGGCTTGGATATTCAAAATGCAAATACTTTAATTGTTGAAAGAGCCGATCGATTTGGACTTTCACAACTACACCAAATTCGAGGTCGCGTAGGTAGAGGCCGAGAAAGAGCTTATGCATATTTTTTGTACTCCGCCGAAGAGCCTCTCTCAGAGTTGGCGCACGAGCGCTTAACCACAATCGCTACAAACACCGACTTAGGTGCAGGAATGCGGGTAGCTTTAAAGGATTTAGAGATTCGGGGAGCAGGAAATCTTTTGGGTGGTGAACAGTCTGGCCATATTGCAGATGTTGGTTTTGATTTGTATATGAGAATGGTGGGAGAAGCCGTTCAAGAATATAAATCTGGCATTATTGAAACAGAGGAGAAGACTTTAGAGTGTAAAGTTGAACTGCCAATAAATGCACATCTTTCTACGCAATATGTGCCAGGTGAACGTTTACGATTGGATCTCTACAGAAGATTGGCTGATGTTAAGTCTGTCGAGGACGTTAATTATATTGAATCTGAATTACTCGATCGCTTTGGCGCACTCCCAGAAGAAGCAAAGTCATTACTTGGCGTTGCATCTTTGCGGGCACAGGCCAAAGCCTTGAAGTTAACTGAAGTTGTAGTGCAAGGAAAACTTTTACGGCTTTCGCCATTAGCTCTACCAGAATCAAAGCAGCTTCGATTGGCACGTATGTATCCCGGATCTATTTATAAGGCCACCACAAACACCGTATTGGTAGCCCTACCCAAAGCAGCGGTCTGGAACCCGTCTGCGAACACTCCGGAAATAGTGGATACTTCTCTTCTGGCCTGGGTCGTTGAGGCCCTTAATCAACTTGGCTAAGCAAGAGAAGGCGGGAAAGTCGTGAAAAAGTTTCTTACAGTTGCAGTTGCTTCGATTGCGGTGGTACTTACAGGATGTGCTCAAGTAGGCGCAGCTGCAACAGTTGGTGGGGTTCGTATCTCACAAGCTACTGTTCAAGGAAGTGTTGATTCAATTCTTGCCGAGCGCAGTGGAGTTGATACAACTCAGATGCAACTTGAAACTGGCGAAGAACTTAATCGAACACAACTGCGTCGTCACTTATTTGGAAAACTATTTCGTGAAGTCGGAACAGAATTAAAAATCTCAGTTACAAAAGCTGAAATCGATACTCAGAGGGCAGCCATTTTGCAACAAGTTGGAGGGGCTGATCAGCTTCCTATTGCACTAGTGGCTGCAGGTATAGCTGCTAAAGATTTGGACTTATATATTGAGACAGGAACTTTCTCGGATAAAATCAGCTATCTCATCGCAGCAAGTGGAGTTCCTGATGGGCAAGTAGGTGCCGAAGTTCAGAGACTGATAACTGCAAAAGCAAAAGAACTTGGCGTAACTGTCAATCCTAGATATGGTGCATGGGATCCAGTAACTGCAGATGTAGTTGCAAATGATGCCGCAGGTTCAGCAGTTACCCCATCTGGAAACTAGAAACGCAATGCAAGGATCTCAACTTCAACGTTTAGTTGAAGTCATGGATACGTTGCGCTCTCCTGGAGGATGCCCTTGGGATGCTGAACAAACCCATGAGTCCTTACTCAAATATCTTCTAGAAGAGTCTTACGAATTCATCGAGGCAGTTGAAAATGGAAATCGCATTGATATGCGAGAAGAGTTGGGAGATGTTTTACTTCAAGTTTATTTCCATGCTCGAATGGCAGAAGATCATCCAACGGATCCATTTTCAATTGAAGAAGTTGCACAGGGAATCGCCGATAAGTTGATTCGCAGACACCCTCATGTCTTTGATGGTCTTGAAGTGAAGGATTCTGAAGAAGTACTTGAAAATTGGGAAGAGATTAAAAAGAAGGAAAAAGGTAGGACTTCACCAGTAGATGGGGTAGCTCTTTCACAGCCAGCGCTACCGCTACTTGAAAAACTCTTACATCGCGCCGAAAAATATAAAGTGCACGTAGACAGCCCTTCTGCTAT
>CAEZWF010000049.1_pt1 | contig 5159 bp, 7 predicted proteins | sample 7264961 | NCBI WGS metagenome assembly CAEZWF01 (sample SAMEA6813877, study PRJEB35770) | freshwater metagenome | biome: Freshwater; feature: Freshwater reservoir; material: water | place: Czech Republic | collected 2017-06-27 | depth 0.5m m
GTGTAGCGCTCATTGTGTTTGCTTTTACTGGTCGCCAATCTAAAGCGCGACGAAACAATAACTGGAGGCAAAATCCATAATGGTTTTTCAAATCCCTGAAGGTTTACATCAAGAGTTAAATCCATTGGCCTGGATGGTTGGAACATGGCGTGGCAAAGGGCGTGGTGAGTATCCAAATATTGCTCCATTTGAATTTGCACAAGAAGTTGTCTTTAATCACGACGGGCGTAATTTTCTCAACTATTTTTCTCGTTCTTGGATCATCGATGCCGACGGTGAAATCGTAAGACCTGCAGCATCAGAGGTGGGTTTTTGGCGCGTACAACCCAATAACATTTTAGAAGTTGTCATCGCCCACAGCACAGGTATTAGTGAAGGCTGGGTTGGAACATATGACGGGCCAAAGATTCAATTGGTTCTAGATCGCGGATATGCAGCACCTTCTGCAAAAATAGTTTCAGAGGGAATTCGTTTATACGGTCTTGTTGCCGGCGAACTTTTCTTTGCATACGACATGGCTGCCGAAGGTAGCGAACTACAAGCCCACATTTGGTCTTCACTTGAACGCCAAAGCGACTAACTAATGCTGGGTGAAGTTTTAGCAGAGGTAACACGCAGCGGTGTTGTCGAATCTGTTCATGCCGGCCACATAGTTGTTCTTGCTGCTGATGGGTCAATAGAGTTTCAAAAAGGTGATCCCACGTTAAATGTTTATTCACGCTCATCCTTAAAATCAATTCAAGCATCTGCAATGGTTCGATCTGGTTTAGATTTAGAACCACGTTTACTAGCACTTGTCTGCGCTTCACATGCCGGAACACCTATGCATCAAAACGGTGCGTTAGAGATCTTAGCTAAAGCTGGATTAGATCAAGGCGCGCTGCAGTGCATGATCGATCGCCCATTAGATGAAGAGCTTAGAAGAACACAGGATGCAACTCGTCTTGCAATGAACTGCAGCGGTAAGCATTCTGGGATGCTTTTGACCTGTGTGATTAATGGTTGGCCAACGCACAACTATTTGGATCCAGCGCACCCTCTTCAGCAGGTAATTAAAAAAGAAGTTGAGACGATGAGCGGGGAATCAGTTGCGCTTACAAGTGTGGATGGATGCGGCGCACCGCTGTTTTTGTTCTCACTCATTGGTTTGGCACGTGCAATACAAAACTTAACGCTCAGTACTGATCCCATTCACCAAAGTGTTATTAGCGCCTGTCGCAGCTTTCCAGAAATGGTCTCTGGTCCAGGTCGTCTTGCTACGTATATGATGCAAAACGTTGAAGGTTTGTTTATGAAAGATGGAGCAGAGGCAGTCAATATCGCATCACTATCTGATGGCCGCAGTTTTGCAATCAAGATTAGCGATGGAAGTATGCGAGCAATGCCAGCAATTTCTGCGGCGTTAGTTAAGCGCTGGGGCTTTGATCCTAAGGAAAAAGTTGAAAATATCTATGGTGGGGGCGTTGAAATTGGCCTCATTCGCGCATCGCTGTAAGTACGCGTACCCTTAATTCTATGAATGGCCGTATTGCAACGTTAATGGTGCACACATCGCCTCTGGATCAAGCAGGTATTGGCGATGCTGGTGGCATGAACATTTACGTTGTTGAATCAGCCCAACGCATGGCTGCAATGGGAGTCAGTGTTGATATTTTCACGCGCAGGACGGACACGGATGCACCAGAGATCGTTGAGATCTCACCAGGAGTACGTGTGCGCCACTTTGATTGTGGCCATGGAGAGTTAACAAAAGAACAGTTGCCTGCACATATTGCCGGTTTGTCTCGAGCGTTCCTGCAGATCATGAAAAAAGAAAATTACAATGTTATTCACTCTCATTATTGGCTATCAGGAAAAGTTGCGATGGCTGCAGCAAAAGAGTTATCAATTCCTTTGGTTCACACAATGCACACAACAGCGCGTGTTAAAAACTTGAATCTGGCCGAAGGTGAATCACCAGAACCAATGATCCGCGTGCAGGGTGAAACACAGGTTGTACAGGCCGCAGATGCATTAATTGCAAACACCGATGCCGAAGCTGCAAGCCTTGTGACTTTATACGATGCATGTCCTGACATTGTTCATGTTGTTACACCTGGTGTAAACCTTCACACCTTTACACCCGGTACCGGTAGAAGCGCTGCACGTACAGAGGTAGGACTTCCACAGGATGCGTTAGTGGTCTCATTTGTCGGTCGTATTCAGCCACACAAAGGACCTGAAGTTTTAATCCGTGCAACAAATGAAATGGTTAAACATTCACCATCACTTCGCCCTAAGTTGATCGTCAACATTATGGGCGGTGCATCAGGTGCCAATACAGAAGAAGTAGATCGTTTAAAAGAGCTGACAACATGGCTAGAACTAGATGATGTAGTTAGTTTTGCACCACCAGTTGAACGAGAGAGTTTGCCCCAGTGGTATCGCGCAGCTGATTTAGTCTGTGTTCCAAGTTATAGCGAAAGTTTTGGTTTAGTTGCATTAGAAGCACAGGCATGCGGAACGCCAGTTGTTGCAACCGCTGTTGGTGGTCTGCGAACTGCAGTTGCAGATGGTTTTTCTGGCGTTTTAGTTGATGGTCATGATCCAAAAGCATGGTCTTCTGTTATTACTCGATTACTGCAAGAGCCACAGCGCAGAGTTCTACTTTCTATGGGCGCGATCGAGCATGCTTCACACTTTGGTTGGGATAGCACAGCCCGAGGAACGTTAGATATTTACGATCAAGTCATTGGCTCTATTCAGAAGTCGCTGGAGGCATAAATGGCTTCGATAGATCCACGCATTACTGTAGAAGAGTTTTTAGATTCACATGATCTAGAATTTGAGAGAAAAGATCCCAACACATTTTTGGTGAGTTTGCCCGGAGAGAAAAAGCTACAGACTCATTGCGCGCTCATTGTTGGCGATCACTCACTTAGTATCAATGCATTTATCATTAGAAAACCAGATGATAACGAGGCCGCTGTTCATTCCTGGTGTATGACAAAAAATGCATCTATGTACGGTATTGCTTTTGCAATCAACGAATTAGGCGATATTTTCTTAGTTGGGCGATTGCCACTATTTGCTGTTACGGACTTAGAGTTAGATCGTTTAATTGGCTCTGTTTTACAGTACAGCGATAATTCATTTAATCCATTGCTAGAGCTGGGATTTGCAAATGCGATTCGCCGTGAATGGGCTTGGCGAGTTTCTCGTGGCGAATCACTGTCAAATTTAGATGCATTTAAGCATTTGGTTTAGACTCACACCATGAGCAACTTCCAACTAATTCTTCTTCGACACGGCGAATCCGAATGGAATGCCAAGAATCTATTTACTGGTTGGGTCGATGTTCGACTCTCATCAAAAGGTGAAGATGAAGCTCGCCGCGGTGGTGCCTTACTTGCACAGCGCGGTCTGTTGCCAGATGTATTACACACATCAGTCTTACGGCGAGCAATTCATACGTCACAGTTGGCCTTAGATGTATGCGATCGCCACTGGATACCTGTTAAACGCTCTTGGCGATTAAATGAACGCCACTATGGCGCGCTACAGGGCAAAGACAAGGCTCAAACATTGGCGCAGTACGGGGAAGAACAGTTTGCACTGTGGCGCCGCAGCTTTGATGTGCCACCTCCTGCCATAGATGACAACGACGAATTTAGCCAAGCAAATGATGTTCGCTACGCCGAACTTGGCTCTTTGGCACCAAAGACAGAGTGTTTAAAGGATGTAATTGGACGCATGCTTCCTTATTGGCAAGAGTCAATTGTTCCAGGACTTAAGGAAGGAAAGCGCGTGCTCATTACGGCTCATGGCAACTCATTGCGTGCTTTGGTTAAACACCTAGATGGCATATCGGATGCCGATATTGCAGGACTAAATATTCCAACAGGAATTCCTTTGTACTATCAATTAGATTCAAATTTGAAGCCTATTGTTAAAGGCGGAGAGTATTTAGATCCAGCAGCTGCAGCTGTGGCAATCACAGCAGTTGCAAATCAGGGTAAAAAGTAAGAGATTGCCCAGTAAGGGCTAAGTACTGATTACTCAGTTTCAGTTACTACAGGCACACTAGCTGCGCCGCCGGAAGTGACATTTGCATAAATATCTGTGGCCCCACGAACAAGGGCATCAACAGTGATCTCACCGGCCCGTGAAAAGAATAAAGTCACTTGCACGCGAGAACCTGCAGGCGATGTGAATCTAGGAGATACTGCCTTGGCATTTGCACTATCACCTTCAAAAATAATCGGGACATTCTTTGGTAGCGACGTAGTACCAGTTACTTCGGCAACACTCCCATTAATTGCAACGCCTAGCAAGGTATCTGGTGCATCTTTGGCATTTACGATTGTTCCTACTAAAACTGCGTTTTGGTCAGCTGTTGCAACCACAAGAAGATTTACGACTCGGATGTTGTTTTGTTCATTAATAACATTTGCTTCAACACCATCTGTAACCTGTGTAATTTGCCTAGTTGATGCATTTAGCCCAGCACCACATCCTGTTAATGAAACTGAAACTCCAAATATTGTAATTACAAAGAGTGCGCGTTTAAGAGCCGACATATTCCAATTGTCTCACATCAAATAAGCAGTATTTAACGCTAGTTATTCTGGGTTTTCTCATGCTGGGAATGCTGGTAGAATAGACCCTCTAGCGAAGGGCATCACATGACATTTAAGGTCGGCGAAACCGTTGTTTACCCACATCACGGAGCAGCGTTAATCGAGGCAATTGAAACTCGTGTGATTAAGGGTGAAGAAAAGACCTACCTAGTGTTAAAAGTAGCTCAGGGAGATCTAACAGTTCGCGTTCCTGCAGAAAATGTTGATCTAGTTGGTGTTCGCGATGTTGTTGATTCAGCCGGGCTAGATCGAGTATTTAGTGTCTTGCGCCAGCCATATACAGAAGAGCCAACCAACTGGTCACGTCGCTACAAAGCAAATCTTGAAAAGCTTGCATCAGGTGATGTTATTAAAGTCGCCGAAGTTGTACGCGATCTATATCGCCGTGATCTAGACCGCGGCCTTTCAGCCGGAGAAAAGCGCATGCTTGCCAAGGCAAAGCAGATCCTAGTTTCAGAGCTTGCACTCGCAGAGCGCACCGATGAATTAAAGGCTGCTGTAATCCTTGACGAGGTTCTCGCTTCTTAACAAGTGAGCACA
>CAEZWF010000054.1_pt1 | contig 4311 bp, 5 predicted proteins | sample 7264961 | NCBI WGS metagenome assembly CAEZWF01 (sample SAMEA6813877, study PRJEB35770) | freshwater metagenome | biome: Freshwater; feature: Freshwater reservoir; material: water | place: Czech Republic | collected 2017-06-27 | depth 0.5m m
GCCTTCCATTTCGATGGCGCCATCTTTACTAGCCAAGCTGTACCCACAATTCTGTTTAAGCATGAAACAAGCGAACCCGTAGTTTAGGGTGCAGGCTCAAAATAGGGAAATCGGCCTGATTGAACTACACGCGTGTAATTCGACGCTGGATCGAGCAGGAATTCTCGGGTTTTCAATCCTATTTATGGCGTGGGCTGGTTTTCTCAGCCCTTGTTCCCTATCACTGGTCCTTGTCGCCATGGTTTGCTCTTCACCTACATAGTCCTTAGTCAATCAACACAATTGTTGGTCAATTAGAGCAGGTCTGAGATCTCAATTCCTAATCTTGCTAACTCAGAACGACCACCATCGATTGCTGTTAAAACAAATGGCTTACCGTCGGGCAAAATTGCATAAGAGTTTTCAAAATGTGCACCGCGAGTTTTGTCTGCAGAGACAACAGTCCAGTCATCGCCAAGAACTTTTGTCTTTGGCGATCCCCTAGTAATCATTGGTTCAATTGCAAGTGCAAGCCCAGGAACAATCTCTGGACCATTTCCTGCTTTTCCAAAATTGAGTACATGGGGTTCTTGATGCATCTCTGTGCCAATTCCATGGCCGCCATACTCTTGCAAAATTCCATATTTTCCTTGCGAATTTGTGTACTGCTCAATTGCATATCCAATATCTGAAAGTCTTGAACCATTTTTACCAGCGGCAATTCCTCGCCACATGGACTCTTCGCAAACATCCATAAGTTTTTGATCTTCAGGATCTATTTGACCCACCCCAACTGAAATCGCAGCATCTCCATGCCATCCATTAATGATTGCTCCGCAATCGATTGAAACGATGTCACCTTCATTGATAACTCGTGAGCCAGGTATTCCATGAACAATCTCTTCGTTAACCGAAACACAGATCGTTGCAGGAAAACCGTGGTAGCCCTTGAAGTTAGAAGTTCCCCCACCTCTTTTGATATTGGCCGCAGCGATTGCATCTAGCGCATCAGTAGTCATGCCAGCCTTTATTGAAGTGCGAATCAGCTCTAACGTCTGGCCAACCAGAAGTCCAGCGCGGCGCATTGTCTTTAATTGATCAAGAGTTTTTATTTGAATTGCCATTGAAATAAACTTACTGTGCAACGTTCTTAAGTGCAGATTTCGCCTGATCTGTAATTGCTTCAACGCTTCCAACTGCGCTAATTGAAATGAGTAAACCTTCATTGCGATAAAAAGCAATAATCGGTGCAGTTTGTTCTGTGTAAACTTCAAGACGTCGCTTGATTACTTCTGCCTTGTCATCTTCGCGTTGATACACTTCGCCACCGCATGTTGGACACTTGTCATGGCCGACAGATGGTGCACCGCAGTCACGGCAGGTCCTTCTTGATGACAATCTGGCAATGATCTCTTCATCACCTAGTGCAAACTCTAAAACTGCGTGAAGTGGAGTTTTCTTCTCTGCCAAGATATCGCGCAAAACTTCTGCCTGTGCCACATTACGTGGAAATCCATCTAATAAGAATCCTGTTTTTGTATCAGCATGAGTAAGTCGATCTTTAACCATTTCATTGGTAACAGAGTCTGGAACCAACTCTCCGCGATCCATAAAGGATTTAGCTTGTTCGCCAAGTGGTGTTCCAGTTTTTAAATTTGCACGGAAAATATCTCCGGTTGAAATATGTGGAATTAAATAGTGCGCAGCCAGGAATTGAGCTTGTGTTCCCTTACCAGCACCTGGTGGACCTACCAGGACCAAACGCATTAGCGCAGGAATCCCTCATAGGAACGTTGCTGCAGTTGAGACTCAATCTGCTTGGCTGTATCTAAACCAACACCAACAACGATCAGAATCGCTGTTCCACCAAATGGGAAGTTTTGAGTGGCACCAAAAACAATGAGTGCTGCGATAGGAATGATTGCAACGAGAGCTAAGTACAAAGAGCCTGGGGCCGTGATGCGAGATAGAACATATGCAAGATAGTCAGAAGTTGGCTTACCTGCACGGATTCCAGGAACAAAACCACCGTATTGCTTCATATTGTCTGCAACTTCGATTGGATTAAATGTAATCGCTACGTAGAAGTATGTGAAGAAAATAATCAACAGAGCATATGTCGCAACATAGATTGGATGATCACCAGTTACAAAGTTACGGCTAATCCATACTGCCCATGCAGACTCACTGCCCGTAAAGTTAACAATCAGCGAAGGAATATAGAGAAGCGATGAAGCGAAAATTACTGGGATTACACCAGCTTGGTTGACCTTAATTGGAATATATGTACTTGTTCCACCGTATGCCTGACGTCCAACCATGCGCTTTGCATACTGCACAGGGATTCGACGCTGTGCCTGCTCAACGAATACAACGGCTGCAACAACTAAAACTCCAACTGCCATAACAAAGATAAAAGCAAAAAGACCTTTTTGTAGTCTGATCGACCACAGCTGGCTTGGGAAACTTGCAGCGATAGAAGTAAAGATCAGAATCGACATACCGTTACCAACACCGCGATCTGTGATTAGTTCACCTAACCACATAACAACTGATGTTCCAGCAGTCATAACAAAGATCATTGTTGCAATGCGCTGCCATGAAGTGTCAGGAATGATTGCTAGATCGCAACCTGCAAGCAAGCGACCAGGGGTACGAGCGACTGCAATAAGACCTGTTGATTGCAAAACTGCTAAACCGATAGTCAAATAACGTGTGTACTGAGTCAGTTTTGCCGTTCCTGCTTGTCCCTCTTTTTTAAGAGTTTCAAAACGTGGAATAACTACTGTTAACAACTGAACAATAATTGAAGCCGTAATGTAAGGCATGATTCCTAGTGCAAAGACTGAGAGTTGAACCAAAGCTCCACCGCTAAATAGGTTAATCAGACCAAACAATCCGCCTGTTTCAACATTTTCTAAACATTGCTGAACATTTGAATACGAAACACCTGGCGTTGGAACGGTAGAACCAAAACGGAACAAAGCCATGATTGAAAGAGTGAAAAAGATCTTTTTGCGCAGATCTGGTGTCTTAAAGGCCATACCGAATGCTGAAAGCATTGATCTTCTCCTCTTTCGCTCTAGTTAATTAACTTTTGGATAATTAACGTTGTGACTAATTAAAAATGGTCCGATTAAAGAACGTTGGTCTTGCCGCCTGCTGCAGTGATCTTGTCTACAGCAGATGATGAGAATGCATGAGCAGTTACGCTCACCTTCACATCGATCTCGCCATTTCCTAGAACCTTCACTGGCAAACTGTCTCGAACAGCACCCTTTGCAATGAGATCTGCAACAGTTACATCGCCACCTTTTGGAAATAGCGCGTTAATTGTTGAAACATTGACTGCTTGGTATTCAATGCGCTCAGGGTTTTTAAAACCACGAAGCTTTGGCAAACGCATTACGAGAGGTAGTTGTCCACCTTCGAAACCTGCACGAACTGTGTTACGAGCACGTGTTCCTTTGCCACCGCGACCGGCAGTCTTACCCTTTGATGCTTCACCGCGACCCTTACGAGTCTTAGCTTTTTTAGCACCTGGAGCTGGACGAAGATGATGAAGTTTTAATGTCATCTTTATTCGACCTCCTCAACCTTGATTAGGTGACGTACGGCGTAAACCATGCCACGAATTTCTGGACGATCTTCTTTGACAACAACATCGTTAATGCGCTTTAGGCCCAATGAACGAAGTGTGTCGCGCTGTTCAGGTTTGTTACCAACCTTTGAGCGAATCTGAGTTACTTTCAAACGAGGCATTATGCACCTACCGAAATCTGTGTAGCGCGGATAATTGCTGCTGGTGCAACATCTTCTAATGGACGACCACGTCGAGCGGCAATTTGTGCTGGGCTCTCTAGCATCTTCAATGCAGCAACGGTTGCGTGAACCATGTTGATTGCATTGTTTGATCCAAGTGACTTGGTCAAAACATCTGTGATACCTGCACACTCAAGAACTGCACGAACAGGACCTCCGGCAATAACTCCGGTACCTGGACTTGCAGGACGTAGAAGAACTACTCCCGCTGCAGTTTCACCTTGTGCTGAGTGAGGAATAGTTCCTTGAACACGTGGAACAGTAAAGAATGACTTCTTTGCTTCTTCCACTGCTTTAGCAATCGCTGCTGGAACTTCCTTAGACTTTCCGTAACCAATTCCAACCTGTCCATTGCCGTCACCGACAACTACTAGGGCTGTGAATGAGAAACGACGTCCACCCTTTACAACTTTAGATACGCGGTTGATAAATACAACGCGCTCCATAAATGGATTCTTTTCTTTTTCGCGATCATCGCGGCGTTCACGACGCTCTGGGCGTCCCTTGCCA
>CAEZWF010000056.1_pt1 | contig 3862 bp, 3 predicted proteins | sample 7264961 | NCBI WGS metagenome assembly CAEZWF01 (sample SAMEA6813877, study PRJEB35770) | freshwater metagenome | biome: Freshwater; feature: Freshwater reservoir; material: water | place: Czech Republic | collected 2017-06-27 | depth 0.5m m
ACATGAAGGTTTGATGCAAGCACTTCTTGGAGCAGATGCACCAGGTGTTGGTGCTGCATTAATTAATGATTTACAACTTGCAGCTTGTTCTCTTCGTCCAGCAATTCGTTTGGTATTAGATGTTGGTCAGGAATATGGGGCACTCGGTGCAATAGTTTCTGGATCGGGACCAACTGTTGCCTTTTTAGTGGCAGATCAAGATTCAGGACTTGATCTTGCAGTGGCATTAACCTCGAGTGGAGTAGTAGGAAGCGTTGCGCAGGCCTATGGGCCAGTTGCCGGCGCAAAGGTAATCGCCACAAATTAACTGCACCTGTTGGTTTGGAACAATTCCACTTATGAGGGAGAATACGGGTTCCGCCATTGTGTAGTGGCTAGCACATGGGCCTTTGAAGCCCAGGGTCCAGGATCGATACCTGGTGGCGGAGCTGTTGCGAATCCCGTCAAGATAGACTTCACACATGGCCTTACAGACCGCGATCGTTCTTGCAGCGGGCGAAGGCACGCGCATGAAGTCATCACTACCAAAAGTTTTGCATGAGGTAGCAGGCCGTTCACTTCTTGGTCATGTACTGCACGCAGTTAATCAATTACAACCTAATGATTTACGAGTAGTTGTAGGTGCAGGTAGTGAGGAAGTAATTGCCCACCTTGCACAGATTGCACCAAAGGCCACAACAATCTTTCAGGAAACTCGCGGTGGAACTGGCCACGCAGCCCAGTTAGCGCTCGCAGGTAAAACACCCAAAGGAACGGTTTTAATACTGGCCGGTGATACACCGCTTTTAACAGCTGACTCACTTAAGCAGTTTGTGGATATGCACTCACAGGGAAAATTTGCAGCATCAGTTTTAACCGCAGAACACTCTGACCCAACAGGATATGGTCGAATAATTCGCGATGATAGTGATGAACTTCTTCGCATTGTTGAGGAAAAAGATGCCAGCGAAAATGAAAAATATATATTTGAGATAAACAGTGGCGTATACGCATTTGATGGAGAAAAACTGGCTACTGCACTTGGAAAGTTAACAAGCACAAATGCGCAAGGAGAGCTGTATTTAACCGATGTCATCGGCATACTTAAATCAGCAGGTGAATCTGTTGCTGCTGTGATGATCGAGGATTTTACTGAAACTCTTGGTGTCAATGATCGCGTACAACTTGCACAATCAGCAGCCATGATTCGTGATCGAATCAATGAGCATTGGATGCGTTCTGGTGTAACAATTGTTGATCCGACAACCACATGGATAGATTCAGACGTCCAACTGGCACAAGATGTAACCCTTCATCCAGGAACAGCGTTGTTTAGAAAAACTAAAGTTGCATCTGGAGCGGTCATAGGACCACGATCGACCTTAACTAATTGCGAAGTTAAAGCTGGGGCACAGGTTTTAGAATCGATAGCATTTGAGACAATTATTGGTGAAGGTGCCACGGTTGGTCCATTTACATATTTGAGAGCCGGAACTGAACTGGGCGATTCAAGTAAAGCTGGCGCATTCGTTGAGATGAAAAACGCAAGTTTAGGAATCGGTTCAAAAGTGCCACATCTGTCTTACGTTGGTGATGCAACAATCGGTGATGGCAGCAATATTGGTGCTGCAACTATTTTTGTTAACTACGATGGTGTTGAAAAGCATCACACGACAGTTGGTAATCATGTTCGTATTGGTAGCGACACAATGCTGGTGGCTCCAGTCACTATTGGAGATGGCTCCTATACAGCAGCTGGATCTGTGATTACAGAAGATGTTCCGGCAGGCGCGATTGGGATTAGCCGTTCTGAACAGCGAAATGTATTAGATTGGGTTCTGCGCAAGCGCAAGGGAAGTAAATCAGCTCAAGCCGCCGAAGCAAGTTCTGGCAAGAAGAAGAAGTAAGAAAGGGCAGAGATATGAGCGAAATCCGATTAACGTCCGAAAAGAAATTACGTCTCTTTGCCGGCCGCGGATTTCCAGAGTTAGCTGATGAGGTTGCCGCCGAACTTGGAATTCCTCTCACACCAACTTCTGCTTATGACTTTGCAAATGGCGAAATTTTTGTTCGCTTTGAAGAATCTGTTCGCGGTTGTGACGCATTTGTAATTCAGAGTCATACAACTCCAGTCAATAAACAGATCATGGAACAGTTGATTATGGTTGATGCACTTAAGCGTGCATCTGCAAAGCGAATCACTGTAGTTGCACCCTTTTATGGATATGCCAGACAAGACAAGAAGAGTCGAGGACGCGAACCCATCACAGCACGCTTGATGGCAGATCTGTTTAAAACTGCCGGTGCTGATCGCTTAATGACAGTTGATCTTCATACTTCACAGATTCAAGGATTTTTTGATGGGCCTGTTGATCACCTTTTCGCACTTCCAATGCTCGCAAATTATGTTGGCAGTAAAGTTGATAGAACACGTTTAACAATTGTTTCACCAGATTCAGGTCGCGTGAGAGTTGCAGAGCGTTGGTCTGATCTTCTTGGTGGCTGCCCAATCGCCTTTATTCATAAGACTCGTGATCCACGTATTCCAAATGAGGCCACTGTTGGTCGAGTTGTTGGTGATGTTCAAGGTCAAACATGTGTAGTTATTGATGACATGATCGATACTGCTGGAACAATTACAAAGGCAGTAGATGCCTTATTTGAAGCCGGAGCCAAAGATGTAATAGTTGCCGCTACTCACGCCGTCTTTAGTGGAGCAGCAATTGATCGTCTAAAGAACAGTCGTGCGTCAGAAGTTGTTATAACAAATACATTGCCAGTTTCAGAGGATCAAAAGTTTGATAACTTAACTGTCCTTTCGATAGCCCCACTTTTGGCTCGAGCAATTCGTGAAGTCTTCGAAGATGGATCGGTCACTAGTCTTTTTGACGGTCATTCATAACATCTGAAATCTCTCGCAGGCCAAGCCCGATGACAGCCCCCGAGCTCCTGTGCTTTTTGGCCTATTGAGATTGATTTGCCTAAGTACAGGTTGCAAAGATATTGTTTGCTCTGTTCCGGCGAGGGTAGCGAATAGCTTTCCGTGATCGACGGGTAAGAGATTTTTCTCCTGCTGGAACTTTGTGTTCAAACTGAAGTAACCGGAGTAATGAGGAGAAGTAAAAATGGCAGAAATTAAGATCAATGGCACCCCACGTACCGAATTTGGTAAAGGTGCATCACGTCGCGCACGTCGTGATGGATTAGTTCCTGCAGTTATCTACGGTCACGGTGAGAAGCCACAGCACATCACTCTTCCTGCTAAAGAGATTGGCGTTGCCCTAAAGCAAGCAAACGTTCTCCTTGATATTTCTATCAATGGAAAGAACGAACTAACTCTTCCAAAGGCAATTGTTCGCGATCCACTAAAGCAGATCCTTGAGCACATCGACCTTGTCCTTGTACGTCGTGGCGAAAAAGTTGTTGTATCTGTTCCAGTTCACTCAGTTGGTGAGCACGATCGTGATGGAATTCTTGAGCATGTTCACAACACAATCGATGTACGAGTTGATGCAGCATCGATTCCAAACTTCCTTGAAATTGATATTGAGGGACTTGCATCTGGATCTTCAAAGTACGCAGCAGATGTGAAGTTGCCAGCTGGTGTTGAACTTGCTTCTGATCCAAAGATGATCGTCGTTCACGTATCCGAGAAGTCAACTGCTGTTGTTGAAGAAGTTGTAGCAGCACCTGCAGCAGATGGAGCAGCACCTGCCGAGACGCCAGAAGCAGAAAAGACCGATAAGTAACAGGCTTAAGCCTTAGACTTTCTTGTTATGACGTGGTTGGTAGTTGGACTGGGAAATCCAGGAGATCAATACGCTGCCACCCGTCACAACATTGGCCAAATGGTTATCGACGAATTAGCCAAGCGGCATTCCGT